>Ga0209769_1000694_pt1 | contig 13422 bp, 9 predicted proteins | sample LauGreSuBDMM15DN_2_FD_187569 | JGI IMG/M metagenome (GOLD analysis project Ga0209769, IMG submission 187569) | Freshwater lake microbial communities from Lake Michigan, USA - Su13.BD.MM15.DN (SPAdes) (version 3) | ecosystem: Environmental > Aquatic > Freshwater > Lake | place: Lake Michigan, USA...
GATATGGGCATATGTGTTTCTTCGGTAGCGCTATCAACAGTATTATTTTATTACCACAAGCCCAGTGATTATGTTCTTGACCAGATAGGGATTCACGCCCAATTGATTTTAGTATTGTCGTTTTTTATTCATTTGCTGTGGCGTCCGCACATGGGCATCGTGAGGCAAACGGCGCTTTATGATTTGGTAAAAATTCTGGTTGTGCGGTTTTTGGTATTGGTTTTGGGGTTGATCTTTGTTTTTGAATTGCACCAAAGAGGTCAAACAGAGTATTTATATTCCATTTTGGTGGTTGATTTCCTGTTAAGTTCCTTGTTATTGATTTCTTTGCGTTTGATTGTGAAATGGATTTTTGGATTGATCAATCAAAACGGGATTGAACAGACGGCTGTTTTGATTTATGGGGTGGGGGAGTCTGCCAATCTAACATATAACGCTGTTCAAAACAAATACAAGGTATTGGCTTTTGTAGATGACGATCGAAACAAACAAGGCAAACGATTTCAGGGCAAACGCATTGTCTCATTAGAGCAAGCGCAATCAGATTATATTGATACGGGTAAAATTGCGGCAGTGATTTTAGCCATTCATTCCATTTCCGCGCAGCGGAAAAGGCAAATTGCGGAGCTGTGTTTATCTCAGGGGATCAAGTTGCAATTGATACCCAAGTTAGAAGACATGTTGAACCAAGGTGTTTCAGCAGTCAAATTGCGCGCCTTGGATATTCACGAATTGTTGGGGAGAGACCCTATTCAATTGGATCATAAAAATGTGAATTCAGCTTTGTTTGGGAAAACAATCCTCATTACAGGGGCAGCTGGAAGTATAGGTTCGGAGATTGGCAGGCAGGTATTGCATTATTGGCCGGCCAAGGTATTGTATTTGGATCAAGCCGAAACGCCACTATTTCACCTGGAACGGGAGTTGGCTGCATTGGCACAGTATCAGGGAATTGCCAAGGAGTATTTGGTGGCAGATATTTGTCAGACCTCTGTGATGCGCCAAATATTTAGCACCCATGATGTTGATGTGGTATTTCATGCGGCGGCCTACAAACACGTACCCTTGATGGAGGGAAATCCATTGCAGGCCTTGTTTGTAAATACTTGGGGTTCGGCCCAATTGGCAGAGTTGGCGGTGGAATTTGGGGTAAGTAGATTTGTGCAGATAAGCACAGACAAGGCGGTGAATCCTACCAATGTCATGGGCGCCAGCAAGAGAGCTGCCGAGCGTTATATTCAGTCTTTAAAAACCCTAGGTAAGACGCAGTTTATCACCACAAGGTTTGGCAATGTATTGGGCAGCAATGGGTCTGTGATACCCTTATTCCAAGAACAAATCAATCAAGGGGGTCCATTGACAGTGACTCACCCCGAAATTACACGATATTTCATGACCATACCCGAGGCTTGTTCTCTGGTATTGGAGGCTGGGGCCATGGGTGAGGGCGGCGAAATTTATGTTTTTGATATGGGTTCTCCGGTCAAAATTAGAGATTTGGCAGAAAATATGATTCGTTTGGTGGGTTTGAGGCCCTATTTGGATATTAGCATTGTGTATTCTGGTCTGCGGCCCGGAGAGAAATTATACGAGGAATTGTTAAGCGATGCGGAGACTACCATTCCTACACGTCATCCCAAGATTATGATTGCAAAAGTTATGGAATCAGAACTGTCATTCTTTCAAGAAGAATGGCGTAATTTGTGGGAACTAATTCAATCGGGTCAGTCATCTGATGTATTGGTGTCGTGGCTCAAGCGTATGGTTCCAGAATATATCAGCGAAAACTCCCCTTTTGAATTCATAGATGAGGCAAAATCTGTGAATCATGCAAAGTCCCCCATCGTGTTGGAGCCGTTGGTATTGTCGTGGTATGTAAATAGCCATACCAAGCGTTGGTTTGATTTGGCATTTAGTCTTATCGTGACCCCTTTTGCTTTGTTGTTATTGCTCCCCGTCTGCGCTGTGTATCCGTTTTTTTCGGGGTTGGACTTCGTTTTTAGGCATTACAGGGTTGGGAAAAATGGCCGTCGTTTTTACTTGTACAAAATTCGCAGTTTAAAGAAGAATCACAACAATCCGAGGGCTGGAATGGTAAAGGGCGATGGCACGGTGATTCCGATATTGGGTAATTTTATTCGTCAGACCCGCATAGATGAGTTGCCTCAGATTTGGAATATATTCAAAGGCGACATGAGTTGGGTGGGACCCCGTCCGGAGCAATTGGATTTTGTTGCCCAATGCATCGAAAAATACCCGGCCTACGATGCACGTCATGCCGTGAAACCCGGTATCACCGGTTTGGCCCAAATCCACAACCCCAACGCCACCATAGACGACCACCAAGAAAAGCTGGTGGATGATTTGGAGTACATGCGCACCGCCACGTTGTGGTTGGATATTAAGATCCTTTGTCGCAGTTTGGGCATCATCCTGAAAAAGTAGGGTTGATTTCATTTTTGTTGTAATTTTGATTTAACATGCAAATAAAAAAGTACCTCGTATTATTGGTTTGTTTGGTAAGTCAATGGGTATTGGCCCAAGGTTGGCTGGGTAAAGACTTGAGCAATATCAACGTGAAAGAGTTAACTGCCGCACAGCGTGATGAGGTGATGCGGGAGGCAAAGAAGCAGGGTTTAAATGAAGCAGATATGGAGGCGTTGGCGCGCTCCAAGGGGTTGAATTTGGCCGACCTAAAACGTATTAATGCGGAGGCGGATGAACGAAAAGGAAAGTCGGTGGATACGGCACAGAGCAAGAAGAATAGGGTAGAGGAAAATGTATTGCAATCTACGGTGGCAATCTATGGTCAGGAATTGTTTGAGAACAATCAGCTGGGATTTGCGCCCAGTTTAAATTTGGCCCCTAGTGCAGGTTATATTTTGGGTCCAAACGACAGGATTTCTATTCGTATTTATGGATTACAGGAGCAAAAAATGGAGGTGGTTATTGGAAACAATGGCGCCATTGTTATACCCTATGGGGGAAAGGTGATGTTGAGCGGACTTACGTTGGCCGAAGCGGAACGTAATTTAATCAATCAACTAAAAAAGCATGGGTTTGCCTCTTTGGGTACCGGCGAGAGTCAATTGAAAATTCAAATCACGGAGTTTCGCACAATACAGGTGATGGTATGGGGAGCGAAACAGTCGGGTTCTTATTATTTACCGAGTTTGGGAACGGCATTTCATGCATTGTTTGCCGCTGGGGGGCCTGGAATCAATAGGAGTTATCGGAATATTCACTTGATTAGAAATGGCAAAACAATTCGTGTGATTGATTTATATGAGTTCTTATCTAAGGGTTCAAGAAATTCTGATATCACATTACAAGACAACGATATCCTGTTTATTCCTTATTATGAGCGGAGAGTGCGATTGCGTGGTGAGGTAAAAACACCTGCCGTGTATGAATTGTTACCCAACGAGCATTTGTTGGATGCATTTCAATATGCTGGAGGCTATACGGAAATTGCCTACCGTGATGTGTTAGAGGTAATTAGATACGGAGGGGAACAAAGGGAAGTGTTTTCGGTGAGAGAAGGCTCAATGAAAGATTTTAAACTCTCGGGCTCGGAGATTGTAACGGTCTCTTCAATATTAGAGATCATCAAAAATCGTGTTCAGGTTACAGGTGCGGTGGAGAGACCTGGGTATTATTCCATGGCATCTGGGGGAGATCTAAAACAAGCCATTGAAAATGCGGGTGGATTAAAGCCTAGTGCGGTAAAATCTTATGTGTTGTTGTATCACAATGCAAGGAGTGGTAATCGAAGCTATATTTCATATCGTTTGGATTCTGTAATGTCGGGCGAAACAAGGGTTTCCTTAGAAGAGGACGATGTGGTCTACGTGGGAGACAGTGTTCAAATGAATGTGAAAGAGCAAGTGTTTGTTTTTGGAGATGTAATTAAGCAAGGCAGTTTTGAATATGGCGAGGGTTTAACGGTCAGTCGTTTGTTGTTCTTGGCCGGTGGATTTGAGCAGGAAGCCTTAACCAGCAAAATAATAATTTCAAGAAAGGTAGAAGACGAAAGTCAGTTGGCCACGGTAATCACGATGAGTGCACGCCGGGATTTTTGGAATGATGTAGAATTGAGTCGCTATGTGTTGATGCCAGGGGATGTAATTTCGGTAAGTAGAAATCCTTATTTTAGAAATCAAGTGTATGTGAGCTGTGAAGGTGAGTTTAAGGTACCTGGCGTATATCCCATGTCGTCTAGAAAACAAACGTTGTTTGATATTTATACATTGGCCGGGGGAGTAACCTTGTTCGGAAATCTTTCCGGGAGTTTAATTATTCGAATCAGAAAAATTGAAAGTGCCGAACAGATCAGCGCAACGCAAAAGAAAAAAATCAGCAATGAATTGTACAAGGATGACGGTTCGGCGGAAAAGAAAAATGCATCATTGTTAACGGACAGTGTTCAGTTTGATACTATTGTAATTGGTAGTAACAAACAAAAATTTGAATCCGTTGCGAAAGCTTTTTATTTACAGCCGGGAGATAGGTTTATCATTCCAATTCTTGAGAGTACGGTAAGAATTTCTGGTGAAGTGTATAATCCAAACGTGATTATGTACGACAGGAAGTTGAATGTAAAACAGTATATCTCTCTGGCGGGAGGGGCTTCTGAGCTTGCCTACAAACGAGGGATATTTGTTATTTATCAAAACGGAAGAAGTGCCAAATCTGGAAAGATTCTAGGTATCATTCCGCATTACCCCACGGTTCAGCCGGGCTGTGAGATTGTTATACCAACAAAACTCGACAACGAGGATAAGAACTCTAAGTTGAGTACCACCGAGAGGGTAGCATTGATTTCTGTGATGACTTCGGCTATGTCGTCTCTAGGGTTTGTGATAAGTCAGGTCCTGAAATAATTTTCAGAGATTGTGAACGGTCAAAAATCACCCCTTTCCAAAAACGTATTTTGGGTATTATTGGGAACAGGCTTGCCTTTGTTGGTGGGCCTTTTTACTGTTCCCACCATTATGTCTGGTTTGGGTCAGTCTGCTTTTGGCATTCTTACCCTTATCTGGACCGCCATTGGATATTTTGGACTTTTGGACTTTGGGCTGGGTAGGGCATTAACGCAAAAGGTGGCTGCCGAACGTTCCCAGGGAGTTGAGGTAATTAGTGTTTGGATAAAATCAGGATTGCTCTCGCTGTTTATACCAGGTCTACTGGGTGCAGTGATTATGCATGTTGCGTCTATTTATTACGTAGACCATGTATTGCATTTGGATCAGGACTTGGCATTGGACGCGAAGCAGGCGTTTGTTTGTGCGGCTTGGGCCATTCCCTTGGTTACACTGGGATCCGGATTGCGGGGGGTATTGGAGGGGTTTGAATTGTTTAAAAAGGCATCTTTTTTACGGGGTACATTGGGCGTTTTGAATTTTGCGTTGCCCATGTTTTTGGTATTGTCTGCGGATTACTCATTAGTGCATTTGGTAATGAGTCTTGTGATTGCAAGGTGCATGGTGTTGTTTTTAAATATTTGGTGGTTGCGTTCCATCTTATGGACTCCAAAAAGTGTTGGTTCTTCTGCTGAAGGAAATAGTATCAAGTCGTTGTTGAATTTTGGCGTTTGGATGACGGTTTCTAATGTGGTGGGTCCTTTTATGGTAGCGGCAGATCGATTTGTTGTGGCTTCGTTCGTTGCCACTTCGGTGCTGGCTTTTTACACGGTACCCCAGGACTTTGTGTTGCGTTTATTGGTTATTCCGGCAGCCATTGCCACGGCTTGGTTTCCAAGGATTGCCTTGATCAACGCATCAGAAAGTAAAACTTCTTTGCGTCCGTTATTGGCAAGAGGTTATAAAATCACGGGTTGGGTGATGGGGCCGTTGTGCCTATTACTTATGTTTGGTTCTAAGCAATTGTTGGGTACATGGTTAAGGCCAGAATTTGCCGATGGTGCCTGGCAGGTATCGATTGTTCTATTGTTGGGTATATTTTTTAATGCCATGGCTCATATACCATTGGCGGCATTGCAGGCCACGGGTCATGTAAAGCAAACCGCCTTATTACACGTATTGGAATTGGTTTTGTTTATTCCTATCTTGTGGTATGTATTGCCAACATGGGGTATCATGGGCGCGGCTATTGTATGGACAATGCGTACGCTTATGGATTTGTTATTTTTATTCGGACTCAATCAATATTATTTAAATGAAGATACAAAATTACGCGGGTAAAGAATTGGAATATTTTGGTCGGGTGAGACATGATATTTTGCCGCTGATGCCAGGATTTTCTTCATCGGTATTGGAAATTGGGTGTGGAAATGGTGCCACCTTGAAATATTTAAAGGAGTCGGGTATGTGCAATCAGGTTCATGGGATGGAACTCACAGAAGCAATGGCATTGGAGGCCAAACCGCATTTGGATCAGTTGTGGATAGGCGACGCAGAATCGCTCATTTTTTCTGCAGAATCACAAAAATATGATGTCGTCTTGTGTTTGGATGTATTGGAACATTTGATAGATCCTTGGAGTTTTGTGACGGAAATATCTCGGATATTAAAACCCGGGGGAATTGTAATTGCAAGTATTCCCAACCTCAGGACATTTACGGTGATTTGGAACTTGCTAGTATTGGGTCGTTTCGACTACGCATCACAGGGGATTATGGATCAGACCCACTTGCGATTTTTTACCAAGAAAACGGCCGTTGAATTATTAAATACAGGAGAATTGACTGTAGACAGATGGGAGTATAGTCCATTTGCCTCTTGGAGTAAGTCGATGATTTTGAATCTGTGCACTTTTGGGTTGTTCCGACATTTACTCACGGAGCAATATCTAGTTCGGTCGGTTAAAATAGGATAAAATGTTTTTGGCGCCGGTAATATCTTTTGTAACGTATTATCCAGACCGGGGTGTTTTGGGCCGAATAGGAATTGCGCGCGATGCGGGGTTTACGGTGTATGTTTTCGATAATACGCCGGGGGGATCGGAGATATTGAGAAACGGTGAAAGCGAGAATATCAATCTCATGGGTACGGGTGAGAATTTGGGGCTGGGAGCTGCTTTGCATTTGATGATGCAATCAGTAGCTGAGAATGGGTTTTCCCACGTATTTTATTTTGATCAGGATACGGTATTCACAAAGGATACCATGCAATGGTTGAGGGCTTGGCTTGATTTAAATGAATCGACATTAGATTCCAAGCGTGCACTATGGAATTTCACCGATTCTACAGTTCCCTTATCGCCCGCAGAAGCCATTATTCAGCCAGGTTATTTAATGGTGAGTTCTGGGTCATTGTTTAATCTCAGCGCCGTAAAGCAATTGGGGTGGCACAATCCAAAGATTTTTTTAGAGTGTATAGACTATGAGTTGTGTTCTAGGGCCCTTTGTGCTGGATTTTCCATTGCTAAAGTTGAGGGTTGTGTAGGCATCGACCATCTTAGTTTGCAGCCCAGAGAATCTCTGAAATTATTGGGTCGTGAATTTCACTATCGCATATATAGCCTTGCGCGGACAGTTGGTTTTTTGAGGGGATTATTAATTTTGGCTCTTGGATCAATTTATAGGGGCCAATGGGTTTTTGGCGTGAAATGTTTGAGGAATATACTGACTCACTTGGTGATTCAAATCAGGGCTATTGGATTTCATTTTTTGCGTATAATATTGGGAAGACGATGAAAATAGGGATTGTAACATATGGTACTTTGACAGCCTTGGATTCGGGAATAAATGCATTGAAACGCAAATTTCCGCAGGCGGATATATCGGTTATTAACAACAAGCCTGGAGATGCAACGGTAAATCAGATTCAAGGCAACAACAACAATTTTGAATTTGGGGCTTATTTGGACCTGGTAAAATTGTGGTCGTCTCCGGAGCAGAATTTAGGTGTCACGCCCAACGGGATTGGCCCATTTTTAATAGTAAACGACACCCTTTTTCAGACACATTATACCAAGGGTTGGCTGGATATGGTTGGTAGATCCATCGCAAATTGTCCCACAGAGAAGGTGGCGGTTTATGGGGATATCAGAAGGGATGGCAGTTCGTTGGAAGAACGGCCCGACCCCTTCTTGGCATCATGGTTTTTTTTATTGCCCAATCAATTGGCGTTAAGTCAATTTGGACTGTCGTTGGAGCATTTATTGGCAGAATCCCCACCGGAACTGAGTCGGGGATACATAGATTTTATTGAAAACTGGCTACAACCCAAGAGTATGTGGCGGGGGTGGCAGGGTGTTTTGAATCCATTGGAGAAAGACAGAAAAACGCGTTGCATTTATTTGGAGCACAGATTGAGTAAGCTAATGCCTATCAACAATTTGCCCATCATGAGCATTGGAGAATTTGGGGTAAACCAATACATAACATTGAGGGTTATGGATCGCATTCGCACTCGAATCAAAGCGTGGATGGGTTATTTTAACAGAATAGATTAATTTTGATTGCGTGAAAACGAAAATATGGAACAAAAAAATTTGAAAACATTGAACCGAGATGCTTCAGTAGCAGACATTATGCATCAATTGAAAAAGTTGTTTGCATTGATGGGAGCCCATTGGAAACCGTTGTTGTTGTTCCCGTTGGTATTTGGATTGCTAGGACTGGGTGTGGGTGTTTTTTTGCATACAGACAAGAAGAAGGCTGAGTTCATTATTGCGGCGGAGGAACAAGGCGCCTCGGGCATGGATGGGTTGTTGGCACAATTTGGTCTTGATGTGGGTGGTTCCAATCCTGGGGGCGTATTTGAGGGGGAGAGTTTGGTTAGACTTTTTCAGATTCGTTCTTTGATTGAAAGATCGCTCCTCACGGAAGTGAATTATGGTGGAAAGAAGGTGGTTTTGGCAGATTTGGTGTGGAAGGACATGAAGCAGCAGAAATACAAGCAATTTAAAACTGTGCATTTTTCTGTGGATCGCACAAAAAGCGATGCCATCACAGACAGCGCACTGTATTTGGCTTATAAGCATGTGAATCATGAAATTTTAACGGTGAGTAGGCCAGATAAAAAGCAGAGTTTTATTACCGTAAGTTGTTCTCACCGGGACCCAGGTGTTGCCATGGCCTTGAGTAAAACAATGATTGAGACGGTTACAGAATATTATATTGAAACGCTCACAAAAAAAGCGCGTTACAATTTGAATGTATTGCGCTTGGAAGCGGATTCTGTCCAGAAGGTTTTGAATACTAATTTGCGCAACAATGCCAGCATTAGCGATCAAAATTTGAACCCACTGATGCAGAGTGCAAGGGTAGGACAAAACCGGTCTATGATAGATTTGCAGATCAGCATCTCTTTGTATGGGGAACTGATCAAGAATTTAAAATTGGCCGAGATTGGCTTAAGGAAACAAACGCCATTGATACAAATCATTGAATCACCGCACTATCCATTGGAGAATGTGGGTTTGCGTTGGTGGGAATATGTATTGGCGGGTATAGTGCTGGGATTTTCGGTAGCGGGGTATTGGATTTATTTGGGATGGCAAAAAAACCGACATGATTTGGGTGTATGACCCGGCTTAGACGAATATTGGGGGCATTGATTTTTTTGCCCAACATCATGCCATTGAAGGCATTGTTTTCCTCTGAAATTTTTCCTTGGGCGTTTTTGTATGCCTTGCGCAAAGATTTGAGGTTGACTATAGGCTATGGGCTGTTTTTGGGATACATTATATTGTCGGCCCTGCTGATGCTGGGTTCTTTCAATTCTATTTTGATTCCAGCGCGTGCGCTTTTTGCATTGATAAATGCTTCCATGATTTTCTTCTTGTTGGTTCACATCAAGAATGAAGAGTATAGGGTTCTGGTGAATATTTTCCATGGCGTATTTTTGGCCAATGTGGTACTTTGTACCTTACAGTATTTGGGATTACTGCCTTCATTTTTGGAGCCGATTTTTAGACTCTTTATTGATCGTTTTATCAATGAATTCAATGGCGGTGGCAGAGGTGTGGCGGGATTGTTTGCCGAGCCATCTTATGCGAGTATGGCGATGCACTATTATTTTGCCTTTTTTATGCTCAGCCGTAAAGTGAATCCCCGTTCTATGATTGGGATTGCGGCCATTGTGGCGATGGTATTGTTTGATTTGTTCATTATTCGCTCGGTAACGGGGGTGGTGATGATTCTGATCTATTTGGCAAGCTTGCAACGCGCCAAGTATTTGTTAAAGGCAGGACTGGTAATCATTGTGTTATTGGGTGCGGTAATCTATCAATTTGGCCGTTCTCCCAATGCCCCTAGATCAGTGGAAACGGCCTATGATTTCTTTAAATATGGCGCCTACCAAGATCCAACACCGTGGTTGTTAGAGCAATCGGGATTTCGGTTTGTGAGTGTTTGGGCTGCATATAAATATGGATTTACACATCCACTGGGTTCCGGGGTTGGCGGCTGGGGCCAGGCGAGTATTCAGGCCATGGACGACATTGGCATCAAGGCATCGGCGATGAGTTTTTTTGCAACAGCCATGGGATCGGAATACCAGGGTGTAAGACCTACTTCCTTTGCGGCGGGTCTGATGTTGGAGACGGGGATTGTAGGACTCATTTTGTTTTTCGTGGCTTTTTGGCCCTTTTTAAGTCGAAAGGAGTTGTATAACGACATCCATACCCGTTCAATTAGTATCTTTTTTGTATTCAATACGTTTGCTCTCGGAAGCATTGGTGATCCGTTGCCTTTTATTTTCCTTGCGCTTGCCTATCGGTCGGTGATAGCACCAGTGGAGGTTGTGCAGGATGAATAACGTATTGGTGAGTGTGGTGATGCCTTGCTACAAGGCAGAAAAAACGCTAGAAAAAAGTGTGACTGGGGTGTTGAATCAGACGCACTCCGCGTTGGAGTTGTTGTTGGTTTTGGATGGCATGGGAGATGCCACATGGGAATTGGCCACACGCTTGGCATCCAAAGATCCAAGGGTAAGGGTAATTGCATCGAGAAAAAATCGTGGGGTCTCACGGATTAGAAATTTGGGGATTCGTTTGTCAAAGGGCGATTGGATAGCATTTTGCGATGCCGACGATTGGTGGGTTGAAAACAAATTGACCTGTCAATTGGAGTTGGCGTCAACGAAAGGAGCCAATTTGGTGTGTTCGGCGTTTTACTTTTATTATCCAGAAACCGAAAAAACACTGGAGGTGCAAACCCAAAACCAAATCGATTATAAAACACTATTGCATACCAATGCAATTCCATTGAGTACGGCAATGTTTCGCTTGGGCGGGCGGCAGAGGCATTATTTCCCTGTGATGCCGGCGCCTTATATTCATGAGGATTATGCATTTTGGTTGTTGCTGTTTCAGCGGTTTGAAATGCGTGCGGCTTATTTGGAGATACCCACAACTTATATTGCTCAGGTGGAAGGTTCTCGATCGGCCAATAAGTGGCTTTCGATGCGTTCGCATGGCTATATATTGAGGACGGTGGCCGGGGTTAATTTTGTTCGCTGTGGATGGCTATTGCTCAGTTATTTCTGGCATGGGGCCAGTAAACGATTGCAAAAGAGATTTGTAGGCAAACGTTAAAGGTATGTTCATATAGTACTTATTGTTATTATTCATTGATTAGATTAGTTTTGATTTACTTACAATCACTTACAGACAACTCCGCTATGACATTTAAATACAGTTTCACCCGATACACTTTTAATAAATTTTTGGGTACCTTCATTTTATTCTTTGGGTTATTGGGAACGAGTTACGCCCAAACCATACCGGTGGGGATGCCATTCTTTGACGATGCACTTCGCCGGGCTCAGCTGATGGGTCAGGTAGATGAGAATGTCTCATTTATGATCAGGCCGGTTCATCCGCAGTTGGCACTGAAACGCAGTTGGACGTGGGACAAGGATTCGTTATTTTTTCCTACCGACACCAACCAATACGGCCAATTCACGAGTTATACCCACAAAAAAAAGAAAATCCGAGTGGAGTTGTTGCCTGTCTATTTGCATACCCGTTACAATGGCCATCATCCCTATGGTTGGGCCGATGGCTCAATGGTTCCTTCCAAGGGTTTTCAGCGTTTTTTGTCGGGGGGCGTTTATGCGCGTGCCGGTCTATTGGAAGTTCAGTTTAGGCCTGAAATGGTCAATGCACAGAATAAGCCCTTTCAGAATCCTCCATTTAGATCCAGATCCATAGACAATCCTGAGCGGATGGGACAAGGGGCTTACCAACAGCGGTTTATGGGGCAATCTTACGTTAAAATAAACGTATTGAAATATACCGTTGGGTATTCAACCGAGAATATTTGGTGGGGAGCGGGACAAAAAAATGCAATTATTATGAGTAACAATGCGCCGGGTTTTGGACATTTTACTTTTCATACAAATCAGCCACTAAAAACACGTTGGGGAACCATTGAAGGTCAAATGGTGGGGGGCAAACTCAAACCTTCGGGGTTTAAATACCCTTTGCGTTACGTTGGGGGTACCTGGCCTCCCATTGCGGGGGATGTTGTGGTGGACAGTGGGGCTCCAGAATATTATGGCTACTTCAATGGCATGGTGGGTACATATCAACCCAAATGGTTTCCAGGGTTGTTTTTGGGTGTTACGCGCATTGTACAATCCACAGGTACACCCGCGAGTTTCAAAAATTATTTCACCTTGTTGGGTTTAAGCGCGGATGGAGAAAATACGGGATCAGGCAATCCTGATGGAGTTAATAGAAATCAGATTGTATCTGCGAGCGTACGCTATCTGTTTGTAAAATCTCATGCGGAATTCTATGGTGAAGTGGGTCGGGAAGACTGGGCTTGGGATTTTGAAGATTTCATGACACGTCCGGCGGCAACCACCGCTTGGATGGTGGGTTTTAGAAAACTACAAGAGGCATCCAAAAAGGGGGCGCTATTTCAAATTATGGCCGAGTGGACCAAAATTCAAGCACCCCTAGACAATTATGCGCAACCCGGTTCAACAGCCGGATATAGTTTTTATATGAATGGTGGTGTTACTAATGGTTGGACAAACAGCGGTCAGGTCTTGGGCGCTGGGATTGGTCCTGGTAGCAATATGTTTACCACAGGGGTTACATATATTGATGGTCTTAAAACAATGGGGATCCATTTTGAAAAGGTTGCATACAATGAAGATTTGTATTGGGGGATGATTGACTATCTATATTTGGGTGGAGCAAATCCTTATTTTAAAGATATCAGTAAGCACTTTGTGGATTGGGGCTTTTTGTTAAGTCGACATACCACCTACGGAAAGTTGTTTGTAGGATACAATCTGCACATTCTGCGGACCTATAATTTCCAGTGGAATTACGATCCCAATGGCAAGGCAGGAGATTTCCGTTTTCCAGGAATTAACGTTTGGTCGTTGAATGGCGAGGTGAGTGCAGTGTATCGCTTTTGATCGCAAAATCCCACTGTTTTTGGGCGTTGGAAGATTATATTATTGTAAACTTCCGCTAAAACACTGTTATTGAATC
>Ga0209769_1000695_pt1 | contig 13409 bp, 11 predicted proteins | sample LauGreSuBDMM15DN_2_FD_187569 | JGI IMG/M metagenome (GOLD analysis project Ga0209769, IMG submission 187569) | Freshwater lake microbial communities from Lake Michigan, USA - Su13.BD.MM15.DN (SPAdes) (version 3) | ecosystem: Environmental > Aquatic > Freshwater > Lake | place: Lake Michigan, USA...
GGGTATTACTGCCTTAAATTCTAATTTACCTTTGTAAACTTGTAATACGTGCTAAAAAACTTCAGTTCAAACCTATCCCTAAATACAGATTCTTTTTAGGAGTTAAATTACCCTGGTTAATTACAACTATTTAAATCTCCTGATTTCATGCAAATTTTTGCAGAACTAATACAAAGACTGGATCAATCCAATAAAACTGGAGACAAGCTCGAGGTATTAGACTGGTTTTTTTCAAATGCGGCTGCAGCAGATTCGGTCTGGGTGATTGCTATTTTTTCAGATCGACGGCCTAAGCGACAAATTACCACTCGACAGCTACGAAATTGGTGTCAAGAAAAGGCAGGTATACCAGATTGGCTTTTTGAAGAATCTTACCAGACCGTCGGGGATCTCGCGGAGACCATCGCCCTCCTACTCCCAGCTCCAACCCGTACCCATAGCGGATCACTCACCGACTGGATCAACTGGCTTCAAGGGCTGCCTTCAGACGAAGAGTTGAAAAAACAAGAAATTCTCACTGCCTGGGATCAATTCACATCCCTGGAACGTTTTGTATTCAATAAATTAATCACGGGAGGATTTCGTATCGGAGTAAGCCAAAATCTCCTCATTCAATCCCTTTCCAAGTTTACTGGCTTACCACAAGCCCAGGTGGCACACCGCTTGATGGGCAACTGGAATCCAGCCCAAATCAGCCTGCAAGAGCTCCTAAACCCAGAAAATAGGGAAGAAGATTATTCCAAACCCTACCCTTTTTTCTTGGCGCATCCCATCGAAACAGAATTCCTAGAGAGTAGCACCGTCAGCGAATGGATCGCAGAATGGAAGTGGGACGGCATCCGGGGCCAACTTATCCGAAGGGGGCAGCAGTCCTTTATCTGGAGCCGAGGCGAAGAGCTGGTCAATGACAAATTCCCAGAAATCATAGAATTCCTAGATCAACTCCCCGATGGTACCGTGCTCGATGGAGAGCTGCTGGCCTTCGACAAGGGTTCCCCACTTCCTTTTTCCCTCCTCCAAACGCGCATTGGCAGAAAAAGCGTATCCAAAAAAATCTTGCTGGAAGCTCCCGTAAGTTTCATCGCATTTGACCTTTTGGAATGGGGAGGGAAAGACCTTCGAAACGAACCTCTTTTCGAACGAAAAGTCTTACTTGAGGAACTGGCTCAAAAGGCTAGTCACCCCAAATTTAAACTTTCAGAAAACATCTCCTTTGGTTCCTGGGTGGAACTTGCTCGAGTCCGGGAAAATGCGAGACAACTACAAACCGAAGGCCTGATGCTCAAAAAGAAGGACTCTCCGTACGAAACAGGCCGAAAACGAGGTGCTTGGTGGAAATGGAAATTAGATCCCTTGCATATCGACGGGGTGCTTATCTATGCCCAAAAAGGGCACGGGAGACGAGCAGACCTATTTACGGACTACACGTTTGGGGTCTGGGATGGAGCGGTATTGGTTTCCTTTGCAAAAGCCTACTCTGGCCTAACAGCTGCAGAGATCCGCGAAGTGGATACCTATGTTAAAAAAAATACGAAAGAAAAATTTGGACCAGTTCGTACGGTTACTCCTGGATTAGTTTTTGAAATAGCCTTTGAAGGGATTCAGGCAAGCCCTCGTCGCAAAAGTGGGATTGCTTTACGATTCCCGCGAATCGCAAGATGGCGGAAAGACAAAACCATAGAACAAGCCAATAGCATTGAAGATTTGAAAGCCCTACTTCCCTGATATGGACGATCCTCGGATAGACTTAGGACTTGAGTACTTCAAGCAGAAGGGATGGAACCCATTTCCATTTCAAATTCAGGCTTGGAAAGATTACTTGGATGGAAAATCTGGAATCCTGAATGCACCCACAGGCTCTGGAAAAACCTATGCCCTCTGGTTTCCGATACTTTTGAACTATATTCAAAATAATCCAGACGATTGGAAAGCACCTAAAAAAAATGGGCTTCAAATCCTATGGATCACTCCCCTCCGGGCACTAGCGCAGGATCTCCAAAAGGCCATGCAAGAGGCCTGTGATGGCTTGGATCTGCCCTGGACCGTGGCAGTACGGAATGGAGATACCGATGCTAAAACCCGGGCTAGCTTCAAACGGAATCCACCAGAGTGCCTCATTACAACTCCAGAAACCCTACACATCTTACTATCCCAAAAAGATAGCCTACTCCTATATCAAAATCTCAGGTGCGTAGTTGTGGACGAATGGCATGAATTGGTGGGCAATAAGCGAGGGGTACAAATCCAATTGGCTCTTGCCTATTTGCAAGCGAAATGCAGCCATCCCTTTATGCGTTGGGCGATATCTGCTACACTTGGCAACTTAGAGCAGGCTGCTAGCACCTTGTTGGGGAATGAACTTCCCTTGCATATCATCAAAGCAAATCTTCAAAAAGAGATTCGACTCACGTCTATATTCCCAGAAGAAATAGAAAAATATCCCTGGTCTGGACATTTAGGACTTCGATTGGTAGATCAGGTCATCGAGACCATTGAAGGGGGAAAATCCGTTTTACTTTTTACGAATACCCGCTCACAAACAGAGATGTGGTACCAGAAAATCTTGGAAATCAGACCTGATTGGGCGGGATGGATGGCCATGCACCACGGATCTTTAGATAGCAGCATCCGCAACTGGGTAGAAAATGCGCTACACGAGGGTATTCTAAAAGTGGTAGTCTGTACCTCTAGTTTAGACCTAGGGGTTGACTTTCGGCCGGTAGACCGGGTCATTCAGATTGGAAGCCCAAAAGGAGTTTCTCGATTTGTCCAACGGGCCGGAAGAGCTGGTCACCAGCCTGGATTACCTTCCGTGGTGTTTTTCGTACCCACGAATGCCTTGGAACTCATTGAAGCTGCCGCCTTGCGAAATGCCATCGAACAAGAAGATTTGGAATCTCAATATCCACCAGATCTTCCCTATGATGTATTGATTCAATTTCTAGTGACGCTGGCGGTTGGCGAAGGATTTGAACCTCAATCGCTTTTTCAAATCGTTCGAAAAACAAAGTCCTTCGAGCAACTAAGCCCTGAAGAATACCAGTGGATACTTGAATTCATCACCAAAGGCGGTAGTTCCTTGGGGAGTTACGATGACTTTTTGAAAGTGGTGGTGGAGGAAGATGGATGCTACCGAGTGAAAAATAAGAAAATTGCCATGAAGCATCGACTCAGCATGGGCACCATTGTGAGCGATGTGTCCATGAAGGTAAAATTCAAAAATGGAGCTTACCTGGGTACTGTGGAGGAATACTTCATTGCCAAAATGAAGGTGGGAGACCGCTTTTATTTTGCAGGTAGAAATCTAGAATTAATTTATGTCAAAGGATTGGATGCAGTAGTTCAGCTGACTACTAAAAAAACCAATCAAGTGGTGAGCTGGATGGGTGCACGCATGTCTCTATCCTCCAAACTTGCGCATCAAATCCGGGAAATATTCAAGTCCTACAATCAGGGAATTGTCAATTCTGAGGAGGTTAGGCGTGTTTTGCCCATTTTAGATCTACAGCAGCAACTTTCCTTGGTACCCGATAATCAAACCTTCTTGATTGAGTCCTTGCAAACGCGCGAAGGATACCACCTTTTTTTCTACCCCTTTGAAGGTAGAATGGTGCATGAACTGCTCAGCGCCTTGCTTGCCTATCGCATTGCGCAGCGATTTCCAATATCCATCAGCATGGCCATGAATGACTATGGATTTGAATTGTTTTCGGATGTACGCGTGGATATCGAGGAACTGCTGGAAGAGGATTTATTTAGCCTTGATCAGTTGGAGGAGGATATTCTCCACTGCGTAAATGAAAGCGAACTCTCCAAGCGGAAGTTTCGGGAAATAGCCAGTATCGCAGGACTCGTTTTTCAAGGATATCCTGGAAAGCCCACCAGTTTCAAACATATTCAAGCTAATTCAGGACTACTCTTTCAGGTATTTGAAGAATATGACCCAGAAAATCTCCTACTCAAACAAGCACGAGCCGAAGCTTTAAATCAGCAGATGGAACAAGAAATGTTTGTGGAAGCCGTGCGGAAAATCAACGGGCAATCCATCCAAGTTCGGTACCCTAGCCAGTTTACCCCTTTCTCCTTTCCTATCTTGGTGGATCGATTGAGCCGCACAAGCCTATCCTCAGAGTCGGTAGAAGATAAGATTGCTAAAATTATGGCGCAGATGGTATTGGATTCTTGAGTAGCGGTTAAAAATCTACTCCGGGGAATTACTCCTCCAAATTCTGATCAATGCTCTACGTTAAAGCTCGAAGCTCTTCTCACAATTCAGCATCAGAAGTACGCTTTCTCCTTCCAAACAGCAGCGCTCCCAACAAAAGTAAAGAAGCTGCAGAAAGAAGGTAAACTAAAAATTCAATCGGCATGGGCAACTTGGTTCAAGGGCTGAAGGTAGGTCTTTCGAACCTCCACACCGAGAAAACTGAGGTATTCCGCGACAGTTTCCTTCGGCATTTCTTCCATAGGGACATGTCCAGCTGCATCAAAAACCACCAAGTTGGCGCCCGGAATCAGTTGCTGCAGCCGCTGCCCTTGAGACAAAGGAATCCAAGTATCCAATGCACCCCAGAGAATGAGTGTTGGCATAGTCAGCCGATCAAACTGTATGGAATTGCTTCTTGGAATGCTCAAACGATCTAATGTCGCTTTCCGATTACCTTCGCGCAACATCAATTCATAATATCGGGTAGTAACTTCCTCCGTAACTTTTGCTTCATCTCCATAGACCTGTTTCATGTTGAGTTCAAAAAGAAATTTTGGGGTACAGTAAAGCAGCAATTTTGAAAATATGGGATGCCTTGCGAGCTGAACAATCCAAGCACCTCCACCGCTAGTTTTCTTTTGGGTACTGGAATCTTGATTCTGGCGTTTAGGTGCTGGCGGACCCCCCGCATCAATCAGGTTAAGGGACAGCACCTGTTCCGGATGATCTGACGCCAACTGCAAAGCAACACCACCACCCATGGAATTGCCTGCTAGGTGATATTTCGTAAGGTTCAATTTTTGAGCTAAAGCATGAACCAACTCACTGTAATCTTTTGTGCTGTAACGCTTTAAAGAATCAGGACCAGTCAGTCCATGTCCTGGAAAATCCAAGGAAATGGTCTGATAATAGGTACTCATTTCCTGCTGCCATTGCTCCCAAGTATGTAAGGATGCAAAGCTGCCATGCAGCAAAAAAACTGGCTCTCCTTCTCCCATTATTCTCACATGAACGCGAATGCCTTCTACTTCAATAAATTGGGATTCTGGGGTGATGTATTTTGTGTTGACCTGATCCGGGGAAAGATCTCGACGATACAGGGAAGCAAGAAATAGCACCATCAAGAGTAGTAAAACCCCTAAAACCTTTCCAATTCTTTTTATCCAATTCATTTGATTTTTTGAAAGTATAGCTGAAAACCTACAAAAATTCTCTTCAATTACCTATTTTCCCAAAAATTCCAAAGGTGAATCTAAAAAAACTCATATCATCCATCGGCCCAGGCCCCTTGATAACGGCAGCCTTCATTGGGCCAGGAACAGTCACGGTTTGCACCCTAGCAGGTATCCAATTTGACTATACCCTACTTTGGGCATTGGCATTAAGCATCGTCGCCACTATTTTTCTTCAAGAGCTTTCAGGAAAAATTGGGATCGTTACCCGTATGGATCTAAGCCAGTTACTGCGGAGGCCATCCAATCATCCAATCTGGAGATTTCTACTGATGGGGCTCATTTTGATTGCGATAGGATTAGGCAATGCAGCCTACCAAAGTGGTAATATTACGGGTGCTTATCTTGGTTTGGAGATCTTTTTGGAGCTCCCCACCTGGAAATTAGGTCCCTTTCAAGTGCAATCGGGTAATTTACTGATGGGAGTCTTAGCGACACTTCTTTTATGGACTGGAAATTACAAACGTCTGGAAATGGTCTTGGTGGGTTTGGTACTCCTCATGTCCATCGCCTTTCTTGTTGCTGCAGCATTGACAAAGCCAGCACTAACGCCAATGCTCCAAGGGTTTGTGCCTCAATTTTCTACGGAAAAACTTCCTACCATCGTAGCTCTGATCGGCACTACAGTCGTTCCCTACAACTTATTTCTCTATGCCAGCTTGGTACAAAAGCAATGGACAAATGAAAAGGACCTGCCTGTAATGAAGCGAGACATTTGGATTTCAATTCTTTTGGGAGGTTTGGTCTCCATGGCCATCTTGGTCGCAGGGGTAGCAAATCCAGCAAATCATTTGGAAACGGCCCAGGATATAGCCAAAGGCCTTACGGGAGTTTTTGGAATTTTTGGCACCTACCTGATGGGCTTTGGCTTATTAGCGGCAGGCATGACTTCTGCCTTGACAGCTCCACTAGCAGGTGGATTGGTGATCTGCGGAATATTGGGTTGGAACCAACAAATGCAGTCCCTACCCATGCGATTCAGTATGGGAATAATTCTACTACTCGGGATAATTTTCTCTTCCTTGGGAATGAAACCAGTAACCTTAATTACCTTAGCACAGCTTGCCAATGGCGTACTTTTACCCCTAATCAGCGGTTGGCTAGTGTGGATTTGTACCAAAAAAGAGATCTTGGGAGTACATGCACTAGGTACCAAAGGAGTGATTTTTGGTGGTCTTATTTGGGTGATCACCCTCCTGCTTGGCGTCAAAAGCTTAGGAGCTGTTTTTGGATGGTTTTAAAGAGGATCCGATTACAAAAAAATAGCTTTGAATTGACTCAAAATTCCCGAACTTATTCATTCAATTAATACCCAACCCATCACAAACCTGAAATACTGATGAAAGTCCATCTTCAATCTACTTTAATAGTACTCCTGGTTATTCTTAGCTCTGCTAGTAGTTTTGGCCAACAAAAATCCTATTTAGGAACTCCCCCTCCTGTAGGAGCAAAACTCTATTTGGATGGAAGCAATGCATCCTTGCAGCAAAATTGGACCTATTGGAATGGTCCTCGATTGGCGGCAACTCCTCCCATTAAGTGGCCAGAAATGACGGATCCAGTAGATGGAAAAAAAGCAATTTCTAGCAACGATCCCGCAGGTGCTGGGGGCAAATACGGAGCTGCCGATATTGTAACTAAGGATGAATTCCGAGATTTTGAGGCCCATGTGGAGTTTCTCATTCTGAAAGAAGGCGGCAATAGCGGCGTGTACTTACAAAACCGCTATGAAATGCAAGTTTTAGATGGCGATTACGGCCTGCATGGTATGGCAGCTGTCATCAATGAAACGCTCCCCACCAAAGAAGCCTACACAGGCATCGGTACTTGGAATGCCTACGACATCCACTTTACGGCAGCAAGATTTAGCGATGGAAAATTGGTGGAAAAAGCAAAAGTAACCCTGTATTTCAATGGAGTTAAAGTCCACGATCAGGTCAGCATACAGCAAGTGTGGGGAGGACCAAATTCAGGTATTGATGGAGGAAATGAAGGCGGGAAAGGAATCACAGATCGTCCGGGAGGACTAAAACTCCAGGCTGAAGGCCATGATGTGCTTTACCGAAATATTTGGATTAAGCCTTTGAACTAGGCCGAATTGACCTCAATTAAAATCCTTGGCGTATTAAGTTGGCAGTATCTGCTAGCTCCTCTTGGGTCAGCTTCAACTTTGGGCGGGTGAAATTGATGTCATCCACTGTTCGGAGAGGCACTAGGTGTATGTGTACATGAGGAACTTCCAATCCAATCACTGCCATACCAATACGAGTACAGGTCAGGGTTTTATCCATGGCTTTGGCAACCTGCTGTGCAAACAAATGAAGGCTCGACAATTCGCTTGGCTCGAGATCAAAAATATAGGATACCTCGCGCTTGGGAACTACCAGCACATGTCCCTTAACCAAGGGCATGATATCCAAAAAAGCAATGAAATGCTCGTCTTCGGCAATAATCTCTGCGGGAAGTTCCCGAGCAATGATTCTTGAAAATAAACTAGCCATAGGTAGAAATTAAGAAACTAGTAAAGTTTAAATCGAGCGCAGTATTAAAAAGAGATATCCAAAATTTCAAATTGGACAATCCCTGCAGGTGCATTGATTTCAGCGATATCGCCTACCGCTTTTCCTGCCAAGCCCTTGCCAAAAGGAGATGCTAGGGATATTTTCCCTGCCTTGAGATCCGCCTCTTCCTCAGATACGAGGGTGTAGGTAACAGTCATGCCATTCTTGACATTCTTAATTTTAACGGTACACAGGATTCCCACTTTGGAAATGTCCATTTTGCTGTTGTCAAATACACGCGCATTGCCTACTACTTCTTCCAACTTCGCAATTTTAAGTTCCAAAAGTCCTTGTGCGTCTTTTGCAGCATCGTATTCCGCATTTTCGCTCAAATCCCCCTTGTCACGGGCTTCAGCAATCTGATGGGCAATATCTAATCTACCTTTTGTCTTCAACGCGTGAAGCTCATCTTTCAATTTCTTAAGTCCCTCTTCGGTGTAATACTGTACTTTTGACATAGCTTATAAATTTTCAAAAGGCTCAAAAAACAAAGTAACGGTCACTTTTTGGAGACCGTTACTTTCTGTTGCCTTTAAATACTTTACAAAGATAGGAAAGCATTTTCACAAAGCAAGTGACTTCCTTTCTTCCTTAATCGATCAAATTAGTGAGTTGCTTGCCGAAAGTTTGAAGAATTTGTTTTACAAGAACTTCATTTATTTTTTGATAGGATTCCACTGTCCAGCCCGCCACATGGGGCGTAAAAAGTACATTTTCTCGTTTGGCAAGCATTTTAAATTGACCCTTTTGATCGGGACTGAATCGCTCAAACTTTTCATTCTCCAAAACATCCAACACCAGGCCCTTCAAAATGCCTAGATCAAGGGCCTGATTGAGTGTTTCCATTCGGATTACCTCTCCCCTTGCTGTATTGATCAACCAAAAGGGCTTAGCAAAACTTTTCAGTTCTTCAAGCGTAAAAAAATCACGAGTTTCAGGTGTCAAGGGAACATGGATGCTCAATACATCAGCTTCCTTTTTTAGCGTATCCCAAGTCACTTCATGAATCCCCTTTTTTCCAAAATCTTTTTTGTATTTATCGTAAGCAAGGACTTTAACTCCAAACCCTTTCATTCGCTTGGAAAATGCTTCACCCATATTTCCAAATCCGAAAATACCGATTGTTTTTCCTTTCAATTCAACCCCACGATTCCCTTCTCTATCCCAAATCCCTTTTTTTACCTGAGTATCTGCTTGATTTAAGTGATTGAATAGCGCCAATAATCCACCGACCGCATGCTCGGCCACCGCATCACGGTTTCCCTTTGCAGCATGGAAAAGTGCGACCCCTCGCTCCTCCAAATAGTTGAGATCCAACTGATCTAGACCAGCTCCTGCCCTTCCAATAAATTGAAGCCGGGTGGCATGCTCGAGCAATTCACGATCCAGTGGTGTTTTTGATCGAATCAAAATCCCTTCGTAGTCACCAATTTGGTCAAAAAGTTCTTCTCGAGTAATCTTTGGAGCATAGTTTACAGTGAATCCATACTTTTCCAATAACCCAAGGATGCTCTCATGCATCTGGTCGACAATCAGTACTTTCATTCTCAAAGATTAAGTAACAACATGGCTACCCCAAAATACACCGCCAAACCAAGTAAATCGTTGGTTGTGGTGATAAATGGACCGGATGCAATGGCTGGGTTGATCCCAAAATGATGCAAAACTAAAGGAGTGACAGTCCCCATAAAGGAGGACAAGAGAACCACACAAAATAGAGCTACGCCAACCGTTATGCCAAATAAGGTCTCGAATCCATACAAAAATATGACCACAAGGAAGACAAAAATTGCTAGCACAAAGCCATTGAGTAAGGCTACCAAAAAGCCCTTGCTAAATCGCTGCCAAGGCGTGTCGTCAAAGGCAGATTTCGAAGCGAGGGACTGCACAATAAGAGAGGATGCTTGAATCCCTACATTCCCTCCTGTTGCAGCCACCAGTGGAATAAAAGAAGCGAGTGCGATGTACTTTGAAATACCTCCCTCAAAAAAGCCTATTAGCTTGGCTCCCATTAATCCACCGATGACGCCAATCAAAAGCCAGGGCAAGCGAGCCTTTGAAATGGTGAATACCGAATCCGATTCTTCAATGTCAGCCGAAACCCCGGCCATGGCTTGGATATCTTCCTCAGCTTCTTCTTGGACCACATCCAAAATATCATCAACGGTGATTCGGCCTACCAACTTGTTTTTGGCATTCACAACCGGCACAGATTCCAAGTCATACTTTCGCATCAAGGACGCTACTTCCTCTTGGTCCATATCCACGGGTACCGAGATCACCTCATCCTCCATGATGCTTTCAATGGTGGTTTCTGAGGCAGAAAGAATGATTTTTTTGAGCGATACCCGACCCAGCAGCTGCTGCTTGTTGTTGACAACATAAATGGAGTAGAATTTCTCCACATTTTCTGCCTGTCTCCGGATTTCATTGATGGTCTGAACCACGTTCCAATTTTTGTTGGCCCGTATAAATTCTTTTGCCATAATTCCCCCAGCCGTATCTTCTTCATAGCGGAGCAATTCCAGTATCTGCTCTAGCTTGATTCGATCGTCTATTTCAGAAATTATTTCTTCCCGTTCCTTATCAGAAAAGAAACTTATAATATCTGCTCCATCATCGGAGTCCATCAGCTGAATCCAGGATGCAATCTCCTTTATTTCAACCTCTTGAAGCACTTTTTCAAGAGTATTATCGTAAAGTTCAATCAAAATATCCGCTGCCAATTGACTTTCCATCAATCGCAGCACATAGATCGACTCAGCAGTTTCTAATTCATCCAAAATAGCGGCAATATCCGCTACATTGACACCTGCTAAAGAATCAAGAATGTAGGCGGTATCCTCGACAGCAATCCCCGATTGGAGACGCTCCAAGTATTCTTTCGAAAGCTCAAATTTTTTAATTTGCTCCACGACCTTTTTCGATTTGTTGTGTCAAAAATACAAAATCAGCCACATCCAATTGCTCTGCACGCTTATCTAAAATCGGATTAGCCTTAAACTCTTCTGTAAGTTGGAATGATTTTAGGGAATTTCGAAGGGTTTTCCGTCGATTTCCAAATCCACCTTTGACCACCTGAAAGAAAAGTTTCTCATTGCAATCCAACTGATGCACTTGATTTCTTTTCAGGCGAATGACTCCAGAATTTACCTTGGGAGGTGGGTTAAATACCCCTGGAGGAACCGAAAATAGGTATTCAATGTCGTACCAAGCCTGAAGTAAAACCGAAAGAATCCCATATTCCTTACTTCCTTTTGGAGAGGCAATTCGTCGCGCTACTTCTTTTTGGAGCATGCATACTACCTCCGTCACTTGATTTTTGTGCTCTAAAACTTTAAAGAAGATTTGAGAAGAAATATTGTACGGAAAATTGCCTACGACCGCTATCGGAGCTTCAAAAGCAGTTGACAAATCAAACTTTAAAAAATCTCCTTCTAAAATTCGGTCTTGTAAGTCCGGATACTTCTGATGCAAGTAGGCAATACTCTCCCGATCAATCTCAATCAGGTGCACTTCCAAGTTGCCCTTTACTAAAAAATCAGTCAATACACCCATCCCAGACCCTATTTCGAGCACCTGCGTAACGCCCATGTGGCCATCTACCGCCTCAGCAATTCGTGCAGCGATGCTCAGATCAATCAAAAAATGCTGACCAAGATGCTTTTTAGGTTTGACCTTTTCCATCGTAACCCTCTGGTTTTTTTTTGTAAATTGCCGACTCAAAATTAAGGGATTATTCCCAGATGGCACGGAAATTTGTTTCGCGCCTCTGCACTACTTAACGCCATGCAAACAAAGAAACAAAAACCCATCCTTGGAATTAGTATTGGAGATGTCAATGGGATTGGACCAGAAGTAATCCTCAAAGCACTTGCTGATGCACGCGTTTTTAGCAACTTTACTCCTTTGATCTATGGGCATGGCAAAGCCTTATCTCACTATAAAAAATTATTGGACCTCGAAGAATTTTACTTTACCCAGGTTCGAACCCATGAGGAAATCCAACACCGCAAAGTAAATGTGATCAACTGTGTTGAGGAATGTCCTGAAATCATCCCAGGCGTGGAAACGCAGGAGGCTGGAAAACTAGCACTTGCGTCATTTGCTGCTGCAGTAGCCGACTTAAAGTCTGGAAAAATTCAGGGATTAGTGACCGCACCCCTCTCAAAAAGCAATATTAACTCCGAGGCAGTTCCTTTTGTAGGGCATACGGAATACTTAATTGAAGCGACCGGGAGTTCATCTGGCTTAATGATGCTAGTGGGCGAAGACCTACGGGTAGGCTTAGTTACAGGACATATTCCCCTGTCGCAAGTTGCTGCTGCGGTCACTAAAGAAAAAGTCATCGAAAAAACTAAGATATTCATCAAGAGCTTAGAGCAAGATTTTGGAATTAATAAACCAAAAATTGCCATTCTAGGCTTAAATCCACATGCTGGTGAAGATGGACTATTGGGTACAGAGGAGGAAACTATCCTCAAGCCAGCCATTCAAGAATTGAAAGATGCCCGCCATTACGTTTTTGGGCCCTACCCAGCAGATGGCTTTTTTGGCATGATGCACCAACAAAAGTTTGATGGAGTTCTGGCACTTTACCACGATCAAGGACTTATCCCTTTCAAATCCATCGCCTTTAGTAGCGGAGTCAACTTTACTGCAGGACTTTCAGTGGTACGAACTTCTCCAGATCATGGCACTGCCTATGCTATTGCAGGAAAAAATGTCGCAGATTGCTCCTCCATGAGAGCTGCACTTTTTCTTGCTTCTGATATCGTCGAACGGCATTCACCACACGAAGAATAGCATCGAAAAGTAAAAAAGATCGATGAAGCCGAATTATATTTCAATTTCTGTTTCACTGATGATAAATTATTACCTAAATTTGCGGACTTAATTCGAAAGGAAGTAACGTGAAGTTTTGGAAAACCTTTGATATTGAAGTCATTAAATATAAGGAAGGACTGCACGAAGTAGACTTCCCTATTGGAGATGCTTTCTTTCAGCAGGTAGAAGGAAATGACCTTTTGGAAAAAGGAAACTTAACCGCACGGGTTAAGGTGGACAAAGGCGCAAATTTGATCGAACTTACCTTCCACATCGTTGGAAAGGTATCGCTCATTTGCGACAGAAGTCTGGAGACATTTGAACAGCCCTTGGACATCACTGAAAAGATGATTTACAAGTTTGGGTCTGAAGTTAAAGAAATAGACGTGAGCGTCATGATGATCACGAGGGACACGCCTTCGATCAATGTAGCGCAACTCATCTACGAATTTATTTTACTGGCCTTGCCTTTGAAAAAAATTCATCCCGATTATAAGAATGAATTGGATGAAGAGGACAATGAGTTGGAAGGTGGTTTCGTATACATAGACGAGGCCTTAACTGAGGGTTCAACAGAAGAAG
>Ga0209769_1000699_pt1 | contig 13376 bp, 11 predicted proteins | sample LauGreSuBDMM15DN_2_FD_187569 | JGI IMG/M metagenome (GOLD analysis project Ga0209769, IMG submission 187569) | Freshwater lake microbial communities from Lake Michigan, USA - Su13.BD.MM15.DN (SPAdes) (version 3) | ecosystem: Environmental > Aquatic > Freshwater > Lake | place: Lake Michigan, USA...
GAAGGTGGCTTGAGCGCATTTACCTCTGAGTGGGGCGTTGATGATGTCATCCTGGATACCGCAGGCCCTGCTGAGATCGAAGCACGTATTCGTATTGCAATTGGTCGTCGCGATGATGCAACACTTGCTAGCGATCCCACCGCACACGAAATTCGCCAAGGCGATGTTGTCATCGATGAAAATACGTACACCGCCAAGATTAAGGGCCGCTCACTTGATCTAACATATAAGGAATTTGAATTACTGAAGCACTTTGCACAACACCCTGGTCGCGTCTTTACTCGCGCACAGTTATTGCAAGAGATCTGGGGCTATGACTATTTCGGTGGCACACGTACGGTCGATGTTCATATTCGTCGCTTGCGTTCAAAGCTTGGTCCAGAGTTTGAAGCAATTATTGGAACAGTTCGTAACGTGGGATATCGCTTTACAATCCAAACTAATGGAAAAGATAGCCCTGTCTCTGAGCGTATCTAATGCGCCATATTTTAAAGTTATCGCGATCTCTTACTGATCCGATCGAACATATTCCACACCCATACACTTTTATTACCTTTGATCCAAAAATTCACTCGCAATCGTGGTTAGCACTCAACAATAAAGTCTTTGCTGGCCACCCTGATCAAGGTAATTGGGCGATGGCAGATCTTGAAAACCGCATGAGTGAGCCTTGGTTTGATCCTGCTGGCTTTTTCTTATGTATTCACGACGACATCATCGTTGGTTTCTGTTGGACCAAGATTCATCAAGATCTCGTTAACACCGATCCAGTCGGTGAGCTCTACGTCATTGGCGTTGATCCAGAAGAACATAGCAAAGGCATCGGCAAAACAGTCTGCAACGAGGGTTTGATCTACCTACGCAGCAAGGGCATCAAAGAATCAATCCTTTACGTTGATGCCGATAACGAGGCCGGCAAAGGCCTCTACACCTCACTCGGCTTTAATTAGCCAGCGACAAGATCGGCGCAGATGCGATCAAAGATCGCAGTGTGCGCATCAACATCAGCCTCTGTCGTAGCAGGTGACATCAACGCCATATTGTGAAATGGCGTCATCAAAATTCCATCGTTAAGTAAACGCAAATGAATGTACTGCTCAAGTTCAAAGTCGCCACCATCTGCCGCCTCTTGTCCGGTGCGCGGTGCGTTCGGTGCGAAAATGTATTCACCACGTGCACCTAAACGATTGCAATGCCATGGCAATCCATACTTTGTAATCGCAGCGTCAACACCATCTGACCAACGCGTTCCCAACGCGATCATGTGGGTAAAGGCATCTTTAGTGAGTACCTGACTTAACGTCGCACGCATTGCAGCAAGTGATAACGCGTTACCCGCCAAAGTCGATCCAATCCCACCGGTATCAATAATTTCTAACTGCACCTTTGCCTTGATTGCATCAGCCACCGCATGCGTCATTCCAAATGTTCCAACAGGTACTCCGCCAGCGATTGCCTTTCCGATAGTAAAGAAATCAGGCTTAAGACCAAGATCTGCCGTCATTCCACCAAAGCCCACTGAGATCGTATGGGTCTCATCGATAATTAGCAGTGCGCCGTATTTCTTCGCTAAATCCTGCACGGCATATAAATAACCATCTTCTGGCAGCACAATGCCAATGTTGGTCATCGCAGGTTCCATCAAGATAGCAGCAACATCACCGTGAACTAGCGCTGCCTCCATACCGGGTAAGTCATTGAATTCCACAACGCGCGTGGTCTGTGCTAAATCAACAGGTGCACCAATATTTCCTTCGCGCTTAATGGTATTTCCGCTCTCATCAAGAGTTGCAAATGTTTCATCGACGCTTCCGTGATAACACTTATCGATCACGACAATCTTTGAGCGCCCAGTAATCATTCGACAGTAACGAATCACATGGCGATTAGCATCGGTTGCTGTCACGGTAAATTGCCACAAAGGCAGACCAAAACGCGCGGCAAGTTCGGCTGAAACAATTGAGGCATCCTCTGTCGGCAACATCGCGGTAATGCCCTTTGCGGCCTGTGCTGTAATCGCAGCAACCGTGGCATCTGGTGAGTGGCCAGTCATCGAACCGGTATCGCCTAAACAAAGATCGATGTAATCATTGCCATCGATATCCTGAAAGTGCGCACCTTTAGCGCTCTTTACAAATACTGCGTGATCACCGGGCCACTTCGCCATCCACGACATCGGAACACCTTCGTGCATGACTTTCTTTGAGCGCTCGAATTCTTCAGCAGATTTCTTATGGGTATCAAGAAAGCGCGCATCTTCAATCGCACGTAGCTTTTTAAGGTGGTCGCGATTAATTACTGTAGCCATAGCAACATCTTATGTAATGCAGGGAAAAATTTCTTAAATTGCAGAGAAGACAAATAACGCTTCTAAGTAATGTTCGCCACGAATACCAAGATTTGCCGCATCCGGCGGAGCCGTCTGTGGCTCTACACAGACCCCATCTGCATCTTCAGTATAGACAACCCACCATGGCGCATCGGATTCAATATCGATACGGGCAGCGCCCTCCCAAATAAGCGCAGGTGTTCCGCGAATACCAGTAAAGACATCATCCCAAGGCTGTGGACCGGGTGCGACGAATTCAGATGTTGCAATACCTTCATCATCTCGCTTAAGCATCTTCTCTGCTGAAAATTCAACTTCTACAAATCCACCGCGATCTAGTTCGCGCGGAAACCAGGGATGCATTCCAAGCCATGCCGGCAAATCACAATCGCCAGCATCGTATTCAAGTGACCAACGGATTGCATCATCTAAAACTTCAACACGTTGTTCTACCGTTGCACTGCCATACGGTTTTGGTAGATGAAGTAGCGATCGACCAGGACCAATCTCTTGCCACGATGAGACAAAACCAAATCCATGAATTGCATGTGGTGGCATTAAATTTGTTGGAAGCTGATGTTCACCAGTTGTGGGAGATGTAATCAGACCATCACGAATGCGTCCAGCCCACGGTGAAAGTCCATACCAACCGTAATTCAGCGGTGATCCGCGGAAAGGTAACGCGAATTCCATCTCGCGCCAGACAACGGATGCGATATTTGCACCTTGATCATCATCGATGCGAATCTGAAAATCAGCATCATCGATATATTGCATTACTTGCCCGCCTCAATCATTGGTAGTTCATGTTTATATGGTGGCTGTGCACCTTTACGTGAACAGGTGATCGCAGCAGCTGCTGCTGCACGCGTGAGAACACCTCGCAAAATATCTCCACGAAGTTCAACAAGGCCGTGTGCCAGCATCGCTTCCACCACGATCGCTCCGACTGTATCTCCGGCACCCACGGTATCGACAACATCAACTTTCGCACCCGGAACCTCAACGCGACCATCTGAGGTATATCCCACGAGACCATTGGCACCCTTAGTCACAACAACTAGGAATGCGCCATCGTTAATCCAGCGATTAGCCACATCATCAATAGATTGCCCTGGAAATAACCACGCCAAATCATCATCACTGACCTTAATAACAGCAGATAGCGCTGCCCATTTCTCAATGGCAGCCTCGTATAAATCACGGTCTGGCTGCACAGATGGGCGAATATTGGGATCAAAGACAATCGGTGCCAGCTCTGCAACCTGTATCGCCCAGTCATAAAGTGCTGATGCACCTGGCTCAATCACCGTGACAAGTGTTCCGATATGTAACACCTGTGGTTGATAGCGATAAGGATCAGGCAACCATGACGCTCCAAAATCAAAAGTTGCGGTTCCATCAATCAAGAATTCATACGATGCACCACCTGCATCATCTAACGAAACAGTTGCAGTACATGTTGGTTTATCACTTGCCAGCGCCAAATCTAAATTGACTCCATCATTTAACAATTCAGCTCGCGCACTCACACCATATGTATCACTTGAGATGCCATCAATAAAGTGCACATCATGTCCAAGGCGTGCCAGCGCTTTTGCTGTGTTCGCTGGACCGCCACCTACAACAGGACCACTTGGCAAAATATCAATCAGTACTTCACCGCAGACCCAAATACTCACGCAAGTTCACCTTTGCGCGCTAAGAATTCAGTGACAACTTCTACTGTAAGGAGATGATCTTCAACTTGTGGCAGCCCTGAAATAATTAACATGCCAAGACAACCAAGTCCTGAAACATTAAGCGCTAACGCACCGCCATGTATTGCATGCAACTCTTCTGGTAAACCTTTTTCGGCATACCAATCAACGCCACGCTCTTCAGCATCTACTCGCTCGTGCAAGGTTGATCGTCCTGTTGCCAAAACAACGCGCGCCTTACGCGCAATCCACGCATCATTTTCTGGTTTTGATCCCGGCAGCGATGCGTGAAAAATGCTCCACGCACCCATTTTTACCTCGATCGCAATCGGTGCTTTGCGCGCTCGACCTAACGCCACTGCAATCTCACCGATCTCAAGGGCCTCTGCCTGCGTGAGCGATGCCAACATCAAGGTCTTCACCTCTAGCTCAAGGCCTGCGCTAGTAAATCCGCCCGTGGTTTCAGCCATGGCCCAAGGCTAAGGGTTCTCTGGCTAAATTCATCAATTTGTAACCCGTCCTCCCTTTCCGAGTTCAATCGCTGGTGGTAACTTTCTGGGATGAGAAAAATCATCGCCCTCATCCTCATCGGATCACTTTCACTTGTTGGAATTGGATTTGCGCAGGCTGCAAACCCGAAAGCTGGAGCAAAGTGTGCGACAGTAAAACAAAAGGTGACATATTCCGGTAAGACTTTTACCTGCGTTAAAAAGGGTAAGGCTTTGGTCTGGGATGCAGGTGTACCTGTTACAAAGCCAGCTGCCAGCAAGAATGTAACAGAAGGATCTCTCTGCACTGAAGGAAGTGCGCCCGCAAAAGATACAAAAGGAAACACTCTCTACTGCACTAAGGGCAGCGATGGTAAGAGTTCATGGCGTCCGCAGAGTCAGCAAGGTTCTGGTGGAGGCGCAGGAACCGGCGGCGGTTCTGGTGGAGGCTCTGGTTCCGGTGGTGGAGGAAACACTCAGAACGCCGGATTTAAGTTAGGCCAACTCGGTGCAAGTTGCAGTAAGAATGGTGAAATTGCATGGAATGGATTGATGGCTGCAATTTGTAAGAACGGAAAAGTCAGTTATCTCTTAGCAGCCGATGCACCAAAGACACCTGCGGGTGGTTTCACATCACGTCCTGAGTGGTACCCAACGCTTACTCAAATTCTTGGTGGACCAAGCGCTACGGAACCAACGTGTGCGCCATCCTCAATATCATTCACATCTCCGGTTCTTCCGCTTGATCAATTAGCGCCAGCTATTCCTTATGGCTTGATGGTTGGTGGACACGTGACACCTATCGATCATGCATACCTCGGCGTGAAAGCTCTCTCTATACCCGCTTCACAACTAACAGCTTCAGACTATGTCCCAGTTACTGCACCAGCTGCTGGAACAATTGTAGAGGTTTCTAATCTCGGTTCGCCTACTTCATTTCGCGTTGTTATTGACCATGGTTGCAATCTATACTCCGTCTACATGGTGATGAATAAAGTAACTGGCGTGTTAGCTTCATTGGCAGCACAGGCTGCAACCTCTGGCTATTTAAAGGCGAATGTGAAAGTTAAGGCCGGAGATGAATTCGGTCGCCAAGCAACGAATATGCTTGATTTCAACGTATTTGATGGAACACAGTGGTTATCTGGTTTTCAAAATGTTCAGGCCTATCTCACCCTAGATACATGGAAGCCTTACACGGCTGACTATCTCCCATTCTTTACTCCATCAATTCGTACAGCGATGGAAGCTCAGCTACAGAAAACAAGTTCCCCACGTATAGGAAAAATTGATTACGACATTGCCGGAACTGCATCAGGCAACTGGTTCTTAGCTGGAACAAACGGATATGCCGGGCGCCTCAATAGCGATTACGAAAATGCAACAGCAATGTTGGGTTCAGGATCTGTTCCAGGAAAAAATGATTACTCGTGGAGCCACTTAGCAATCGCACCGCATCAAGTAGATACCAAGGCCTGGGTCTTTTCTTCAGGTTGGTGGAAAGATCCAAAGGGTGATGCTGATCAAGCAGTCCTCGTAGTTGGTCCCGGCCAAGTTGCACCAGATAAACTCACATCAGCGAGTGGCATGGTTGTCTACAAACTTGCACAAATTTCTTACACGCCGCCTGCAGGAGTTACACCTAACCCACCAGGAAGTATGGCGCCTTGGCCTGTTGGTTACACAGTCGTCACCGGGGATTCGAGTAAAGGAGTCGTTGCACTTCAAGTTAATGCTGATGGATCTTTGAGTCTTGAGTTAAACACAACGCTCTCCAATCCTGCATCCTTGACGGCATTTACTACTGCAAAGAGAATCTATAACCGTTAGTTCTCGGTAGGCTCGTCTCATGATCACTATTCCAGAGACAGATCTTGTCGTTTACGAACTCTGCCTAGGCACCAACGTATTTGGTTGGAGCGCAGATGAGAGCCAGTCCCACGCAGTCCTTGATGCGTACGCTGCCCACGGCGGAAACTTCGTTGATACCGCAGATATGTATTCAGCATGGAAAGAGGGAAATGTCGGCGGCGAATCCGAAACGATCATCGGCAACTGGATGAAGAAGAACGGCAATCGCGATCAGATGGTTGTTGCAACAAAGGTTGCAAAACTTCCAACCCGTCCCGGCCTTAGCCCTGCCAACATCATCGCGGCCTGTAACGATTCACTCAAGCGCCTGCAAACAGATCACATCGATATTTACTACGCACACCACGATGATCCAGAAGTGCCTCTCGAAGATGCACTCGGCGCATTTGCACAGCTAATCGCTGAAGGAAAGGTGCGCTACATCGCAGCATCGCAATACACCGGTGCGCGCTTACAAGAAGCGCTCGATGTATCAGCTAAGAATAATTTGCCAAGTTATATCGCGCTGCAAGATCAATACAACCTTGTCTCTCGCAATCCCTTCGAATCAGAGCAACAACCAGTCCTAGCTGCCAATAACATCTCAGCAATTCCTTTCTACGGTCTTGCCCGTGGATTCTTATCCGGCAAATACCGCAAAGGAAAAGTTGTCGAATCAGTCCGCGCAGAAGGCGTCAAAGAGTTTGCAACCCCTAAGGGTTATCAAATATTGGCCGTCATGGACCAGATCGCGCTAGAAAATAAGTGCAGCGTCAGCGCAGTCTCCCTCGCTTGGCTGCGCAGCAACCCCCAGCTGAGCACACCGATCGCATCAGCCCGCACCGTCGAACAGTTAGAAGAGATCGTCCAGATCATCGACCTCAACTCAACAGAGATCGCTGCCCTCAACACAGTCAGCGCAGCCACTGCCTGAGCCCAGATAAGCCCCAAACCACTTAGGCCAACCCGTAGACTCCCCTTATGCGCGTATTTATCACCGGTGGTGCAGGTTTTATCGGCTCCCACCTCACCGATGCTCTGATCGCCCGAGGAGACGCGGTCACCATCCTCGATAACCTCACAACCGGCTCTGCCACCAATATCGCCCACCTTGAAGGCAAGATCGAACTCGTCCAAGGCGATATCCGAGATGGCGCCCTGATCGAAAAGCTGATGGCACCTGCCGACCTCGTCCTTCATATGGCAGCAGCCCTTGGCGTTAACACCATCTTAGAAAAAACAATCGAATCAGTATCAGTTAACTTCACAGGATCTGAAGTTGTATTAAATGCCGCAACGAAATTAAAGAAGCGCATCATCATCGCAAGTACATCTGAGATCTACGGCAAGAACCCAGAACAACCTTTGCATGAAGAGTCAGATCGCGTAGTCGGTGCCCCACAGAAAATTCGCTGGACTTACTCCGATGCCAAAGCGTTAGAGGAAGCAGTTGCACACTCTCTCCACACCACAGAAGGCCTCAAAGTAACCACTGTGCGCCTCTTCAACACCGTTGGCCCACGCCAGACTGGTCGCTACGGAATGGTTCTTCCACGCTTTGTCCAAGCAGCCCTTAAGAACGAACCCATCACCATCTACGGCGATGGATCACAATCACGCGTCTTCTGTCACGTGCACGATGCCGTCAAAGCAATCCTCACGCTAGCTGCCACCGATTCAACCATCGGCGATGTCTTTAACGTCGGCGGCGTTGGCGAAACAACAATGAAAGAGCTCGCAGAAAAAATCATCGCACGCACCAACTCAACATCAACAATTACCTACACCCCATACATTGACGCCTACCCAGCCGGCTTTGAAGATATGCAGCGCCGCGTCCCCGACATCACCAAGATTAAAAAGACGATCAACTGGTCACCTGCCAACACACTTGATTCCATCATCGATGATGTTGCAAGCCATATGCGAGGCTAAGTAAAAACGATTAAAGAGTGTGCGGCGTCTTTATCTTGCCCGTTGTATCAAACACATAAGGCGCTGATGCAAGAACAGATTCAGCGCTCACAACATCATGCATAGTCACAACAATCGCAATCTCAGAACCACCAAGGCTTGACGATTGTCCACCACGCCAACTCTGAACAACTGGATCATGCCAACTAACGTTAGCCCCAGCCTTTTTTAGCTCTTCAATCACAAGCTCTGCCGGTGTCTCACGTGTATCAGCAACATTCGGTTTATATGCCACACCAATCACCTGAACTGACTTTCCACTTAAAGATCCACCATTATCTGCAGCCACGCGACCAACAACATATGCCGCCATCTCAAGATTTACTTCATTAGCTCTTTCAATAAATGTTGCCGGCACACCTACACGAGCTGCAGTATCTGCCAAGTACGAAGGATCTACAGGAATGCAATGTCCACCAACACCAGCACTTGGCATAAATTTCATAAATCCATATGGCTTCGTCGCTGCCGCATCCAGCGTCTCGTAGACCGAAATCCCCAACGCATGAGCAATCTGTGCAAACTCATTAACCAGAGCAATATTTACCTGTCTAAAAGTATTTTCAAACAACTTGGCAGCCTCTGCCACCTCAGGGGATGAAACCTCTACCAAGTTATCGCAGAAGGTTGAATAAAATTCACGAACAGCGCTAGACGCCTCAGGCGTCAACCCTGCGTATAAACGCGGAGTGTTCTTCTGATCCCAATCCACACGACCTGGATCTACGCGCTCTGGAGATACTGCATAGAGATGCTCAATCGCTCCACCTGAATGCTTCTCAATCTCAGGCTTAATCAGATTACGTACAGTCCCAGGAAAAGATGTTGATTCATTAATAATGAGTGCAGGCGTCTTCAGATTCTCACCAATTGTCTTGCATGCTGCCTCAACAAAAGCTAAATCTGGTTTTCTATCTTTGGTTAGCGGTGTAGGCACCGCGATCACCACAACATCTGATCCCGCAATCTCTGCAGCATCTGTCGTTGCCTGATATTTACCCGCAGCAATCCACTTAGCTAAATCACTGGATGCCACACCTTCAATATGTGACTTCCCACTATTGAGTGCATCAACCAGACCCTGATTCACATCAAAGCCAACAACTGTGTGGTGTTCAGCGGCAAAGACAGAGATAGTTAGGCCGACGTAGCCCTGCCCGATGATTGCAACCTTCATTAACTATCCAAGAACATTCGGATTGAGCGGATCAAGGCGTTTCATATTAGCTAAAGCATCTGCCTTTTCTTCAGGGGAGGATTTACTAATTGAATACAGAATTTTCCATGAATCAAAATCATTCGGATTAAACTCCACAGCAATTTTGGCGTACTTATATGCTTGATCAGGAAACTGGCTTTTCTCAAATATGTCAACAGCACTTGCATATTTATTTGAGTTAGCAGGATTTAAGTAACCAGGTACTAGCGCGGCTTCTAACTGCTCAACGCTCGAAGAGGAAAGAGCATCCCTCCATTTGTTATCAGCTGTATACGGAGGACAAGCGATAAGCCCGCCGATTACAAGCCCCACACCCGCCAATAAGCTCGGGCTGAATAGCTGCTCTGTACTGCGAGACGACGTTACTTTTCTCTTCTTTTCATGAGCCACCGGAGCATCCACATTTCGCGTGCTGACTTCATATGCAATAAGCGCGCCACTAAAGAGCCAACCCCAAATTGCTAGACCAATCTGATTAATACTAATAATTGATTGAAGTTGATAGCCAACCCAAGCAACAGTCATTGCTACGAAGACTGGATTATATTTTTTCTCTCTCAGCGTCACTTTAACGATTGCAATAAAAGCCAGAAGAACAATAACTACGTAGGGTATAAACAACGGCCAACCACCCGAGGCGAGCACATCGAATGGCACATTGTGGGCAGCATTAGTAACTGTGCCAGGTCCTGGCAAGATGAGGGCTTGCGCATCGCGAACTTTGCGATACCAATCTCCATAAGCGTCAAAGCCAACTCCGGTCAATGGCTTTTCAAGGGCCATGTTCCAGCCTGCCTGCCAATACTCGCCTCGGAGAGAGACAGAAGTTTTGTAAATGTATGCAGTCAGCGGTCCTTTTTGAAGTGCTCCCAGAAGGGCGAAAGTGCCAGCAACTCCAACGAGCACAATGTATCCAAGTTGCGGCACGACCGAGCTAAATGTTGAACGAATCAAATAGAAACCAACTATTGCCAAACCTGCGAGAACAACGACTCGTCCTTGGATCGCACTCGAATCGATAATCTCATAAACGGCAAGGAGAAAAACTAGGCCAGCGGTGATTACTAGGTAGATACTCAATTTATTCTTTATTACAAATGCCACCATGGCGGAAGCGAAAAATCCTAGAAAGGCGCCGATGAAGTTTGGATTTCCAAAAGTCCCAAGAATGTTCCCATATGGGTTGTTCCAAGAAATGAAATCACCAAAGATGACTACCCATAGGCAGTAAATAACATTCACAACTCCGGCGAGAATGAGGCCCCAAATCAAAAGCCTGAAACTTCCCTCTGCTCTCAAAGCGAGAGCCGATAGGAAAACCAGAATCAATAATATATACGCTACAAAACCGGTATTTCTGCCGTACTCACCATACAAGTTTTGTACCAAAGGACTATCACTATTTGCTACAGCACTAATTCCCATCACTATAAAAATCAGGACCGCTGCAATTGACGCTTTTCCGTCTTTCCAGAGCCGTGAGTAACCATTGAAACCAGTGGCAAAGGCGGCGGCCACGGCCACCCCGCCTAGGGCGAAGAGCTTTGTCACATTTACAGGATCTGTAAGGCTACCGGTCCACACTATGACCGCCACAAACGCTGAGCCAAAGGCCAATATTGGAGCAACAGTTCTTTCAGCGAGCATGTTCATTTCCAAATCTTAACCTGTAGAAAGCCGAAACCCGGCTCCTCGTGATGAGGAACCGGGTTTCGGTTACTAATAAAGGGGGCTTATTAAGCCTTTACCTTCTTAGCAATCTTTGCAACTACTGCTGCAAGTGACTTGATCTGAGCCTGTAGGCCTGCGATCAACTTGGTTACAGACTCTGAAAGAGCTGCAACTGCATCAGATGCTTCCTGAGCTGCTGTTGTAGCAGCATCTGCTGCTTCAGCTGCAGCAAGAGCTGCATCTGTTGCTGCATTCGCTGCATCAATTGCTTCGTTAGCAGCATCTGTTGCTGCATCGACGCCTGAGTTAACAATCGTCAATGTAGATGAAATTACTGCTGCAGTTCCAGCCGCAATTACGTTATCAGTGCTTGCACCTTCTGTAGCAGAGACTACTAATGAACCTGTACCTGTTGGAGCGTAGAAGGTATATGTAGCTTTTCCGCCAACAAGAGTTACCGCTGCGGCAGCTGTCCATGTTGAACCCTGTGTTGCAAGGCTGGTTGTAATACCAGCGCTTGTGAACAGGTTACGTGAACCATCTCCAACTGCGTTACCTGATGCATCGGTTGCTGTTACTGTCAAAGTAACTTTCTCACCTGGTTGTGGTGATGAGATATCGACACTAAATGCAACTGTCTTGGCTGTAATCGCTCCGACCTTGATTGCCAAGGTCTTTGTGATTGTTGAAGTTGCGATAGTTGATGCGTTTCCAACTGTGATAGTTGCAGTACCAGACTTTACGCCTGTAACTACAACTGTTGATGCCTGTGATGAGTTTACTGTCGCAACTGATGTATCAGATGAGAACGCGTAAACGCTTGCAGCGCCAGTTGTTGTTCCAACTGTGTCAGCACCTGTAACGGTTACTGATGAAGTTTCACCAACACCGGTAACACTCTTTGTAGGTGTACCAAAGACGTACTGGCTTGTTGTACCAGTCTGAGTGATAGTGATGGTCTTCAATAGAACACCAGCCATAGTCACTGTAACTGTTGATACTCCACCTGTTCCATCTGAGATGAAGTAAGCACTTGAATCAGTACCGCTGTATCCATCGTTACCAGTTGTGAGAACGCTCTCTGTAACTGACTTCGCCGATGTGAGGTGACCTTGCATACCAATGAGACCTGGACCACTTGTTACCGCTACGGTAATAGGTGTACGTGTCAATGTAGTTGCACTTCCGCTCTCATTGCGTGGGATGATACCTAGCGAAGCTACGATCGTACCTGGAGCGTAAACATTGGTCACTGCTGCTGTTGTAACCGCTAATGGATCGCGATTAGCATCAGAGTCATATACGCCAGCGTCATATAGCGAGCGAGCATAATAAGCAGTTGCGCTTGAGTACTTAAGGACTGCATTGGATGAACCTAGAGCCAACACATAAACCTTTGAGTGTGTCGCTGAAACAGCTGCGTATACCTTTGCGGCAACAACGATTGTTACTGTTACTGCTGCTGCATTAACTCCACCTGTTGGTGTAATTTTAACGACATATGTACCAACAACTGAAGGCGCCTTCAAGTACACACTGTACTTAGCGGTTGCCTGAGTGATAGTGCTTGTGTCGTTTGGTGTAACAGTCTGAACACTGCTATCTGCAGTAGTAGAAGCAACAGCTGTTGTTGATTCCTTGAATACCAAGACCGGCTGGACGTACGCTGGTCCTGAAAGAATTGACGCTGTTACTGTCAATGTATCGACACCCTTTGTTCCAGCAAGTGTTGCTGTGAGAACTGAGGCTGTCGCTGTAAGAGTTTCAGTTGTGTTTTGAGTTGTTGATGCTAGCGAGACAGCAAGGCTGTCTAGCTGTGCTGCTGCGTTTGAAGGCGCAACAGACATAACACCAAAGCCCAAAGCTGCAACTGCTACAAGCGCTACGCGCTTGAAAGTTGTCTTTGTAGACATTTGTTTCCTTTCGATAGTCGATCCACGGACTATCCGTAGATCGGCTTGAGCTAGAAATGCCCCCTCATAAGTCATGAGAGAACCTTTCTCGTTCACTCGATTCATCGCACGTGCTGATGAATCAAATTCTCCGCCGTGTATCCGGACGCGGCGAAGAAAACTAGGCAGATGAAATGTCACGTGCTTCATCCTTACGCTTTTCCTGCATTCGACTCGTCAACGAAAATTGAC
>Ga0209769_1000705_pt1 | contig 13339 bp, 9 predicted proteins | sample LauGreSuBDMM15DN_2_FD_187569 | JGI IMG/M metagenome (GOLD analysis project Ga0209769, IMG submission 187569) | Freshwater lake microbial communities from Lake Michigan, USA - Su13.BD.MM15.DN (SPAdes) (version 3) | ecosystem: Environmental > Aquatic > Freshwater > Lake | place: Lake Michigan, USA...
TACAAAAGAGCTAGAAAACCAACGTTTGATTGAAATCCAGACAAAAGAGCTAGAAACCCAACGTTTGATCGAAATTCACGCAAAAGAGTTGGAAACCCAACGTTTGATTGAAATTCATGCAAAAGAGTTGGAAAATCAACGTCTTGCCGACATCCATGCAAAAGAGCTAGAAAATCAACGTTTGATCGATATATACGCAAAAGAGTTGGAAACCCAACGTTTGAATGAAATTCACGCAAAAGAGTTGGAAACCCAACGTTTGATCGATATATACGCCAAAGAGTTGGAAAATCAACGTTTGAATGAAATTCACGCAAAAGAGTTGGAAAATCAACGTTTGAACGAAATTCACGCAAAAGAGTTGGAAACCCAACGTTTGAACGAAATTCATGCAAAAGAGTTGGAAAACCAACGTTTGATTGAAATTCACACAAAAGTCATAACCACACGTCATCGAATTGGCGAAAAACTACATCCGCGGCAACCCAATCCACGAAAACCTGCAATCCGCAAAAAGAAGTAATCCCGGTGTACACGGCGTCGTCAATACGCAAATCGTTTGTGCAACGTTTTTGCTCGTCCCGAAATGGCCGCCGCGGCCGTGGTTCGGCAACTGTGGCCATAATATTGATTGTAGGCATCTCTCGACGTGTCGATTCGATTGTTTGGAATAATCGTCAATTTGTCAATGAGCAAATAGGTGTACTTGTCGCCGACGGCATAGGAATACGGAACGTCATTATTGCCTACTGGACTATAAAAATGTTGGATGACGTCGCGTTCTCGAGTGCTAAATTCGCGAATGCCGTTGCCGACGTAGACGTATTTGTAGGCTCCCGTTTGCAAGAGGATCGAATTGCCCTTGTCTTGTCCACGTTTCCCAAATTCACTGCGGTTGCCGTACAAATAGTCGGCATTTTGATCGCGAACCGGTAAATCGTTGGCTCCAACAAAGATCTTCTTGTACTTGAGTTTGAGAATTTGTTTGCGTTGGACGCTGGTTTGGTTCCCTTGATCGTCGTATTCGAATTTTTGGGTCAAGACGACGACGTGATCTCCAAAGTCTTGCACAATGTAGGGTTTCGCACCATTGTCCCTCGTTTCGTAGGTATGGAGAGGTTTTCGGGCTTTCACCGTTTTCCGCATTATATGTTTACCACAGAAAATGTGGTTTGTTGGAAAAAGACTTGTTGACAATGAGGATGAGGTTTTTGTTCGTGATCTCCTTTCAGCATCCATCTTTGTTGGAACGATGCTCTACAGAGTCCTCTTTTCCAGGGCTTTCCCAGAATGTATTTTCTAAAAACGTCCCCTGAAAACACTTTTTAAAACGGTCTCATTCCAACAACACACACACACACACACACTATGGACAAGCGGTAATGAGTCGCGGCACGACGTTGATTGTCTGCAACTCTTGCGAAAGCAACTTGTAGGCATAGGGCACTTCGACCCGACTGAAATCCGTGGTATTGTCACACGTCGAGCACAAGTGCACGGTGAAATCGTCCTTGGCAAAGGTTCGCCGATGGTTGCCGTCGTTAAACGCCGCAATCATGCCGCACTGATTGCACACATGCACGGCATACTTGTCCGACGAATCATACAGTCGTTCTCTACAGAAACGGGACATGCCGTGGGCCAACATGACGTCGCGCTCCATTTCTCCCACGCGGAACCCCCCATCGCGCGATCGACCTTCGGCCGGTTGACGCGTCAGATTGACCATGGGTCCAATGGCCCGGCTGTGCTGCTTGTCATTGACCATGTGTTTCAGACGCTGATAAAAGACGGGTCCGATAAACGTCGACGTTTCCAATTGTTGTCCGGTCATGCCATTGTACAACAATTCATTGCCGCAGCTCTCGTAACCCAACTTTTGGAGTTCGTTGGCAATGGACGGAATGCCGAGCTCGGTGAAACTGGTGCCGTCGCCAAAGAGTCCCAGTTCGATCAGCACTTTGCCCAAGAGCGTCTCTTTGAGTTGGGCAATGGTCATGCGCGAAGGTATGCAGTGTGGATTGATGATAATGTCGGGTCGCAATCCCTCTTTGGTAAACGGCATGTCGCATTCGGGGATAATGTTGCCAATGGTGCCCTTTTGTGCTGCGCGACTGGCCATCTTGTCGCCCAGCACGGGCTTGCGCAAGGTCCGGATACGCACCTTGGCGAAATTGTAGCCGTCGCCATTACGTCCGGTGAAATTCTTGTCGACATACGTCTCTTCCGTGGTACGAAACGTCTTGCTCTGGTCCTCGTACTTGACGACTTTGGTAGGATCGTTGCGGTTCTCCTTGATGGGCACAATCTTGGCAATGAGCACGTCGCGATTTTCCACCTGCGTGTTTTCGGGAATGAATCCATGCGCGTTCAATTTGCCATAATTGCCGAATTTGACGCCCTTGGTGCGTGCGGGATCGGGTTTGCACCGAATAATCTGGTCGCGAATGATATTCTTGTCCTCGTCCTTTTCCGTGTGATAAATCGTCGTCAAGAACAAGCCGCGGTCAATGGCCCCCTGATTGATCAACACGGAATCCTCTTGATTGTATCCCGTGTGACTCATGATGGCGACGTGGACCTGGCACCCCGACGGAATCTTGTTGAGCTGAATCAAATTCATGAGCCGGGTATCGACCATGGGCCGAGACGGGTACGTGAGGACATAGGCCGTCTTGTCCATGCGCTGATCGTAATTGGTGGCATAGACGCCGAGCGCTTGCTTGGCCATGGCGCACTGGTACGTGTTGCGTGGCGCCTGATTGTGTTCCGGAAAGGGAATGCACGAAGCCAAGACGCCAAAAATGGTGCTGGGATGAATTTCACTGTGACTATAGAGCAGACGGCTGGGATCGGAGAGTCCGGGGGGTCGGATGGCCACAAAGGCGTGATTTTGTTCTTCGGGATCAATGTATTCCAACACAGCCTCGGGAATGCGGGACTGCGTGAGCATCAAATCGTTCCAGGCCAGATCCTTGGCGTGTACTCGTTGTATGAGTTCGGGGGTCACCAAGGGTTTACCCTCGGCCATGCGCAAGAGAGGTCGTGTCAAACGTCCGCCGTCGTTGCAGACGCGAATTTCGCAGAGTTGATGATCAAAGACGACGGACGTGTAGACATTGATGATGCCGCGCAACTTCTTGTCGAGAATGTCGCGATGCAATTCGATGGGCGTCTCCGTGACGCCGACCCAGCATCCGTTGATAATGACCTTGACTTTGCCGTACAAGTCTTTGCGCGAAGTGGCGTCATCGACGCGCAAGACTTGGGGCAAAATGCAATCGTACAAGCTCTGGGCACTGGACGGAATGGTAACGTGGGTCATGAAACTGATATTCTTGACGACGCCGATAGACTGACCTTCGGGCGTTTCTGCTAAGCAATTCGAAGATACGTATGACGAAGCTACGTAAGAATGGTTGTCGCTTTGTGTTGTAAAATCGTACACCATCTCCGGAGGAACTTCGACAACCGATTGAACCGCAACTTTTTGTAACTGCCCTGATATCGAATCGCGTATAAAAACATAATCTTGCGTCGTCAAGTCTTCCACGTTTTTCCACAAGTTGCCTCCGGCCTGATAGACCAACAATGGATGTTCAGGTGTCGCTTTGAGTTTGTATCCATTTTGTGTAGTAATTTCTAACAAACGATCGGCCATTTTACCAAACCAATGATAAATCTCCGACGGTTCTTCGGCCAACGTCTTGGGATTCACCGTCGTCACCCAATCGCCGTCACGCATGTCCTTGATTTTCTTGGTGGTCATGCGATCGGACAGCAAGACCTCGGTATCGCCCGTCAAACACAAGTGCCCCCACGTCGTGGCATGCAGCTTACGGGGTTCAATGAGTTCGCCGCTCTTTTCCAAGGGGGTATTGATCCGCCGCAAGTGGCTCAAACTGGCCACGTACGTCAAGCGGTTGAGTACCTGGGCCACACCGACCTTGCTGCTGTTGGACTGTTTGATGGAAAAGTCGCCGGTGGACAAGGCCCGGGCAATGCCATTTTCAATGGTGGTGGATTTGATAATCTTGTCAATGTTGGTGGGGTTGATGATATTCTCAATGTCCTCGGTGGATCGCCACGATCCCTGATTGATTTCCCGGACCGTCATTTTCTGCATTTCCTTGACCAACTTGTTGAAATAATTGCGAAAGAGATTGTTGAGCAGTGTGCCCGTGAGCTCAATGCGCTTGTTGACGTAGGAATCGCGATCGGTGGTGGGGATCCATCCCAAACTGGTTTGCAAGAGTCGCGAGGCCATGTAGCCCAAAAAGTGCACCTTTTGCGCCTTGGTACTGCAATGGGGAAACAAGTCGTTTTCCAACACGTCGCGGGTAAACTCGTATTTTTTCCGGATTCCGGTTTCACTGTCCATTTTGATGGGCGTGTAGGCGGCGAATCCCGCAATGTATCGCAAGGCCTCTTCCTGGGTGCCGTAAGCGTTGGCGTCGTAAATCGAGGCTTGCAACTTGTTCAACAGGACGGACTGTCGGACATTGTCAATGTCCAATACAATCAATTCGCACATGGCCTTGTCCGACGTGACGCCGAGGGCCCGGAAGACGACAAAGAGTTCGAGGGGGGCCTTCATGCGTGGAATGTTGACCCACAGTCCATGCCCAAAGCCATTGTTTTTGCTGGCCATCATCATTTCGATTTGCTTGGGCGAGATGCACTTGAAATCGGGCACCGACTTGATCTCGGCGCACCAGGACCATTTGGTCGAATTCTTGCCGTCAAAGACGTAAATCTTGTTTTCGGCGGCGCGTTCTTGTCCAAGCACCGTCTTTTCCGATCCCTTGATGATGAAATATCCGCCGCAGTCAAAGGGACATTCGCCGGTAAAGGCCGAGTGAATGTGCCGATTTTGGGTCAGGACACACACGTTGGATTTGAGCATAATGGGCATTTTGCCAATGTTGACCTTGGGAATGACGCGCTCAATCATCTGTGGAACATCCATGGCCTCGGTATTGCGGACGACGTACTGGATGTGGACATCGACGGTCATGACGGAGGCGTAGGTGAAATTGCGCAACTTGGCCTCTTGGGGCAACATCATTTTTGTGGCACCATTGTTTTCGTGGATTTGCGGGGGATACATTTTGAAATTCTCGAAACGAATGTGAATTTCCAAATAATACTGCCCCTTGTCGGCCACAAAGTCATTGTCGGAACGAATGGTGACTGGATTGAACATTTGAATGGTTTTGTGGATTTGATGCGTAATGAAATAGTTGTACGACTCAATCTGATGACGCACCAAACGATCCAAATGCTGGCCGCGAAAGTAGGACTCGATCAACTTGTAGGCTTGTTCCACGTCGTAGGGCTCTTCCAAGGGTTGAATGGCGACGACTGCGGACACGGGCTCTTCCAGCGTTGTTGCGGCAAGGTGAATGTCGACGACTGCGGTCTTTTCAAGGGGCGCTTTGAAAAGGGGGGGGTCCATGACGGGCATTGGCATTGGCATCGGCATCGGCATCGGCATCGGCATCGGCATGGTCGCAGCGGTAAACACCATGGACGCCGCCGATTTGGGCGCCCGTTTTCTCGAGCGAAGAGGTTCCATGACCCGGAGTGTCAAAGAATGTGGTATTCACGTTGGACAAACAAAGGGTAAGGGTATAAACAAGAAGACGGAATGCTATCCATGGAAACAGAAATAAATGTGTTGCGCATTGTGGACGAAAGCAATTGCCGATTTCGACATTTGCCTTCCAGGAAACAATTCGTAAAGAAACCCAAAATAGCTTTTCCCAAACATTGCACGGACCAAAGCGCATCGCTTCGCAGAGGCCCGTTTTGCAAACCTCAGCCAAAGATCAACATTGACGTGAAAATTGAAACCTTTTCCGATCTTGTCCACCTCGTACGCACCTATGGTCCACGCTGGCGCGCCGACACCGAGTACAACATTGATCTCATGGCCTTGATGCGGATCCAACCCGACTTGGAGCAATTGCATGCCATGATTGGCTTGCCGAAGTTCAAAAATGCCGTCTTGGATCAACTCTTGTACTTTTTGCAGAATTTGCACGTGGACGGTCAGGACTCGGATTTTCTGCATACGATCCTCTGTGGTCCCCCAGGCACGGGAAAAACGGAAATTGCCACGATTTTAGGCAAAATATATTCGAAACTCGGCATCCTGAAAAACGGGACGTTTAAAAAAGTCACGCGCAGCGACTTGATTGGTGGATTTCTTGGTCAAACGGCGATTAAAACGACGAAAGTCATACAAGAAAGTTTAGGCGGATGTTTGTTCATTGACGAAGCCTATTCCTTGGCAAACAAAGAATCCTCGTCGCAGAATGACAGTTATAGCAAAGAGTGTCTCGATACTCTGTGTGAGGCACTTAGCGATCACAAGGCGAATTTGATGGTCATAATGGCGGGATATGAAAACGATTTGCAAGAGACCATATTCAGGGCGAATCGAGGTCTCGAATCTCGTTTCATTTGGCGATTTGTGTTGGACGAATATTCTGCAAAGGACCTCTACGAAATTTTCATGAAAAAAGTGCGCGACAATCGATGGCTCATGGCCGCCGATTTTCCGGGACTGGATTGGTTTGAATCACGCAGGGCAAAATTTCCACATTTTGGCCGTGATATGGAGCTCTTGTTTTCGTATACAAAATGTTGTCATGGTCGCCGGATTTATGGGCAACTAGATACAGAGATCCGTAAGCGCGTGACATTGTTGGACGTGACTCATGGATATGAAATGATGCTGTCGAATCGGCGCAAAAAAGAGACTTATGAAATTCCCAGTTTTTATGTATAATGAGCAACAAGACCATTTCGATCAATCCGGACTTGTTCAATTTCAGCAAAAAGAAACGCCCACCGAAAAAGGACATACAGCCACGGGCACCCGCTGAAAACAAGAACAAGACGGTGAGACGGAACCAAGTGTTGAAATTCATTCGCAATGAACAAGAAAAGACGTATCGCAAGTTGTTGGATGGCGATGTCCAGTTGCAGTCTGCCTTGGGCGAGGAGGATTTGGATTTCAAGCAGTCGCTGGACTATTTGATGTCGCTGGCTCACGACGAATCTGCAAAACAGCAGCAGCAGCAGCAGCAGCAAAACCATACTCTAAGACATCGTCCACCTCCAACCCCGGGTTACATGGAACCGTCGAGTGAATTTGTCAGTTTGGTCATGCCCGAGGAGATGACCCATGATTTCAAGTTGATTCCTCCGACCACTCCGCCACAATGGGGATGTTTGCGCAACGGCAAATTGCCCACGTACCGATCGTGGAAAAATGCTACACAAAAAAATCGCGTCGGTGGATCTCCTCAGCCACAGCCTCAGCCAATCCAACAACAACAACCATACTACACAACGCCCGTGTATAATCCCAACGTAGTTGCTGCCCAATTGGGTACAATGAGCAATAATGTGTACCCTGACCTTGATGTAAAAGGGAGTGAGATTCGTCAGACGATGAATTTGGCCGAAAAAATGAAACCACCTCTATTACAACGACAACAGCGCACCGTGCGTCGCACCTATCATGTTGGAAAAAGTAAATCGCAAGTGTCGGTGCTCGTGTCCAACAAGACGATACGGAATCGTGTCCGGGCAAAGACGCACGAAATTCGTCAAAAACCGCTGGAAGACGTAAAACGGTACTTGATCCAAAAGGGGTTTGTGCGTGTGGGGACAACGGCGCCGAACGACGTCTTGCGCAAAATGTACGAATCTGCGCAATTGATTTGTGGAGAAATACAAAATCACAATCCCGAAAATTTGCTCTTCAATTTTCTTAACCATCAAAAATAACCAAAACGGATCTAGTGCCGATGTTTGCAGTGGCAAGCCAGACAAGAGAGCGAACTAAACGATTTTTTCACACACGGGACAGCTGTGATTCCTTTGCAGTGGTCTCGCTCGACCTCTTTTCGTTCACAGGTGCCTCTTCTTCATCGCCGTCGTGGATGCCATCTTCTTCTTCGCGAGTGCGCTTGCCCGAAGAATTTAGGCACTCAACCACAGGATCAACAACCACAGGATCAACAACCACAGGATCAACCACGGGATCAACCACAGGATCAACCACGGGATCAACCACAGGATCAACCACGGGATCAACCACGGGATCAACCACGGGATCAACCACAGGATCAACCACAGGATCAACCACAGGATCAACCACAGGATCAACAACCACCGGATCAACAACCACTGGATCAACAACCACAGGATCAACAACCAGATCACGATCAACCACCACCACCTCGGAGTTCGTCGACATCTTGAAAACAAAGAGGTGCACAAAGGGGTGTCGAATCAATGCACCGACTTTGCGTTCTTACGATCGGACAAGATTTGAACCGAAGAACTAGGGTATGATCGTCGAATATGCATTTCTGATTTCCTTCTTTTCCATTTTGTTCATTGCAGCCTGGATTCGCATTCGACATCCCTTTTGGAGTATTCAGCCCGTATTTCACACCTATGATTTGTGGCGATACTGGATCATTAAGCCGAGTGTCATTTCGACAACAACACAAGTGCCGACCAAATTTCTAAATCGTGACAACGTAAAAACACGCAACTTTCTCAATGTCTCTGCCAATGAAATGGCGTCAGTGTTGGACGTGATCCAATGCCACTATCTGCCGTCGGATCAAGCGACCTACACGATGACAGCCGAGACGTTGCAAACACTCTGTAGCCATCATTCGTCGGGACCGTGTTGGATGTCCGTGTTTCTGACAGACCATTTTCATTTACAACAAGGCGACGTCGTGGTCAATCGTACCGACGTGGCCGGCGTTTTGATTGCCTATCCTGCGCGCATGGTTCTACGATCTTCGGAATCCTCGTTTCAGCAGATTTATTACTGGGATTACATTGTGATGCACCGCGAAACGGGAAAAGATGTGGGAACGATACGAACGTTGATCCAAACGCACGAAGCCAACCAGCGTCAATCCACGCCGGACATACCGGCCTCGCTTTTTCGTAAAGACGTGGATCTGAGCGAAGGGATTGTCCCTCTCGTACAATTCACCGTCTCACAGTTTGAACTGGTCAAAGAACGAATTCAACGTCCGCCACTGGCGGCGCATTGCACGGTTGTCCAAGTCCGAACAGAGACGATCCACAGTCTGTTTGACTTTCTCTTTGAACTCACGTCCAACAAGAACATGTTTGACCTCTGTTTGTTTCCCGATCTCACGGCGTGGGAAGCCCGCATAGAACGCAAAGAGTGGCACGTGTACACCTTGAAATCACGAGACACGATTCTAGCCGTCTACGTGTTTCGAACTACCCACATTGTGTATGAAGACGGGGGAGAAGTGTTGGAATGCATCGTCAGCGCATCCTTGACCGAGAGTTCGGCATTTTTTGCAGGATGGTTGCATTCCTTGTACGACTTGTTGCAGCAGACCTTGCCTGAGATGGGTCGTTTATCCATCCCAAATCTTGGACACAATGCTAAACTCTTGGAAATATACACATGGAAATATAAATCAATCTCTACACACGAAGCAGCTTACTACTTGTACAATTACATTTGTCCCGGCATGCCCCTGTCTCCGACTCACTGCTGGATTGCTCTTTAAAAGCTCAGAGGTTCATCCTCCTCGTCCTCCTCGTCATTGAAGCGGTGAAAGATGCTCTGCGATCTCATGCGCAATGATGATGATCCGGAACGTGTTGTTGGAATTGCTGTTTTTAAGTCTTGTCCTCCTTCTTCGTCGTCGTCGTCGTCTTCGTCTTCGTCTTCGTCGTCACGCGTCGTATTCTGCTGACAATGCAGTGTGAACAAATAGGCGACGGAGAAGAATACAGTAGCGGCAATCCAGGAGTACAACATGGGATGGGGGTAGGGGTGTGATGAACGGTGTGCCGTGTTGTTGTATCGTCTGAATTTGAGTATAAAGCCATGTTACACTTTGCATGTACCATGGCAACGACATTTCATGCAAAATATAAACCCTACTTTTTCGATGATTTTGCAATGCATCCGCAACTGAAAGTGGTTCTCCGCACCTTGTTGGAAATTGACGATCTCAACGTCATGTTTTCCGGGGTCCCGAGTAGTGGCAAGACATCGCTCCTCTTTGCCTTGGTGCGCGAATATTATGGATTCCATGCCCACCAATCGTTTCCGGAAAACAATTTGCTCTTGATCAATTCCTTGAAAGAACAGGGAATCAACTACTACCGCAACGAAATGAAGACGTTTTGTCAATCGCGATCGTCCATTCACGGGAAAAAAAAGATGATCATTGTCGACGATTTGGACGCCATCAACCACCAGTGCCAGCAAGTGTTTCGCAACTACATGGACAAGTATTCCAACAATGTGCACTTTGTTTGCACGTGTTCCAATTCGCAAAAGGTGATTGACAGCATCCAGTCGCGCATCCACATTTTGCGTCTCGAGTCGCCGTCGCAACCCCAGGTCAAGACCATTATGCAGGATATTCTGGCCAAGGAAGGGATGCACATGACGGAAGAAGCGCAAGATCACGTGCTCACTCTCAGTGCCTACAATGTGCGCGAGACGATTAACCATCTGGACAAGTTGCACTTGTTGTTTGGTTCGGGCCAAGAGTTGACGTTGGAGAATTGCAAAGAGTTGTGTTCGACGGTATCGTTCCAACAATTCGAAGCCTACTTGAGCGATTTGCGGAGCAGCGACTATGTGGCCGGTATCCGCAAACTGAATTCCATCTATGACTATGGATACTCCGTCATTGACATTCTGGATGCCTTTTTCACGTTTGTCAAGGCGACGACTTTGTTGAGCGAAAATGAGAAATATCGCATCATTCCGTTGTTGTGCAAGTACATTACCCATTTTCACAATGTCCACGAACATGCCATCGAATTGGCGCTTTTCACGCGCGAAGTCTTTGGCGTTTTATCATCCTCACGTTTATAGAAAGAAATGTTTTGTGAGCGAGTCCCAGTCGAAGCCGTGTTGGAACTGTTGGAAACGTGTTGTTGCAATACACGCGATAAGAGTACCATTGTTGTCACCGAAACGTCGTTTAAGAAAATGCTGTATCACAAACACCACACGGCGTTTTTGGCTCTGTGTATGCCGTATTATCGACGTTGTCATCGACATTATGTCACGCGTCCATTGTCGTACAGTTCGTGGTTGACGATTTTGCGCCAAATCTGTCAATCCCATGATTTCACGTGTACTATGGCGCGAGTAGGCGGCACGTCCGAATTGCACATTTTGCGAGATTGAGCCGAAAGGATTTATCTGGTCTTATTAGAATATACCAATGTCCGTGTTTAGTCAGTCGAATCTCATGAAATACGCGCTGATGATCGGTCTCGTGTTGACCGCATCATTCTTTAGTGACAACTTCAAACGCTTATTTGGCGACAAGTCCAGTGACGACGAGTATGCTTTGATTCGGAAATATTTGTTAAATGACAATCCTCTCTACGGGTTCAATCGTCCGAAACTGTGGATTCATACCAAGTACGAGTACAACGCGCGGGTGTGGAAGAATTTCGGATCGCGCAGCAGTCACGATCTCAACCAGCCGTACATCCATCTCACGGTCAAGACGCTGATCAATCACTGTGGAAAAGATTTCAACATTTGCCTCATCGACGACGACTCGTTCCAACAACTGATTCCACACTGGACGACTACGTTGCGGGCCATCCCCGAGCCCCAACGTCAGTTTCACCGTCAGTTGGCATTGATGGAGCTGATCAACATGTACGGGGGGGTTTTGGTGCCCAACAGTTTTGTGTGTGTCAAAAACTTGTTCCCCATGTACAAGGATACCCTCGATACCCAAAAACGTCCGTTTATACTGGAACAAGTCAATCCCTACGTGTCGCGGTCCAAACAAACATTTGCTCCAAACCCCGCGTTTCTGGGCGCCAACAAACGCGATCCCGTCGTCAAATCCCTCTGTGAGTATCTGAAAGAAGTGTGCAATCGCCCCATGTTGGGATCAGATCAGCTGGATTTTTCCGGTCTGATCTCGCAATGGTGCACCGAGTCCATCCGACAAGGCAACATGACGTTACTGGACGGAATCTACGTCGGGGCCAAAACCTCACACGGACGCACCATTGTGTTGGAAGACCTCATGCAACAAAAGGAGTTGGAAGTTCCCGACGACTTGTTGTACGGAGTTGTGCTCCCGGCGGACGCGCTTTTGACGCGACCAAAATACCAGTGGTATGCATCCTTGCCTGTGGAAGAAGTATTAAAGGTCAATTGCGTCGCAACGCAACTGTTGCTACGCGGAATTTTAGACGAGGCGGATCGACCCGACTACACGCTCTGGACCGTTGAACAGGAAAAGGATGCAGTGATATCCATCTGATATCAATCGATTGATTGCTATTGGTGTTAGTGTGACCCAGACTCGAGTGATTTTTAGAATCGTAGCAACTGCTTCTGTTGCCTCTCATACTCTGCGAAAAGCTACGATTCGAATCCTGATAGGAATCTGCGGTGCGATCATTGCGCTGCATCACACTTCGTTTCTATGATCATGTAGTTGACTTTGAGTACCGCAAGAGTTGTTTAACTGGGCGCAGGAGAGCGCGACCCGATCATCAAACAGTTTCAAGTGATTTTTTGAATCGAAGGTTATCGTTCTGTTTCCTCTCATACTCTTCGAAAAGCTTCGATTCGGTACACGATAGAAATCTGCGGTGCGATCATTGCACTGCATCACCCTTGGTATCAATGACCATGTAGTCGTCGTGGAGTAGCAAGAAGTAGTATACTGAGCGCAAGAGAGCGCGACCAAAGTTTCAAGCGATTTTTCGAATCGAAGGTTATCGTTCTGTTTCCTTCCAAACGAAGAAGAAAGCTACGATTCGGTACACGAGTGGAATCTGCAGTGCGATTATTGCGCTGCATCACCCTCAGTATCTTTGTTCATGTAGTTGACTTGCAATAACTTCTCTACTTTAGACGCGGGTTTTTTTCTAAAGAAAAAAGAAGGAATGCCGTATCGCGACCAACCGACCCCCGCGAACAAGCGTGGGTTTTGTAGGCATCCAATGACGAAAGCACGCGTCAATCAAAGACTTTTTGAAATCCAGGAAGGAAAAATTACTGTACAGGATCTTAGAAACGAATTTGAGAGAAAGAACAGCTGGTGCAAAAATATGCCGCAAATCGATGAAAACACGTTTCATAAAATGATGGCGAGATCAGTACCATGGAGCAGTCTCTCGCTCAGTCCGAGCCCAATGTCGTTACGCCAGGAGAGGATTCGCGATGCAATTCACCTTGGCGGAGGCACGCGTCGACGACGACGAAATCAGCGATCCACCCGACGCCGTAGGTCTACAAAGTGAAACACGT
>Ga0209769_1000709_pt1 | contig 13309 bp, 13 predicted proteins | sample LauGreSuBDMM15DN_2_FD_187569 | JGI IMG/M metagenome (GOLD analysis project Ga0209769, IMG submission 187569) | Freshwater lake microbial communities from Lake Michigan, USA - Su13.BD.MM15.DN (SPAdes) (version 3) | ecosystem: Environmental > Aquatic > Freshwater > Lake | place: Lake Michigan, USA...
AGAGCAAACCAACAAAAGGTGTGCCACGTGCTGCCATTTCAGCAATCATGGGAGCTAAAACTTTTACATATGTATCTTCAATAATATCTGATGGTGCCCAAGGCAATGGTGAGTAAGCACCCATCCCCCCTGTATTTGGTCCCTGATCACCATTGAGTGCGCGTTTAAAATCTTGTGCTGGTTGCATTGGAATAATTGTTTTTCCATCACTAATTCCAAAGAGTGAAACTTCTGGGCCATCTAGAAACTCTTCAATAACTACTCGCTTGCAAGCTAATGCATGATCTAAGGCTTCTAGGCGATTGCGTGTAACAACAACGCCCTTACCTGCAGCTAAACCATCATCTTTAACTACATATGGCGCACCAAAAGTATCAAGTGCTTTTTCAATCTCTGCTTGTGTTGTGCAAGTGAAGCTATGTGCAGTTGGCACACCAGCATCTGCCATGACCTCTTTTGCAAAGTTTTTCGAGCCCTCTAATTGAGCCGCAGCTTTAGATGGTCCAAAGACCGATATTCCAGCGGCCCGCAAAAGATCTGCAGCTCCATTTACTAATGGAACTTCTGGGCCAATAACTACTAACTCAGCATCAAGTTCTTGTGCTAAATCAAGGATTGCTTGGTTATCAGTTATTTCTAGTGGATGACATGTTGCAAACTGCGCGATACCTGGATTACCTGGTGCAACATGAAGTTCGGTGCACTCTGGATCTGCGTGTAGTCCTAGTCCTAAGGCGTGTTCGCGACCGCCGCTTCCGACTAGGAGGATTTTCATTCTTAGATGAAATCCTTTACGACAATTGTTTCATCGCGCCCGGGACCTACTCCGATTGCACTCATCGGTGCTCCCGAAATTTTCTCTAAGAAGGCGATGTAGTTCTGCGCAGCTTGTGGAAGATCACTGAGTTTGCGTGCACCAGTAATATCTTCGCTCCAACCTGGCATGTATTCATAAATTGGTTTTGCATGGTGGAAATCAGTTTGTGAGGCTGGAAGTTCTTCCACGCGCTTTCCATCGATTTCATAAGCAACACACACTGGAATCTTTTCCCAACCAGTTAAAACATCTAACTTAGTTAAGAAGAAATCTGTTAAACCATTAACGCGCACTGCATAACGAGCAATCGGTGCATCAAACCAACCACAACGGCGTGCACGGCCAGTAGTAACACCAACTTCACCGCCGATACGACGCAGAGCTTCACCATCTTCATCAAAGAGTTCAGTTGGAAAAGGACCACTACCAACGCGAGTTGTGTAAGCCTTAATGATTCCAATGACGCGATTAATCTTTGTTGGTCCAATTCCAGAGCCAGTACATGCGCCGCCTGCAGTTGGATTACTTGAAGTCACGAATGGGTATGTACCGTGATCAACATCGAGCAAAGTGCCCTGTGAACCCTCTAAAAGCACGCGCTTTCCAGCAGCTAACGCCTCATTGAGAATCAAAACAGTATCGGCAACATAGGGGCGAAGAATCTCGGCATATGCCAAATACTCCTCAAGGACTTCTTCTACTTCAATGTTTTTGCGGTTGAAGACTTTAATAAGTACTTGATTCTTATCGCGCAAGGCACTTTCTATCTTTTGACGCAAGATAGATGGATCAAAGAGATCTTGAACGCGAATACCAATACGGTTGATCTTGTCGGCATAAGCCGGTCCAATTCCGCGGCCAGTTGTTCCAATCTTTGATTTACCTAAGAAGCGCTCAGATACCTTGTCGATTGTGCGGTGGTAAGGAGTGATCAGGTGTGCGTTCGTTGAAATTATTAACTTGCTGCAATCAATGCCGCGCTCTGTTAACCCAGCAATTTCTTGAAGTAATACACCTGGATCAATAACCACGCCGTTACCAATAACTGGAATTACGTTAGGTGAAAGAATTCCTGAAGGTAATAAGTGAAGTGCGTACTTTTGATCACCAATAACAACTGTGTGACCTGCGTTGTTTCCGCCTTGATAGCGAACTACATAATCAACGCGATCTCCCAGTAAATCGGTAGCTTTACCCTTGCCTTCGTCGCCCCATTGAGCTCCAAGCAAAACAAGTGCTGGCATTGGTAAAGCCTCTCCGATTACGTAGTGTTATTACTTAAGTGATGAAGTTCCTGTTGAACGTAGATCTTCACATGCACGTGCAACACGAGCGGCCATGCCAGCTTCGGCAGCCTTACCCCACGCACGTGGGTCATAAGCCTTCTTGTTACCAACTTCGCCATCAATCTTTAACACACCGTCGTAGTTCTTAAGCATGTGATCAACCACTGGGCGTGTAAAGGCATATTGAGTGTCTGTATCAACATTCATCTTTATTACACCGTAATCAAGGGATTCGCGGATCTCTGAAAGAAGTGAGCCAGAACCACCATGGAAAACCAAGTCCATTGGCTTACTTCCGGCGGCAAGGCCTAACTTCTTTGATACTGCCTCTTGCAGTGTTGCCAAGATCTTCGGTTGCAGAACAACGTTTCCTGGCTTGTATACGCCGTGGACGTTTCCAAATGTTGCAGCCACTAAATAGCGCGCGTTGGCATCTGTTCCAAGAGTTTCAATAGTTAGCAGTGCATCTTCTGGAGTTGAGTAGAGCTTGGCATCATGCTTTGCTTCAATGCCATCTTCTTCTCCGCCAACAACACCGATTTCAATTTCAAGGATTGTCTTTGCTGCAACGGACATCGTCAACATTTCCTTTGCGATGCGCATGTTTTCTTTCATATCAACTGCAGAGCCATCCCACATGTGTGAATTAAATAGTGGAGCCTTGCCTGACTTAATACGATCTGCACCAAATGCAAGAAGTGGACGCATGAAGCCATCTAGCTTTTCTGCTGGGCAGTGATCTGTGTGAATACCAATGTTTACTTTGTAGTTCTTTGCGACAACATGTGCGAACTCAGCTAGGCCAACTGCGCCATCAACCATGTTCTTAACTGTTGAACCTGAAGCGTATTCAGCCCCACCCCAAGAAAATTGAATGATTCCATCTGACTCTGCTTCGGCGAAACCACGAATAGCAGCGATGAGTGTTTGTGATGATGAAACGTTAATTGCTGGGTATGCAAAGGCGCCCTTCTTGGCGCGATCCAACATATCTGCATAAATTTCTGGGGTTGCAATTGGCACAATGACTCCTAGTTACTTGGTGTAATCCCTAAAAGCGAGTGCAACTTTGAACCGTCTAGAGGCTTACGGCCAATCCTCTCACTTTGGCCCGAATCCCACAAAAGAGGCGCGAAAAAGCCCCTGGTTCGGGTGGACCAGGGGCTTTATTCACAGTGCTAGCTAGACATATGTCTTAAAGATCGAACCGACAAAACGGAACAGGGCTGAGACCAATGTGGCATTGCCGAAGAACTTAAATATCAACAAGAAGATTGACGTTATTCCCATGTGTGAGACCTCCTTTCGCGTTTGGCATTCTGGGCGCCCCGCATGTGTGAGAACTACCCCAGTAAAAACTCTGTTGATAACTGGCTCTGGCGGGTAATCTCACTTGTTATGAGCCAAGACCATGAGTCCTTAGAAAACTTATTGAGCGAGGATCGCCACTTTCCTCCAACTGCGAACTTTGCTGCTGCTGCAAATGCAAAGCCTGATGAATATGCACGTGCAGAAAAAGATCGTCTGGCTTTTTGGGATGAGCAAGCTAAATCTTTGCAATGGGATTCACCGTGGAATAAAACTTTGGATTGGCAATCTCCCTATGCCAAATGGTTTATCGGTGGAAAATTAAACGCCTCCGTTAACGCACTTGATCGACATGTGAGCCAAGGACGCGGAAGCCGCGTTGCTTTTCATTTTGAAGGTGAACCTGGTGACACAAGAACCATCACTTATGCCGAGTTGCTTACTGAAGTAAAGAAAACTGCCAACGCACTCATTGAACTTGGAATTAAAGCTGGAGATCGCGTTGCTATCTACATGCCAATGATTCCTGAAGCAGCAGTTGCGATGTTGGCATGTGCACGAATTGGTGCGCCTCACTCAGTTGTCTTCGGTGGATTCTCTGCTGAAGCTTTGCTATCACGTATTCAAGATGCTGATGCAAAGTTAGTTATCACAGCAGATGGCGGATTTAGAAAAGGTGCAGCTTTTGCATTAAAGCCTGCCGTGGATGAAGCACTTGAGGGTCAGCACAATGTTAAAAAGGTTTTAGTGGTTCAGCGCACCAAGCAAGAGACTGCTTGGACTGATCGCGATATCTGGTGGCATGAGATTGTTGCCCGCCAATCAAGTGAACATGTGGCAGAAAGCTTTGATTCTGAGCACCCACTCTTCATTTTGTATACATCGGGCACCACCGCTAAGCCCAAGGGCATTTTTCACACTACGGGTGGCTATTTAACGCAGGTCGCCTACACCCACAAAATGGTCTTTGATATTAAACCTGAGAGCGATGTTTATTGGTGCACAGCAGATGTTGGTTGGATTACCGGCCATTCATACATCGTTTATGGCCCACTTATTAATGGTGCTACACAGGTGATGTATGAAGGAACTCCAGATACACCCCACAAAGGACGTATCTTTGAATTAATCGCAAAATACGGCGTCACTATTTTGTACACAGCTCCAACTCTTATTCGCACATGGATGAAGTGGGGCGATGAATTTCCTAACGCACATAATCTTTCATCACTTCGCTTACTCGGTTCTGTCGGTGAACCAATTAACCCTGAAGCATGGATGTGGTATCGCGAAGTAATTGGTGGAAACCGTTGTCCAATTGTTGACACATGGTGGCAAACTGAAACTGGTGCAATCATGATTTCGCCGCTGCCAGGAGTAACAGCAACTAAGCCAGGTTCTGCAATGAATGCAATTCCAGGGATTAGCGCAAAAGTTGTTGATGACAATGCTGTTGCAGTAGGTAATGGACGCGGTGGTTATTTAATTCTTGATCAACCTTGGCCATCTATGTTGCGCGGTATTTGGGGTGAAGATGCCAGATATAAGGAAACATACTGGTCTCGCTTTGATGGCATTTACTTTGCAGGCGATGGTGCGAAGCTAGATGATGAAGGTGCAATCTGGTTACTGGGTCGAGTCGATGATGTTATGAATGTTTCTGGTCACCGTATTTCAACCACTGAAGTGGAGTCTGCTTTGGTTTCCCATGAATCAGTTGCTGAAGCTGCTGTTGTTGGTGCTGCAGATGCAATGACAGGTCAGGGCATTGTGGCTTTTGTGATTTTGCGTGGAGGTATTGAGCACGCCAACCGTGAAGAACTCAATAAAGCCTTGCGTGATCACGTTGCTAAACAAATCGGTGCAATCGCTAAGCCTCGTCAGATTTTGATTGTGAATGAGCTTCCAAAGACTCGAAGTGGCAAAATCATGCGCAGACTTTTAAAGGATGTGGCTGAGGATCGAGCAGTAGGAGATGCCACAACCTTGGCTGATCCAAATGTTATGAAGTTGATTTCTGCAGGCCTACAAAGCGCAAAATCTGAGGATTAAAGCTTCATGCCCAAATACTTTGATGTCATAGAAATTAACTCTTTTTCGCTCTTTATTACACCAATGTGTTTATAGGCCACGTTTCCATCGGCGGCAATAAACCAGGTCACTGGAACGCCCATTCCAAAGTAAGCGCGTGATTTTCCTCCTGCGTCATAAAGATTTGGCCATGTAATTCCATTATTTTCAACAAACTTTCGCCCATCTTCAATGGAAGCCTCTTCAACATCCACACCAATGAGAGCTAACTTGCCTTGGGCTTTTTCATAGAAAGAGCGCAGGATTGGCATCTCCTCTTTACATGGACCACACCATGATCCCCACACATTAATAATGGCTGGACCCTTAATCCCATTAATTGATGCACCTTCAGTGCCATCTAGACAATCCAACATAATTGAATTTTCCATTGCACTACTTAAAATACTTTCACAAGAAACTACATCCCCTGCTATTTTCTCTGAAGGCGATGAGCATCCAGCAAGGAATAACACTGCAACAGCCATAGCTAATTGCTTCATCGAAAATCCTTGTCTGTCTTTACTAACAACTTTGCCTTCTCTTTATCCATTTCACCAATACCAACGCTAGGGCAGATTTTTGCTACTGGACATGCACCGCAAGCAGGTTTGCGAGAGTGGCAAATACGACGGCCATGCCAAATCATTCGCTGAGACAAATTCGTCCATTCTTTTTGCGGAATGAGCTCGCCAACGATTCTCTCTACTTTGACTGGATCAGTTTCTTTAGTCCAGCCAAAGCGACGAGAGAGTCGACCAAAGTGTGTGTCGACTGTTATTCCAGGAATATCAAAGGCGTGACCTAAAACTACATTTGCAGTTTTGCGACCAACTCCTGGCAAAGTAATTAACTCTTCAAGTGTGCTGGGAACTTGACCATTAAATTCTTCGGTTAATTTGATGCCTATTCCTTTTATATGCCTGGCCTTTGCATGATAAAAACCAGTTTGAAACACCAGTTCTTCGAGCTGATGAATATCTGCTCCGGCATAAGCTTTTGCAGTTTTATACTTCTTAAACAGTGCTGGGGTAATGGTGTTAACTCTCTTATCTGTGCACTGTGCGCTCAAGACTGTAGCAACTATTAACTCCAGCGGATTCTTAAAATCTAGTTCGCAGCGGATCTCTGGATAGGTCTTGCTCAATATTCGGTATACAGCCCGAGCCTCTTTTCGGGTTTCATTATCTGCGGGCATAAGGCTAAAGTACTACCTGTGACCCTAGATTTAGATGCCGTAAACAGAGCACCGCTCTTTACCGCCCTTGATGAAGCCGCTTCGGCTTCTCTTCGCGGACAAATGGATTTAGTAAAGATATCCAAGGGAAGTGTGTTATTTGCTGAAGGCGCAGATGGCGATCACCTATATGTAATCGTTGAAGGAAAGCTCAAGCTAGGTACTTCCAGTGGTGATGGTCGCGAAAATCTTCTTTCAATTCTTGGACCTGGGGAAATGTTCGGTGAACTCAGCCTTTTTGATCCAGGCCCACGAACATCAACTGCAACTGCAGTAACTGATGCAAAACTTTTAAGTCTGGGACAAGCAAAACTTCTTCCATGGCTTCGTGAAAATCCAGATGTAGCACTACATCTACTTGCTCGTTTGGCACAACGTCTTCGTCGCACAAATGAAGCGGTCGGTGATTTAGTTTTTTCTGATGTTCCGGGCCGCGTTGCTAAAGCCTTAATTGATCTGGGTGAGCGCTTTGGTAAGAAAACCGATGAAGGTTTATATGTTCACCATGATTTAACACAGGAAGAGCTTGCTCAACTTGTTGGCGCATCTCGCGAAACAGTAAATAAAGCCCTTGCAGATTTTGCAGGGCGTAACTGGTTAAAGCTTGATGGACGTGCAGTTTTGATTACAGATTTAGATCGCCTGACTAAGCGCGGTAAATAGTTAGTCTGTAATTTCTACTGTCAGTTCAATTTCAACAGGTGAATTCAATGGTAATTCCGCAATTCCTACTGCGCTACGTGCGTGCTTTGCACCATCGCCCCAGATTGCTAAGAACAGCTCACTTGCTCCGTTAACAACAACTGGTGCATTGATATAGCCAGGAACTCCGTTGATGTATCCAACAACTCGAACAATCTTTGTAATCTTGTTGACATCTGCAACAGTTTCAACTGCAGCTAAAGCGTTCAGTGCACAAACTTGAGCTAATTCTTTTGCGCGCTCTGGTGTAATTTCGCCGTCAACTTTTCCAACTCCGGCCATTTCACCGTTCACAAGTGGAAGTTGTCCAGCTGTGAAAACAATATTTCCGGTGCGAATAGCTGGCACATATGCAGCAACTGGCTTTGCAGCAACTGGTAGTTCTAGACCAAGTTCCTTTAACTTTGCACGAACATCAACTTTATTCATGCAATAGCTCTTTTCATGTAAGCAACTAGCTGTTCGCCGGTTCCTGGTGCTGGAATAACTTGTACGAGTTCCCAACCATCAGAACCCCATGTATCAAGAATCTGCTTAGTTGCATGAGAAAGTAGTGGCACGGTTGCATATTCATACTTGGTCATTTATTTAACGCTGCTTTCACTAGGGCAGAAACAAGGCCACCATCGGCTTTTCCTGCGATCTTTGGCTTTACTGCTCCCATTACTTTGCCCATATCGCCAGGGCCTTGAGCGCCTGTTGATGCAATTGCATCAGCGATGATTGCTGCAATATCTGCTTCACTGAGTTGGGCTGGAAGATACTTTGCAATAACTTCGCCTTCACTCTTCTCTAACGCTGCCTTATCAGCACGGCCCGCATTTTCAAATGCTTCAGCAGCTTCGCGTCGCTTTTTACCTTCGCGAGATAGCACAGTGATTACTTCCTCATCACTGAGAACGCGTGCCTCTTTTCCAGCCACCTCTTCATTAGTGATTGCTGTTAAAACCATGCGGATAGTGCCTGAAGTAATTTCATCACGGCCTCGAATTGCTTCAGTGAGATCCTTCTTTAGCTGCTCTTTAATGCTCATGCAGTGAACTCTACTGCTAATAATTCAGCGATCTGCGCAGTGTTTAAGGCTGCACCTTTGCGCAGGTTATCTCCACAGAGGAATAAATCAATAGATTTCTTATCATCGAGTGATTGACGAACTCTGCCTACCCATGTTGCATCTGTTCCGACTGCATCATTAGGTGTTGGAAACTTCATATTTTCTGGATCATCTAGAAGTATTACGCCAGCAGTTTTTTCAAGAACTTTTTGTGCCCCTTTACGAGTAACTTCCTTCTTAAATGTTGCATGCACAGCTAATGAGTGAGTAGTTAATACTGGAACACGCACACACGTAGTTGAAACCTTGAGCTTTGGCATTCCTAGAATCTTGCGAGATTCATTGCGCACTTTCAACTCTTCAGATGAGTAGCCATCTGCTTTCAGTGAGCCTGCCCAAGGAATTACATTGAGTGCAAGCGGGGCTGGGAAAGCTCCTAGATCTTTAACTAACTTGCGAACATCCCCGCTTACTTCACCCGCATTTGTTCCTGCAACTAGTGAAATTTGCTCACGCAATGCATCGATACCAGGTTGCCCAGCACCTGATGCGGCTTGGTATGAAGCAACAACAAGTTCTTTTAATTCAAACTTTTTATTGAGTGCACCTATCGCAACAATCATTGAGAGGGTTGTGCAGTTGGGATTAGAGATAATTCCCTTTGGACGCCTCTTGGCCTCTTTCGGATTTACTTCAGGAACCACCAAAGGAACTTTTGGATCCATACGAAAAGCTGCAGAGTTATCAACAACAACTGCTCCGCGCTCTACGGCAATAGGTGCCCACTGTGCCGAAACTTCATCTGGCACATCAAACATCGCAACATCAATGCCATCAAATGCTTCTGGTGATAACGCAACGACTGTGAGTTCCTCTCCGCGGCACATCAACTTCTTGCCAGCACTTCGTGCTGATGCAATCAATCGAATCTCACCCCAGACATCTTTGCGCTCGGACAAGATGCTCAGCATCACTGTTCCAACTGCACCTGTTGCTCCAACGACTGCTAGTGATGGCTTCTTTGAGCTCTTCTTTTTACTCATCGTCCAGTTCCTCCATATACAACGGCTTCATTGCTATCAGCATCAAGGCCAAAGGCGGCGTGAGCAGCTTTTGCACCACGCTCTACATCTGCCTGACGGCAGATAATGGAGATACGAATCTCTGAGGTTGAAATCATTTCAATGTTTATTCCAGCCTCTGACATTGCACCAAAGAAGGTCGCTGTAATACCTGGGTGTGAGCGCATTCCAGCGCCAATAAGTGACAATTTACCGATTTGATCATCGTATTGAATGGAGGCGTAACCAACTTCGCCTTGGAGCTTTTGCAAAATAGCTGTTGCATCGACACCTTCATCTCTCGGCAAAGTAAATGAAATATCAGTAAGTCCTGTGGCGGCGGCAGAGACGTTTTGAACAATCATGTCGATGTTGATGTCAGCATCGGCAATTGACTGAAAGATACGCGCAGCAACACCAGTTCGGTCCGGTACGCCGACAATCGTGATCTTCGCTTCGCTCTTATCGTGTGCGATGCCTGAGATGATTGCTTGTTCCATTTCTCCTCCTTGTGGATGATCTTTGACCACCCATGTTCCTTCATTAGTTGTAAAAGATGAACGTACGTGAATAGGTAGGTCGTAACGGCGTGCGTATTCAACGCAACGCAAGTGCAGAACCTTTGCACCACTTGCTGCAAGTTCTAGCATTTCTTCATATGTAACTGTTTTTAACTTACGTGCATTTGGCACAACACGTGGATCAGCGCTAAAGATTCCGTCAACATCGGTATAGATTTCACAGACATCGGCCTCTAACGCAGCAGCTAATGCAACTGCAGTTGTGTCACTACCACCGCGACCAAGAGTTGTTACATCTTTTGTATCTTGCGAAATTCCTTGAAAGCCAGCAACGATTGCAATCGCACCTTCTGCTAACGCTTCTTGAATACGTCCAGGTGTCACATCGATAATGCGAGCGCGACCATGTGCTGAAGTTGTAATCACGCCAGCTTGAGAACCAGTAAATGAACGGGCTTCATGACCTAGATTTGTAATTGCCATTGCCAGCAGCGCCATTGAAATTCGCTCACCGGCCGTTAACAACATATCCAGTTCGCGCCCAGATGGAATGGGCGTGATCTGTTTAGCTAAATCAATGAGTTCATCAGTTGTATCGCCCATTGCCGAAACAACAACCACGACCTGATTGCCATCGCGCTTGGCTGCCACGATGCGATTGGCAACGCGTTTTATGCCCTCGGCATCGGCAACAGAGGAGCCGCCATACTTCTGAACAATCAGTCCCATGGCTCAATGGTGGCGCATAGATTTAATTGGCGCTAACCCTTTTTCTGATTATCTTAAATAATGAGACAACGCGCGTATCAAATAACGAGATTAAACGTCGCGCCGGCCTTCAAATGCTCGGCCCAGCGTGACCTCATCGGCATACTCCAGATCCCCGCCCACTGGCAGGCCACTAGCTAAACGAGAGACTTTAATTTCAAGCGGCTTAATCATGCGCGATAGATAAGTGGCTGTTGCCTCCCCCTCAAGGTTTGGATCGGTAGCCAAAATGACTTCAACGATTCCAGGATCTGCAAGGCGGGCCATGAGTTCGCGAATACGCAACTGCTCAGGACCAATTCCATCAATAGGACTTATTGCACCACCGAGCACGTGATACTTACCGCGAAATTCGCGCGTGCGCTCAATTGCAATGACATCTTTACTCTCTTCAACAACACAGATCAACGTGTTATCGCGTCGTGGATCACGACAGATGCGGCACTGATCTTCCTCTGAAACGTTTCCGCACTCCACACAAAACTTCACGCGCTCTTTTACCGTGCGAATGGAATCAAGTAGAGCCGTTGCAACCTCAGCATCTGCTTGCAAAATGTGGAAAGCAATTCGTTGAGCAGACTTTGGACCAATACCTGGCAAGCGACCTAGCGCATCGATGAGATCTTGAATTGCACCTTCATACATACCTGACATTAATTATTTACTCTCAATTACTTTTGCACCGAGTTCTTGGGCAAGCAGCGCAGCACCTGAAAGCAAAACCTTATCTGATGGTGCCTCTGACGTGCGAACCTCACGCGCAGCTGGCGTATTGGTATCAATAGATGGATCAACAACACATTCAATCTTTCTATCTATCCCAACTACATCCACAAATGCCTTGCGCAAGATCTCATCAGATTCAGATCGAACAAATGAATCTCTGGCCCCTGCATTAACAATTCCAATGGTGATTGCTGTGTCATCAACGGCTAAAACTTGAGCTGAAGCAGAAAGCAGTGACCAGGTCAGTCTGCGGCGCTTCTTCACATCTTCAATCACATCTGGCCAAGCACGACGCAAGGCAGCGATATCAAAGGCACCAGGAGCGCTACTTGCTTTAGGTGCAGGTGCGGCTTCTTTAACTTCACTCTTTACCGGTTCAGTCTTTGCAGGAGCAACTACTGCTTCTGCTTTTTTCTCAACAACGCGCGCTGGTGCAGGAGTTGTCATTGGTGCAATGTTTTCTGCACGCTCTAAGCGCTCAATACGTGAAAGCATTCCTGATTCACCGCTGTCACCAATAGGCAAAAGTATGCGTCCACAGATCAGTTCCAGCATTAAACGTGGCGCTGTAGCACCGCGCATCTGAGTTAATCCTTCGGCAGCAATATCTGCAGCCCGTGAAAGATTCGCAGTTCCAATTCGATTAGCTTGATTTTGCATGCGCTCCATCTGATCATCTGGAATATCGCGCAGGATTGAATTGCTAGCTGAATCTTTAAGTGCATCAACAATCATTAAGTCGCGGATGCGCTCGAGCATGTCACTTGTGAAGCGGCGTGGATCATGGCCAGATTCAATGACTCGATCAATAGTTTTAAACAACGTTGCACCATCATGGGCTGCAATTGCATCAATGGCATCATCGAGTAATGCGCCATCTGTGAAACCTAATAGTTGGATTGCGATTTCATAGCTCACGCCATCTTTGCCAGCACCAGCTAATAGGCAAGAAGTTGTCCCAGCACAGAGAGTGCATCACGAACTGAACCACCAGAGGCGCGAACTACAAGTGGAATAACGCCTTTAGCAACGCTGACGCCTTCGTGATTACAAATCTTTTCTAAATGCGCAGCAAGAATTCCAGGTGGAACTAAACGGAAAGGATAGTGGTGTGTGCGAGAGCGAATAGTTGCAATGAGCTTTTCTGGCTCTGTTGTTGCAAAGATAAAAATAACGTGGGGAGGCGGTTCTTCAACAACTTTTAGAAGTGCGTTAGCAGCACCTGGTCCAAGTTGGTGAGCCTCATCAATGATGTAGATCTTGTAACGGCTTTGCACTGGTGCAAAGAAAGCTTTATCGCGAAGATCGCGTGCATCATCTACTAAACCATGTGTTGCCGCATCTAGTTCAATAACATCAAGTGAACCTGGGCCATTTGCAACTAGATCATTACATGATTGGCACTCACCACATGGATTGGGTGTTGGTCCATTAACGCAGTTAAGTGAGCGTGCCATGATGCGAGCGCTAGAAGTTTTTCCGCAACCACGTGGGCCACTAAATAAGTATGCGTGATGTGTGCGCCCTGCTTCCAACGCATTTGAAAGTGGAACAGTTACATGTTCTTGTCCAATGACATCTGCAAAAACAGAGGGACGATACTTGCGATACAACGCTAAAGACATCGTTTGTTCTCCTCTACTCTTCGACGCAATTTAATAGGACCCCTCGCACACCCGCCAGAGCGGACCTACCCTTGCTGCATTCCTGCCCTGGGGGAGTTCAGTACGGATAACGCCGTACGAGGGATCTGGCGTAA
>Ga0209769_1000715_pt1 | contig 13284 bp, 11 predicted proteins | sample LauGreSuBDMM15DN_2_FD_187569 | JGI IMG/M metagenome (GOLD analysis project Ga0209769, IMG submission 187569) | Freshwater lake microbial communities from Lake Michigan, USA - Su13.BD.MM15.DN (SPAdes) (version 3) | ecosystem: Environmental > Aquatic > Freshwater > Lake | place: Lake Michigan, USA...
ATCCTGTATTGTTAAGCGATGTTCGGTGTACCTTATTGACAGTTAACCAACAGGCAGTAATGTCGCTTGACCTGGTCTTGCACAGTGGAGGGCAAATAAATCTCAAATTGGTACTGCCAACTTTGCAAGCAATGCGGGTATTGCTTGAGCGCTTAGTGAAGCAAGCACATTGGGACCAAGTTTTACCAAATATAGCAAGTCCAGTGACCGGTGAAGCAGAGCCTATTTCTCCTGTTACGAAGATCAACCCTGGGCAAGTCCATTAATTTGCTTTTGATAAACCTTGTGCCAAGACTGCTAATGCATTTCTGAGACCAGCAACACCAAAACGCATCTCCACGGTAGTTTGGCCGTTAAGAGGTCTTAAAAATTCACCTTGAACTTGAATGATGGCACTATCGGGAAGTTGCTTGAGTGCCTCAAGAGCCTCTAGCGGAATAGAAAAGTTTGTTTGGTATCCACCGGTTTTTATCTGCCAAGAGGCAAGGGCTTGTAAGGGAAATATCTTTTGCTCAATCTTTAGTTGATGTGGAGTAACTTGTGCAAAGCTCTCAGCAGCATCACTTTTATAGTAAATCAAGCAAGCAATACTTTGTTTGGTTTGAAAGAAAGCAATAATGACTGGGAGATTTGTTTTGAGAGCCACTGCATTATTGAGTGCTAGTAGGCGCCCCTCGGCTGAGGTCTCCAAGCGCCAACGAGGGAGCGGAGATTGCCCTAAGTTATCAACACGGTAAAGTTTTGCTTGTGCATTACTTAATAGCGCAACTCGATCCGCCGCTGTGAGCTGGGCAATATCAAGCAGACGTCGATCGACACCCATGCTATCCATGTATTTGGCGAGAACGGCACTCAGTTTTTGAGTATCAGAAGTGCCAATTTCTTTTTCAAGACCGCGAAACTGGTGCAAACCATAACGACCATTGGGAGGAATAAAGCGGCTTAAGCCACCTAAAAAAGCATAAGCGCAAGCCGATAAGCAACTGTTGGCACTGTAATCACTACTACCGATGGTCGTATTGAAACCACGCTCACGAATGACTGCACCCAATTGCATACCAGCAAGCAAATTACCTCCCGGACTAGTAAGGGCAATCCATGTTCCAGGAGGCAGCTTCAACGTGAACTCTTTAAATTGTGCAAGGGTTTCTTTATCGATAGGGCCTTCGGCTAACACCATGGTTTGGCAGGCAGGATTTAGTTCTGGGTAGCACCGTTCTTGTAAAGAAAAACTCATACTCCAAGTGGGCAGACTGGGAATGCTAAAGAGAAAAAAAACGACGAGTATGCGCACGCTTATAGCCAGTGGATTAATTATTTGAGTTTATCCTACCCTAGAAAAAAATTTTATGGACTCGATTAAATTGAATCGTATTTAGTCATTTGTTTTTTGAGTAAACACCCTTTATCAGCACCTTTATCCAAGCCAGTATAGGAGCAATTCTTTTTGCTGCTAAAGCCATTGTGGTTAATTGTTCGTATCAGTCATGTGAATTTAGTCGTACAAAATCTCAAACATCGATCCTTAGTTGACAAAACCTCTTGATAACAAAGAGAGATACTGCCGTTGTCTACTCTCATAATCCTTTGGCCTCAGGTTCAAGTCCTGGTGGGCCCACCAGAAAAAAAATCCCAGCTAGTAATTGCTGGGATCGGCTATTGGTCTGTAGGAAAAAATAGAATTAGAACTCTAAATGACCTCATCTTTTAGCCAGTACCACCGATAAAGAAATGACTGACCAAAACGACGGAATGGGGCAAAAAGTTCGGATCTAATCTTGCCAAAGATATTGGGGTACTCTAACTCAGAAGAATAGATTGGTAAGTTAAATACAGGATCATTTTGATCCTTTCCAGCGACTCGTTGGGCCAATCGTTTGCCAGCCCAGGTTGAGAAAGAAACACCATTGCCACCATATCCAACGGCATACCAAACATTCTTGTTGGGATTTGGTTTTGTAATACGGGGCATCATATCGTGGCTGACATCGACCCAACCCCACCAGGAGTAATCCACTTGAATACCGGCAAGAGGCGGGAACTTGCGGGCAATACCATCTAATAACAGTTGATAATGTTTTGGGTTACCTGCATCGCTACCATGAATAGAGCTGCGGCTACCTATTTGCAGACGATTATCTTTTAGAAGGCGATAATAAAAACGCAATTTTCGGGTATCGGTTAAAAAAACATGAGAACGAAATTGTGTAGCAGATATTTCTGCAGCAGTAAGAGGTCGAGTAACAAGGGAGTTTGAGAGTACTGGTAGGATCTTATTCTTCAGGCTCGGATTGACATTTTGTCCTGTATAGCCACCCGTGCAGAAGGCAACCCTTTTGGCTTTAACAACGCCAGTTGGAGTATATAAGTGCTCGATACCATTGATCGATTTAGATTCCAGTACTGGACTTCCTGTATATATTTTTACACCCAAGGCCTGTGCTTTTTTTAGCATGCCAAAGTTAAACTTTAGAGGATGTATGCCAATACCCTCTTCTTCAAGTAGAGCTCCATGAGCATCGCGATCATCACAATATCGCTCCTTGATTTCAGCTACCGATAATATTTGGGGTTTATACCCAAAGATGGATCGTTTGACATGTGCTTCGTTTTCTAAATAGGCTAATTTATCTGGCCGATGAGCAACATATAAATGACCCCCCGGAGTTGCCTCGCAATCAATTTCAGAGGTCAATTGAGCAAAATTATCAAATCCAGTACGGATTTCACGATCTAGTCGTTTTGCAGTATCTAGACCCCAACGCTCAATCCATTGGGAGCGACTCAATCGCCCGCTTGCATTTTGACCTTGACCGCCATTCCTACTAGAGCAACCCCAAGCGGTTTGATTGGCCTCCAGGATAACTGCTTGAATACCATACTCTTGGGCTAAGTAAAGAGCAGTTGAAATGCCGGTGGCTCCGGAACCGACAATCACTACATCGGCATCCATATCACCTGGGACGGGACCATTAGTTTGTGGTGGTGAGCCTGCGCTGGCTACCCAGTAGGTAGGAGAGTAGTCTTGATTGGTTCCTGGAATGGAATCAACCAAGGGGTCATGGAATGGGTTGTAAGCTTGCATCGTAATGATATTAAAGCATCAGGGATTGATGTCGATATTATTTCGGAAAAATGGGCTCACGGTTTTTGCGATATACATCTTTTATGCAGATCTTGCCATCTTTAAAGAAAAATAGATCAACGCCATCCATCTCAAAAAAAGCACCATCCGCTTGACGGGTCGCAATAAAAGTCCACTCTGAAAAGCCCCGTTCCCCAATAACCTCATTCTTGTTCCTGGGAACCCATTTGGCATCTGGAAACATTGCAAAGGTATTGATAAACGCTTCTTTAATTGCAGATTTACCTTTAATTGATGCACCAAATTGCTTATCACCAAGCGCAGGTCTAAATTCACAATCATCGGTAATCATCGATACAATAGCATCAGGGTCATGTCGATTAAACGCTTCACAAAAAGCATCGAGTAATTGAACTAGTTTTATAGTTTCAGTGGCATTGTTCATTTGTATTTTCCGTATAAGAAAAGAGATTCTAAATGATGTTTCAACAAATGATCCATCCTAATTGTTTTAAGTGAGTGTAGCCAAGATACAATCTCATTTTATCGTTTCTATCGTATTTGCCAGTATCGGAGCAATTCTTTTTGCTGCTAAAGCCATTGTGGTTAAGTTTTCATATCAGTATGGCGCCACAGCCGATGTAATTCTAACTTTACGCATGGTCTTTTCATTACCCATCTTTTGGGTTGCAGTCTGGTGGAGTCAACGCCACTCCGCATTACAGCCCTTAATCCGGAACGATGTTATGAAGGTATGCGGTATTGGTTTGTTGGGATACTTCTTATCTTCCTATCTTGATTTTCTAGGACTGCAATATATCTCTGCTGGACTGGAAAGAGTGATCTTGTATCTGACCCCAGCAATTGTTTTAATTTTATCTAAATTTCTGTTGAACAAAGCCATTGATCGAAGGCAATATCTAGCCATGGTCGTCGCCTACCTTGGCATCATGTTGGTATTTATGCACGATATTCAGATTAATGAAGGTGGGGCTGTTGTCCTTGGAAGTATCTTGGTATTTTTGGCAGCGGTGGTTTATTCCTTCTATTTAATCTTTGCAGGTGAGTTGGTTGGTCGAGTAGGTAGTATTCGTTTAGTGGCTTTAGCAAGTGCCTCAGCGACAGTCGCTGCCTGCCTCCAGTCGATCCTACTAGATTTCAATCAGTTATTCATACAAAGTACGGAGGTTTACCAGCTTGCTTGGATTAACGCCCTATTTTGTACCTTTATACCAATGGTATGCATCATGATGGCGGTGCAACGCATTGGCTCAAGCATGACTGCGCAGGCCAGTACGATCGGCCCGGTTGGAACTGCTTTCTTAGGGTGGTATTTTTTAAGTGAACCCATTAGCCTCTTACAGCTAGTTGGTATTGGCGTTGTATTGCTCGGTATTGCGATATTGATATCGATTGGTAATACAAAAGAAGCCCCAGAGACTGGTAGCCCTTAGCGCCTTTTATTCATTAGTCTTGATGCTTGTCTTGAAAAGTAACAACGTGATCGGCCCCTAAGCGGATGCCAATTTTTTCGCCAATCGCATGATTGTGATGACTGGGGACAAAGGCAAATACTTCTTGTCCGGATTGAAGCTTCAGGGTGTATAAAAAATCCGCCCCTCTAAAAGCCTTACGAACTACCTCTGCTTGCATAGGGCTATCATCATCGTGTTGAATATCATCGGCCCGCAAGAGCACATCAATTTGCTTGCCAGGGGCGATATGTTCCCCATCATCGAGTTGCAATTGCCCAAGCTCAATCATTACAGCACCGTTAGCCTGAGTTTCTCCTTGAATAAATACACCCCGACCAATAAATTCAGCGACATAGCGGTTAATCGGCTTGTGGTAAAGATCGTAAGGGGTATCCCATTGCACTATTTTGCCGTTGTTCATAATGCCAATGTGATCGGCGATGGCAAAGGCCTCAAATTGATCATGCGTAACGAGAAGGGCCGTTACATTATTTGCTTTCAGAATATCGCGCATCTCGTCCGCAAGTCGCTCGCGTAAATCAATGTCAAGATTTGAGAATGGTTCATCTAGCAAAATTAGATCAGGCTCGGGTGCCATTGCTCTTGCTAAAGCTACTCGTTGCTGTTGACCCCCAGAGAGTTCGTGAGGGTAGGCCGCCGCTTTATCGTGTAAAGATACCCGCTCCAACCACCGCATTCCCCTTTGTCTTCGATCTGCGGTTGAACCTTCGCGCAAACCAAAGATAACGTTCTCAAGCACCGTTAGGTGTGGAAATAGTGCAAAGTCTTGAAAAACCATGCCAACCTTACGATCTGCTGGAGAAACTCGGATGCTTTTTGAGCTCACTGTTTTGCCATGAATTTGAATCTCACCCATCTGCAAAGGCTCAAAGCCACAAATAGCACGTAGTACGGTTGATTTTCCACACCCAGAGGGGCCTAGGAGGCATGCAATATCACCCTGGGGAAGGCTAAAACTAAGCCCATTCACAATTTCTAAGATGCCTGAGCCATCTTGCTTCGGAAACTGAATGGCAATGTTTTCAAGCGAAATTAGGATTGGATTGGAATTCATCCCTATAATTTTCTCATTGAATTGCTTAAATTCACAAATCCTGTACAAATAGCAGATAAGACCCTCATCAATCACTCTCTCATGCGCGCCGCTGCAATTCTTCTTTCTTTATTCTTATCTTTGCCGATCATTGGCTTACTTTTGCCTCTTTTTTGGGGTGGAGGGCAACCCCTATCATCCGCAGAATTAGGAGAAATAGGCGATAGCACGCTTCTTCATTTATGGAATTACGTCTTAACTGATTATGTGGTCACTACACTCTTACTGGGCCTTGGTGTTGGCATTGGTGTCTTTATTCTCGGAGTAGGTAATGCATGGTTAGTGGCAAATTATCAATTCCCAGGCAAAAAACTATTTGAGTGGGGGCTTATTTTGCCCTTAGCAGTTCCCGCCTATGTTATGGCTTATCTCTTCGTTGATTTTTTACAGTTCTCCGGTCCGTTGCAAACTATCCTGCGCGATAGTTTTGGGATCCATGCGGCTTTACCCGATCCGCGTTCCTTGGGTGGCGCTATTTGGACTTTTTCTCTTTGTTTGTATCCCTATGTGTACTTAGTCGCCCGTACTTCATTTTTAGATCGCAGCGCACATCTAATGGAGGCAGCAGAAACCTTGGGTTATAGCAGTGTTGAGGCATTTATTCGCTTAGTGTTGCCTATGACAAGACCAGCGATCTTCACGGGTATTGCTTTGGCGCTCATGGAGGTCTTAGCGGACTTTGGGGCGGTCTCTTATTTTGGTTTACAGACCTTTGCAACCGGGATCTTCAAGGCCTGGCTTTCCTTTGGGGACCGAATGGCGGCTGTGCACCTATCGCTGATGTTGTTGACCTTTGTCTTGCTGGTGTTTTACTGGGAACAGCATAACCGCTCACGTCAGCGCTACGCCCTGGTCAATACCACTTCACAGGGAGTAATTCCGAAACGCTTGCAGGGCACGCATGCACTCTATGCATCTTGCTTTTGCGGACTGACTTTATTTTTTGCATTTGTATTACCTATGCTGATATTGCTGCACTTGCTATTGAGTGAGGGCTTCACCATGGACCCCCGTTACTTTTCATGGTTAAAGAATTCCTTGGGACTCGCAGCACTCACTGCAATCGTAGCGGTTATCTGTGCTGTATTTCTTGCGTATGCTGCGCGCTTAAGTCAAAGTCAAACACTGCGATCAATGAACCGCGTGCTAACGGTTGGATATGCCTTACCCGGCGCTGTTTTAGGTGTCGGCATCCTATCACTCATGGGATTATTGGATGTTGCATGGTTTATGTCAGTGAGCGTTGGTGTTTTAGTGTATGCCTATCTGATTCGTTTTTTATCGGCCGGACTTCAAAGTATCGAAACAGGATTAACCCGAATTACCCCAGCGATGGATGGTACCGCTGCATTATTGGGCGCAAAGCCATGGGAGATGATCCGTAGAATTCATCTACCTCTATTACGGCGTAGTGTGTTGACTGCTTTACTCTTTGTATTTGTTGATGTCATGAAAGAGTTACCTGCCACATTGCTACTACGACCATTTAATCTCGATACTTTGGCAGTGGCCACTTATCAACTTGCAGCAGATGAGCGACTTGCTGAACTTGCACTGCCAGCCTTAAGCATAGTCTTGGTTGGACTATTACCAGTCATTTTGTTAACAAGGGCCATCTCAAAAGGGCGCTAGAAACCCCGAAATCATCAATACTATTGATAATCATTCTCATTTGTGATAGGATACTTCCTAGTGAACTGATCAATAGGGGTTGCAGAATGGTTTCAAAATATGGTGATTGGCTAACCCGGCTAAAATTATTCTTAGTAGCTATTACTTTGCTCATAGCGAACTCGAGCAAGGGGTTCGCATCGGAACCAAACAATGAGCTTAATCTTTATTCGGCACGGCATTACCAAACCGATGAGGCTTTGTATGCCAATTTCACAAAATCCACAGGAATTAAGATCAACCGTATTGAGGCTGATGACAATGCATTATTAGAGCGCCTTAATAGTGAGGGGACAAAAAGTCCTGCCGATGTTATTTTGTTAGTAGATGCAGCGCGATTATGGCGTGCACAGGTTAATGGGATGTTTAGACCTACTCAATCAAAGCTTTTAGATCAGCGCATACCAATGAATCTGCGGGCAAAAGCAGATGCCGACGGTACGACTTGGTTTGGTTTCTCCACCCGAGCTCGTATCATTGTTTACAACAAAGCAAGCATCAATCCTCAGAATGTAAATACGTATGAAAAGCTTGCTGAGCCCGTTAATAAGGGTAAGGTTTGCACGCGTTCTGGATCGCACCCATATATGTTGTCCTTGGTGGGCGCATTGATTGAGCGAGATGGTTCAGTTGCTACAGAGCAATGGGCAAAGGGTATGGTGGCAAATATGGCTCGCTCTCCAAAAGGTGGAGATACTGATCAAATTAAAGCAGTTGCCTCTGGAGAATGTGGCGTTGCTATAACAAATTCTTACTACCTTGCGCGTCTCATGCGTTCCACTAAGCCCGAGGACATGGCGACTGTCGCTAAGGTAGGGCATATTTGGCCCAATCAAAACGCAGGTGGTGTTCATATCAATATCTCTGGGGGAGGGGTAGCAAAAAATGCACCAAATCCTAAAGCGGCTGTAAAGTTCTTGGAGTATTTAGCTAGCGACGCTGCACAGATTTATCTAGCAGATGGTAATAATGAATGGCCTGCTGTGACTTCAGTGAAGGTGGATAACTCTGCCCTAAAAGCTTTAGGACCTTATCAGGCTGAGAAGGTCTCAGTGGCCGCTATTGGACGTAATCAGATAGCAGCGCAACGAATCTTAGATAGGATTGGATTTAAATAATCAAATTGAAATAACTTAATGAGATTACGCAGATCTCTAGCCCTTAATTTTCTAGGCGTTTTCGCAATACATGGTCTGTTGATATATTCATTGATGGATTTTAAGAAAACATATATCGGCCCACTTAGCCATAATCTCATTCAGGTTAGCTCGGCTTAGCCTACCAGCTCTATTAATTAGCCACGACCTACAAATGGCATTTTGCTAGCCATGATGGTCATAAATAAGACATTACTCTCGGGCGGTAACTTTGCCATGTGCAAAACCGCCTGACCAACATGGTCAACATCCATACGTGGCTCTACTTTGATCGATCCATCAGCCTGCATAATGCCATTGGCCATCCGCTCGGTCATCTCAGTGGCAGCATTACCAATATCAATTTGCCCGCAATTAATATTAAACGGACGACCATCTAATGAAATTGATTTAGTTAGTCCAGTAATTGCATGTTTAGTAGATGTATAGGGAGCGGTATTTGGGCGTGGGGCATGAGCAGAGATCGAGCCATTATTAATAATGCGACCGCCTTGTGGGGATTGTGCTTTCATCATGCGCATAGCCTCTTGGGAGCATAAGAACGCACCACATAAATTACTATTCACCACATTCATCCATTGTTCATAACTAAGCTCATCCATGGGGATGGCCGGGGCACCTGTGCCGGCGTTATTAAAAAGTACGTCAATGCGACCAAACTTACTCTTGAGAGCAGCAAATAAGACCTTTACCTCATCAGGTTTCCCAATATCGCATGAGACCGCCAGGCAGTTTTTATCATTACCCCCAATTTCTTCGATCGCCTTCGTGAGCCGCTCCATCTTACGACCGGTTAATACGATACAAAAGCCATCGGTAAGAAGGGCTTTGGCAGCCGCTTTTCCGATACCGGTTCCAGCACCTGTAATTAGGGCAACACGCAAAGAATTTGAGTTCATAGTTATTTGATCAATCAGGGCATAATTGTTAAAAATACAATGATATATCCATGAACCTTTTGTATCAGCTAGCCTCTAGACCAGCCGCCCTTGTTTCGGTAATTATTGCTCTGGTAACGACTGTTTTTATTAGCATTTGGTTCCTTCTTCCCCATCCCCCTAAAACCTTAACAATCGTAACCGGGTTTCCAGACGGCTTATATACCCAGTTTGCCCAACAACTAAAGATAGAGCTGGAGAAACTAAAAAGTGGTGATGATTAACTCGATATGTTGACTCCTCCCTTTACTTCCTTAGAACAATTTAGCTCTCAATTCAGCGAACGGGGGTTTGCCGTTTTATCCCCAGACCATTTCGCAAATCAGACTAATTTATCGTTAGAAAATCTGAATACCCTAAAGGCCTTCTGGGATCATTTGCCCCGTGATCCCTATCTCAAGGATGGCGGACGGTACCGTTATCGAAGACATGCGAGCTACATCGTACGCGGCACCAGCCTCGAGTTGGCGCCACATCGAGCGCATTGGCAATCGTTGGATTACAACGCATTACATGGCGGTATTGAGCGTTGGTTTGAGCCTTTGCAGCCCGAGCTTTCTAAAAATCAGTATTGGCAGCAGTTGATTAGTAAGATTACCCAATTACTAGATAACATCGCACCATCACCAACGTGGTTCGTAGAGGCGCATCCTTTCCGGATTGATACCAGTGATGGAATTGGTCGTCCTACGCCAGAGGGTGCTCATCGAGATGGGGTTGATTTTGTGGCTGTGATCTTGGTTGATCGGGTTGGGGTCAAAGGTGGCGAGACCCGTATTTTTGAGGCTGAGGGCTCGATTGGCTTACGCTTTACTTTACAAGATTCCTGGAGTGCTTTATTACTCAATGATGCCAAGATGATTCATGAAACTACCCCAATACAACCAATTACTAGCCCTGGATATCGCGATACTTTAGTGATTACCTTCCGTCGTAATAGCTTTCAAGAGCCACCGCTTCATCACGATCAATAAGACCTATTCATGAGTATTTTGAAAGGTAATACGCCGCTGATGCTCCTGGCACAAATTGGGGCTTTATTAGGATTTGCTGCGTATGCAGTTACCTTAACTACCCTACAAGATGAATGGGGCCTTAGTAATTTTGAATCTGGTTTAATCGCTAGCTCCTTCTTTGTTGGCTATGTTCTTTTGGTACCCTTCGCAACTGCACTGACAGATCAAATGGATGCGCGCCGTATTTATTTACTGGGTAGTATTTTGGCAATCGCAGGATTATTGGGAATGGGCTTTCTGGCGAACGATTTTTTCAGTGGATGTATGTGTATGGCTGTCAGTGGTGCTGGATTGGCAGCTACCTACATGCCGGGACTTAAGATCTTATCGGATCGTTTAACGCAAGGCGAAATCACGCGCCACATCTCTTTTTATACTGCCTTCTTTGGTGTTGGTACCGGATTATCATATGTTGTATCTGGTTGGATTCTTGATTTAGGGGATTGGCATCTTGTTTATCAGTGGGTTGCACTAGGCCCCACTATCTCTTTGGTAATTGTTTATTTCTGGATACGTCCCATGCATGTTAGGCACTGGTACGACAGCATACAAATAAATTGGAAGGATGTCTTTCCAATAGCAAAGTGGCAGCAGATCTTAGAGGATCGCAATGCATCTGGTTATATTCTTGGCTATACCTTTCATTCCTTAGAACTATTTGCATCGCGTAGTTGGCTTGTCGCATTCTTTATTTTAAGTACTCAGCTATCTGGAGTGGAATTTTTCTTAGCAGCCACCACCCTAGCTGGAGTCATTAATTTCTTTGGGGTGCCGGCATCTATATTGGGTAATGAATTAGCTCTTAAAATAGGTCGCCAAAAATGGATTTGTATTGTGATGATCACCAGCGCTATCTTTGGCGTTGCTCTAGCCTATTCAATGGGTCATGCTAGCTGGTTAATTTTAGCTTTAGCAATAGGCCACGCTATTTTTATCATGGCAGATTCAGCGACCTTAACTGCAGGCTTGGTGACGAGTGCCAATCCAAAAATGAAGGGCGCCGCAATGGGCTTACATTCCTTAATGGGTTTTGGTGGCGGACTTCTTGGTCCGGCAATATTCGGATTCGTTCTTGATTTGAGTGGCTCACAAACCGATCGGATATCGTGGATTTGGGCGTATGCCTCAATTGTGATTTGGGGAGTTCTTTTTGTAATCTATGAGCGTCGTAAGGGTTGGGTGCACTGAGTGGCGTAATGAATCATTACACTAAGCAATACTTTGCCTAGCCTTTTGTAAGCCAGCTTGTAGATCGTGACAGAAATAATCTGCATTCATTTTTTGATAAAAGCCAGACCGTTTTGCAATATCATGCGGCTGGTGCGCAAGCCCGCAAATATATACCGTAAGCCCTTGCTTATGGCAGTGATGGATTAGTTCAGAAAGACTATCCATACCCGTTGAGTCAATATAAATCACATTCTTAAAGTCAAGAACCACTGCATTTTGTGGAAGATTATTTTCAATCTCCTCCAGCAATTGGACGGCTCCAAAGAACAGGGCTCCATAGATTCGGTAACCCATTACCTTGCCAGTTAGATCTTCCAAGAATGGGTAGTCTTGCGCTTGTGTACGTTCAATGCGGCTAAGACTGGAGATTCGGTAGATAAAGGTCAAGAATGCCAGCAAAAGACCAACTTCAACAGCCACTGTTAAATCAACCATGACCGTTAAGAGAAAGACGCTGATCATCGTAATGCGATACGGCATTCGAAATTGTTTGAAATCAATAAACCTGTTCCATTCACCCATATTCCAGGCGATATAAATCAAGATGGCAGCTAAGCATGCAAGAGGGATATCTTTTGCTAAAGGGGCTGCCAAAATAATAATGAGGAGTAGGGTTAATGAGTGAACGATTGCTGAAATAGGGGTTCTAGCTCCCGACTCGATATTTGTAACGGTGCGTGCAATTGTTCCAGTAACGGGCATACCACCTAAAAACGGCACGCAAAAATTAGCAATTCCTTGGCCCATGAGCTCTTGATTCGGTTGATGACGGGAGTGGGTCAGACCATCTGCAATGCGAGCACAGAGTAGGGATTCAATGGCGCCCAAAAGAGCTAAGGTCATCGCTGGGGCTATTAAAAACTGAGCGCTTTCCCAAGAGATTCCCAGCCATTGAGGGCTAGGTAAGGAGGATGGGATGCCACCGAAGCGACTGCCAATTGTTTCAATGGGTAGGGAGAAAATGCTGGTCGTTAGAGTGGCGGCAATTAAAACAAAAATAGTTCCAGGCACATTCCCTAGCATTCCAAAGCGTTTTTTATTGATTCGCCAGATCACCAAGATAGCTAGACTCGCAAGCGATAAAAAAATCGCAAACGGGTTAAATGTACCAATCTCTTGATACAGAGATTGAGCTAAGCTAAAAAATTGCGAGGGTACCTTGTCGATCTGTAAGCCCAGCAGGTCTCGAATTTGAGACAAGATAATCAAAACTGCAATACCGTTAGTAAAGCCAACAATGACGGCAATAGGGATAAAACGAACAAGTGTCCCTAGGCGAAATACGCCCATGAGGAACAAAAATATTCCGGATAGGCTTGTTGCTAAGAGTAGATTGGCAACACCATAGCGATCAACAATGCCATACACAATCACAATAAAAGCACCTGCCGGCCCTGCAATTTGAACTTTGGTGCCACCCAAAAGAGCTACCAATAGCCCCCCGACAATCGCTGCATAAATTCCGGCCTCTGGTTTTAGACCACTAGCAATTGCAAAAGCCATCGCTAGGGGGAGGGCAACCACTCCAACTGTGATACCTGCTAATACATCCTCATAAAAATAGGCTTGCTTATAGCCTTTAAATGAATCAAGGATGG
>Ga0209769_1000717_pt1 | contig 13249 bp, 8 predicted proteins | sample LauGreSuBDMM15DN_2_FD_187569 | JGI IMG/M metagenome (GOLD analysis project Ga0209769, IMG submission 187569) | Freshwater lake microbial communities from Lake Michigan, USA - Su13.BD.MM15.DN (SPAdes) (version 3) | ecosystem: Environmental > Aquatic > Freshwater > Lake | place: Lake Michigan, USA...
TCCTACGATAGAAAGCATCAGCATAAAAGAGAGGGTTACATAGAGGTTCTTTTTTCTCATTGTTTTTTTTAAATGGGTAATTTTATTTTTAAAGAGATGTTTCTTCCGCGGTCCAATGCGAAATACCGGAAGGCATTCATGTAGTCGCGGTAAGACATATTAAAAAGATTGGTCGCGCTCAACACCAGTTCTATCCGGCGTTTGCGGACATCGATGGCAGTTGTCGCTTCTGCATTGAAGAGTGTGTATGCTGGAGGCGGAACCATATAATCCGATTGCATTTTTGTAATTCCTGTAGCATCGGTCACCTTGATGTTGCCCGTTGGCGGCACATGCGTTTGTTCGGTTACATGCTGCATACCAAACTTAATGGATGACTGTTTCCATTTTTTTCCATCAATAAAACTGTATTCCAAATCCGCTTCAAACCTGTCAGAAGGCATCTGTATCAACCAGGTCTTTTCGGTTGCATTGTATGCCCTCAAAACAGATCCTTTTACATGGGCTTGAAGATGATTGGTGAGGCGATAAGCCAGGCGCATGTCCATGCCGGTCAGGCTTGCATCGGTCTGGGCATAATCAAATGCAGGGAAAGCACCCCTTATCGTCAACAAGGCAGGATAGGCAGGCTTCAGGTAAATGAACCCATTGATACCCTTCTGGTAAATTCCAAGCTCGGCCTCCCATTTTTCATTGTTATAAACTACAGTACCCAGAACGCTGAAAGCCCTTTCAGGACTGAGGTTTGCCCTTCCCCGTTCAATTCTGGCAGCACCATGATGGAGCCCATTGCTGAACAGTTCATTCACCTGTGGCGAACGCCATGCGGTAGATGCAGTAAATGAAGTACGCAAATGGTCACTGAATTTATAGGCCACCACACCAGTGCCAGACAAACCTGAAAAAATTCTTTGGCCATAAGGATCCCCAGATACCAAGGCATTGCCCATCAACAGATCAAAAGGTTTTGGGTCATTATCCTTGATATTGAACCTGTTTCTATGGTCGTATCGAAGACCCAGCTCCACCTGCCATTTTTCATGCTGATAGCGTTCTGCAGCCCAGAAGCCCAGGTCAACAGATTGATAGTTGGGAACGAAATACCTGTAGTTGATATAATTGTCCTGGTACATGGCATTGACCCCAACAGAACCTTTGATTTTTTTTTCGGCAAAATGTTCCCATACCAAATCCGCCATATGGGTCTGAAGATTCAACTGCAATTGGGGAAGGTCAGATGCAGATCTCGTAAGGTCAAACTCTTTGCGGATGTTCAACTGCGAGGAGAGTGTAAGGTTGATCCTGCTGTGCCCCACCATTTCAGAAAAGGCCTTGAATTTAAACAAGTGGTGCTGAACATCCTGGTAGGGCCTGTCGATGGCATAACTGAATCCTTCATCACGAATATATGCTGGAGGCGTTTGGGCGCGGATGGCGTTCTCCAAATCTGTTAGGTTTCCAATGTGTGCGCCAGAGAAGATGCCAATGTTGGTATTGAAGATGCTGTAAAATATTTCAGCCCCTTTGTTGTTCTTTTTCCAGCCTGCAGCAGCTGACATGTTCATTTCCTGCACACCAGAATTTTTCAGCCAGTATTCAGGTGTCCTTGCATTCCCACCACGCTTCAGGGTTCCTTGCACCCGCCAGGCGGTTGTTTCATTTTTATCAAATCCACTTTCCACCATCGCAGAAATAACGCCCTGCCTGTTGTTGGAAAATGCAGCCAGGTTGATTTCACCCTGCATTTCTTTTTTGTATTGCAACAAACGGGGCTCCACCAACACCACTCCACCAATGGCATCGCCACCATAGCGCACAGATGCCGCCCCTTTGATCACCGTAAGCCGGTTGGCCACATAAGGGTCAATCTCCGGCGCATGTTCACTACCCCACTGCTGCCCTTCCTGCCTGATGCCGTTGTTCAGGATCAGAACACGGCTGCTGTGAAGTCCTTGAATGACGGGCTTGTAAATATTGTTTCCCGTTTGCAAAACGGTGACACCGGTAATCCTTTGTAGTGATTCGCCAAGAGACAAACCCCTGGTGGCAGCCAGTTCTTTTCCTTTCAACTCTCCCGTCATCCCCTCAGGACGAACAGTAGCAGCACCCACAACAACCACTTCCTTCAACAGGTTTTCTGCATGCGAGAGTTGAAAAGTTTTAATCAGGTCTTCTTTGAGGTGAAAATGAAAATCCAGGGCCTGGCAATCTGCATGGGTGATGCGCAGGGTATAATCGCCAGGACAGATTCCTGACAGCACATATTTTCCCTCATTGTCTGTGAGGATGGTCTTTTTCAATTCGATGATGCTAACGGTGGCACCAACCAACGAAGAACGGGTATCCGCATCCTTTACTGTACCACTGATGCGTAAAATGCACTGTGCGTTGAGGTGCAGCGCAGAAAAAAGGAAAATTGATATGGCGGCCAAAAGCCTCATGGGTTCATTTAAAACCCAAAACTAATGAAATTTTAAATATTTGCAATAATGTTGCAAATATTTAGATTCGCTCAATGATGGCGGCAATGCCCTGGCCACCGCCAACACAGGCAGAAACCATGCCGTAGCGCTTGTTTAGCCTTCTCAGATCGCCCAGCAATTGAACAGTCAGTTTTGCACCCGTACATCCCAAAGGATGGCCAAGTGCGATGGCGCCACCATTGATGTTGAGCCTTGATTCATCAAGCCCCAAGGTGTTGGTGACGGCAATCGCTTGTGAGGCAAATGCCTCGTTTAATTCAATAAGATCAATATCATTAAGATGCATGTTCGCGAGCTTGAGCACCTTAGGAATGGCTTCTACCGGGCCGATACCCATCAATTTAGGATCAACGCCTGCAACACTGCAATGCACCAGCCTGCCAATGGGTTGCAGCCCCAATGCCTTGACCATGGAACCACTCATCACCACCACAAAAGCCGCACCATCACTGTTCTGTGATGAATTTCCCGCAGTTACAGATCCATTGACGGCAAAAGCAGGTTTCAATTTTGACAGTCCCGCGATGCTGGTATCCGCACGAACCCCTTCATCGGTATCAACAGTAAATGTTCGTTGTTGTTTTTTCTCATTTTCATCGAGATAGACTTCATTCACTTGTATCGGTGCAATTCCCTCTTTAAAAAATCCCTGCTGGATGGCATGAAGGGCTTTTTGGTGGGATGAAAAAGCAAAGGCATCCTGTGCTTCACGGGAAACCAGGTATTCTTTGGCAACCGCCTCAGCAGTCAGCCCCATGTTCAAATAATAATCGGGTTCATCGGAAGCAATCTGAAAAGAGGGAACGGTTTTCCATCCAGCGGCTGGCACAAAACTCATGCTCTCCACGCCGCCAGCAATGATGCATTCAGCCATTCCCGCCCTGATCTTGGCGGTTGCCATGGCAATGGTTTCTAGCCCTGAAGCGCAATACCTGTTCACTGTTATGCCTGGTGCCTGGTGGCCCAAAGCCCTTGCCGCAATGATCCGACCCACTTGCAGACCTTGTTCGGCCTCAGGCACGGCATTGCCCACCATCACATCATCTACTTGGGTCTTTTCCAATGCAGGGATGCTTGCCATCAATTGATGTATCAGGTCTATCGCAAGATCATCCGGACGGGTGAAGCGAAAGCCACCCTTTTTTGCCTTAGTAACAGCAGTACGAAGTCCGGCAACGATATAAGCTTCTTGCATAATGTGACGTTTTGTGGATTTGCCAAATTTAAGCGTGAGAAAGCAGAAAATCTGCATCTATCTGCAACAACTTGTGAATTCCCTTCAAGAAAGAAACCTTTCGGCCATTTTTCAAGTCATCACTTTATTTCTGACGTGTTGTGATTATCAATTTTGATCAACTGTATAGTAAATCCAGGATTAATTTTTAACAGTGTAAGGTTTTTCTAGGACGAGACAATTTGATCTGTAGTCAATTAAAGAATGATCACTCGCTTGATGTACTGATTAAAACCATGTGTAATCTTGATGAGGTATACACCAGGTTTGGCATTTTGTAAGGAGATGCTTCTTTTATAGTTTCCGCTGAAATTTGCCTGCGTTTGTCGGAATACTTCTCGTCCCTCCGAACTTAAAACAGCAATAGCTAAATCCTCTTTGCCTGTAACACTGAAGCTTAGATTAAAGTTGCCGTTACTTGGATTAGGAGCTACAGTAAATCTAATTTTATCTGGAGCAACATTAATGATTGAAGTTACCGTTACATCTTGTTCTGCAGATATGCTTTCGCAATTAAAATCATCAACAACTGAAGTTCTGTATTTACCAGATTGAGTGACTTTAAGTTTTTGCCCTTTTTCACCTGGAATTTCAGCTCCATTTAACTGCCACTGGTTGCCATTTGCAACAGAACTAATCAAGGTGTCAGCATTTCTTGTAACCGTAGGAATTACATTATTGATGGCTGTAACGGGAGTTTTAGCTGTCGGACAACCTCCTGATAGCAGTCTTACTCGCATATCGTAGAAGAAATAGTAGAACTGATTTGGATCGGAAGAAGATGAAGGAACAACACTATTTCCTGTAACAGTCAGCCCACTGTTTATCCCATTAATACTTTGTGGATAAGGTGAAGTGGCTATATTGTTGTTTCTATACACTGTTGCGCCATCCGTACACTGCATAATCAACACGTGATTTCCGGGTGTGGTTACGCCAAAGTTCACATTGAAAATCATTCCCTTGTCATTAGGATCATTCTCTGTAACTACACCAGCTTGTGCAGTTGGTCTGGTATTGGAGACAATAAAATCTTTTTGACCCAAATTGAAATAACTGTATCCCCCTTGGGCATTTTCGCTCGACAGATCAGCAAGAATAATTCTGACCTTACCAGGATTTCCAATAAACATCTTTACGGATTCAATGACCATTGGAACAGCATTGGAAAAACGTACGAAGTTGCCGTTAAATTGATTGTATCCGCCAGAAGCAAATGCTGTTTTGTCTTTGGGACCTACTGTTCCAACAAGGTCGTTAAAAGATGCAAAATATTTCTTGTCAGCTGTCAATGTACTTGTAATGGCAACTGTATTGACTGTTGATAAAGCAAATGGAATTCTTGAGGTATCCGATGCAAACCAGCTGATGTAATTACCAGTAGTTGCAGTACCTCTGAGCAAGGCTGCTGAATTATTGCAAATCAAAGCCTGTAAACCTGTAGGTGCAACACCAGAAGCCAAGGCATTTGCTTCTGAAAGCACCTGGTTGTTTTCTGCATTCTGATCAGTCACTACATTTGATTTTGCTGTAAAAGTATATTTGGAATTAGCCTTCATTACAAATGGTGTCTGGAATGTGTACTCAGATTCAGCACCAGATATAAGTGGACCATTAAATACACCTGTGATGGTTGAAAGAGGATTTCCATTTTCTTTAATTTCTACCGATAAAGGAATATTTCTTTGCTCTTTGCTTCCAGCGTTTCTTAATTTAATCGTAACATATTGTGAGCCATCTGCACATTCACGATCAAAAGGGTAAAGAATTGAGCTTAATGCAAGATCGTTCGAAGGTCTTACAATAGTTAACGTATAATCCTGCACTTCTCCTCTTGTATAACTCCCGGAAGGTTGAATTGAGTTAGGGGCATTGGTTTCTGAAACAATTACACGCATGAGCATTTTATCTCCAATGGCTAAGCCTGTAGGTAGGCTGATGGTTGTTTTGAATGTGCTATCGTTTTGTAGTGCCTGACTCGTTGCAAATGATTCACCGGCATCTCCAAAATCACCATCATTATTGGTATCAATAAATATTTTGGCATACCTCACATTGTTGGTTTTATCGCAACTTCTCACGCGCATAAAGAAAGCATTTGACCCACCCGATTCAATGGTAACTGTAGAGAGTCTGCTGTCTTTAAAGGTGCTACAGGTGTCTTTGTATTTTGTGCTAACGTCTCCAAATGAAAGCGAATCAATGTAAGCACCACTTTGGTCACTGAATGTGGCAGCTGAGTATGCGGTTCCACCAATTCCAGAAACAATCAAAGAAAAATTCTGACTGCCACCACCTCTGATCAGTTGGCCTTTGTGACGTACCTCAATGGTATATGTTTCGCCAAGCAAAACAGAGTCTACCTCAATCTTTTCAACATTATCAACATCATTGTCTCCTCTTGTAGCAGGGCTGGCAGGGGAGCTACCATCTAGTTTCCAAGGGAAGAAAGTTTTGTTTCCTTGTTTAACGCGGAGGTCTAAATCATTTACCAATTTCTTATCCCTGGAATTGAGCGTTCCATTTGGAGTAATTGAACCTGCCGGGTCAGTCCATACAATTGTTGCACTTAAAGAACCCTTACCCGATGCAACTACATTTACTGTATATACTGAATCATTTTTCAGGTTTTTTTCTACTACCAAATTGTTTTTTGTGTTATTAAGCACTCCTGCTGCTCTGGCAATATTGGCAAGGCCCCATCCGTGTTTATAATCTGGACCCGCATCAGTTGTTGCTTTATCAGTAGTGTGTAAAATCAATCCCTTGATGGTGGAGGACCATGCTGCATTGTTGTTGTTTTTTCTCATGAAAAGTTCTTGCAACAAAATGGCGGAACCAGCTACAGTAGGAGAGGACATTGATGTACCAGATAGTGTTGAATAAGTAGAATTACTCCCGGAACCTGAAGAAGTTAGTCCTGAGCCATTTGCTACAACATCTGGTTTTATCCTGCCATCGTCTGTCGGTCCAAAACTACTACTGCTACTGAGAACTACATCAGATGCTGAGGTATAGCCACCTGAAATAGGCAAAACATTTCCTACAATCAGCGCATTCTTGGCATTAGAATAAGTGGGTAATACATCAAAACCACTTTGATCATATATGCCTCCTGGCCTTCCCCCTGCATCGTACATGGAATTGGATTCATTAAACCTCCAATAGTTGGTGCCAAGGGCAGGACCGCTTTCATTTCTGTTGTTGCCTGCTGATTTCACAAGAAGGTAGTTAGGCGATAGGGTTGCTATCGAATCCCACATTTGTGCCTCTGAACTGTAATTACCAAATTTCCAGTCCTCCGTTGATCCTGGAGTGCCCCAGAATTCCCATCTGTTTTGTGCACTGTTGAATCTCCATCCTGCAATACTACCATAGGAGTGATTAGACACAAGAAGGTTTGAAGCTTCACCGGAGATCTCTGAGATGTGATTAGCAAAATCATAAGCAATGATTCCTTTGATGCCATGTGCCATACCTTTTGCTATACTATTCACTCCTGATGCTACTAATGTACCAGTAACGTGCGTTGCGTGATTATCTTCTGTTGCAGGGTTGTCCTTTTGTGTGATTCTACCAATGAGCTCAACGTGTGACTTATTGACCAAACCTCCATCCCACAGAGCGAGCTTATTGGTAAGTAAATCACTTGATCCATTTAAATTTAACCCAGCGCTTCCTCCAGTCCATAATTTATTTGTACCAATTGTAGATGCAGCTATTACGTTACTTTGCGTGGCAACATACATTGGAAAACCTAGTTCGTCAACACCAACCAGTTGAGCGATATTCCCCTTGTCATCTGCAATGGTTAATCTCCATCCCTTTTTTGCAGCAAGGCTCATTGCTTTTTCATACCGCTGTGTTTCGATTATACGTTGATCAATTGAAATTTTCTCAAGCTCACGTATTTGAGGTATGGTTTGCTTTTGTGCATTCAATAATGTGTTGCACAGCAATAAAAAAACTGTAGCAATAAAAACTTTATTTTTTTGCATTCTCATAACGTTGAAGATAAAAATTATTGGCCTGAAAAAGCTAACTTGTTCAGCATTCGCGAAATTATAAACAATAACTTTAAATGGATGCGCCAAATGTGGATTAACGGGAAAACGATGGTTTTTATGCTGCTGCTTTTTTCCCTGGTGGGTTGTGGGGGTGCAAAAGTGCAGGTTACTGGTAAAGTGAAGCGTGTGATAGGAAACCAGATGCCTTCGCCTGATGTACTAAATGAGGAGCCAGCCGGCTTCAGTACTACTGTCTATTTCTTTGCGCCCACACTGATGAACATGGGGATGCCTACCGCAGAACAAGGGGTGTTCTTGATGACAGATAAAAAATTGGTTGCCAGATCGTTAGCAGAAAAAGATGGCAGTTTTAAGTTGAAATTAAAGCCGGGAAAGTACTCGGTCCTTTTGGGAAAAGACGGGCAGTTTTATAGCAATATTTCCAATCTGGATGGACTCATCAATCCCGTTGAAATCAATAAAAGCAACAAAAAGCCTATCGTTTTAATGGCTGATTGGGGAGCTATTTATTAAAAGTAAGTCTTCCACGGAGCGTTTTTTCTTGTCCACAAGAAAGGTCCAAATTATTTCTGAATTATTTTAATTGATGGTTTGATCTGTTTTACCTTCGCCACGATGTACACGTTGGTAAGAAAAGTATTTTTTTTGATGGATGCTGAAAGGGCCCACTACCTTTCAATGAATGCCCTGCGTTTTTTTTGTAGCATTCCTCCCATCAGATCGGCCATCCGTGCAGTTTTCTCCCCCAATAGACAATCACTAAAGCGCGAGCATTTCGGTCTTGCATTCAAAAACCCCATTGGATTGGGTGCAGGCTTTGACAAAAACGCTACATATTTAAGAGAGCTGGAAGCCCTTGGGTTTGGCTTTGTGGAAATTGGTACGGTTACTCCCCTGCCCCAAGAAGGCAATGAAAAGCCTCGTCTTTTCAGGCTTCCGGAAGACAAGGCCCTGATCAACAGGATGGGATTCAACAACGACGGGGTGAAGGTGGTTAGAAAGCGGTTGGAGGAGTGGAAGGGGAAGCAGGCAGGAATCCAGGGAAAAATGATCATCGGTGGCAACATTGGCAAAAACAAGGTTACACCCAATGAGGATGCCTGGAAAGACTATGAGATCTGCTTCAATGAATTGTTTGACGTGGTGGACTATTTTGTGGTGAATGTAAGTTCACCAAACACGCCCGGCCTCAGGGCGTTGCAAGACAAGGATGCCCTGCTCAAGATACTTGGCAACTTACAGGAGAACAACAAGAAAAGACCCTTTCCAAAACCCATCCTGTTAAAAATTGCACCAGACTTGACCGATGGCCAGCTCCAGGACATCGCAGACCTAGCAACGGAGATTGAACTGGATGGAATTGTTTCAAGCAATACAACCATTTCAAGAGAAAACCTGTCTGGGCTATCCATTGCCCAGGTTGAAACCATTGGCATGGGAGGCTTGAGCGGCCGCCCCTTGAAAACGGCTTCAGATGATATACTTGAAAAAATTACCAGGCTGACCCATGGCAAAGTGCCAGTCATCGCCAGTGGTGGGGTTTTCACCGGAAAAGATGCAGCAGACAAATTCAACCGGGGCGCAGCACTGGTGCAGGTTTGGACAGGCTTCATCTATGAAGGACCAGGGATTGTAAAGAAGATTTGTAAAGCATTAAAATAAACACATGACCAATTTACTGACCGTTGATTCGCTGATTAGCCTGATTACACTCTCTTTGCTTGAGATTGTTTTGGGCATTGACAATGTGATTTTTGTTTCCATTTTGATGGGGCGCTTGAAAGCAGAACAAAAGCTTGCTGCACGCAGGTTGTGGATGATATTGGGCATCAGTGTCCGCATCCTGTTGTTGCTTGCCTTAGGTTGGCTGGTCACCAATGGCAACAAGGAATTGTTTGGCTTGAACCTGAATGGTCAACATTATGGGTTCAACCTCAGGAACATGATTCTATTTGGTGGTGGACTGTTCCTGCTCTACAAAACTGTTAAAGAGATTCACGGAAAACTGGAAGGAGAACATGAATTAAATGCTGACGGTAAAAAAGCCCAGGCCTCTTTTTTCAGCATCGTTTCACAGATCATCCTGATTGATATGATTTTTTCTTTTGACAGCATCATCACGGCAGTGGGAATGGCTAAACACGTAGAGATCATGATTGTGGCTGTAGTCATTGCGATGATCATCATGTTTTTCTTCTCTGAAAGAATCTCCAATTTTATTCACAAACATCCAACGCTAAAGATGTTGGCGCTATCTTTTTTGCTCATTGTTGGATTCAGCCTTTTCTTTGAAGGATTGCAGCCCCTGCACGGAAGCCATATCGAAAAAGGATATATCTACTTTGCGATGGCTTTCTCTTTTGGGGTTGAAATGTTGAACATGCGGATGAGGAAAAAGAGCAAACCCGTTGAATTGTACGAGCCCACCATCAAGGAAGAAAAATAGCCTAGCCCCTCAGTAAGACTGCACCAACAATCCCGGCCGTTTCAGTCCTCAAGCGGGATTCACCCAAGCCTACGGGTTCAAAATGCTGTTCTATAGCAAGGGCCAGCTCCTCTGCGGTAAAATCACCTTCAGGTCCAATCAACAAAATGCAGTCTGAAGATTGCCCTGTCAGTTGGGGTTTGTTCCCTTCCATGCAATGCGCAATGAATTTCTGGGGAGGAAGATCCATTGAAAAAACAGCTGCCAGCTTCATGGGTTCATGCAAGATGGGGAAATGAAATTGTCCAGACTGTAAACAAGCACTGACAAGGATTTGCTGAAAACGATCCTGCCTGAAATGCTGTCGCTCTGTTCTTTCTGCCAGCAATGGAATGATGGCAGTGATGCCAATTTCAGTGACCTTTTCCAACATCCATTCAAACCTCGCCGTATTCTTTAACAATGAAATGCCAAGGATCATTTTTTTTTGCGGCGCAGGATGTGCAACCAGTTCTCCCAATGCAACCGTGAGTTGCTTTTTGTCGGCCTGCAGGATATCCGCTGTTGCAGAAAAGCCTTTGCCATCTGTCAACACCAATTGCTCGCCTGACTGCATGCGCAAAACGGTAACAGCATGTTTTCTAATTTCTTCGGTGAGGTTGATGGTTCCCTGCAATGATGGCAGGGCAGGAAAATGAAAAAGGGGTAAAGCATTCATTGCATGAACATTGTAACGCTTGCTAAAAGGGCGTGTCTTCCATATCATCCTGGTTGTCGTTCATCCTGCTGCCTTTCTGGATGTAGAGTTTGGCACCACCCTCTTCATTCACAGGCCTCCAGCTTCCACCGCTACCATCAGCCGGCCTTCCGAATGGATCCAGGCTTTCATGCTCTTCGAATTTTTGGATAAAGAGCTTGGCCTTGAGTTTGATGTTCTCCAAAGAACCGTTACGGTGCTTGGCGATCTTTACATAGGTATCTCCCTTTGTGTCTTCACCCATGTCATTGGTGGTGATGTCATAATAATCAGGGCGATACAAGAACATCACCATGTCAGCATCCTGCTCAATGGCACCTGATTCACGGAGATCAGAAAGCTGTGGCACTTTTTGCCCCTCTTTTCTTTTCTCAACCTCACGGCTCAACTGGCTGAGGGCGATGATGGGCACCTGCAGTTCCTTGGCCAGTTGCTTGAGGTTCCTTGAAATGGTACTGATCTCCTGCTCACGGTTGGAATTCCTGTTGTCGCTGGATCCACTCATCAACTGCAAATAGTCGATGATGATCAGGCCTACATCATGCAAACTTTTTAACCTGCGGCATTTGGCCCGAAGCTCAAAAATGTTGAGTGCAGCAGAGTCATCCACAAATATCTTGGCCTTGGTCAAGGGCTCAATGCCTTTTTTATACAGCTGCTGCATTTCATGGTCTTCCATCTTGCCCCTTGATATTTTTTCCATATGGATCTCACTTTCAGCAGAAAGGATCCTTTGCACAAGCTGGCTGGTGCTCATCTCTAGGCTGAAAAAGGCAACTGTCGTGGGTTTGGTTGGATGCATCGCAGCATTCCTTGCCAGGTTCAGGGCAAAAGCCGTTTTACCAACCGAAGGACGAGCGGCAAGGATGATAAGGTCAGAACGCTGCCAGCCATAGGTTACTTTGTCGAGGGTTGGAAACCCGGTTGGAACACCGGTGATCTCCTCATTCCTGGCCCTCATCTCGTCAATCTTGTTCAGGGTATCCATCACACTTTTGCCCAGCGTATCAAATTCTTTTTTCAGCTGATCATTGGCAATGGAAAACAGTTTTTGTTCCGCACTATCCAACAAGTCAAAAACATCCGTTGAATCATCATAAGCATCTGTAATGATTTCAGTGCTGATGCGGATCAATTCCCTTTGGATGAATTTTTCCTGCACGATACGGGCATGGGCCTCAATATTGGCGGCAGAGACAACTGCATTGGTCAGTTTTGAAATAAAATAAGGACCTCCGACAGCATCCAACATCTCCATGGTCTTCAACTCCTCTACAACTGTCAGCAAATCGATGGGTTTGTTGTCGGTGTTCAACTGCACGATGGCACGAAAAACCGTTTGGTGAGACTCCACATAAAAGCACTCGGGCTTGAGAATATTCATCACCACGTCAAAAGCAGCGCGCTCCAGCATGACGGCACCCAGTACTGCTTCCTCCAATTCACGGGATTGTGGTGGCACCTTGCCATAGGCCATGGCATTGAACTCTGGCGCCGTTTTGCGCTTGTTTCTCCTGTCCCGGTTTATGTTAGTTTGGTCCATTTACTTGCTTTTCAAATCTTTTTCAATCACATTTCCATCACCCGAATGGTCTGGAGAACGAATATACCAAGGTTGCCTGAAGCAATCTGCATTTTATAAAAACATTAATTGAGAACAGGCTTTGCACAGGAAACTGGGGGTTATTGACAGGGTGGATGGGGTTATTCACATTCGGGAGGTTGAAGCGCTTCGCACAATGTATTATATTTGCGGCTATGACGATTTCATACAAATGGCTGATGGACTATTTTGCTGCACCCATCGCCCATGAAAAACTTTCCCTGATACTGAACTCCATCGGGCTTGAGGTGGAAGGATATGAGGAATACCAGGAGATCAAAGGAAACCTGGCGGGATTGATTACCGGAGAAGTGCTTACCGTGGACAAGCATCCCAATGCAGACAGGCTTTCTGTAACCACAGTGAACATTGGGGGTGAACAACCTTTGCAAATCGTTTGTGGTGCACCCAATGTTGCCGCTGGCCAGAAGGTCATCGTTGCTCCCATTGGCACAACCATTTATCCAACATCAGGAGACCCGATTACCATGAAAGCGGCAAAAATCCGCAGCATTGAAAGCCATGGCATGATCTGTGCAGACGATGAAATAGGACTTGGTGCAGACCACAGCGGCATCAAGATACTGGATGCAGCAACGCCTGTGGGGATTCCTGTTGCCAGCCTTTTTGAACCATACGAAGATCATATCATTGATATTGGCCTCACCCCAAACCGCAGCGATGCCATGAGCCATCTTGGCGTAGCCAGGGATGTTTGC
>Ga0209769_1000755_pt1 | contig 12949 bp, 10 predicted proteins | sample LauGreSuBDMM15DN_2_FD_187569 | JGI IMG/M metagenome (GOLD analysis project Ga0209769, IMG submission 187569) | Freshwater lake microbial communities from Lake Michigan, USA - Su13.BD.MM15.DN (SPAdes) (version 3) | ecosystem: Environmental > Aquatic > Freshwater > Lake | place: Lake Michigan, USA...
AATCTCGCGCTTGAGGGGGGGCTTGCGCAGGGCCAAGCTCGCAGCCTAGGCTGGCGAATCTCTTAGCCTTGAATTGTTGAAATTTATACTCTTTAAGTAAAATCCAAACAACAACTAGTGTTTATTTTTAGCTTGATCAATTACGGTGTGCAAGAAGGCCCCTGACATTACGATGATGATTAGCATGCCTGTTGCCGTACTACCGTACTCTGTTTTGCTGTGTGATGCTACACGTAAACCAAGTTCAAATATACAGACAAGTGTGACTGTGTCGACACATAGAAAACAGAATTTGCCAAACACAAAGTAAAAATCACATGAATGCCGCTCAGTGTGCACAAGCATAAATCTCATAAACTTGAGAAAAACACGCATCCCAAATATCAATGTCAAAATTCCTATGAAAGGGTTTTCGTAGGTGTTTTGCAGATGTGCTGTGAGTATTAGCTGCACAGCGACCAAAGAGCCCAGTGTACTAATATCCTGGTCTTTTTTTGTGTTTGGACTGTCTTGTGTGTTTGGACTGTTTTCTCCGCTGTCGTCTTCGCTGTCGTCTCCGCTGTGTTCCCCCGTGTTTTCTCCGCTGTCTTTACAAATATTGCGAAAGAAACGTGACTCGGCAATAATATATACATAGCAATAAAATTCAAGAACGAGATTTAGAGTGAGCTCCTCTTGCGTGACAAGATGCTGTGACAGCACTCCTGCAGCGAGCAACACGCGACAAAGTAAAAGCATACCAATGATACTGAAGAAATTCAACACAGAAAACTTGCGGCGCTTTCCGTGCACTAGCAAGGCCAAATGCTCACATACACGCGTGAAAAAGAAAAGACTACTTACTGTCAAACACAAATTCCACCATAACTGCTTCCTATTGTGTCTCCAGTAAACAAGACCGCTGTGCACATCGAAAACAAACTCTAGATTCCTGTCCACGAGATCACAGAGAGACATGTCGTAATGTTTTGTCGATGATGATCTTGATAAATCAATGTTTCTATTGGCTGTCTGTGAGTTGCAAGTTGTAGCTACAAGTGCATTCTCCGATATGGGAACATATACAGGAACGTTTGGGAACAGTGTAAAATTGTCGGCGCTGCAAAAAGAAGTTTTGTTAGGGAAACAGGGAAAGTTTTGCCAGCCCTGGTCGTGGTAGCCTGACAAAAAGTGCAGAAACGGTGCTTTGGACATGTCGAGAACAGGATCTGTGCACATAACACACCATTGTATACCCAAGTTGTTTATCCTCACATACATGCTTGTCAAAAGCAATTCGTATGTCTGTCCATTGCTCCATTGTAGTGGTGTACGAGAGATTTCGCTGCTCAGCCACGGAAAGTTTTGGGGAGCAATGGCCAAAGAGGGCATGCTCATTTGCGTCTTTTATGTGATTAGAAGACACGATGCCTCTTTACAGTTGTGGGTAATTAGCGTGCTGTTTATTAAAACATGACAAGTTTCACTAATCCTCGGCATACACGGGCCGGAACAGCGTAGTCGACAGGTTCTCGCCCAACCGCGCAATGAAGGAGACCATGTCTGTTGGCTTGAACTCCAACACTCCATTCGCGAGCGCAAGCGTGCGGATCGGCCGCTTGAAGTAGCCGGTTGCCTCTGCCGCAGCGCAGGTGTCGGCGACGGTCCCGTCCGCTGGCACACAGACAGCGACGCGGCCCGCCCCGGTGTCGATCTTGAGGCGCAGCTTCTTCGGCGCGCTGTGGCCGCCCGCCTTCTTCTTCTTCTTCTTCGGCGCGCTCTCGCCGCCCGCCGCGAGCACTGCGTTTTCGGCGGCGCGAGCGTCGGCGGCGGCGCAAGCCTCGGCAAGCACAACCGCGAGAGGAGCACCTGCTTGATCATATGTCATAGTGATCGGGCCGTTGCCTACGTCGATCGTCAGGCTTTCACCCTTGAATTCGCCTCCTGCAGGCACCCGACGCTTGTGATACGGCACATACGGACCGGTGCTGTAGGGGTCAAGCGCCTCCAGGCGCTTGTGCTCGGCATATTCCGCCAGGAGGCGCTGACGCTTGGAGGCGGCCTCACTGGAGGCGGCCTCCGGGTTTAGGCCAGCGCAGTCCTTGCATGTGCTCATCACTTGGTTGTGCTGGCACAACTTTTCGGTTTTGAAAATGTCGCGTGGAATCGGTTTTCGATTTCTCGCGGATTTTTAGGTATCTTATATATCGATTCTTGTCTTTAATTTCTTTTATGTTTTTACTTATTAAAACAAACGATTTAAAACAAACGATGCCTCTTTACGATGCGCACAATCTCAAGCTCCGTAGCGCCCATTCTAACAGAGGGGTCACAAACATCTATTACAAGGTGCATACTACCTTCTTGTAACACTATGCGGACCTCGCCAACGCGCGCAGGACTGTATGCCTGCAGCGCACGCATACTTGTCAAACATACACTCGGTGCAGGTCCTGTAAAACAACAACGTATTACAAGCTTATTTTGTTCTTGCACAATTGTTGTGCTAGGAAGATTCAAAACTAACAACTCTGCCTGTGCAAGGCGCAATAAATTCTCCACTAATACCTTGTCATCACCACAGTGCTTGAGAACAGCTTCTGGCACTTCATTGTGCATGTCCTTATGCAGCATCGCACTAAGGGACATGTTTTCTCGAAGATTCATACACAGTTTTGTCTATTATACACAAAAGTACAAAATATAAAATACATATACATAAATCAGTCTAAAACCCGTTTTCATGTCTAACCCGTTTTGATGGCTAACCCTTTCCATGTAGGTTGCTCGCGCGGCTGCTTGCATTTGCCCCATTCATGCTCGAACCCGTTTGCACAAAAGAGCGCACTCGCTGGAGGACACAAGACACCTGAAGTCATCTTACAACCTAAAATAAGATCTTGCAGCACCAAAAAACGCGTCCATGCAAAAACCTTCATAGCAACAGGTCCGCCCCAGGGCTCCTTGTGATCCTTGCACATGTCTTTGTACATGAATAATTCTTGGAAAGCAGTAGCAGGCAGAACACATATTGACTTTGTTGCTTGATCGATACTGTTAACCATATTGACCCTGTTGCTTGATTGATACATCCTTTGCTCGTTTTGTATGAGAGATCCTTCTGATGTTTCAAGGGAGTCAGCATTAAGCATACTAAGTATCACACCAAAAAACACAATAATGCTCAACAAGTAGAAGACGTACTCAAATTTCGAAACAAAACAATTGTCAAAAAACGACTTCAGGAACCCAAAACATTTGCTGAAGGCGCTGTTAACGCTTGAAACTGCTTCATCTGGTTCCGTATATTTAGTAAATTTTGCTGTTCGATCTTTGAAATTATAACCAAAACAAATCACTTTCCATACCCAAAGGCAAAATTTGATTAACATGTAAACAATCACTTCAGCAAGCAAACAATTGTTAAAGGAAGTATTAAAATTATCATCTTGCTGTATAATGATTTTGTTCCTCGTAGACTGCCAAATCCACAAAAAAAACATCTGAAAAAACAACACAGTTATATCCACAAACACGCTGAGATTAAAGATTATGTCATCGAAAGGAATTTTGTCTTGTGTTTTCCCCCAACCTTCCGCCCAAACCTCAAGACAGTATACTAAATAAGAGTTGAATTGCATTCGAGAGATTTCCAACACACAAAACGAAACAATACTAATAATAATGAGTTGAGCTTCGAATTCAAGAATAAAGCCGTTGAGCATGCCAAGGTCTGCCAAACCTCCAAGCAAAAGAATCATACATACCAAAATTGATATTTCGTCTGTCACAGGAACAGGATCTGTTGCCTTAGCCCCCAAATACTCGAAAGTGACTGGCATGAGATTTTGTGTTTTGAGCTTACCCTTAAAATCTTGCGGAAAAACCCGCATCTCGTAACTCATGTTCTTCATAACAGCAGATTGTTGTGTGATCTGTTTCGACGCAGCAGGGTAAAGCATTGAGTTGAAAAGACGCATATTCGTTTCCTGGGTCATTTGCTCGGGAGGCATTATTGTTGCATTTGCTTCACTTTGATCAACTTTCTTCTCGATGGGCCCAAACAAGCCATCAAGTATGTTTGCCCAAAACTGGTGTTTATCGGTGCGCTGCAAATGTATATAATACAAGCCAAGAATGATCAAACTGTATAAAACTGATGGAATCTGTACTGCTGACATGTAGTGGATCTTGTAATCTCCCCACAATATACTTGCCAAAGTGCCTTGTCTAGCAATACGGACGAAAACAGCAATGGCGAAGACAATCAGTGTGATTCTTTCAATGGAAATTTTGAGTGTCGGGAGCCACACTTTGTATTTCTCATTGTTGGATGTAATCCTCATCTGCTGTGTGATGACACAGCCTACGAAAGAGAGTATGAATACACATACAAGCGTCATTAGGTACATTACTGGTGAAATGCTCGAAAGCACAGAAAGTGCCCATGGATTGTTAATAAACATTTCGAAATTTTCAGGACCGTAATGTTTTCCTCTGAAGAAATTATCTCTGCTTTCAAGTGACCTTTTGTCATGCGAAAAGTCTTCCCATATTTTATATGCTACAGGACCATGGACATTATCTGTGGATTGTGACAAGAGCTCAAGTTCAACATAAGGCGTCATGCCTCCGAGAGAGTTCCATTTCCTGTCTGCGGATCCACGATCGTTTTGTTTCTCTATGTGCAGTGTCTTAGCACTGTATTGATTGTTTAAAACAAACTTGTCAGAGATTGCTAACATAATGAGAAGACTTACTCCAATTATTAAAACACCAAAACCGTATAGAGTTTGAGCTATACGCATCCAATCCCAGGACCTGGGGTCACGGCACGTGACATCATTTGTTGCAGCAAGATCTGAAATCTCTTTCTGTTTCCCAGAACCTTTGCACCAGGACTTGGGGTCAGCGAACGTGCACTTGACATCATTGTTTGCAGCATCATTTGAACTCTGTTGTGAACGTAATGGGCCACGCATGAAAAGGTACATCGTTTATATGTACCTTTCATAAAAAGATGCATATATTACACAGACCTCAAAGTCCACAAAACAGTGCTGGCAAAGATTGCACAATGCATAACAAGACGCAGTACACTTCGTTGCCATGTACGGTTGTAAGGTTTTACCGAGCTGAGAAGCACCATAAAACCACTGCGACTGCTTGTGCATGACACAATATCGATCGAAATATGCGGGAATCTCGCCTGTAAAAGTTTAATGTCAGTAGACCTAAGAAAATGCTTGTCAACAACCATAACTGTGTCATCATCTCTGATAAACACACTGCCGCCCGATCGATCAATGTCTAGATTGTTGATTAAAAAACGTCTGAGTTGCGTAAGAGACGTATTATTATGAGAAGTGTCATGAGACGTATTATGAGACGTAGACGTATTATGAGACGTAGACGTATTATGAGACGTATTGTGAGACGTATTGTGAGACGTATTGTGAGACGTATTGTGAGACGTATTGTGAGACGTATTATGAGACGTATTATGAGACGTTTTGTCGAAACTCATACCAAAGTAATTCTTATGTATAATGAGAACCAAGATTTAATTTGTCGTTCGTCTTCTGTTGTTGGAGTGCTGTACATATAAAGGATTTTTTGTAGACATGACAAACAATCACATACAAGAAAATTTTCCAGATGAGCGAGTACCACAGTTCATTTTGCTGTTCGTAAACAAGATAAAACGCATCGACATGAAAATCAGTGTTGATATCACAGGTATTGCCAATTGCCAAGTGCGAGATGCAAACGGCAATCTGTTGGCCGCTGTGTGGACCAGAAACAGTGTGTGTAATGAATTTGAGAATGCTACGTTATTGACACGTGAGGCGTTGCAGAAGCATTTACAGAATTTTATTGACGCAGGTGTCAAAGAAAACTTGGAAGTTCTACAAAAAGTAAAAGACCCTGCTCTTCTGGTGGATTGGGTTGTGCGGACAGCGGAGTACTGGGAGAAGAGGTACGCCGAGAAACGCAACGAGAAGTATGACATTTCACAAAGTGTGCTCTCTGTTATGTTTGAAGTTGTATTCGACACAGTTGCTGTAATACTGCACGATTCCGACTTTGCCTCTGTGGTGCAACTGATGGAAAAAAAAATGAATGGTGATTTGAAAACAAATAAATTTCACAGGCACATTTTAAGAAACTTTCCTTCAGACGTCTCAGATCAAGAGAAGGACCTGGAAACTTTCTTTTATATACACAGAGGTCACAATGCTTTGGTACGTCTGCTGTTTCGTACTGACTGTGTGCAAGGTCTCAGAGAACGCTTGTGCATATTGGCAGGCAAATTACTGCAAAAGAAAGAGGTGTGCAACAAAGCAGGAATGTACTGCTCCCACCGGCAGCGTAGTGACATTATTCAGGAATGGTTTTACGCTCAGCGAGATTTCAAATTGTGGTGTGAAGATCAAGCAGATGACATAGTGCAAAAGTTAAAACAAGAGTTGAACAAGGAAACCTCGCTATTTCTCGTCATAGACCACACAGCCATAAATCTTTCACTCTCTATGATGGTGCATACTTCTCCAGTGCCATTGCACTCTCCCACATCGCTACCTGCCATGCAACCTGATTTTTCTGCAGGTGACAAAACTTCTCATCTCTCCCAATATAGTGATGATTAAGAATATCAATTCAGGCTAGTAGTGTATATAAGAATTATGAACATACATGGCTGCGCAGCCATCGGCAGGACCTCTCGATTCCAGGTCACAGGTGCAACCCGCGTACCTCGGTACAGGTGATCCTTCAAGCAACGGGTTTGGCACTGTTTCCTCAAGTGAACCTCAGAATATGCAGGCCCAGTATGAAAACATATTCGGCCCTGCTGTGCGGGACATCAAATGGGACGAGCAACGTCACAAACGGCACCAGCGATGGCATCTTCCAGACGCGCTGAAAGGAGCCAGCCCATTTTTAACAGACCGTGTGGATGGCCTTATAACAGACGCCACCACATCACCATTCACCAAAAACATCCTCCCATACCTCTACATGGACAACCCTGACAAAAAAATTAAATGGAATGTCTATAGCTTTGACGAGGGCATGGCAACCCGTGTGCCCTATGAGTCGGCAGCTCGTGTGCTACCCCAGAGCAAGCGCTCGTTTGCTGGCTACGCTGTGCGACAAGGTCTTGCCATTGCAATGGAACACAACTTTATGATGTCTCCACAAGGCATGGATAACTTTAGAAAGCAACTCATGCAGCTCGTTGGTTCAATTCAGCTCACTAACGACCTTGATGTGCACATGGCCCTACTGTACGCACCATCGTACCAAAAGTACATGGACGAGAAATATTATGACACTCAGAGAACAATATCTCAAAACACACGCATGTACATTGATCTATTTGGTTTTATGCAGAAAAACGAAAACGCGCTTGATTATCTCATTGAAGATGCAAAGAACCACCTTCAAAAGTGGGGCAGCAAGCCGCCTACTTTCATGCTGTGCAACGGGGCACTTACGAGGCAACTCACAATGACGCCTGAAAGAACAAATTACATCACAAACGGACCAGATGGCAAGCGCAAGCTAGCACAGGGGCCTGACCTCCCGTCTTACAGAGGTTTGCAAATTATTAACACGCGGCAGTTCAGTCTGGAAGCTGGCACAGCACCCAGAGACATGCTGCGACGGCGCGTGCGTGTGTGCGAACACTACCGGATCCCGTGGGAAATCACAAACGTTTCCAAACGCTTCGAGTTCTACGATCAGTCCAGAGACTCTATGTTTTATCTCTCGTTTAAGGATCTCTGGGACAACAGTTTTCCACAAAACAAAGATGACTTGGAATCAATGTTTGGCACTGGTGAAACAACCAAGGTTTTTGCAGAGTTCCAAGACAATGAGGCTTTTTCAGCGGAAAAAATTTCAGACTTTTTCACTCCATCAGAATATCGGGTTGCTTCCATGCTTGGGGTATTTCCCATGGGTCAAAGCAATGCAAGCGGCCTCCCTTTTATTCAACGCAATTTAGAGTTTGTGAAGGAAAGTTTTTCAGAAGGCCAAAACAAACTAGATGTCTTTTGTTTTGAGCGCTCTTTTGTTTTAGGTAACCCGAAGGGACTGCAATATATCTTCACTTTAATTATACTAAAACTGTTTATTCGCAAAAACTTTTCGAAGCTGGTAAGTGACTACGATGGATTTACTGGATACACGAACCTTTTACAGTGTTTGCAGACTATCTTGCCTACCAGCGATGACAATTTTTGGTTGTTCAAACGCAAAAAAGATGTGCCCCCGGGCGATAACAGTGGCCCTTTGCGCGACGGAAACATTGCACAATCAATTCAGAGTTGCGCTGGGTATGATTTAACCAGAGACCAATGGCAAGCATGGTTCAAAAGTCAGAAATCTTTGTGGTACTTTGGAGCAGCGCCCGTACAGGGAGGAGGAGCAGCGCACGAACAGGAAAACGAAAAAACATTTGTCAACCAATTTTTGCAGTACATCCATTGGAATAATTACACGGAATACGAGTTGGAGTATTACAAAATGCTACTCATACAAATTGGAGAGATCAATGACGCAGAAGATGAGCTGGAGGGCAGGGATTCTGTCCTTGCACAGGCTGTTGGTGCAGGATCTTACAGAGTGAGGCACAGAAACATTGGAAATCAAATCGCTTGGCAAGCGAAAGTGCGTAAAATTATCGCAGAGTTTGAGAACCGCTGTGCCGATAACCATACATTTGAGATTCTCAAGGCAAGTTTGAACACGGCGATCATGAACCTTTTTCAACCCAAAAACGGAGGAGTTCCAGATGTTGTAGACTTTATCATCCAGTTTCAAACGTATCTAAAGGCATTCCAAGATTTCATGCAGTTTGTTAACGATATCATTAGAAAATTGATTTCCACGCAGGGTCTGTTTGCTTTGCGTCATTATTTGCCGAATGAAGATCAAGCCCCAAGGTATTTGGAAAATCTTATACTTACTAAAGGTGCAACAAATGACAAATGTGGCGCTGAAATCAAGAACATCACGGATTTCTTGGCAACAGCCAAATGTAATCCCGAAAACTTTCAGATTACAGACACGGTGCGATTTATGGCAATCGATCTGTTGCTTCTGCGCCCGTGCATTGAGCATTACATGCTTGCTGTGATTATGGGCAGAGGTGGTGGCCCCGAAGAGTTGGGAGCTACGTTCTGGGGGCAGACAGAGCTCTCATGCTACGATGACTCGCAGCATGGTATTTGGGGCATGAGCTACAAGTACCACGAGCGTGCTATAGTTCTTAACGAGAGGAACCTGATACGTGTGTTTGATGTTTGTTTCGACGGATACTGTGGTGGAAATGACTCATCAATCTTACAGTGGTCAGACGATGGTGTACAACTTTTCAAGAACAAATTAACAAATATTTCTGACCAGTACGACGGCCCTAGCATGATTGTTATGGCGCTGCCTCCAGCACAGGGGGGAGCGTTTCCCAACCCACTTGTGCTGCAGACACAACAATTGAATGCAGGATCAATTGGAACAATGCATCCTGACCGCGCAATGCCAGCAAATAATTTGTCAAAACACCAGTATTTCCTTGTAAACCCGGATTACAATGTATCGAACATGACGGATCAGCAACTTCAAGCACGAATTTTTGCAAAATATATTGAATATGCGGGATTGCATGAACTTGCAAACAATGGTGCTCCCGGGCATGCGGCATATTCTGGTGAGACAGAAAAACCTTCTTTTTCTTTCAGCGGACATATGGCGAGTATTCTTCATGGACACAGAGAGGAAACTCAAGGGAGCGGGCATCTGGGTGCAAACTTTGTAGGTGTTGCAAGTGTGCGCGAAGGCAGAGGCATGATGCCAAAAGGAATGCCTACTCTTGCGCATCTTATGTGAGTTGTGTGTGTAATATTTTTTTCATCGACACAGTATAATAAAGAAATACATCAGTATGTTTTCACAAGAAGCCAAAACTGGAGAATCCAAAACTGCAGAAGCAAAACCGAGTGCTGGTGTTGTAGACATACGTTATGCACACAGATGCTTGACTAGACAGCAGGTAGACGCAGCTAACAATAGTGTTGCTATGTCCAAACACACAAAAATTACCCTGATGCCCAACCACTCTTTGAACATGGAAGGTGAACTAGAAGGTTTTGTGTTTGAGTGCTCTGCTGATGACTCGGCGAGCGTTCTTCCTTTGTCCAAGTCGACATTCAGCACAACTGCGATTTATGAATGTCGTCAAGATAATGGAAGTACGTATCAACAACTCACAATGAATGTTGCAGGCACGAAAGCTAAACTGAATCAGATTATGCATAGGATCCAGAGTACACAGCATGAAATGGACCATCTGAAGTTAGACTGCATGCCAGACATGGAATTGCACGTCTCCTCTCCTTACTTTTTTAAGGACCAGCGGAGTTGGTGTGAAAATACACCAGCAAAAGTTGGAATATACCACTGTTTCATGCGCACAACAGCGCAGAACACGCGCGAGCACAAAATCTTTATAGTCGTATCAGGGTATTGCAGACATGCGAGCGAGGAGCTGTACAATATGTGGCTAGACGCAAGGCATGACATTACGGTGCGCCAGTTTGTTACTTGTGCAGAGCTCGATTGGCTGCGCAAAGCAACTCTTAGACATCACAGTCGTCTGGCCGCACGTGTTGCGCAAGCACTAAATCTCAACGTGGACTTAATCGAAGACGTGAATTCAGTAGACGGCGCAAGTATGATGCTGCCTAGCACGAGCTGTGTTACTCGTGACATTATGCTCACGGGCTGTGGCGCTGTGTACACATGTTCTGCCGCTATAATGCAATCATGTAAGTCAGGAATTATATTTGACTGTTTCGCAAGTGAAGGCTTCTGGATATTCACAGGCCCTCGAGATACTGGATGCTTTCGCCTCTTTGGCAATGAGTTCCAGGTTTCGGGCAAAAACATTGGGTTCCCAACGAACACTGTGCGCTACAACAAGTTTTTCCCTCCCCGCGACCAAACAAATACTGTGACAATATATGCCAGAAATAAGAGTGAAAATGAGCAGCGAAACTTACAACACAATTCCACAGACTCAGAAGTTGCAGACTCAGAAGTTGCAGACTCAGAAGATGAAATGCAGCAACTTGTACAGCAATTTGTAAAAGCAATCGACGAGAACACATCAAACAATGTTTTATATGCAACCAAAGTCACAGACATCAAAGCATTCATGTTCCCCCATGCAGGATTTATTGATGTTCTGTGCAAGCTCGGCTTCAACCGCAACGACGGCATCATTAACATGATGCCAATCGTGACCTATTGTACGGACGAGTAAAAAACAAGTAAAATTATTCTGATATATAAGCTGCTCTTAACCTCGGTACTACGAAGGCGCGATGTGGGACTGGCGCTGGAGAGATCACCATGATGTGCCACCTAGTGGGTATATCAGTTTCATGCATTGTCCCGAACATTTGAGGGAAATCATGCTGCGCCCCGACGACCAGTCCAAGTTCTTCAAAAACGCTGTTCCTGATTTGGAGAACGAGGGCTGTGCTGATTTGAAAAAACAGCTCTGAAGCGTCTCTGCGATGCTCACATGATGTCGACGCACATCAGCTAGTAGATGAGCATTGCCCTTTCTGCTTGGTCATAATAAAGATCATTTGAAAACTAACACCTGTGACAACCTTCAATTTCTTTCAAGTTTGTGAGTGAGGTCATCCTGCGTTAATGCGCATGTGAGGGGGGACTCTAGAATGTTTTTGTGAGAATGAGTATATAAGCCACAGTATGACACGCAAGCAAGCCCGTAATAATTCGCGGCCGGGGAATCGCAGGAGGGATGAGTGCAACGGAGTCTTTCACGTTTGAAGGTAGAAAGTTCTCTTATGAAACACAATTGCCCATCTTCAAGGTTGAAAGCGAGAAACTGCTGCGAGCACCGGGATGGGGAAAAGAAGCCAAAGCCTTGGAGCCTTGCAACCTTGCTCTCTTAGAGAAGCAGACTGAACATGTAGACCTGTATCCGGAACAACTTCCGCACATTCAAGCACTCCTCCCAGAAGGGGATCTGGCAAGGCTCCTCAGAATGTTAAAAATGGACCCAACAACACAGCTTAACGAGATAGTCATGCAGAACTTGACAACATGGGACCCCAAGGCCAAAGAGGGCCTGGAACATGCCAGGAACACGATCAAGAGGCTCGACAAGCAATTGATCTGCACGCACAAAGTGGCGTCAAAAGGTGCTGACGGCAAACACTTCTCTGTTCTTTCCATTTGTGCACTTGTGCTCCTGCACAAATTGTACAAGGGGTTGAATGACAACGTGCAAACGTGGTATACGGGTTTGGATCTGTCTAAACAGGCAAAGGACAGTGCAGATACATATGGGCTGCGAAACCTGCTCTTCGCAGTATTGATGGCAATGGTGTTTAAGATGGAGACCAACGACAACGAGTATGAGTACCAGCATGCCGCGTTGACGTTTCCAGCAGATACAGGGACTGTGGAGGGGGAGACGGTGTCGCAGATGCGGGCGCGCTTGAGCAAGCATTATTTTCAGGCTGGCCAAGACCTTTTCAACCTCGAAACCCGCATACTGGGTCTGATGTGGTTCACACAACACAGTATCACAGAGGAAGACGTCAAGGAAATTTTCTCAAACTGAGAACTTATTCAAAACTTCATTGAATAAAAATATAAACAAAAAAACAATCAAATGTAAATCAACAGTGTCAAATGTGTATTACATGATGCACTGTGCACAGGCAATGGATACACAAGCCATATTGCTGGCATATTACATAGAACGCGCCGAGTTCTTGTAATAAATGTATTGTGGAGCGTCATCCTGCGTTAATGCGCATGTGAGGGGGGACTCTAGCGTTGAATGCGCGTAACATGCGCATCCAGTTCTGTCTGCCCTGCTCCTCGTTGCGTTGTCGAGAAAGCGTTGTGTGCTCGCTTTCTT
>Ga0209769_1000758_pt1 | contig 12926 bp, 21 predicted proteins | sample LauGreSuBDMM15DN_2_FD_187569 | JGI IMG/M metagenome (GOLD analysis project Ga0209769, IMG submission 187569) | Freshwater lake microbial communities from Lake Michigan, USA - Su13.BD.MM15.DN (SPAdes) (version 3) | ecosystem: Environmental > Aquatic > Freshwater > Lake | place: Lake Michigan, USA...
AAAACACCACGTGGTATTTGAGATCGTACGTATTATGTGAGCCGTGTCTATAGTCCATAGCTCCTTAATATACTGAAGTGTTCGCCTGAAGGCGAGGGTGTTTTCCCATCCCAAATAACTACATAAAGATCATTAAAATCCGTCGGTTTAGAAACATGGTGTTCCGATTTAAAACGAGGATACACAAAGGAACAACCATGATTTTCAGAGGCTTTTCGGGCTTCATCGATGCCTTTGTTGCTCCCGTTTGCAGCCCATTGATCATTATCAGCGGCAATCACACTCTTGATGTCAGGAAAAGCTTTTCTCAACGAAGCAACAACAGGCCCTAAGTTTCCACCATCAAAAGCCACCACAACAGGACATCCGGTCGCCGCATGGATGCTCGCTCCCGTGGCATACCCCTCACAAACAAAAAAGAGTTCCTCATTGCCCGCCTGATTTGATAGGGTGCCTAAAGGTTTTCCAATCGTATAAAAGCAGCCCTTTTTGAGTCCTCCTGTCAAAAACCATTTATTATTGGAACCGTCTGACCTTGGATCATAAATCTTTTGGATATTCCAAAGATTGCCTTCAACATCATACAAAGGGATAGCAAGAAAGGGACCATGACTATCCTGGCTAAACCGAATGCCATAAGCCTCTATGTGTTTCTTCTTGAGATAGTCAGACTTCCCTGTCGTTGCCGCACCCTTCCATATCTTGGAAGCCAGAGAGGCCGCCTCTTCCTGTTTTCTTTGGGTCTCGATAACAGCCTCTTGATAAGCCTACTCCGTCATCTCTTGCCGAAAGTCCCTCTCTTCCGAAGAGAGATCTTCCTGACCCTTCAAAAAAACAACTTTAGGTTTTTCAGAAGACGTGAAGTCTTGAAACACAATGCCGTCATCACCTCCTAATCCTCGAATAAGCTTGGCTGAATACCGATTGTTTTTCCCCCACCGCGACCATTTATCTGGACCTATCGGACTGCTTAATTCCAAAATATCAGCCCCTAGGCTTTTCAGAACGGTGTGGATAGGATCTTCCCCTAGGGCCGGAGCCAGAGAACTTTCACCTGGATTGTTGTGAGGTGTCATCTTATAATTCCTTCATTAGGTGAGTTGGGAAGCGCTTTTTTTCCTCTTTACGTTCCCAACATCGTTTTTTTGTTTGTCAAAGCCTCGTTGACTATCCGCACAGTCAACGAAGGCGACACTTTCTATGCGTGGACCTATCTCTCAAAAGAGAGCTCCAATTGTTTGTAGGAATCCTCAGAAGGGTTTTTCCTTCGAGGGTCCGGATACTTTTTCATCAAGCCCTCAAAATGAGGGGCAAGGATGAACGTTTGATATTTCCGTTTTTTCGGTTTCTTGGGTGAAGAATCCGACGTATAACCAAACAACATGAGTTGTGTTAAGGGTTTGGGGTCTTCATTTACTCTTTGCATGATAATGCCTCCCCGCCTTGTTCCGTTGGGTTTGACAACTCCTCAATGAGCCTGCGCACATCTTCTACGCGCCAAGCCGAAGCACGAACACCCAGCTTGATTGGTTTGGGAAACTTGCCTTTGTTGACGTACTGCCAAAAGGTTGTTTTGGAAAGGGGAATGAGTTTTAAAACCTCAGGCAATCTTAAAAAGCCCGTTGTTGGTAGGGTTGAGAGTTTCTCGTGTTTCATCGATAAAATCCGTTATAGTTAGTTGATGATCAACTCAACCCTAAAACGGATTTTGGCAGAACGACTACGTCGCAAGGGTGCCGACCAAGGATAAAAAGGGGTAGCCTACCATCCCTCAAACCCGCAGTTTTGATGGTAAAAGTGGTGGGCGACCAAGGACAAAACGAGGGTATTTTATGAGGTTGGTAGCCGACCAGTCGCCGACTGATCACAGACCCCAACCTCAGGTTTTTTGAATCGGTTTTTTTACTTTTGCGTTACCACCCCGGCTGCGTTCAAGGGATCTTATTAAGGTTGCAATTTCATGTCTTTTGGTTTGTGTGAAAAAGGAAATTTGATCCGGATATCTTTTCTGCACAATTTCAAGGATCTTTTCTTTGACAGTTTCTATTTTTAAGTCGTTGAGTCTTTCTCCCAAATCATCAATCGCTTCCATAGCAACAGTCATGGCCTCGGAAGGGGTGTTTGAAAGACCCACATCTCTCCTCGTCGTCCTATTCAGACGGTTAGGAAGGATCTCCTTGCAGTAGTGAAGAACATCTTCCTCCTTAAAAACATACTGCGCTTCCCTTCCCGCATCGCGCATACGTCGGCTAATCACAAGGCTGTACCACCACTTGTTCTGGGCCCAATTGGGTTTTGGCAAGGGCTCATCAGGATTTGTTGACAAAACAGCCTCCACGGACGCACAAAGGCCATCCCTCATCAACTTCCAAACCAAGCTCGCATACAAAAGGCTTAAAAAATGCTCGCGGCTATAGGATCGGTCCTCAATCGTGCGCTCACATAAACAAGGAAGCAGAACCAGCTTATGATAGGACACGCCCTCCCCTTCCTTTTCCTGGTGGCAGCGCTCTAGGTGGTAGTTGTCGCCATGCTCTACCTGATGTTTACCAATATCTTCTGTCACAGAATAAAGGCCGTTCTCGTAGCCGTTAAACAAAAACTGACTATTGGATCCCCGGTAAACCGTATAAACTTCCTGTTGATTGTCGGGGTTCAGTTGTTGACGTTGAACACTAATATAGGTAAAGAAAATCATCTTATGGCGACTGGATTCAAAGTCTGTCAAAAGCTGGCGAAGGTCTTCGAGGCTCCTCTCCTCAATCTCATAAAAAGAAAACCGATAAAACCGCACATCTTCAAAAAACCCACCCGCAAGGAATTTTTCCCTGAAAAGATCCTTCTCAGACTCATCCTCTAAAACAACCTCCAAAACTTTGTCAAAAAACGCTTGAAAGTCCAAGTACCCTGGCGGCTTATAAAGACTGCTCATCTTTAACCTTTCCAGAATCCTTTTTAAAATCGTCCAACGTATCCGCCCAATATTGCATCATGCGTTTCCTCTCTGGCAAATATTCTGCCTTGTTATAGCGGGCTCGGATTTTGTTCGAGTCAACATGGGCTAACTGACGCTCAATCACGTCCGCAGAAAACCCAGCCTCATTCAAAAGTGTTGAAGCTGTTGTCCTAAATCCATGGCCCGTTGCCTTGCCACGATACCCCATTCGATGAAGGGCATAAAGAAGGGTATTTTGGCTCATGGGCTTTTGGGGGTTAATTTGATTGGGAAAAACAAAGTTGTCATCCCCTCTTTGGAAAGGCTTCATCTTCTTTAAAATAGCAAGGGCTTGACGAGACAAAGGAACTCGATGCTCCTGACCGTTTTTCATGCGCTCTTTGGGGATCTGCCACATTCCAGACGTCAGATGAAACTCACTCCAACGGGCCGCGCGAAGCTCCGTTGTTCTCACAAAGGTTAAAACCAACAACCGTAAGGCAAAAATAGTTTCTGGCTCCCCTCTATAACCATCAAGGGCCCTTAAGAAGGCCGGCAAGTCACTCTGTTGCATGGCGGGATAGGGTGTTTGCTGAGCGGTGCCCAAAGCCCCCTTAAGGTCGGCAGCAATGTTCCTATCCGTCTTTCCGATTGCCATTGCATAGCGCAAAACCTGCCCACAACTTTGCAAAACCCGATGGGCAACATTTATGGCGCCTTTCTTTTCTATCACCCGTAAAGCGGCTAATAAATCAGGTGCTGTGAGGGTGTGAAGGGCGGCGTTTCCTATCTTTGGAAAAATGTAGGTATCCAGGCGTCTTAAAACATAAAAGCCATGGCGTGCCGACCAGGTTTGTTGACGAAGGGCATGCCATTCCCTGGCAAGGCTTTCAAAGCTACTGGATTCTGCTAACAACAATTGGCGCTTGGTTGTTTTTTTAACCACACCAGGGTCTATGGATTTTTCCAAGAGCTTTCGAGCAGCATCTCTTCTGTTGCGAGCTTCAGGGAGTGAAACCTCAGGATAAACACCCAGCGCTAATCTTTTTTCTTTATCACCAAAGCGATATTTAAACCGCCAATATTTGCTTTGGTTGGGTGCTACCTCCAAATACAAGCCTTTTCCATCATAAAGTTTTCTTGGCTTTTCAGAAGGCTTGGCTGTCTTACAAGACAAGTCGGTGAGGGGCATAAAGGACCATTAAGAACAAACAACAACAGATGCCCCATTAATGAAGAGGAATACACCCTGTTGTCAAGGTCAGAAAATCCTTACTGAGAAGCGTTTTTAACAAAATATGGTTTGAATGCAAGAAAAAAGTGTATAAGGAAATATGGAAACCAGGACGAAGAGGAGAGATCCCCGATGTCTCTTTTGCACTTAAAGCTTCGGGCGATGACGTCAGACAAGATCACCAACCGGGATTATGAAATATTCGTCCTGAAAGTGCTCTTTGGCTTCTATGGGGTGACGCTTGCGTTTGGACGGCATGGCCTGAGGGGAACTTACAAAAACCATATTTTTGAGACCAAAGAAGAAGCGAAGATCTTTGTGTGCAAAACCCTTAAAAAACGATTAACAGCTCCTAAGCGCATTGGGTGTCCCTATGTGTTGGTGGAGGCAAAGGTTTCTGATGCGGAAGTCTTAGATGCTTGGGTGACGCCGGAGCAAGTTGAACGCCTCACCACCCATCCATCTTATGAACAAAATCTGTGGATAACCTGACGGGTCTTCCTGGGGTCGATTATATCAAAGGACCAGGAATCAAGGGGGTGACCTCATTGCTTAAAAAAGAGGCAGGGGTTGTGTGGGAATAACAATTTGACAGCCTACCTAGCTGCCACACTAGACACCTCAAACCCAATGAATCTGACACAACCAAAAACCAACAACACCCGAGGTGCCCCCAAATATTCCCCAAAAAAGAGCCGGCTTATACCAAACACCACAGAACGTCCCCAATCCAAAAACAGAATACTGAAACCCATTTTTGAAGATCATATCTCCCGTCCTTCTTTTTTGATTTCTAAAAGTTTCCGACACAGGATGGAGTGCTTCGGCGGAACAGCAAGCTTGCCCTTGGCGTACTTGTCGATACACGGCACAGGCACCCTCAACAGGGCGGCGGTTTTTTCTGGCGTAATGTCCATGGCCTTCATCCAAGCCTGAAAGTCAGTTTTGCTAAAAGGATCAATCATTTTCAGGTAACACAATCCAGTCAAATCCCATCTTCTTGTTAATTTTCTTAACGAGGGTCCCATCCCCCGGTTCTTCCTCAAGCCTTCCCCATTCTGTCTGGTAGAGTCGGTCAATCAAGTCACTCTCCTCCGGTGTAAAGTCCTTTGTTGCCTTGGCCTGCTCCACAATCCTCAGTGTGCGTCTCTGGTGGATCCGTCTCATCAGGAAAACCAGTTCATCTTCCCCAAACACCCGATCTGGGTTACTCACAAACTTCTTCCCCTCAAACCATTCCTCGTAGTACGAAAGGGCCGATATGGCCAACTTCTCAGCCCCAGGCTGCTGCCAGAAGAACTCAATAATCTCAGCCCAATGTTCCGATTCAGCACAGTCCGCTAGTGGCATAAACGTCCTGTCTAAGCGTTCCTCGTCTTGGCTTGTGATAAACTCGGCTCGAGCTGAGAATCCAGCCAGCAACAGCGTCGGCACTTGAGGGTGCGTGATGACAAGCCTCTTTCCCACAACCAGTGACAAAAAAGAAAACAGAGCTTCCATCCCTTGAGGGGTATCCAGGTGCAAAGGCGCCCCACCTGGCCTTAAGACCAAAAGCAGTCCGTTTGTGTCCAATGATGCCATGTTCCTTACTCTCCCCATCTCAATCCAATTTCCTTAAAATCATCCGGTCTGATGGCCAGAACAATGTCCAGACCACCCTCATCTTTCCCAATAAACACACCACCCCCATCCGGATTAACGAGGTAAAGAGCATCCACAAACCCCTGATCCACTCGATCTTGCCTTAAGGTTTGAGACCTTGAAAATCTGATATCCCCAGAGCCGCCAGATCGACGTGAAAACGACAACCTAGAATTTTTTTGATACCGAAAGTTCGTTTTAGACATCCCTAGTTCCTTCCCGTTCCACACGCAAATGCACTTCGAAGCTGTTGTTCATGGTGCGTCCACAAATAATCCCTGGCAAACGCAGTGTTGATATCAAAGATGGGTTCCCCGTTCTCAAACCCCTTTGCCACAAACCCCGTAGCCACAATCCAGGCCTTGTACGTCACAGCCCCCAACGTTTGGTAAAGCTTTTGTTTGACCTCTTTGTCCACCGAATCCTGAGCCGTTGTCAAGGCTTCCTCAAGGCTTAAGGCTTGTCGCTCTGAGGCTTCCAACTGACGCGCGTCCTCAGCCGCTTGAATTTCTTCCGGCGTTGGTTTCTTAGGTGCCCATACCCTCCAAAACTTGCTCTTTTCCCAGCGTTCTTCAATCCTTTTGGCCGACAAGATAGACCCAATTTTCACAGTAAACCGATCCCCGCTCGCCATGGCTTTCTGACCCATCAGGAAGGTATTGTTGGCAAAGTCCGTGCAGTACTCCCGGAATCTCTCAAGCCCCAAAGATCCCAGGCCAAAGTGCGTTCCCATCCGCTTTTTGATGGTTCTGGCGAATATGGTCATGTCGATCTCCAAGGGATGATCCAGCTTTGATCCGATGATTTCCTGAACAATCTCAAGGCTTTGATTCACAAACTCATCAACGGTTAGGTTGGGCTCTGTCAAGGTTTGAGGTTCTGGATCAACAACCTCAGAAAGGCTCTTGGTTTCTAGAGTTGGTTCTGAGACGGGCTCTTGTTTCATAACCACAGCGCTTGGTTCTGCTTCCCTGTTCTGGTTTGATCTAAGACGTTCAATCACATCCCCCTGGTGAGCCTTCGGTGCTGATGTTGTTAAATCTGCTGGTGTTGATTCCACAGCTGTTGATACAACAGCCACTGGCTGCTTGCATTCCTCAACAATCGGTTGAGAGGTTTCACGTGCGCGATGTTTTAAACCTGAATTCCTCTTTGAAGTAATCTTTGTAGTGATGCTGCCATTTTGGCAGCATGGTCTGGACATTTTTCAGGATCTGATATCGAGGGTTTCTGTGGATTGAGCGATAATAACAGGGGATCAACCTTCTTATAATCAATGGTATACCATTTTGTGCGATTGCCCTTAAAGGGGCTCAAGACGTCGGAGAGCACAAAGCCCAATTCTTCTAGATTTTTAACAGCCCTAGCAATGGTTCTGGCGGAATAGATTTTAAGTTGTTTGGACCATTCCTCATAGGAATTGTAAAACCATCGTTTACCTTCATGCATTTTTCCCAACAACTTATTATCAGACGTCACCCAATAATGTAGCTGTTGTAATAAAAGGGCCTCTACTTTTCCAACATTATTAGCGAGATGTGGGCTGATAGTAAGTATTTGGTTTTTAGGATCTAGTATTCTAGAAGGAATTAAACAGGACATAGTTATCTCTCCACTATAAAAAAGTGTTGACGTCTTCGCCCAAAAACCCTATATAATGGTGTTAACGGGAAGAAGACGGTTGTGTTAACGATCGTTTTCTTTTCTGGCTAATTTTCTTTTTTGTTTCTACATTTCACATCTCCATATTTTTCTCATAATTAATAGTTTCCAGATTTTTCTTAAAAAGACAGAGGACAACCCAATTGTTTACTTTGTTTTTTTGATTGGATTACCCCGGCCAAATTGACTCCTAATGACGAGCATTTCGAATAAACGGTCGAACTTTTGATCTATCTTTTCAAACTTCTGATCAATCCTTTCGAATTTTTGCTCAAACTTTTGGTCCATATGATCAAGCTTTTGCTCCATGTGAACGAATCTTTGTTCCACGTCTCTGAACTTTTGTTCCATTTTGTGGTCAAGCCCTTGCATTTCGTCCTTTATTTCTTTTCTCAACGAGTCAACGCGCCCATCTGACTTTGCCTCTGCCTTATCTATCCTCGACGAAAGGCGAAAATACAAAATGGTAAGGCCCGTGAAAATGGGGCTGCAAATTTCAACAATCAAAACGATTTTATTCAACAATTCGTCACTCATCTTACTTCTTCCCACGGGTAGTCAGGAAGAATGTCTTTGGCTTTGATGTCCCCACCTGTAGCCTTCTCTATTTTTTGACAGCTGATTGGTGACGGTGTTTTTCTGCCGGCTCTCCAGTCTATGACTGATTGGTAGGAAACGTTAGCCTTAAGGGCTAGCTTGCTTAGTCCTCCAGCATCCTTTATCGCCCTTTCTATAAGTTCTAAGTTGGCTTTTGATTTTGACATGTGAATTCCATAAAAAAAGTGATGATATATTAAATATTTGCGCGGCTATAGTTAGTCAACAGATATTTTAAGTTTGGCGTTGTTTTTATCCGCGCTGGTTTGTTTTTCTAATTTTTGTTATCACCCATAAAACCAAGAAACACCAAGTTTGATGTTGACGGGGGAATAATTCTGCGGCTATTAATAATTACACGATTATTAATTTGTTAGGACAAAAACAAAATGCCCACCCAATTAAAACCCAACCTTCCAGACCTTTTAGCCAAGCATCAGGAATGGCTCAGACTGGTTCATAGTAGCCAATCACCCTTAACAGAAGACCAAAGAAATCTTCGGGGAGACATCAGCGGCCTCCGATTGACCAACGAAACATTTTCCAACTGTGACCTTTCCTACATGAATTTGGAGAACACACATTTTGAGGGTTGTGCCTTCATTAATTCAACCTTGAAGGGTGTGTGGGCCCTGGATGCTTATTTTGATGCCTGTGAGTTTGTTGAGACCAATCTTTCTCATGCTTATGGGAAAAGGGCTGAATTTAGTGGATCTACCCTAACCCACTCTGACATCAGTCATTCTGTTTGGGTGGATGCGGATTTTGGTCAGACAAACTTTTCTGGTGTTTTGGCCATTGGTGCCTTTTTCCAAGGAGCCACTTTTGAGGAAACAATCATCCAAGAGGTGGATTTTAGATTTTCCCATCTTAACCAAGTGGGCTACCCCATGAAAAACACTATAGAAGCAGGAGCTTAACCAATGATGCTGATCCAACAAATAGACCTCATAAAATCAGAGGCCACTTTAGCCTTTCGCAGGATGGAGAGTTTGGCCCCGACTGGGCGTGACGGTTGTGAGTTTGAAGAAGCCTTGTGGCAACTGGAAAAGGTGAAAGATTCTGTTACAGGGATGTATGAGGCCCTAGACGCTTTCGTATGTGAAGCCAAGATTGCCATGAAAGCCCTAGAAAAGGTGGGAGAGGTTATTAAGACAAAGGCAGACAACCCCCCTATAAGCAAGCTGTGTTCGTGTCCTTTGATGAAAGCCCTCGCCATGCTTACGCCTGAACAGCTTCTCTTGAGAAAGACAGGCATTGGGGGCAGTGATGCGGCGGCTATTGTGGGGCTTGGTAAATATTCAACCCCTTTAAGCGTTTATCTGGATAAGACGACGGATGGTGTGAAAGAAAACACCGAGGTTATGACGCGAGGCAATGTCTTGGAACCTTTTGTCCAATCTTTGTTTGAGAGAAAAACCGGATGGAAAGTTCAAAACAATCTTCAAACCCAACGAAACTCTGATCATCCCTTCATGTTAGCCAATCTAGATGGCTTATTGCCGTCTGAGCGTGCCATTGCTGAGTTTAAGACAGCTGTTTACACAAAAGGGACAAAAGAGGAGTGGGGTGATGAGGGAACAGACGAGATCCCCAAACACTATCTGATTCAAGTCGCCCATTACGCCAGTGTGATGGATGCCGACACGGTTCACATCGGTGTTTTGTTTGGCGATGAGAAACTTTTTAACTCTTACCGTAAAATCCACACCCTTTCAGCTCGAACACAAAGCCCTTTGTCCTGGGAAGACCTAGATGATTTGCGCTGTGACTTCAAGGTTTACGTCTATAAGCGGCATGGTGATCTGACAAGGAAGCTCATCAAGAAGGAAAGATCCTTTTGGTTTGATCATGTCCTGAAGAATAATCCACCAGCACCTCAAGATGGGAACATTGATGATTTTCTTAAAGCCTACCCAATAGCCAATGACCGCGTTGTCTGTGTTTCAGAGGCTGACATGGCCAAGATTCAAAGGCTGAATGAGATCAAGAAGCAGAGAAGGGAATTGGATATACAGGAAGCATCAGAAAAAGCCGATATTCTCAACCTGTTTGGAGACTCCAATGTGCTTGTGGATGAGAATCAGAACCCTTTAGCAACCTGGAAGAACAAAAGCATCACACGATTTGATAAGGCGAGCTTTGCCAAGGCTCATCCAATCTTATGCGACACCTTTAGTCAAACGAGCACCGCCCGAGAACTCAGACTGATTTAACCCCCTACAGGAGAAAGCCATCATGAAAACACACGTTAATTCCAACAACACCAGAAACTCTGGCAACGTTCATCGGTTTCCAACACCTCAACAAGACACGAAGGTGCTGATAGAACAGTCTGGATTCACCATTGAAGCTGTGATTGACAAAGACGTGATGACAGCCAAAGCTTTTCCAAGGGATGTCCATAAGTGTGTAAAAAACATTGAGATGACGATATCGATGAGTCCTGAGGTTGCCGCCTCTTGTTATTACACTGTTCCCAGAGCGGGCAAGAGCATTACCGGTGCTTCTATCAGGCTGGCGGAAATATGCTCTTCTTTTTGGGGAAATATACAATCTGGGACTCGGGTGATTTCCAATAACGGTAAAAGTGTTGTGGTTGAGGGCTGGTGTTTGGATTTAGAAACCAACACCAGGGTGAGTCATGAGGTTAGCCGAGGCATTCTAACCAGAGAGGGCACCTCCTACACCACGGACATGCAGAACATGACCATTGCTGCTGCTTCTGCCATAGCGTTTCGCAATGCTATCTTTAAAACGATTCCCAGGGTCTTTCTTGACCAAGCCCTTCAAATGTCTATGAACATGGCAGTTATGACCAGTGGACAAGAGGAATTTGAGAAGAAGCGGCAAAATATGTTTGAATATCTCGAGAGAATAGGTGTTTGTTTAGAAAATATCTTTGCCTTCTTTGGAAAGTCCTCTATCCAAGAGTTTGATGTTGAAGATATGAGGGTTATCTATGGCGTGAAAACATCCATTAAAGAAGGAATGATAAAAGCCGAGGAAGCCTTTGCTTTACCGGAAACCAGGGCTGATAGAATTAGTGCCATGATAGAGGAAGATGATCGTGATTTAGATTGTGGTAACGCTTTGGTGTCTTGATTTGATAGTTAAACCGTTAGATGGTTTTTCTTTTAAACAGATTGACTTTGTGATCGTTAGACAGTAGTTATTGTTTGTTGGTTAAACCGTTTAAAATAATTCAGGATAACTCATGATTTTAACAGTTGGAGGAGAGAAGGGTGGCCCTGGCAAAACCACGATATCTACAAACTTAGCTGCTATAGCCAACACAAATGGTGGAGACGTGCTTCTTATAAATACGGACCCACAAGATAGCGCAGGTTTTTGGGCCTCTAATAGGATATCCCTTTATCCTACCAAGAAGCAGATCCCGTGCATTTCGTTAAGGGGAGAGATGATTGCAAAAGACATACAGGATTTATCTCATCGCTATAAACTCGTCATTATAGATGCTGGCGGTAGAGATAGTGTTGAATTACGGGCTGCTCTTGTGGTAACCGAATTGTTTTTGATTCCTCTGAGGCCTTCTCAGTTTGATGTGTGGACTTTACCGAAGTTGCAAGAATTATTAGGAATGGTGGCACCCATAAACCCCACGCTAAAAGCGCTTGTCGTTGCAAATCAGGTGCATCCCACAAGTTTTGATAGATCCCGACTAGAGCTAGAAAAGTTACTATCCGATTATCCACGAATTCATCTTTTAAAAACAATGATAGGCAGCAGGGCCGCTTATCAGAATGCTATTTGTGAGGGATTGTCGGTCACAGAAATGTTAAAGAAAGATCCAAAAGCAAACAGCGAAATCTTGGGACTTTACAGGGAGGTATTCAATGAAGTTTAAAACGCCACCATCGTCTTCGAGTGGTATTAACGTTTCTATTGATGAAAGAGTCAGAGAATTTATTGGTGGTGCTAAAAAAGAATTTGCGCCGTTGGATGTATCTTCAGGTTCTCAGAAGGAAACGGTTGTTCGTGATGGATTTTCAATGCCAATAGAGGATTATCAACTTATAGATCACGCGAGAAGAAGAGCATTATCCTTAGGGCTTAGTGATATTGATGGGGTTACAAAAAGTCAGATTCTGCGCGTTGCTCTTAGAGTGCTGGACAAAACAAATGATAAAGACTTCATAGCCCTTTTCAACCAAACAAAGGCCCTAAGAAAAAGAATGCCAGGAAAATATTGCTGACTTTATGCGGCCTCCTATTTCTTAATAATCTCTGGCTTAAAAGTTGCCATGGTATATTTTACGATCTCCTCCACGGCTGTTTCAATGGCATTTGAGAAACCTCCCCCAAACATACCACTGCCAATTTTTCCTTCCGTCTGAATTTTTCCAATAACATTACTGTTTTTATCCAGATAAATTACTTCTGTCGTAAGAGTTCCTTCTCCTGAGTTGCCAAAGCCTCCTAAGAACCAACGCTTAAATTGACTCCCCTCGTTCAGCTGTATAAAACGATAATTCAGAGTCGTTTCTGACCCCTCTTTGACACCTTCTTCTTTATAAAGTTTTTCTCTCAATAATTCCTCAAAGCTTGTTTTTATTTCTTCTGGGACTTCGGTTGAAGGTTGTGTAGAACAAATACGAATACCCCCCCCCTGACTGATGAGGGTTTTTGACGGGATCTAAAACAAGAGTTCTTCCAGATCCACATGCCTGCAGTATCAACGCTGCAGTTGATATAATCAGGACATTAGCGAATTTAAATTTCTTTATGTAGTTATTTGGGATGGGAAAACACCCTCGCCTTCAGGCGAACACTTCAGTATATTAAGGAGCTATGGACTATAGACACGGCTCACATAATACGTACGATCTCAAATAC
>Ga0209769_1000760_pt1 | contig 12915 bp, 8 predicted proteins | sample LauGreSuBDMM15DN_2_FD_187569 | JGI IMG/M metagenome (GOLD analysis project Ga0209769, IMG submission 187569) | Freshwater lake microbial communities from Lake Michigan, USA - Su13.BD.MM15.DN (SPAdes) (version 3) | ecosystem: Environmental > Aquatic > Freshwater > Lake | place: Lake Michigan, USA...
GTCTACGTTAGGAAAATATTGTCTATTTAGTTTTACAAGGTGAAGAAATTCTTTTTTACCTTTTTATTGGTGTTGTTTGTTGCCATCGCATGGATTCTTGTAGATCAATATTTACTTTGTCCGCATTATAGCTTTACTGATCCACGTCCTTTTCACGGTGAAAAAATTGTCAATCCCTATGCGGATGCAAATTTTAATGATGTATCAACTGCAAATTTTCATGCGCATACAAAATCATGGGGCGGGTTGACCAATGGGAAGGGAAGTTCTTCCGATGTTTGGCAACGGTATGATAGCCTTGGACATACATTTCATGCACTCTCACAGTACCATAAAATTGACAGTTTCAACAAGGAAAAGCAGAATTATGTTCCAGTATATGAGCATGGGTACAACTTAAAGAAAACACATCAATTGGTCATAGGCGCTAAACGGGTTGTTTGGAAAGATTATATATTTCCACAGACCCTGCACAACAAACAATTTATTTTGCACGAGATGGCGAAGGATACCAATAATCTAGTTGTCCTCAATCATCCGGCAGTAAGAAGTGGGTATGATGTAAATGATTTAAAACTGCTGCATTATTACGATCATATTGAGTTGCTAAATCCTTCTGCACAATCGTTCGCACATTGGGATACTGCATTGACTGCTGGAAAGAAAATTTTTGTTGTCGGTAACGATGATAACCACAATATATTCAACGACAATGCCATTGGCCGGTTCACTACCCTTATTTTTGGTGCAGCATCCGATAGTAAGAAAATGATTGACAGGATGAAAAAGGGTCAGAGTGTTGCCGTTTGGCTTCCACAAATCCACAATGAAACCCTTGAAAGCAAGCGCTCAAAACTGCTTAACCTGCGTTCTTTAATTTCAGGTATTTCTCTAATAGATTCAATGTTGGCAATAAATCTAAGCAAGTCAGTTGCTGAAATAAGGGTGATCGGTCATCATGGTAAACTCAAGCTGAAGCAAGGAAATATCTCATCCCTGACATTTCCTTTCTCACAAAACGACGCTTATTTGAGGGTTGAACTTTATCTTGAAGATGGTACAAAATTGTATTTGAACCCCATTTTCAGGGATATGGCTAATGGAATCCAAGGGCGTAATTTGATTGCAACGAATTTCATCAGCCGTGACCGAACAAATCCCCTGATGGAAAGTTTCGCACTGGCATCCATGATAGGCCTTTTTGTTTCTGTTCGCAATGTCAAGAAGCGCAGAAACATGAGAATTAAGGATATGAATATTGATACAACTGGAATGAGTCTCGGATAAATTGATCTGATGAATGCAAGAAGCCTCGTGGTACTTTGTTTTGTCACTTTCCTTGTTAGGGGAATAATTGCTGCGTTGCTTCCTCTGGGGAATGACGAAGCATATTACATCATGTATGCCCGTTTCCCCGATTTTCATTATTATGATCATCCTTTGCTGATCGGGTGGGCCATAAAGCTTTCAACCTGGAATTTTAAGTTTCAGCATCCATTTTTTTATCGATTACCAGCAATTTTGCTTTCAATTCCTACAACAGTTTTTGTATATAAAATTGCCAGTGTCATCAGAACTCCGAAAGCCGGGTGGGTAGCTGCTTGTATGTTTTCTGCTTCATTTTATGGTTCTGTCATTGCGGGAGTATTTGCAATGCCAGATTCCATCATGGCTTTTTTCTGGACATTTTCTCTATTGATTGCCACACATATTTTCATTTCAAACAAGTATAGACCAGAAGACAAAAACGAATTGCTTCTCTGGTTTGGCTTGGTTGTTGGATTGGCTGCTTTGGCAAAAATTCATGCTGTTTTTCTTTGGATTAGTGTCATTGGATTTGCAATTTTTCGCAATCGCGCATTGTTTAACAAATGGGAGTTTTGGGTTGGGCTGGGGCTAACCTCACTTGCATTTCTACCCATTTTACTTTGGAATTTCCAAAACGAATGGGTGCATTTTAATTTTTATGCATCCAGGGTTGGTACGCAATCAGGCTTCCATCCAGACTTGCTTTTGAGGGAGCTCCTGGGCGAATTAGGCTATCAAGGACCAATTGTCTTTTTGTTCATTCTCATATTTGGAATATTCAGTTCACACACCATTGTAAGAAGGAATGAGAAATTCTTTTTGATATGGATGGCAGTTCCATTGATTTTTTTCATCTGGGCTTTGTCTCTATTTCGTGAAACTTTGCCCCATTGGAGTGGACCAGCCTACATATCCTTAATCGTTTTGTCATCTATCACAGTGGTAGACATCTTGCAGAACCAGAAAATTTGGCTATGGGTTTGGGGATCATTTTCCTTCATGTTGATTGTTTTGATATCAGGTATGATGCTTATTTTCTATTATCCAGGAACCATTGGTTCAAAGCAAAACAACTCAAACTACGGTAGTGGAGACTTTACCCTGGATATGTATGGTTGGGAAAAATCTGGAAAACAAATAGCTGCCTATATTGAAAGTCAACACCTGAAAACCCTTCCAATCTATAGCCATCAATGGTTTCCGGCAGCACACCTGGATGAGTATCTATCTAGAAAAAGTGGAAACGTATTGTTTGCAGTTGGTTCAGTTGAGCAGATCCATCAATACAAATGGATAAACGCCCGAAGGGGTGGATTGCCTCAGTCAGATTCAGCGCTTTTTGTTGTACCCACTAATTATTTTCGCGATCCAGTTCAGCTGTATGGGGATACATTTTATTCAATTCAGCTGTTAAAAAAGTTTCCACAATACCGTGGCGGCCGTTTGACCCGTTATTTTAATTTGTATTTAATGCGTCAAAGAAAACGCCACTCTTTTTGAATTCCTTATCTTAGGGATTCAAAAACATAGGTCATGCAGTCTACCCGTCGCTTCTTTTTCATCAGCAATCTTGTTGTACTTTTTTCTTTTCTGGTGAGCAGTGCATATGCCCAGAAAAAGCTGATAAAGCCTGTTGTGCAGGAAACTCCTCAAATCGATCTTGAATCCTATTTCAAGCCGGTGTTGTGGCGCAACCTCGGGCATACCCGTGGTGGTCGATCCGTTACTGCCACAGGCATAAAAGGAAACACCCAGACCTATTATATGGGTACCACCGGTGGTGGTGTTTGGAAAACAGAAGACGCAGGCCAGAGCTGGAAAAATATTTCTGACGGTTATTTCAAAACCGGATCAGTAGGGGCAGTTGCCGTTGCTGCTTCAGATGTCAACGTAATTTATGTGGGTATGGGCGAGCATGCCCCCCGCGGCGTAACGACCTCCTATGGTGATGGTATTTACCGTTCAACCGATGCTGGGAAGACCTGGAAACACCTGGGTCTTGAGTTGACCCGCCACATTGCCAATATCCGCATACATCCCACAAACCCTGACGTGGCCTACGTTGCCGCCCAGGGTGCCTTGCATGGCCCGTCAAAAGAGAGGGGAATTTACAAAACCGAAGACGGTGGAAAAACATGGAAGCATTTGCTTTATGTGGATGAGAATACCGGATGTGCTGACTTGAACATGGACTTGAGCAATCCAAGGATTTTATATGCTGCAATGTGGGATCACCGCCGTTTGCCATGGGCTGTACAAAGTGGTGGAAAAGGATCTGGCGTGTACAAAAGCACAGATGGTGGAGAAACCTGGGTGAAAATCCAAAATGGCTTGCCCAAGGAATTAGGCAAAATGAGTGTATCCGTTTCCCTATCCAATCCGAACAAAGTCTATGCACTGATTGAGAGCGATACACAGAAGGAGCAGGGTGGTCTTTTTGTTTCAAGCGATGCAGGAGCCAACTGGACAAGAATCAGCAAGGATCATCGCTTGATTTCCCGTGCCTGGTACTATATTGAGGTGTTTGCAGATCCTGTAAATGAAAATACTGTTTATGTACTGGGTGCAGCAGGATTGAAGTCTGAGGATGGTGGTAAGTCCTGGAAAAACATCAGTGGTACCCATGGCGATTATCACCAGCTCTGGATCAATCCTGAAAACAACCAGAACATGGTCATTGCCAATGATGGTGGTGCCGCAGTTACTTTCAACGGTGGAAAGATCTGGTCTGCACAAAACAACCAGCCTACTGCACAGTTTTACAGGATCAATGTTGACAATCTTTTTCCTTATAATATTTATGCCGGACAGCAAGACAATACCTCTGTGCGGATTGCCAGCCGCAATACCAGTGGCGGCAGCATTACAGAACGCCAGTGGAATTATTCCGCGGGAGGTGAATCTGCTTTTTTGGGCTTTGACCCCAACAATCCGCGCTATGTAATGGGCGGGAGCTACCAGGGCACCATCGAGCTCTTGGATGCCAATACAAGCGAGGGAGTAGGGGTGATGGTTCATCCTGTACAATACCAGGCCATGCAGCCCAAGGACATGCAATACCGCTTCAACTGGAATGCACCGATCCTCTATTCAAAACATGAAAAAAATGTGTATTACCATGCCGGTAACAGGTTGTTCAAAACCACCGACATGGGCAAATCCTGGAACCCGATTTCACCAGACCTTACCACTCACGATACCACAAAAATGGGAATCAGCGGTTATCCTTATACCAATGAGGGCGCTGGTGGCGAAAACTATTGCACCATCACCTATGTGATAGAATCAGACAAGGAAAAAGGCGTCATCTACACAGGCAGCGACGATGGCCTGGTGCACATCACCAAAGATGGCGGTGTGAAATGGACGAACATCACCCCCAAGGATCTGGGAGAGGCATTGATCAATGCCATTGAAGTTTCTCCACACGATCCTGCATGCGTCTATATCGCCGCAACCAAATACAAGACCAATGATTTTACGCCTTTTGCCTACAAGTCTACCGATTATGGAAAGACCTGGACCAAGATTGTGAATGGTTTACCATATGGGGCATTTGTGCGGGTGGTAAGGGAAGACGATAGAAGAAAAGGCCTCTTGTTTGCCGGAACTGAAACAGGGCTTTATATTTCCTATGATGACGGTGCCAACTGGACAAACTTCCAGCGCAACCTCCCCATAACACCCATCACTGACCTGAAGGTGCACAAGGGGAATCTCATCGCCTCCACACAAGGCCGTGCCTTCTGGATCCTGGATGATCTGCAGCCCATCAGGAGTTTTGATCCTTCTGCCAATGACAAGGTGAGGTTATTGCCTGTAGCTGAAACGTTCAGGGTATCCGGCTACAGCATGTTTGATGGCAATGAAGAAGTAAAACAATCCTATCCCATCACTACCGGGGCCAATCCCAGCACTGGTGCGGTCATCTACTATCAACTTTCCAAAATTGTAGATTCAACAAAAGACCTGTCTATTGAAATCAAAGACCAGCAGGGAAAGGTACTGAGGACGTTCAGTAACAAGGCATATACAAGGGCAGGGTCCAACAACAGTTACAAGGAAGAACCCTTGTTGACCGTCAAGAAAGGACTGAATCGTTTTGTATGGAACCTCAAAAGGCAGGAAATGCCCACCATTGATGAGGTATACATTGAAGGAAGCTACAGTGGTGGCCGGGCAGTTCCGGGAATCTATGTGGTGGTATTGAAAGTAGATGGACAGGAGTATTCCACCCCTATGGTCATCCAACAAGATCCCAGGGTCAATGTAGGGCAGGCTGATTTTGTTGAACAAGACGAACTGCTCAAAAAATTGGAGCAGGATGTTACAGATATTCATGTTGCTGTTACACGCATGCGCAACCTCTCAAAACAGATCAGCCAACTCAGTGCATTGGTTGAAAATGATCCGTCAAAAGCAGCGGTTGTAAAGCTGGGCAAGGAAATCAACGAAAAGCTGAAGGCCCTTGAAGACAAGCTCATTCAGCCCAAGAGCCAGTCTTATGACGATGTGATCAATTTTGTGAACAAGCTCAGTGCCAATATCATTTTTGTTCACGGAGAGGTCAATTCCAATATGCCTTATGTTACTGCCGGACAAAAGGCCCGCTATGAGGAATTGCATACAGAATGGCTGGTGCTCAGGCAAGAAATGGATCAACTCATGAAGAAGGATGTGGCTGGTTTCAATGCGCTCTGCAAGCAACTTGCAGTAGAGCATGTATTGTTGCCTGAGTAAGCGTCTTTCTTACTATTTATACAACTCAACTACTATCATGAAAAATAAGCTGCCATTCATTGCACTGCTCGCATTGTTGCTGACATCACAACAATCGCTTGTTTCACCTGTTCCCAAACCATCTGAGACAGCAGCAACCCAATCCCCCAACATCATCCTCATTTTCATGGATGACATGGGCTATGGAGATCTTTCTTGCAATGGTGCCTTGGACATCCACACGCCCAACCTTGATAGGCTTGCATCGGAAGGCATCCGGTTCACCAATTTTCTGTCTTCTCAGGCAGTTTGCAGTGCCTCCAGGGCTTCACTGATGACGGGCTGTTACGCCAACAGGGTGGGAATTTCAGGAGCCTTGTTTCCTGGTTCAAATGTGGGTTTGGCAAAAGAGGAAATGACCATCGCGGACATGCTCAAGCAAAAGAATTATGCTACAGGCATTTTTGGGAAATGGCACCTTGGTGATGCCAGGCAGTTCCTGCCGTTCAACCAGGGTTTTGACGAATACCTCGGGCTTCCCTATTCTAATGATATGTGGCCTGTGGGCTATGATGGTGTTCCTGTAAAAAAAGGAACCAACAAGGCCCAATTTCCACCGCTTCCATTGATCAAGAATGACACACCCATAGATACCATTCAAACCTTGGACGACCAGGCAACACTGACCGGAAGGCTTGCCGATGCAGCCATCCAGTTCATCCGGAAAAACAAGCACAAACCATTTTTCGCCTACATACCCAATCCGATGCCACATGTGCCCATCAATGCCTCTCCGGCATTCCGTGGAAAAAGCAAGCAAGGCATGTATGGTGATGTGATCCAAGAGGTGGATTACAATGTTGGCAAAATCATGCAGACCTTGAAAGAGGAAGGGCTGGACAAAAATACCCTCGTCATTTTTACCAGCGACAATGGTCCCTGGTTGAATTTTGGCAACCATGCGGGATCTGCCGGAGGATTCAGGGAAGGAAAAGGTACTTCATTTGAAGGTGGGCAAAGGGTTCCCTGCATCATGCGCTGGAAAGGGGTGCTGCCGGCCGGCATCGTCGCAAACCAGCTTGCATCAACCATTGATATTCTTCCAACCATTTCTGCCCTGACCAAAGCGCCATTGTCAGAGAAGAAAATTGATGGGGTAGACTTGTCTCCGATTTTGAAGGGAGATTTAACAGCCACACCAAGAAAAACCTTTCTGTATTACTACCGCAAGAATGCACTTGAGGCAGTCCGAATGGACAATTGGAAACTGGTTTTCCAGCATCCAGCAAGATCCTACGAGGTTGCTTCACCTGGTTTCAATGGTTTTCCTGGCCCTACGCCTGAAAATGTGATGGTGTACAAGGCGCTCTACGACCTCAGAAGGGATCCTGGTGAAGAATACGATGTGAAAGGCTATTATCCTGAAATTGTTGCACAGCTTCAAGCCATCGCAGAAGAAGCGCGGAAAGACCTCGGCGATGATCTTCAAAACCGCAAAGGAGCCAACAACAGGCCTTCAGGGCTTTTGAACAAGTAGCCCTGATATTCATATACGGCAGCTACCATTCAGATGTGTAGACGCAGCTTTTATTTGTCTATTCATATGACCAATATTAGGAATGATTTACCCGGTTTTGGGTTGTTTATTATGCTTAGTATTGCATATCAACAGGATGGTGTATCGGTATCCTGATTGTACTTATGCAAAAAACAACCTAATATCATTCAGCATTGGCTTTCAACAAATATTTCTCTTATTTTCCCAAACCTGTTGCTTCTTTTTTAAAGAGGTCATTCTTTTTATTTGTTCTTTGGAAGTCAGTGTACATCCTTTTTTTGATTCCAAATGAAATACCGGATGCATGGGTGGTTAAACAACTGGGCAGTTCAACTGCGCAGATGCTTAATCTTTTTTACAATACATCTTCATTTGAAGTGAAGGATACAAGAAGATTAAAAACCTATGGGAAAGACCAGGCATGGGTGACACACTCATACGTGTACAAGTCTGGAAAGCGTGAAGTCATTGGCATTTATCAGGCCTGTGATGGCGTAGAATTGATGGTGTTGACAGCAGGTTTTATTTTGTGTTTCAGTGGACCCTTGTCATTAAAATTCAAGTACATCGTAGTAGGTACGCTGGGTCTGTTTTTTTTAAATGTGTTGAGGTGTTCACTGCTGGCCATGGTCAATTTGGAATTTCCTCAACATTTTCAATTTGCCCATAAATACCTATTCAATCTTTTTGTGTATGGGTTCACATTTTTATTGTGGGTGAATTTTGTCAACAGGGTTAAACCAGTACTTCAGGACAAAAAAGGCAAAGAGGGTGATGTTCAATAAACTATATTTTCCCAAGCAATATTGGAAAGGCCTGGTATTTGTTTTGTTGGCCTATACGGTTGTGCAATTATTTTCATACCAGTCGATTTTTAGGTTGCCAGCATTCATCCAGGAGAACAAGCAGTTGATGCGTTGGATGGCTATTGCACTTGTTTATATGGTTGGTTGTTTGGTGTTGAAGGGTACTGGCGTTTCATGGCTCCTTGGCATTTGGCACCTGATTCACCTCTCACTGGTTGGGTACCTATTCCTGATTGGAATGTATGAATATACAATAGCTCCCGTGCCTTATGGAATAAGGGCATCGGTTGCGCCGATTGTAGAGTTTTTGATATCTCCCCTGCTGTATTTTGCTGCTGGTCTGGTATACGCGTTGAGCAAAGAATAAATGTCAACGCTTTTAGTTGGTTTGTCAAATATTCAGCCCAGCCAGTGACAAACTCATTTTCTTCAGCTCAGTCAGTGCTGTATTTTCAATGATGTTATCCGGCATGAGCACAAGGGAGGTATTGTTCGTTTTCCACCAGTCTTTGTGCAAAATAGATTTTAAGGGGATGGTGCCAATAAGGTAACTTCTTTCGTTGCCAGAATGCCATTCTTCTATGCTTGCAAACTCTTCTTTAGGAATATTGGCAAGATCTTCAAAACTGATGTAAATCCTTAAATGAAAATCGCCTGAAAGGGTTGAAGGCACTTGTTGTGTGAGTTTTTTGTATTCGTAACGGTACCCATATCGTAAAGCTGCAATATCACTCAATACGGCAGAGGCAGTTGGGAAACTTCCCGCACCTTTTCCATAGAAGAATTGCTTGTCGGCAAATCCACTTTCAATCACCACACCATTGTATTCATTTTTTACAAAATACAATTGGTCTGCATGGTCTACAAACTGAGGAAGCAGGAAGGAGGCAACCGTACCATTTTGTAATTTTTTTGCTTGTGCAACCAGCTTGATGGATTGGTTTCTTGACTGCGCCACTTTTGCATCCAATTCATTGATTTGAGTGATGCCATTGAACAGCATTTGATCAATGGTTGTTGTGATGCCATAGCTATGCGCCAAAAGAAGTACCCATTTGTTTGCAGCATCATATCCCTCAATATCAAGCGTAGGGTCTGTTTCTGCAAAACCAAGTTGCTGGGCAAGCAACAATGCTTCATTGAAATTCAATTTTTCCTCAAACATCTTGGTAAGGATAAAATTCGTTGATCCATTGACGATGGCCTTGATGGAATGCAAAAGGTCGTTGTCATAATACTCCTCCAGGTTCCTGATAACGGGGATGGATGCGCATGCAGAGGCCTCATACAACAGAGATCTGCCGGTGGTATGTTGAAGCGCGATGAGTTCTGGAAGGTGCTCTGAAAGCATTTTCTTGCTCGCACTCACAACATCTTTACCATTGTTCAATGCAGTGGTTACAATCTCATATCCCGCTACGCTATCATTGATTACTTCAACGATCACATTGATTTCAGGGTCAAACAACAAGTCATTTTTTTCGGAAGTGAACAGCGATGCAGGTGCATTCCTTTTCTTGCTGGGATTCTTGATGCAAACTTTTTTGATAGACGCCTTCAGGGAAGGTGTCTGCTTCAAAACCTTGTACAATCCTTCACCAACCACACCAAATCCAAACATCCCAATCACCAGTGTTTTTTCTGAACCCATTTTTATTCGTTTTAAATTTTATCTATACATTATTTGATCAGCCCTTTGAGCAGTTCACTCAATTTTTCATGTTCAATCAGGAATCCATCATGGCCATAAATGGATGCAATCACCTCCAGCTGTGCACCCGGAATATGCTTTGCAAGAAATTGTTGCTCAGACACCGGGAAAAGCAAATCTGATGAAATGCCGATGACCAGTGTTGTTGCATTGATTCTTTCCAGCATTTCCTCCGCTTCAAGCATCCCTCTTCCCAAATGGTGGCTGTCCATGCTTTTGGACAGCATATAATAACTCAATGCATTGAACCGTTTGGCCAGTTTCTCTCCCTGGTATTTTTGGTAAGATTCACTTCTTGTATTTTCAATCGCCTTGTCAAGGTCCTCCTGTGTTTTACCATAGGTGTCATAATGCCTGTAGCTGATCAGCGCAACCGATCGCGCTACTTTCAATCCCGCCATTCCTGCTTCCGGACTTTTTTCATTCCAGCTTGGGTCTGCTTCAATGCACATCCGCTGTGAGGCATTGAATGCTTTGCCCCAGGGTGAATGAAATGCATTGGTAGCAATGGGAACAAGGAATTTAAACAGGGCTGGTTGCAGACAAGCCCAGGCAATGAGCTGCTGTCCGCCCATTGATCCACCAATCCCCATGTATATTTCTGCTATGCCGAGAGACAGCCTGAGCTGTTCGTAAGACCTTGCCATGTCCATTGGCGTAAAGAAAGGGAAATCCTGAAGGAAAGGCATGCCAGTCTCTTCATCATTGTCCAAGGGATTTACGCTTCCGTAATAGCTGCCCGGCATATTGACGCAGATGATAAAATACCTGCATGGGTCAAAGAACTTTCCTTCGCCCACCATCCCTGCCCACCAATCAGAAGGATCGCTGTTGGCGGTCATGGCATGAAAAATCCATACCACATTGTCTTTGTTGGATGAGATCTCACCCATGGTGGTATAGGCCATCTTGAAATCCTGGATGGTTCTTCCAGACTCCAAGGTCAGCAAACCTTTGTAATGATATGTGTGTAATGTTTTGTTCATGTTGATCAATGCTTTCCAGAAAGGGCATAAAAAAACCCACCTGAAGTCAGATGGGTTTTCACTATAAAGCGTTGATCTTGTCAAGGGAAAATATCTGACTTATCTGTGCTTGCCTGTGCAAGCTGGAGTTGACACCTTATTAATGGTTAGTTAACAGGTTGTCAAGGCGTCATCGGGCCAATCCCTCTGCCTTTCTGGATAAGAATATGAAAGAACTGTAGTAAAGGTAAACATTTTTTTTATAAGTACAAATCCTTCGCGCTCACTTGAATTGCTTTAATTTTGAACGAAATGGTAAAAAAAGACAACATAGAAGTAATCGGCGCCAGGGCACACAACCTGAAGAATATAGACATCACCATCCCCAAGCATCAGTTGGTGGTGATTACAGGAATCAGTGGAAGCGGTAAGTCTTCATTAGCCTTTGATACCATTTATGCAGAAGGGCACAGGCGGTACATGGAAACCTTTGGTACCTATGCCCGACAGTTCATGGGGGAAATGGAAAGGCCGGATGTAGACAAAATTTCAGGGCTATCGCCCGTTATTTCTATCGAGCAAAAGACCACCAACCGCAATCCGAGGTCAACCGTTGGAACGGTAACGGAAGTCTATGATTTTCTCAGGCTGCTTTTTGCCCGCGCCGGGGATGCCTATTCCATGAATACGGGCAAGAAAATGGTCAAGTTTACGGATGAAGAAATCGTTGCCGACCTTTTCAAAAAATTAGCGGGTAAAAAAATTACCATACTGGCACCCATGGTGAGGGGTAGAAAAGGGCATTACCGTGAATTGTTTGAAGAGACCAGGAAAAAGGGTTTTGTGAAAGTGCGGGTAGATGGCGAATTGAAAGACCTGGCTCCCAAGATGCAGGTAGACAGGTACAAGGTTCACGACATTGAGGTGGTGGTAGACAGGCTTGCCGTTACCCCAGACATGAAAATCAGGATTGGTCAGAGCATCAACCAGTCCATGCAGATAGGCAAGGGGCTTTTGTTTATTCTTGTGCATGACAATGATTCGGTTGTTCAATACAGCAAGAAACTCATGTGTGCGAAAACTGGAATTTCTTACGAAGAGCCTTCTCCCAATACCTTTTCCTTCAACTCGCCTTACGGTGCTTGCCCTGCTTGCAAAGGCCTGGGACAGCAGCATGCCATCGACCTCAATGCAGTCATGCCCGATAGGTCTGTTTCCATTGCAGATGGTGCCATCCTGCCTTTGGGTGAAGAGCGGGATTCTTATTATTTCAAGATGGTGGAGCAGCTTTCAAAAAAGCACAAGTTCAGCCTAAAGATGCCGATAGAACAGCTGTCCGAAAAGGCCATGAACATTATTTTGTTTGGCAACGAGGATGGAATTCAAGGGGATATCGATCAATTGGAAAAGGGTGAATATCCCGGTGTGATCAACATGGTGGTGAGGTGGTTTACAGATAGCAGCAGTGATGCCATCCGCGAATGGGCAGAGAAATACATGATGCTCAGGCCATGCACTGAATGCCATGGTACAAGATTGAAAAATGAAAGTTTGTGGTTTAGGATTGATGGGAAACATATTGCTGATCTGTCTGCGATGAACCTTAAGGGGTTGCAAGATTGGTTTGCATCGCTTGAAAAGCGCATGGATACAAGACAAAACCTCATTGCCAAAGATATCCTCAAGGAGATTCGCAGCCGTTTGGGATTTTTGTTGGATGTGGGTTTGGGCTATCTTTCGCTTGGCCGACCTACAAGGACATTGAGTGGGGGAGAATCCCAGCGCATCAGGCTGGCAACCCAGATTGGATCGCAGTTACAAGGCATCACCTATATTTTGGATGAGCCC
>Ga0209769_1000782_pt1 | contig 12718 bp, 13 predicted proteins | sample LauGreSuBDMM15DN_2_FD_187569 | JGI IMG/M metagenome (GOLD analysis project Ga0209769, IMG submission 187569) | Freshwater lake microbial communities from Lake Michigan, USA - Su13.BD.MM15.DN (SPAdes) (version 3) | ecosystem: Environmental > Aquatic > Freshwater > Lake | place: Lake Michigan, USA...
CCCGTAATCCTGCCTCTACTTCCTGAGAGTTCCCTGTAATGTAAATGTGTAGACCTTTAGGCTTCAACAATCCATGCACCCTTGACTGCAACTTTGACCTTTGCAAGCGGGCTCTCGGCAGGTCCACTCACAGGGCTAGCACTCTTGAGTGGATCAAATTCGGCGGCGTGGCACGGACACTGCAATCGCTTGGAAGATGCGTTATACGAAACGGTGCAGCCTTGGTGGGTGCAGATTGCAGAGTAGGCAAAGACGCCAGCCTTGGTGCGAAAGAGAACTGCAGGAACACCTTGTGACGAATGGATGAAGTTATAAGTCTTTCCAACTTTCATATCTGCCAACTTGATAATCTGCTTTCCAGTTGCCTTCGCTGTTGATTTTGCAGAATTTGATGCAGCAGTTGCCACGGGAAATGCCCGACCTGCAAAGGATGCAAGCACAGCAAGTGATGCGACAACACCGGTGCGAATAGCGCCACGGCGCTCGATATTAAAAGATGGCATGCGACGATTTCCAATCAGTAGTAATAAGTAGGCCAGCCACAATATTGCGTAGGCGCTATCACCGGCTAAGAAGTATGGAGTTGTGTTGAAAGAACTGGAGAGCCAGAGCCCTGTTGCCATGGCAAAGCCACCGAAAGCAGCGCTGTTGGGTGCAACAGATAAGAGTGTTGCAAATCCAATTGCGAACTCTGCAACCATAACGAAGGCGCCAACAAGGGCTGCGCGTTCAATCGTGCGCTCAAGCAAGAAACCAATAGGTGAATTTTGTGCGAAGGCAGCCAGTTGCGTTCCGATATAGGTAGGTGAACCTTGCGTAAGAAATCCGGGATCACTTGCCTTATGCCAGCCTGCATAGATCCATGTGAGCCCAAGAAAGAGACGCATGAGGCGAAGGGCATTGGATTGTGAGCGCCATGAAGAGAGCGCGCCACGGGAGATGCTGCGGAGCGAATTCATAAAGGTAGGGTAAAGCACCCCCGCCTAAATGGCTCCCTGACTTGGATTCGAACCAAGAACCTGTCGATTAACAGTCGACTGCTCTGCCGTTGAGCTATCAGGGAATGTAACGGGCGCAACTCTACCGCAGGGTCTAACCCCTGCCAAAATGAGGGAGAAATACGCGACGTTAGAGCGAACCAATCGAGAGTTCATGAAGCCCACGTTTCTGGGTTTCAAGGGCTACCAAATCAGCAAATGCACCGTTGTATTGCTCTTGGTTCTCAACGGGATTTAAGCGCTGCAAACTCGATTTCAGATCTGCAATCTTGCGACTGACAAGTACTTCGCGAAGACGAGCAACAATACTTGCAACATATTTATCTGAGACTGCGCCATCTGTGCGCACGGGTTCAACAGAGAGCTCTGTAAAGAGCTGACGCATTCTTTCATCGCTCACATTTTCAAGAAGAACAGGTTCTGTTCCAAATGAATCAATGATGCGGCGAAGTTCACGATAAGCAGGATGAGTAAATGCATCCTCTTCAATAGTCTTCCAATCAAGGACAAGTCCAGGCATCTGCAGCTTTGCCTTCAATACTTCGCGCTCAAGCATCAAAGTAGGTTCATTGGGATTGGGACGCCATGCAGTATCTGAAGTCGGCACTTCAACAGGTGCCGCACTTGTGGTGACTTTCTTCAGCGCAGTGTTGACAGCTGCATTCACCACTTCAGTCTCTGTTCCAAGCCAGCCCGATAAAGATTTAATGTATTCGGGACGTAGTGATTTATCGCGGATGGCGGCAACTAAGGGAGCCGCGGTATTGAGAGCATTCACGCGACCTTCAGCTGTTGTGAGGTCATGTTTTTTAAGCTCTGTGCGAATAGCAAACTCAAAGAGTGGAACTCTCTTTGCAATGAGATCACGCAGAGCAAGATCTCCCTTATGTTGACGCAGATCGCACGGATCTAGGCCATCTGGTTCAACGGCTACAAAAGTTTGCGTGACAAACTTCTGATCATCGCCAAAGGCTTTCATCGCAGCTTTCTGTCCTGCAGCATCGCCATCGAATGTGAAGATCACTTCACCGCGGAAAGTATCGGCATCCATGAGTAAGCGACGAATAATGCGGATGTGATCATCTCCAAATGCTGTGCCACATGTGGCAACGGCTGTTGTAATCCCAGCAATATGACATGCCATCACATCGGTATAGCCCTCAACGACTACTACTTGGCGATTTTTAGCAATATCTTTCTTTGCCATATCAAGGCCATAGAGCACTTGTGACTTCTTATAGATAGGAGTCTCAGAGGTATTGAGATACTTAGGTCCCTGATCTTCTTCATCGCTTGCTAACTTGCGAGCACCAAAACCAACGATGTCTCCTGAAATATCTTTAATCGGCCACATGATGCGATTGCGGAACTTATCAATGGGGCCACGTTCACCCATCTTTGATAGCCCTGCCTCTTCCAACTCTTCAATCGTAAATCCTGCTGCACGCAGATGTTTTGTGAGTCCATCCCACCCATTAGGTGCATAGCCAACACCGAAAGAATCACATGCAGCCTTATCAAATCCTCGTTTGGTCAGAAGATCGCGAGCATGGGATGCATCAGGAGATGAGTTCAGTAGCTCCTGATAAAACTTTGCAGCTGCAACATGTGCGGCATAGAGACGTGAGCGCTGTGATGTGGGTTGTGCTGGCCCACCTTCTTCATAGCGAAGGGTGTAACCAATTTGGGATGCTAGGCGTTCAATGGTTTCAGTAAAGGAAAGGTGATCTGTCTTCATCATAAAGTCGATGACATCACCGCCCACACCACAACCAAAGCAGTGGTAATAATTCTTTGATGGTGTGACGTGGAAAGAAGGCGACTTCTCATCATGGAAAGGACATAGGCCCTTCTTCTGTCCCCCACCAGCATTCTTGAGAGCAACGCCAGCTGCAGTGACTACCTCATCGATATGTGCATGTTCGCGCACATAAACAATGTCATCTGCCCTAATGCGACCGCTCATGTTCCTACCTTACCGACGCGCCGAAAGGTGTGCATGGAGTGCATATGCACCGGGGTCGGTCAGGCTGGCAATCTGGTCGACTACCACGCGTAGCCGCTCTGAATCATTGATAGCAACTTTCCAATCATCTTCAAAGATGGGGTCAAGTTCCTTCGGAGCAGCCTGAAAGAGCATCTCCACAAGTTCGTGAATTACTACCTGCTGCTTTGCATAACGCTCTTGTGATGCTGCTGCATTAATCAGGTAGTGACCTGCAATAGCTTTAAGGAAATCAACTTCTATCTTCTGCTCACGTGGAATTTCAAGGTTGGCGCTATAACGCGTAAGAGGTCCATCTCCATGGACTTTGCGAGTTTCAAGTTCTGCAGCCAATACAAAGCGGCCGATGAGTTGAGAAGTCGTATCTTTCAAACGAGCAAGGGCTTGGTGTGTGCGATCGAATGAAACGGGCCAACATGAAAGATTCTGGAGTCGAGTAAGGGCTGCTTCAACTTCTGATTTGCTTGCATCACTGCCATAACCGCTGACCATCTCTGTATAGAGAATGTCGAAGTCTCTATCAAAGTTCTTCACAGTGACTTGCCCAGCAAAGATCGCATCTTCTAGATCATGCACTGAGTAAGCGCAATCATCAGACCAATCCATGATCTGGGCTTCAATACATTTGCGGCCCACAGGGGCTGCTTCTCGAACCCAATGAAAGATTTCTGTGTCATCGTCATACACACCAAACTTGCGAGGATTTTCTGCGCGAGCCCATGGATATTTTGTTGCAGCATCGAGCGATGCACGAGTCAGATTAAGTCCAAGGCTCTTGCCATTGCCATCCACAGTCTTTGCTTCAATACGAGTGAGCAATCTAAATGATTGCGCATTACCTTCAAATCCACCACACGGTGCTGCAACTTCTGCAAGTGCTTCTTCACCGTTATGGCCAAAAGGTGGATGGCCCATATCGTGTGATAGACAAGCAGTCTCAAGAAGATCCGGATCTGCGCCCAGTGATTCACCGAGTTCGCGACCTATTTGTGCGCACTCCAGTGAATGTGAAAGACGGGTGCGCTGGAAATCATTCTCCCAAGGAACTGCTACCTGAGTCTTTGCAGCAAGTCGGCGAAGTGCTGCGGAGTGAATAACACGTGCGCGATCGCGCATAAATTCTGTGCGCCCTGGGCGCTTTGCTGGTTCATCCAGGAAGCGCTCTTGATCTGTGGCGCTGTAGTTACTGGATGAGCTCATGCACATACCTTACAAGTCCACTATTGCTCAGATGATCTGAGATGTGAATGCCCCTGCGTCCCAAGGTGATGTATGCCAGATAGGCACCTGCTTCACGGATGAGATAGCGATAGCGTGAATTCTCCAGAGTATTAGGCCCGCTCTGCGTTGGTGAACAGGTTGCAACGGCGCCTAAATCATTTGCCATCGTCATTGCTCGTTGGCAGTGATAGGCATCAGTTGCAATGATGACGTTATAAATCTTCAGTGAGCGCATCTCCTTGATGTATGCCCGTGTCTGACTCAAAGTATCGCGGCCAACAGGAAGTGCAATCACTCTGCTCTTTGCAATACCGTGACGAGTGAGCCAATACTTTCCTGCAGCAGCCTCAGTTGTGCGATCTCCTGGAGCACCTGCGCCGACGGTAATGATGAAGGGCGCATAACCCTTATCTCGTAATCTCTTTGCTTCAATTAATCGAGCCAGAAGTACTTCACCGGGTGCACCATTGAGTTGCGCAGCACCTGGAACCACAATGACTTCAGCTGATGTGCGAAAAGATGGATTCTTCGCAGAATTCCATGTCACAAAGAGTGCGTAGGTAGGAATGATGACGATGACTACAAGGATGAGTGAGATAACTCGACGAATTAATTTAAACATTAACCACCCGAGAACATATCTTCAACATCGAGAGTAATCATTTCATCGGGATCATTGAGCCAGCCATCGGGCAGGGTTGGTGGGCGGCCACTACTTGTGCGACCACGTGGCTTATCGCCGATTTCAACTGGATATGGCTGATCATCGAGTTGATCAAGAAGTGAGCGAAGTTCCTTCAATGAACCGACCATGCCAAATTGGCGACGCAACTCTGAATGAACACTAAATCCCTTGAGATACCAAGCCATATGTTTACGTAGGTCGCGGCATCCACGATCTTCAGATTCAAAGTAATTAACGATGAGCTCGCCATGGCGGAACATCACTTCGCGCACCTCATGCAAAGTAGGCAATACACGCTTATCTCCGCCGTTAAATGCATCCACTAAGTCTGCAAATAACCATGGACGCCCCAGGCACCCGCGGCCCACAACAACACCAGCACACCCCGTTTGGCGCACCATCTCAACACCATCGGCGCCAGACCAGATATCACCATTGCCAAGCACAGGAACTCCTGTTGGTTTCAGGTGCTCTACAAGATTTTTAATGGCAGACCAATCTGCTTTTCCTTCATACATCTGCTGCGCAGTTCGTGCATGCAGTGCAACCCATGCAACACCAAGATCTGCAGCCGACTTTGCAGCCTCTAAATATGTGTGGTGATCTGTGTCGATACCAATACGCATCTTGACGGTAACAGGAATTCCATATGGCTTTGCATTCTCTACTGCAGCTTTGACAATCTCGCGGAAGAGATTGCGCTTAAAAGGTAGCGCTGCTCCCCCACCTTTGCGCGTCACCTTAGGAACTGGGCAACCAAAGTTCATATCGATATGGTCGGCTAAATTCTCGCGACCAATCATCTTCACCGCCTCCCCCATATGGTGAGGATCAACGCTATAGAGCTGCACAGATCGTGGCCACTCACCAGCGCCAGGTTCGATCATGCGCAAAGTTTCTGGAATGCGCTCTAGTAGCGCGCGAGCTGTCACCATCTCAGAGACAAAGAGACCAGCACCTTGTTCGCGGCAGAGCATGCGAAATGCTGCATTGGTAATTCCTGCCATCGGTGCAAGAACTACAGGTGGGTCTACTAAATGGACTCCATCTTTGAGCGGGAGTTGAAGCGGAGCTAGCAGCCGAGTAGACGTGGCGCTAGCCATGCTTCTACCTGATCAATTCCAATGCGCTCTTGCGCCATTGTGTCGCGATCGCGAATGGTCACTGCTTGATCTTCCAAAGTTTCGAAGTCGATAGTGATGCAATACGGAGTTCCGATTTCATCTTGGCGACGATAGCGACGGCCAATGGCACCTGAATCATCGAAATCAATATTCCAGTTCTTACGCAGTTGAGCTGCAAGATCGCGCGCCTTTGGTGAAAGGTCAGCATTACGTGAAAGTGGAAGAACTGCAGCCTTTACAGGAGCTAGGCGGTGATCGAACTTCATCACAGCGCGCTTTTCCATCTCACCCTTTGCATTGGGTGCTTCATCTTCTGTGTAGGCATCCATCATGAATGTGAGCGTGCAACGATCTACTCCTGCTGCAGGTTCAATCACAAATGGTGTCCAGCGTTCATTCTTCTCTTGATCAAAGTAAGACAAGTCCTTACCGGATGCTGCTGAGTGCGCCTTCAAGTCAAAGTCAGTGCGGTTTGCAATACCTTCGAGCTCGCCCCATTCAGTTCCATTAAATTCAAACTTATATTCGATATCTGCTGTGCGCTTTGAGTAGTGCGATAGCTTCTCTTTTGGATGATCATAGATACGAAGGCGATCTGGATTAATTCCAAGATCTTTATACCAAGCAAGACGTGTATCAATCCAATATTGGTGCCACTCTTCATCAGTTCCTGGAACGACAAAGAACTCCATCTCCATCTGCTCGAATTCACGAGTACGAAAGATGAAGTTTCCTGGCGTAATTTCATTACGGAATGACTTACCAATCTGGCCAATACCAAAAGGTGGCTTCTTCCGTGATGTTGTCATTACCTGATCAAAGTTGATAAAGATTCCTTGCGCAGTCTCTGGGCGAAGGTAGGCAAGTCCTGATTCATCTTCGACAGGCCCAAGAAATGTCTTGAGCAGACCTGAGAACTGCTTCGGTGTTGTGAATTGACCTTTATTGCCGCAGGCAGGGCAGTTCACATCTGCAAGAGATGCTGGCGCCTTTCCATGCTTTGCTTCATATGCTTCCTCTAAATGATCTGCGCGATAGCGCTTATGACACGAAGTACATTCGGTAAGAGGATCGCTAAATGTTGCAACGTGTCCTGATGCTTCCCAGACTTCGCGAGCTAAAATCACTGATGAGTCGATACCGACAACATCTTCGCGACCCATGACCATGGACTTCCACCACTGGCGCTTGACGTTGTTTTTGAGTTCAACACCGAGTGGGCCGTAATCCCAAGAAGCGCGAAGGCCTCCATAAATTTCAGATGAGGGGAATACAAATCCACGACGCTTTGAGAGCGAAACAATATTTTCTAGACGGTCTACGGCCATTTCAAATCTCCATCCGGCTGGCTGTCGGCGAATAACAACGGTCGTTGCAATCGTGTTCTTAGTTTACTCGTAGGCTCCGGGCTCATCGATCGCGCGAGCCAAGACTGGAATGGCTTCTAACTTTGCGCGCGTAGAACTTAAAGCTCTGCGATATGAGCCCACGTTCTCCCATTCAGTGCTTAAGACCCAGAGCGTTGGCTCATCAAGATTCTGACCCACTGTGCCTGAGAGATATCCGGCAGCTTGGGCCAATACATCGCGAGCTAGCTCAATCTCTGTGCGAAATGAGGCCGATTCACTCATAGGAACATTAAATCTTGCGATGGCGATCATGAGGTGAGCCTAGGGTGCTGGGCTATGGAAATGAAAATCATTTTCATTTGTGATACGCTCTAGCCATGAACATCGCAATCATCTTGGCAGCATCGACTGCAATCGCAACAACCACAGGCGGATATCTAGCAATTAGATCAAAAGATCGCCTCCATCTGGTCCTTGGACTATCAGCCGGCCTACTCCTAGGTCTTGTTGCCTTCGATCTTCTCCCTGAAATCTTTGAACTTAACACTCAAGAATTTCTCCATGCACCTGCTGCCTCAATTGCACTCGTTGCAGGATTCTTACTCCTTCACTTCTACGAGCAAATCTTTGGTTCCCATGAACCCGCTGAATCAGATTACGGCCATGACCATGACCATACCTCCAGCATTGCAGGAGCCTTTGGCGCACTTGCAATGGGTGGCCACGTATTCCTCGATGGTGTTGCACTCGGTGTTGCATTCTCTGTCAGCAATAACCTTGGAGTCGCAGTCTTTATCGCACTTCTCGTCCACGCATTCTCAGATGGACTCAATACTGTTTCATTCCTTATCAAGAGCGGTTCTTGGGGCAAGAAGGGCGTTTGGCTACTTGGTGTAGATGCAGTTGCACGTATTAGCGGTGCTGCACTTGGTTCTAGCTTTGCAGTCAACGATAACTTTGTAGGTCTCTACCTGGCTCTCTTTGCCGGAATTGTTATCTACCTTGCAACTTCCCACATATTGCCTGAAGCACATTCACGACATAAATCCCGATACACGATCATGGCAACAATACTTGGCGTACTTGTTATGTGGTCGCTTGTCGGATTCCTTCACGGCATGGAATAAGAATGTCTCGATCAAACCCACGAGTCTTAAGTACTCTCGAGCGCGCTGGCGGATTTGCTAGCGCACAAGAGGTTTACAGACTCATGCAGCGAGAAGGTGAAAGCATTGGTCTGACCACTGTTTATCGTTCGTTGCAGAGTTTGGTCAATGACAAGATTGTTGATGTGCTCAGACGTGATGATGGTGAGGCTATCTATCGCCTCTGTGGAGAAGCCCATCATCATCACTTAGTCTGCAAGGGCTGCGGTGACACCGTTGAAATCGAAGGCGGCGCCATCGAAAAATGGGCGAAGATGATGGCTGAAGAACATGGCTTTCGCGAAGTAGGCCACACCGCAGAAATCTTTGGCCTCTGCGCTAAGTGCTAAGAGTGAGATAGTTACGACATGAGTCTCTGGCGAACCATCAGCGCTGTCATAGGAATTGCATGTGTTCTTGTCTATGCAGGTGGCGCCAACTATTGGAATAAGCAAGATGGTTGGTATCAATCTCTGAACCAACCTTCATGGCAGCCTCCTGGCTTCGTCTTTGGTCTGATCTGGCCCTACAACTTCATCGTTATCGGAATCGCGCTCTGGGTTATTGCCAGCAAAGCATCACCAGTAGTCGTTGCCTCCGCTGTAACTCTCTTTGCAGTTAGCGTCATTATTGCTCTGCGTTGGTCTTACCTGTTTTATGAGGTCCACGATTTACGAGGTGCGACCATCTCGCTTTTCACAACAGCGATTCTGACGATTCCATTTCTCGCCATCACATTTACGCAATCAATCAAAGTCGGGATTGCGCTCATCCCCTACCAAATCTGGATCTTCACTGCAGCGGCGCTTAACGCCAATTACGCAGCCAATAATTAAGCTGAGCCGAATCTCCGCTCACGCTCTGAATAAATCTCAATCGCTTTCCACAATAACTTCGGTGTCATATCTGGCCATAAGACATCCATAAAGACGAACTCAGCATAAGAAGATTGCCACGGCAGGAAGTTACTGGTGCGCTGTTCCCCAGATGATCGCAGGAACATGTCCACATCGCGCATCTTGGGTGAATATAGGTACTTCTCCAAAGTCTTCTCAGTTATTGCATCTGCCTTAACTTTGCCACGCTTCACATCGCGGGCTAATTCGCTTGCTGCATCGACAATTTCAGCACGGCCCCCATAGTTCACACACATATTGAGAGTGAGCTTCTTATTCTTCTTCGTCAGCTCTTGCGCCTCTTCAAGTTCAGAAATCACTGATTTCCATAGTTTTTGTGGGCGACCCAACCAATTGATCTTCACGCCCATTTCGTTGAGGCGATCACGACGGGTGCGCAGCATCTCGCGGCTATAGCCCATCAAGAACTTCACCTCTTCAGGGCTGCGCTTCCAATTCTCTGTGGAGAATGCATATGCGCTGATCTCTTTAACACCGAAATCAATAGCAGCTTCAACGATATCAAAGAGAACTTTTTCACCAGCTTGATGACCTGCTGTGCGAGGTAGCCCGCGCTCTTTAGCCCAACGCCCATTGCCATCCATCACAATTGCGATGTGTTGGGGAATCTCAATCTTCTTAGCCATCAGTGTTCTAACTAAGCCCTCTCGACCATCGGCAAACTTCGTAGTCCGCGTTCAAGGTGCCATTGTAGGTAAGCAGTTACCAAACCACTAGCCTCTCGGCGATGTCGATGTTCGCTTTTCTCTGCCGTCTCCCAATCACCTTTAAGCAGCGCCTGCATTAATTCGAGAGCTTCAATTGAGGCAGTCGCCGATGCTGATGGCCTGCAATCCATACAGACCGATCCGCCGCCAACTAATGAGAAGTAACGATGTGGTCCAGCCTTTTCACAGCGAGAGCATGAAGTCATCGAAGGTTCATATCCACCGATAGAAAGTGATCGCAGTAAGAATGCATCAAGGATTAGGGATGAATCAAATCTCTTCTCTGCAAGTGCCTTCATTCCACCAACTACGAGTTGAAATTCTTGAGGAGCTGGCTCTTCCTCTTGTTGAGTAAAGCGCTCTGCTGTTTCAAGAATGGCGTGAGCAATAGTCCAGCGCTGGTAATCATCAGTGAGTGTTTCACCGTAATTCATAATTGCTTCAACCTGTGTGATGGTGTCAAAAGTCTTACCTGAATGCATCTGAATATCGACATGGCTTCCAGGTTCAAGACGCGCACCAAATTTAGACATAGTGCGACGAACGCCCTTTGCAACTCCTCGAATACGACCGTGCTCTTTAGTCAGCAGAGTGATGATGCGATCTGCTTCACCAAGTTTTTGCGTGCGCAAAATGATTGCCTCATCACGATAGAGCTTGGATTGATGAGCAGACATACTGCGTACGATAGTTAGCGAATAGCGCGATTGATTGCAGACACGACCGCTTTAAGAGAAGCAGTCGTTGTATTAGGGTCGATTCCGACTCCCCAGAAGACATCTCCTGCAATAGCGCACTCCAGATAGGCAGCAGCGGATGCATCTCCACCTGATGAGAGTGCATGCTCACTGAAATCGAGAACGCGAACATCAACGCCATAGTTCTGCAAGATATGGCAGAACGCAGCAATTGGTCCATTACCGGTTCCAGCCAACTCAATTGCTTCACCACGATCTGTCATCTTGACGGTGAGTTGAACATCTTCACCCATCACAGAAACTTGTGACATTCCCTTAAGACGGAAGCGTCCCCATGGAGCAGAATCAGTTGGCAGGTATTCATCTTCGAAGATATGCCACAACTGATCTGCTGTGATCTCGCCACCTTCGTTATCAGTCTTTGCCTGAACAATTCTCGATAGTTCAATTTGATGGCGACGTGGAAGATCAAGTGAATGCTCATTCTTCATGAGGTAGGCAACCCCACCCTTACCTGATTGAGAGTTCACACGAATAACAGCTTCGTAGGAGCGACCAATATCTTTAGGATCGATAGGTAGATACGGAACAGCCCATGTGTGGTTATCGACTGTATTACCTGCTGCCTTTGCATCGCGCTCTAAATGTTCAAAGCCCTTCTTGATTGCATCTTGGTGTGAACCAGAAAATGCTGTGAAGACAAGGTCGCCGCCATAGGGATGGCGCTCAGGAACACGCAATTGATTGCCGTATTCCACAGTGCGACGAATCTCATCGATATCGCTGAAATCAATATGTGGATCAATGCCATGAGATACCAAGTTCATGCCAAGGGTTACAAGACATACATTTCCTGTGCGCTCACCATTGCCAAATAAAGTTCCTTCAATGCGATCTGCGCCCGCTAAGTAGCCAAGCTCAGCTGCTGCAACGCCTGTTCCACGATCATTATGTGGGTGAAGAGAAACAATCACGCTCTCACGATTGGTGAGGTTGCGACACATCCACTCAATGGAATCTGCATAAACATTCGGTGTAGCCATCTCAACAGTTGCAGGAAGGTTCATGATGGTCTTCCACTGTGGTGTTGGCTTCCAGATATCGTTGACCGCATTACACACCTCAACAGCGAATTCGAGTTCTGTGCCGGTATATGACTCAGGTGAGTATTCGAATGAAACCTTGGTCTCAGGAACTGTCGACATTAAATCAAGGCAGAGCTGGGCAGCATCGGTTGCAATCTTTTTGATGCCATCTTTATCAAGGCCAAAGACAACGCGGCGCTGCAAAGTAGAAGTTGAGTTATAGAGGTGAACGATCGCCTGCTTTGAACCCTTGATGGATTCATAGGTGCGACGGATAAGCGGTTCGCGAGCCTGGGTCAGCACCTGGATGATGACATCGTCAGGGATTAAATCCTCATCGATGATTTTTCGAACAAAGTCGAAATCTGTCTGAGATGCTGATGGGAAACCCACCTCAATCTCTTTGTAACCCATCGCAACGAGTAACTTAAACATCGCAAGCTTGCGGGGAGTATCCATAGGATCAATCAGCGCTTGGTTGCCATCGCGAAGATCGACAGAACACCACTGGGGCGCCTTCGTCATCTTCTTACTTGGCCATGTGCGATCTTCAAGCTCAACGGGGATAAAAGATGAATAGCGATGCACCGGCATCTTTGAAGGCGTTTGCTTTGGGAAATTCATTTACTTAGCTCCTAATTTGTTTGGTTAACCGAAGGTGTTTACCGGCAACACCAAACTCCGCAGCGAGGAGACCGGTTGTTAGGCCTCGCTACGGCGGATAAGGAGGAGTCCGCGGAGCTTCATAGTGGCTACAGAATAGCGCGAGAGCGCTTATCTAATC
>Ga0209769_1000788_pt1 | contig 12656 bp, 4 predicted proteins | sample LauGreSuBDMM15DN_2_FD_187569 | JGI IMG/M metagenome (GOLD analysis project Ga0209769, IMG submission 187569) | Freshwater lake microbial communities from Lake Michigan, USA - Su13.BD.MM15.DN (SPAdes) (version 3) | ecosystem: Environmental > Aquatic > Freshwater > Lake | place: Lake Michigan, USA...
TGGCCGGATCAGGCAAGACCTCATTGATGTCAGGCATCTTCAACTGTTTGAGAATACGCTTTTCAACGGCCAAACGGTTGTACAGGTCAGGATTAGCCTGCGCACGTGCTGCCAAGGCCTGAATCTGCGCGTATCGCTGAGTCTCAGCAAAGATGTGCGGGTCAGAGACTGGGATGACGTCAGACTCACGATTAAAGTCTTCCTTCTCAACGCCTAGATCCTTAACAACCTCGCCCATGCGCTGCTCATCAAAGTACCAGCGATTCAAGCGGTTCAGAATCTTAAGCACTCGAGCTTGGCTATTGTGAATACGTGCATGAATGGCTGAAAAGACCGCAGCGCCTTGCTCAATCAAAGCTTGTGTAGTACCTACCGGCGCATTGGAGTTGATGTCTGCAATCTTTTCCTCGGCGGTGGTAACCACGCCTTTAGCTGCAGCGGTAACCCAGCCTAGCAACTGGAACAGAACCACAGAAGGCGGGTTGAACGGCACCGGCATGGCGATCTTGCGAATATCATCCACGCCTGGCGCGCCTTCAATCTCCGAGACCTGCGTAGGCTCAATGCTAATGGACTGGCCAGAGATTTTGGCGCCCTTTAGCTTAAGCATGGTTGGCGCATTGTTGATATGCGCGGAGTCCAACAAAGCGCGAAGCGTGCCGGTCAGTGCAGCGGATAGCCCGCCAATAAGATGCGGTAAGCCAATGGCGTATGCGCCGCGCCATGGGATAAACTTAAACTCGACCAGCCAGTCGAGCTTAGACATGGCGTCATCGCCATCTTCCCAATTACGATACAAGCCTACAACATCACGTGTAGTCTCATCAATCATTAAGATGTAGGGCGCACGCTCGCCTTTAGAAAACGTGTCGTCGTCAAGCTCAAGCCACGTGTAGATGTGGTACACACGGCGTATGCCATCGATGTTCTCAGCCTGGCTGGTCTTGCCCTCAATCTTGTTGTTGGCCTTTTGTGGCTTGGACTCTTCCGGCTCCATGCTTGTGCGATAGATCTCTACGTCGCAGTAAAGCTTTCGAGATACGCGAAGCTCAAACTCTTCTTGCGTAATGTCGTTGACCTCAGTCACGCGGCTGGCTGTGTAGAAGTTTGCAGCTGCAAAAGGCAAATACACATTGTCAATAGGCACAAACTCTGCGCAAGGCCGACGCTTTTGGTCGTCGTACCACATCTTCAAGTATTGTGAACCGCCCAATGGCTGCTGAGTTAGCAATTGCTCCAGCTCGTCGCGGTATTCCTCGATCTGCTCTGTCAATTGCCAGTTCATGTAGTCGCGTTTGCGCTCGGCACGCATGACTTTCTCATCCGTAACTTCGCCAATAATCTTGGTCTTAACAGGCCCGTCGACTGGGAATAGCTCCTTGATGGCACGAGCTGAAAAGTCAACGCAAGCCTCGGCCATTACGGGATGCACGACTTTGCTGGCCCCGGTAAACTGCGCCCCGCCTGGCGCGTCATTGCCTAGCCCCGTACGCTTTAAGCCTTCCTCATACTGCTTATCACGCCCCTCACGAGCTTCTTTGTCTTTCTCAATGAGGTCCAAGTACTTAACTGCTACGCCTTCAAGGTCAGCAATGTTCAGCGACTCGGCTAAGTTCTCGTAGAAGTCAGGCGAATCGCCTGGGCCTAAGATCTTATCGTCAAGCCGTACTATGGCTGAGCCGTCAGGCAATTCCTCAACGTCAGAAGGCCCCGTGTCATTAAAGATCTCAAAAACTGACGGGTTATCTTCTTCATCAGACTGCATACCGTCTACGATGGGGTCTATAAAGCGCCCGTCATCTTGAGGGATCGGAAACTCGGTTGCCATTATTTACCCCGCATCATAAGTTCAAATCGCATTTGTTCTACACTTGGATTTTGGTTGACTATACCACTGTTTGCTCGAGCAATGAAGGCTTGTCTTGGCGCTTCACGCTTCTTAACCGCGCCACCGGTTTGATAACCCGGGATCGTTTGGCCTGGTCCATTCAGAATATGCTCTTTGGCCTCAGGCGTAAAACGTATCTCGTGATAGCCATTGACAATCTTTGAAGTCACGCCAGGAATCTTAAGCAACGGCTTAAGGCCTTCTTTAACAACAGCCTGGTCGTAAATTGGCGCAAATTTCTTAGTAGCTGTATCTAAACGCACGTATTCACCCGTAGGCGTAAGCGCGTCACGTGCACTGGCAATTATTTTTGCTGTAGGTAGGTACACAGTGTCTGCGCCTAGTTCCAACGCCTTTTGAATTGCAGCTTTAAAGATTACGCCATGCACTTGGTGCAGGTGCTTAACTTGCGCAGTAGATTTTTGTGCGTCTGACTGAATTTCTTCAATCACATAGCTATTAGGCTTTGTTGTAAAGCTACCTGTTGCTGTCTTTAGCGTAAGAGGATCAGCAGGGTTGTATGTGCCACGTATGTGCCCGATTAAGCCTTCTGCGTTTGGAAAATGATGGTATGTGCCAGCTTGATCAGGGTGGGATACACCGAATTCGCCGTACACATCACCCATGTCAGTCTCAACTAGTCGTTGCGTATTGCTATACGTATAGCCACTCTCATCTGTAAGTGCTACGCCATTCATGTCAGCAATGTACTCCATGGCGTTTTGCACTGCGTCTTTATAAGCGTCTTTAAAAGCGGCTTCTAGATCCGCGTAGTCAGTGATGCCTTCTTTCGCAAGAGCTTTTATTGCGCTTTTTGGCAAATCATCAAAGCCTATGTCGCCATCTACGACCTCTGAAACTTGTTCTAAGAATTTTTCAGGCACACCTATGCTTCTATATACCTCATACAGTTCATCAGCTACAGCGTCTTCTGCCTCATCTCTAAAGTGCATATTTGTGTCTGCGGCGTCTTTCAAGTCCACAATCTCGTAGCTCGAAGGTAGCAATTCACGCACAAACTCAGCTTTAGAAATTTGTCGCGTGGGGTCCATTTGCTCAAACGCCATCAACCCAGTACGCAAACCTTCTTGCGTTACGCCAGGAAGACTTCGCACTTGCTGCAGAAAGTTGCGAACAGGTTGCACATCAGGCCCACGTAATGCGCTAGCAGTAATTGAAGGCTGTATGTTAAGGTTACCCAGCGGCATACCTCTAACTGCTGATGAGCCGCCAGGGCGGAAAGGGCCACGTCGCTCAGGGTCAGGCGCAGGTGCAGGTTGCTGTGCTACGAGCGCAGGCTGTGCTTGTAGCGCATCACGCACGTTCTGCGCAATGACTTCACGCTCATACATGTCTAAGCCGCTTGTGGTATCGGGCAATTCGCCATTACGAATGGCTGCCACAAATCTTTCAAGGTCTGGGTCTTGGCGCGCCATGACAACGGCAAGGTCTGATCGCGCGTTAATGAGAGGCCAACGATTGGGGTCGATGCGTTGCGCCAACTGATTCATTGTCATCTGCGTCAAGTCATTGGCAGGCGCAGGCTGCTGTGCACGCAACTCGTTGCTGACCCTTCTGTTAAAGTTATCCAGCACCTCTTGCATAGCTTCTGCACGCTCAGGCCCAGGTGGGATATGCCGGAAAGCCGGGTGATCAAGCTGGCCCATTTGCAACACAGTAGACGTGTTTTGCAGATCTGCGAAATCAAGTGCGCCATCAGCATTGCGCCCCATCTCAAAAAGCTCACCCGCAACTTGCTGAGACGTAGGTTGCTGCCCTGTGTTTACAGGTAGCGCAGCTGCAAGTTGCTGTGCAGCAACAGCTGTTTCAATCTGGTCAGCCAAGTCATACAGCGATTGATCTACAAGCGTATTAAGTTGGATATCAGCAGCTTCACGTAGTGCTACAACATACCTAGCTGGGTCAAGCCGTGGATTAATGTCTTCTGCAACGCGTGCTGCAACGGTTTCCACACGCTCAGCAACGTTCATGCCTACGTTTTGCGCAACGTCAGCAAGAACGCTATCACGAATGCCAACGTAGTCAATTGCAGGTACACGTGCAGGTGCAGGCAAGTTAGCAACGGCAGTAGGGTCAGGCTCAAAGCCTTGCGCCCATGCTGCAAGCGGGTCAGGGGCTTGTTGCGCCGCGCGCTCAGTGTCGGCAATAACGACGTCCAGTAACTGTGCTGCGTTTGCAGCCTCAGCCTCGGTAAGTCCCGCAAAGAATGTGTTAGGCGCACGTTGCATTGCGTTATCACGCATACCACGCACGTTGGCCATTGTCATGTCTGGGTCACGAAAACGTGCCAGCATTTCTTCAGCAGTGTCAAGCGGTATGTTGTAGACTGTTGCGTAATCGTTTGCGTCAAGCCCGTTGCCTGCAATGTCTTGCAAAGCCATTGACACAGTTGCAGGCGGAGGCGCAGGGGCGGCAGCAATTTCACGCAGACGACGATCATGATAGTCAATAGCGCCTTCTAAGTCAGTGATGAACTCAATGAGCCCATCAGCAATGCTATTGTTGAAAGTGCTATTAGAGTTTGAGAACTGAAACTCATCATCCATGATTGTGGTTTGCAAACTACGTAGCGCAGCAGGCACTTCTTCAATGGGTCTGCCATCTAAGAATTCTGCTATACGGCCTTGTAAAACGCCTCGCACAGCGTCGCCTACTCGCTCATTATGAGCGTTTGCAGCGGAGTCAGCAGCGTTGTTTATAGCAGATTGAATGCTTGTACGGGTGTCTGCAACTAGTGCTGCTTGATCGCGAGTATGCGCAAGACTTAGCTCAGTGCTTGTGCTAGTTGCAGGTGCTGCAGGTGATGGCGCTTCCATTGCAGCGCGTATTTGCTCTCTGGTTACAAAGCGTGGAAGCTGCGAAAAGTCCGCCGCCTTTACGTCGTCGACGCGTTTGCCTGTGAAGTTGGCAAGCTCACGAGGTGACGCATTCTTTACGTCAATCGCGCCAACGTGCTCAAGGTTTTGCCCAGCGCTGCCAATCTCATCTGCGCGGCTATTCAGATACGCAATCACGCCATCACGATACTCAGGCGCCACATCGCCATTCTTAAAGCCTGAAACAAAGCCAAGATTGTAACGCGGTGCATCAGCGCCGTAGAACGCTTTATCAAACTCAAGAGTAGCTACAGGCAATCCTGTATCGCCATCGCGAATGTCTGCAATTTGTTGATCGCCTCTGGCAATCGCATTTGCATAACCAGTGACTTGACGACCTGAGCGAGAGTCGAGCTGACCAGTGACAACGTTGTAAGCAGGTAGATACGTTCGAGTGCTGCCTGGGTTCCACGGGTTCTTGTCCCCTCTGCCTGCGCTGCCGCCTTGCCCAATGCAGTGATCCAGCACGGTAGTAGGCTCACTAAGGATACGCGTAAATTGCTCAGCAGTAAGGCCAGATTTTTGTGAAAGCTCAATCACCGCGGTGTTGCCAAAGTAATTCTCGAGCGTCGTATTTTGCGTCATGGTATTGCGCATCACTGCTTCTGCGTCTGTCTTAAACGTGAGTCTATTCTTTGCTTCTTCCTTTTCTTTGGCAATACGCGGCAGCGCTTTGCTACGCACAAACTTATCAACGGACAGCTTTGAGACTTGCTCAACAGGGATCTTGCCTGACATGACGTCATTGTAAAAGTCACGGGCAATGTCCCCTAACCCAATGTTCTCCAGACCGGTTTGCCTGCCCATGTTGTAGATGATGTCATCTGGGCGTGCGCGTGTAACAGAAGGGTAGAACTGTTGCTGCGCATAAGGAATGTCACTTAGCACATTTTCACGTGTCCTAGGCGACACTGCCAAATCAGATACGTCTTCATACAACGCGCCAACTTTAAGGTTGTTGTACTCTTCTTCAAGCTTGTTGACAGACATAGTTGCCTGCTCAATTGGGCGCGTAGTTCGAGCGTACTCAGGCAATTCCGCGGGGTCAGCCAAACCTTGCTGTAAGGCAACATCACGATAGCCTTCACGCTGTTGCTGTAGGGCTCGCAACGCATCTTGCGCCTGCGTAAGTTCTGCTTGCTTGGCGTTAAGCGCAGGCCGTACCATGCCTTCAGCAGGTAGGTTAGACTTTTGACGGCGTTTTGCAAGGTCAGTCTGGGTAAGCTCGTAATCAGCAGTGTCTTGCAGGCGATCAGGCGAACGGTACGTAATGCCTTGCGACGCGAGCTTAACCAAAGGATCACCTACGGCGCCAACGTGCCTACGCGTGTAGTTCAGCAATGGGCCATACAGCCATTGCGTTGCAGCTTCGTGGCGTGCCTGCAACTGCGCAGGCGACGGTACACGACTAAGCTCAGATGCTTGGCCTTCAGGCGTTTGCATAAAGTCGTTCAGCCATCCCAACTCTACTGCTCTAAAGTCTTCGTGATCACTGTATCGCGCACTAACAGCGTTCAACGCGGCACCCCCAGACGGCGCATCTGGGTATGCCTCTAAAGCACGTGCTTCGGCGTATTGCTGAAAAGGCGTAGCATCTGCGCGGGCGTCAATCCGTCTTGCGTCCCATTGCTGCATTAAAGCGTTAGTCGATAACTGCGTCTGACCCTCATCGACAACTTCACCCAGCACTTTATGCGCAGCCGTATTTTTTGGCATGCTGTCTGCGCGTGTTGTCGCGGGGTACTGCGGCATCGCAATAGTCGAGCCCGAAGGCCTAACAGCGTACATGCTGGTCGGAGGGGTGAATACATCAGGCACACCGGGTACGAGACTTAAACCTGACTCTCTACGTGATTGCGCTAGGTCGCCTACGCCTTGAGCTACGCCTTGGAGCTTGGCGCCGTACGTAGGCTGGTTGGTCACCGGGTCCATGCGCGTAAGACCCGATTGTGCGTTGACAAAGTCGGATGGGATGTCGCCTATTTGCCTGCCCATTCTCGTGGCCTCAGCGCCCATGACGCGGACGTCATTAGGGGTTAATGCTGGGCGCCTGCCTGCGGGGCGTGCCAACAACCCCATGTGCGGCACCTTGGCTACGTCCATTGCCTTGGACAGGCCTTCCTCAAAAGACTGACCTACGGGTGTGGTAGGCGGTTGCGCCAATGCGGAGCCCGTGATCTTTTTGCCTTGCATGGCTTCTACTGCGATGCTTGCAGGCGTGAGCAGTGGGTTGACAACGGCGGTGTTCACCGCGTCCCGCAGAGTCCTCATCATCATCAGTGGGTTCAGACTTGCAGCGATGGACTTGAAGTTTAGCTCCGCGTTGTCAAGAGGGCGCTCCGGCTTAGGCACAGGCCCGCTATAACCGGGGATCTGTGATGCCAAGCTTGGCTGCTTGGTCAATGCAAGGCGCATTTGGTCGAGACCGGGCTCGTCATCACCGGGTACGTAGTTGCCTAACGCGTCATATGCCATATGGGTTCACCCTTTGCTTGCGGTCCTCGTCGTACGAGTCATCTGCATTGTAAACCGGATCTATGTTTATGAACCCAAGATCTCGCATAATGCGCAAGGCCTGCGTTGTGGAGTCCACCAAGTCATCGTGGCGTACCTCGGGAAAGGCGCAGATCTGGCTAAGCAAGACCTCAGCCCAATCACGCGCCATGCCGGGATTGACCGACGACTCGGGTACGTAGACACGCCCACGTTCGATGATAGGCGCAACCAAGTTTAGGCGCGTAGTCTTATCGGCAGCGCCTGGGTTGTAGCTTCTCACCGGCAAACCGGCGCGCTGCAAGTCCTGTATCAGTGAGATGCCGGCGGACTTATCCTCGACCAGCACCATGTCAACCTTTTTCCCGTGACCAAACTCGTTCTCATCCCCGTAGATGGCGCCGTATTCGTCAATCACCTTAGGCCGAAGCTCGGGGTATTGCATGTACTCTTCCCAGCAATCGATGAGCATGACACTCATAGGCTTGTCCGCGTTGGGCTTAAAGATACCCCACACGGTGCAGGCCGTAGGGTCGTTCTTAGTCTTGTCAGACGTGGCGCAATCATACGACTGAATCACGTACTCAAAGCGAGGCAACGGCTTATCATTCTCCCACAGGCGGAACCAATCCCGTTTGATGATGCCAGCTTCTTCGGGGTCGATGATCTCGGCGTGAATCTCTTGGCGCCCAAGCTTTGTGCCCTCGTATTGCAGGATCTGCTTTTGGAATGTTGGAGCAAGGTTATGGATGTTGTCGTACGTACTGGCTGTGGTAAGTACCACATCCTCGCCCTCCCGCCCCACCAGATCAATCACCAGAGGCTTTGGTTTAGGCGTTGTGGTGCATATGAGCCTAGGCCGCGTACCCAGTCGCATGCCGAAGTTCAGCATATTCCAAGAGTCGTCCAAGTAATCCCAGGCAGCCAGCTCATCCAACCACCCGCCGTGAAACTGCGGACCTCGGAAGCGGTTAGGCTCAGACGCAGGGATTCCTTTGATGATAGAGCCATTGATCAGCTTTATCTCATGCAAGGACTTAATGTAGTCGGAGATCAGTATCTCAGGAATAACACGCAGTAGACCGGAGTCGCCCTCAAAGCACACGTCACGCACATCAGAGCTTGTTGGCGCTGAGACCAACCACCGCGTACTCGGGTTCAACCAAGCTTCCCACCAAGTCCACTCAGCTGCGCACCGCGTCTTGCCTGCGCCTCGACCTGCAAGCAACAGCCAAATCGTCCACCACTCGCCTCGTGGCGGGATCTGATGCGTATTCGCAATTGTGAGCCACTTCATCCGCGCCTGAGTCGCGGCCTTGTGCTCAGGTGTTAGCTTGTTGAGGTCAGGCCCGCCTTTGATGCGAGCGGCGAACTCATTTGCCTTTGCCGGACTTAGCATCTGCTTGGCGCGTTGCTAACAGGTCCTCCAACAGAGCACCGGCAAAGTCGTGCACGTGATCAACTTCAATGGGCCCGTCATTCTTGCCGGTGACCTCAACTTTGGAGTTCTCACGATACTCAGCGGGGAACCTAGCCGCCATGCTCCGGCTCCAAAGTCCTGTGTTCAGCTTCGGCCCGCCGGGGTTCTCGATCATGTGATTCTGGGCAAGCTCTTCCCAGTAGCAGAGCGCATCGAGTCGTGCTTGTTCAAAGGCGTTTCGAAATTCCTCGTGTGCGCCGACCCAAGCATTCATGTTATGCAGCCCGATATTAAGAATCGAGCAAATCTGCCACTTGGACTTGCCTAAAGTGCCAAGAGCAATAACTTCGTCGCAGTATGCGGGGTCGTACTTTGAAGGACGGCCCAAGAACTTACCGTTCTTAGATGGTGTCTTTGTAGTCATGGTGCAATTGTATCCTTGTTGTCGAAAAAATGTTCATCACTGCCCAGCCGGTAACAGGTAACAAGTAACAACCACGCCAGAAAACGCTATATATACGAATAGCATATATCTCTATTTATATATCTATAATTTATATTTTTATAGTTACCTACTGTTACTCTGTTACTATTCAATCCAGCAAAGGCTTCCAGAGGTTACAGCTCAAGTAACAAAATCTCCAAGTAACACCTCTTATAGCCCAAAAAAGCCTTGTTTTATGCAAATTGATCACTTTCTATTTCGGAAAAAAAGTTGTAATAGAAGGTGATCAATTTGCTGGGCATTCACGAGTCGCTCGACTACGACAGCTTATTTTCAGCATTTAGCATCTTATTTTGGCCCAAAAGTAACAAGTGCTTTGCGCCTCAAAAGCTGCCATCTTGCTGCAATTCACGTTGCAATGCAGTCTCAGTGTCCTTGACAACGTGCGCCCAGGTAGGCTCGCCTCTGCCTTTTTGCGCAGCATCCTCAGTGATAATCGTAGTAAACCGTGCCGGCTTGCCCTGCGCCTTGATCAGCCTGCTAGGTTCAATGGCCCCTTGCGACTCCATAGCCTTGCGGATGTAGTGCACCTTAGCCCTGCTGTCATGGCCCCATCTTTCACAGAGGACTTGCAGCTGCGACGCTGTGAAAGCCCCTACGCCTTCAAGATGCTCGTTAACCCAGTCCTTAAGTTCATAGGCAAAAACCTCAAGCGGAGTCTTAGACAATTGAATAGCCTTTTCACGATACTGGGTTTTAGGTGCTGCCTTTTTCAGGTCAAAGCTCGATATGTCTCGGTTCATGTACCAATTCAGCATGATGCCAAAGCCTTGTTGTTGATGTGCCCATTGCATGAGGGCTGTGACCTTGGGGTGCGTTTCAACGTTGGTTAGACTTTTGGGACTATAGATGGCTTCGCGGCGTGAAGTATCTCCCATGTGCGTGATGTAAGGCTTGTTGGATGTAAAGACAAAGTTCAGGTAGTTCCTAATGCTATACTGCGCGCCATACTTATTGTTGATCGTAAGCTCATCGCTGGTGATGTAGTTCTTAAGCTTGGCCGAGTGGTCATCACGATCAGATGAGGGCTCATTCACAACGATAAAGATCTTGCCCTTTAACATGCCGTTGAAGTTGCCAAACAGCTCATCAGGGCCAATCACCGCGGCGGGCTGCCCTTCCCCTACGCCAAGCATGCTGGCTACAAACTCCGCAATGGCTGATTTGCCAATGCCTTCAATGGCGGACACGAACTGTGGTGTGGTGTAGTTCCTTCGCCATGGGAATTGAATGATATTGGCAACCCAGTCATGCCAGTACTCAGCAAAAGCCGGCTCATCCCTAAAGAAGTAGTCACAAAAGTCTAAGTAAGTCCTAGGATCGCCGCTCAGTGGCTCATGCATCCAGTTTTTGAACAGGTTGTACTGCCTCTCAGGCGTGATGGTCACCCCTTGGTACTCGGGGAACATGCCTACGCCATCCAGATCACACCTTCTTAGCCAGTCCTTATAGGCATCCAACATATAGATAGTTTTGCTGCTGGTGCCCCCGTTAGGCTTGGCCGTGACTTGCACAAAAAAGTCTTGCGCCGAGTCAATCCGCGCTTTGCTCCACTGTAGCAGCAACCCGTCCCTAAGGCGCATGACATCGCCATTTAGCAATGCGTACTTAGTTTTAAACTCATACAGCTTGGTTTCTAGAGTGTCGATGCCATTCATCACCGCGCTGGTAGCTGTTAAGACCTGCGCCAGCTGCCCCCCTGCCAATAAGTGATCATCAATGGCGTACTTGCTACCCTTGCCTGAGCCGAACTTACCCACACGGCAAAGGTGGACCTCAGCCCCTAGGCCGCGTAAGGTCACAGCCAGGCGCGTTTCGGCCATGCCCACCTGCTCATTAGGCTCCCCGTGGTCCTCGGCCCCATCGTAGTCGAAGACAATGTAGACCTTGCGGTGCTTCTCAGCAAAGCTACTCTTCCTTTGCCAAATGATTTTCATCAAATCTTTGTGCAGGTGCAAACCCGATTTGTCCGTCCACGAGGTCACCCCTGCCAAGCCTACCGCGGCGTAAGCCAAGCCATCGGCCGTGATTTGCTTTGTAAGCTGCCAGGCCTTGAACTCGCCCTCCGTAATAATGATGGGGATATCCACATCTTGCATGACCTGTTTCCAAGTCACACCAGGGGCGAAGTACACATGAGATCCCGAAGCCCTAGGCTGTGAGTACTTCATTTTGCTTTTGGGTGTTAGAAGCCTAACACGGTTAAAGCCTGTCTCAAGGCCATCTGCGCCGTAATACGGTAGTTTTACGCTCCACTCTTTTGTGTGACCTAATAGTGCATAGGTTTCATCAGGGTCAAGCAGCGCAAGGCCTAAGCTTTGTACGTCTGCGTCATTGAATTTCCTGGCCGTTAAGAAGTTTTGGTATAATTGGTCTGGTTGTGTTGTTTGCGCTGCAAAGCCGGATAGCATGATTGTCCTTTATGGTTGAAATAGCAGTTGCCATAAACTTCAAAGGCTCGGTGTTTTGGCACCGAGCCTTTTTTTTCCCACGCAAGTTGTGCCTGTACCGGTCCTTGTTTCCATCTTGTCAATAGTCAAAAGCATCAGTCAGCTCGCAATGTTGTTGGTTGATGATTGTACAACGCCGCATGACTACTGTTACCTGTCACATAAAACTTTATTTTGTCAAAAAACCAAAGTGTACATTGCAACCTAAAGTTGAAAACAAACTTATAGATTTGTAACAGAATTGCAATTCTTTTTCGTATTTTTCTTATTTTTGTGTACGAATTCACGAGTCGTGTTATACAATCCACTCACAGCAACAAACTTCAGATTGCTGTAACAACCAACTTGACTATTGAAAAGGAATTTATCATGGCACACTTAATCGCAACAACAATCGAAGGCAAGGCCGCAATGGCTTACGTCGGTGCTACACCATGGCACGGCCTTGGCCAGCAGCTGACGGCGGATTCGCCTATTGAGACCTGGGCCGAGGAATCCGGTCTTAACTTCCAATTGGCTACCGCTGATGTGCAGTTCACCCCTCCTGCCAGTGTGTGGAACGCCTACAAGGCGCAGGTCTTGCCCTTCGGCGGCAAGAAAGTAATGTATCGAACAGACAGCAACCTACCCCTTGGCCTGGTGTCCACCCAGTACAAGATCGTGCAGCCCATCGAGGTCCTGGAATTCTTCCGCGACATGGTCGGCAACATTGCCCACCTGGAAACAGCCGGCGTCCTGCGCAATGGCGCGCATTACTGGGCCCTCGCCAAGATGGATGGCGAGTTCAACGTGGCCGGTGACAAGGTCAACCAATATTTGCTCCTTGCCTCCAGCTGCGATGGCTCCCTGGCCACTCAGGCTCGGCTGACCAGCGTTCGTGTTGTGTGCAACAACACTCTGCAATTGGCAACCGGTAAAGCCGGCCAAGTCGTTCAAGTGCGACATAACAGCACCTTTAACGCCGCCAACGTCAAGTCGCAGCTCAGCGACTTCAACGATGCTT
>Ga0209769_1000797_pt1 | contig 12597 bp, 10 predicted proteins | sample LauGreSuBDMM15DN_2_FD_187569 | JGI IMG/M metagenome (GOLD analysis project Ga0209769, IMG submission 187569) | Freshwater lake microbial communities from Lake Michigan, USA - Su13.BD.MM15.DN (SPAdes) (version 3) | ecosystem: Environmental > Aquatic > Freshwater > Lake | place: Lake Michigan, USA...
AAACTAGTAAGAGGCGAAGATCCTAGATTCAATGGCATCTATGCTTTTGCTTTTTCACGCATTCTTCGCGCTCCTTTGATAATCGGATTATGGGGTAATCCAGCAAGATTGCGAAAACTAAATAACATTCCCGTTATGCCTAGAATGTTCAATTCTATTAGCAAGGAAGAGAAACTTGAAAAGTTTGTCTTAAGCCATGCCAGTCTGGTGCTTGCTCAGAATTCAGAAAACATCTCGTATGCCTTGGACGCTGGAGTTCCAACGAATAAAACAGCTATTACTCCTTTAGGTATTGGAATTGACGACTCCCACTTTGTCCAACCAAATGAGCGGCCAGATTTTTCTACAGAACTCCAAAAGATGGGCTTGAACGATGACATTCTTTTTGTCTGTATTTCAAGATTAGAATCAATAAAGATGGTAGATCACGCAATTAGAGCATGTGCGTTGGTCTCAAATTCTGGGGCAAACTTCAAACTCCTGATTGTAGGAGAAGGAAGGGATCGGAAATCACTCCAAGATTTAGTTCTCGAATTAGGTTTACAAAAAAGTGTAATTTTTGTAGGAAACAAAAGCCAAGACTGGATTGCAGCATTAATGCCTCATGTTTATCTCAATATCGCGCCATTATGTGGTAGATCCTTGCTCGAAGCTAGCCTTTCAGGCTGCCCTGCGGTTGCATACGATGTTGATTGGCACGCAGACATTGTTTTAGATGGCATTACGGGGTACTTATCTCCCAATTTGAATTACCACGACCTAGGAAATAACATTTTAAAGATGATGGAGGATGTGAGTTCAAGGCAAATATTTGGAGAAAACATGCGAAAACTAGCTTTATCCGTTTCTGAACCCAAAATCCTGGTGAAATCCCAAGAAAACATTTACAAGAGTCTTCTATAGTTGCTATATGAATTTCAATAATTTCACAAAAACGAATTCTCTAAAAGAATCTGCCTATAAATCTTTGAGCCTACTTAATCAGGCTCAAAGAAGTAAATTAACAATTCTTATAATTATTCAAATTATAAATTCCATACTCGACACTATAGGTATTCTATTATTAGGAGTCATTACTTCATTAGGTATGTCAATTAATTCTGAGGAAATGCCAAACAATCTGGTTGCAAGCATTTCTAGATTTCTCTCAATTGATAAGCTTTCCATGGAACAACAACTAACCATATATGGAATCGCCGCCATGTTTATACTTACAACTCGAACATTAGTTTCACTAAGTTTGACGAAGTACACCTTCAAATTTCTTTCTAATGTTGCAGCAGAGGTTAGCAAATCTCTTTTGATGATCAATTTTAGAAATAATTTCTCTTGGGTTAGATCCCAAAGAAAACAAGAGATTGCATTTGCTCTAACAGAAGGTATAAACTATCTGGTAATTGGTGTTCTGAGTACTGTTGCAATTCTACTTAGCGATATTGCCCTATTTGTTTTCACTCTTGGCGCTTTATTAGTTATAAATACGGGCATGGCACTACTAACAACTTTCATATTCCTTTCTTTAGCTCTTTTTACCATCAAAAGAATTAGCAAGAAACTAACTCACGTGTCGGCCTGGAAAACTCAGAGTGCAATCCAAGGTAGCACTCAAATAATTGAATTAATGAATTCAATTAGAGAAGTCGAAACTGGCAATAGGCTTGACTTCTTTTCACAGAAATTCTTTTCAAATCGACTTGATTCTGCTATAGCATATGGCACTCAAAGCTGGTTGCAACAATTACCTAAGGCATTCGTCGAGATAACTATCGTTCTTGGAGGTTTTTTACTAACTGTATTTTCTTTAATAACTTCAGACTCTACTACGGCTATTCCTAGTTTAATTATTTTCTTAGCCGCTTCAATGCGCGTTGCCCCTACTGCTCTAAGAATGCAGCAATCCATTATTGCAATAAAATCTTTTTCTGCTTCATCCGTAGAAAATCTGAACTACGTCCTGCCTGACGTAGATCTAATACCAAAAAATATTTTTCACGCTCTGAAAGCTTCCGATTCGTCAAGTATTGAAGACATCACGGTAGATAGAGTAACCTTTGGATATCCTGACTCTGAAAAGAATGTTCTTAAGGATTTAAGTATCAAGTTAACTAAAGGTCAAATATGTGCAATAGTTGGACCATCCGGTTCCGGCAAGTCCACTTTTTGCGATTTATTGCTTGGGCTTCTTGAGCCAAAAAATGGGACTATCACAATTAGTGGTGTCCAGCTTCGTGAATACACCCGCGTGAATTCTGAACGCATAGCATATCTTCCGCAAGACGTTTTCTTAATAGAGGGATCTATAGGGGAGAACATATTACTTGGTCGGGAAAGAAACGAGCATACGGAAGAGCAATTGAAGGATTCTGTGAAGATTGCTGGTATTGCGGAATTTATAGAATCACTTCCCAATGGATTGGACACTCAAATTGGCGGAGGGGAACTCGCGCTCAGTGGTGGCCAAAAACAGAGAATTGGTCTAGCAAGAACTTTGTACTCGAAACCATCAGTGCTAATCATGGATGAACCGACTAGTTCACTGGATGCCGCTTCTGAAAATATTGTTACGGAGACTTTGAATTTCATTAAGAAAGATGTGATCATAGTAATTGTTGCACACAGACTTTCGACTATTCGTGATGTCGATAGAATTATTTACTTGAAAGATGGAGTAATCCTAGGAGATGGCAATTTTGAAATGTTAAAGAAGAATTCAACTCATTTTGAAAAAGATGCCCAGTTTCAAGGCCTTTAGCAACGATTATCGTAGATAGTTGTAAGATATTTTTCTAAATCAAGAATTGAGTTGCGATTCACTAAATCACTTCTTAAGCGACTAGCTATTGCATTCTGATGACTCCTAAATGTGTCTTTATCAGAGATTAGTTTTTGAATATTTTTGCCCCAATCTGACTCGCTCTCACATATAAAGCCTGCGCCAATTTTTTCTATCGCCCTTCGGGCTAGCCCAACATCTGAGCAAATTGGAACTACTCCGCCGGCAAGATACACATTCATTTTGTGCAAACCGCGCGCAGAGCCAAGTTCATCGTTGAAAGCAGGAAATAGTCCAATGTCAGATAGAAGGAGATAATGCTTCATATCTTCAAAATCGTATTTTTCAATGAAAGTCGCTCTGGGTAAATTGCGAAAACTTGGCAGATCCGCAATTCCAAGAAAGAAGAACTCTATGCCCTCATTTAGTTTATAGAGGCTAATCAGGTCGTTTTCAATACTCGAGATATATTGTTTGGTAGAAGGGCTACCGATCCATATTATTCGATAGATGTTGTTGAATTCCCTGTCCATAGATTTTTCAATTTCTGGTACATACCCAGGAATAATTATGCCTTGGGCCCCTAAGTTGGCAGCTTTTGCCAACAGGATCTCATTGTCACAAGTAAAGCCGTCTGCGGTGCCTATGATACTCGTGAAATTTTCCACCCCCAAGAAGCCATCAATCCATAATGGGTCATCGAAATCAAAAACGACAGGTTTTTTGAAAAGAAGAATACAGCTCCATGAGAATTTATTTGGGTACTTTATTACAAATATTAGATCACTTTTGAAAATTACTTTGACACTAGAAAGTAAAGCGTAATATTGAAGTAGCGTACCGACCACTTTGTGAACTATTCTAGAAAACAAGTTGCTTGTTAAATACCTATTACCCATAACTACTGGTTTAAAATTAACTGATTTCCAGGCTACGTTCTCGGATTTATGACCATCAAGTCTCGACAATAACCTTACGTAAGTGCTTGGAGCATCACCAAAATAAATGGCAGTTACATTGAGTTTCTTTCTACCATCCACTCTTAATAACCGAAACAACTTTCTCTACATCCGCAATATCCATTTTCGTATGTAGTGGAAGAACGAGATAGTTGTCTTCTATGCTATCCATATTAGGTAAATTCTCGCGGCGTTTTCCAAAGATTGAATATCTATCGTTTCGATAGTGGACTTGATTCGATTCTATTCCAAATTGCGATAATTTCTCCTGAAGTTCTCTTCTGTTTTCAACAATTATGGTAGATAGCCATGCGGCGTGAACTCGGTCGGTCCTCTTGCCTCCCAGGAATTTGACATCTGCACAGGACTTAAACAATTCTTCATACTTACTTAATAATTCCTGACGGTATAGCAAGGTCGTAGAAAATTCTTGAAGCCCTGCAAGACCCATAGCTGCCGCTATATCTGTCATTTGGTATTTGTAACCAACTTCTTTAATGTCATTTTCCCATATACCGAGCTGCTTGGATCTTCTATCAATCCCGAACCATCTCAAACGTTTTCCCAACTCATTAAGCTCTGAATTCTTGAAGGACACCATCCCTCCATCACCAGTCGTAATATGTTTTATCGCCTGGAAGCTAAACATAGTAAAATCTGAAATTGCCCCAACGGGTGTGCCTTTGTATGACGCACCTACGGCATGCGCCGCATCTTCAATAATTGGTATTCCGAATTCCTTCGCAATTTCCTTTAACTCATCCATATCGCATGGGAGCCCAGCGTAATGAACGCATACAATAGCCTTTGTTTTATCAGAAATTAGCTGGCGAACATGCTGGACATCTATGTTTAAAGTTTCAGGATCAACATCTGCAAACACAGGGATAGCACCAATATACAAAAGTGGAATATTAGTTGCCGTACATGTAAAAACCGGAACAATTACCTCATCGTCTTTCTTGATTCCTGCCATCAAATAAGCTAAATGCAAAGCGTCCGTGCCAGACCCAACCGTTAAAGTCGTAAGGCCATCACAAATTTGTCTCGAGAACTCATTCTCAAATTCTTCAACTTTAGGCCCTTGACCAATCCATCTTGAACTGAGCACTTCGCTAACCGCTTTCGAGGCGCTCTCGGGCACATGTGGGTAGAAAAGAACTATGTTTCCGTCTCGAGCTTCCATTAATGGAATCTCATTTGTTGAAATGTTTTTCACGGATCTTCGTTCTCCTCAATTATTATTTAGTTCGTGTACTATAAACTAAGTATATCTTTTTTATCCCAATAGACTCGCTGCAAGCTTTCCATAATCTGAATTTTTCGAACTCTCAATTGCCATGAGGAATTGCGCATCATCAATGAGCCCAACACGCCACGCTGCCTCATCGGGTGAACCTACCAATAACCCTTGTCTATTTTGGACAGCACTCACGAACTGTGCTGCTTTTAGCATATTTTCGGGTGATCCAGTGTCCAACCAGGCAGTACCTCTTGGCAAATTCTTAAAATCTAGCTTGCCCTCTGCTAGATAAATTCGAATCAAATCAACAATTTCGGTTTCATCCCTCTTTGAAGGTTTTAGGTTTTCTGCATTTTCGAAAACGCTCGCCGGAAAGCCATAGACGCCAGGAATTGCAATCTTGCTTACTTTACTAGTTGGCTTTTCTATTACGTCCACTAGAGTGCCAGAACCATCGACTACAGCTACACCGAAATTCTCTGGATCTGATACCTCTGATCCAAAAATGCATGCATTTTTTCTATCCCATATATCGAATAGATCTTGACCGACACCATTTCCATACAAAATATTGTCTCCCAGAAATAGTGAAACTTCTCTGGAATCATCAAGAAAATCTCTTGCAACTACGAAGGCCTCGGGTATTCCATTCGGTTTTAGTTGAGATTTATATTTTATCTTTATGTTCCATTTACTTCCATCTCCAAGAAGTTTTTCATGTGCGTATAGGGATTCTGGGGAAGTGATAAGCACAAGCTCACGTACGCCAGCCAATATTGCAGATGCAAGGGGGTAGTACAAAAGGGGCTTGTCGTAGACGAGTAATAGTTGCTTATTCGTGGCAAGGGTGGTTGGAGCCAATCTCGAACCAGTTCCTCCTGATAGAAGTATCCCCTGCATAAGCCAAATATTACAGTAGATTTCTTCTATGAAAGTCCTAATAACTGGTGGATTCGGCTTCATTGGATCCGAGTTTGTAAGAATGTCGCTAGATGGGGAACTTACGGGTTTCTTACCTACCAATATTTGTATTTTTGATAAGTTAACTTACGCAGGTGATCTATCGAGACTCGAAGGCTATCTAGAAAATCCACGGTTGAGTTACGTCATCGCAGATATTAATGATTCACAGTTGATTAGTGAGAAGATCTCAGATTCAGATATTGTCATACATTTTGCTGCCGAAAGTCATGTAGATAGATCGATTGAAGACAGTGATGCCTTTATAGAAACTAATTTGATGGGTACAGCGAGAATTTCTAAGGTTGCTCGGCTTCTAAAGAAACGTATGGTTGTGATTTCTACAGATGAAGTTTATGGATCAATTTTAAGTGGTGCAGCAGATGAAAAATCGCTACTTGTTCCATCTTCGCCGTATTCTGCATCTAAGGCGGGGGGAGATTTGATGGCTTTAGCTGAAGCTATAACTCATAATGCAGAAATTTTAGTGACTAGATGCACTAATAACTACGGAAAATTCCAAAATGTAGAAAAATTTGTTCCGTTAACTATAAATCGTTTGTTTCACAAGAAGGCTGTTCCCGTATACGGCACAGGAAATCAAGAGAGGGATTGGATTTCTACGCGTGATCATTGCCGTGCTATCGCAAGAGTCGCACTAGATGGGACACCGGGACAAATCTATAATATTGGTCGAGACATGCAAGTAAAAAACATTGACCTAGTTAACTCAATAGCAAATATTATGAATATTGATTATCCATTTATTGCACATGTGCAAGATAGGCTTGCACATGATTTTAGATACGCAGTTAACTCAGAAAAGATAAAGAATGAATTATCTTGGGAGCCAATTGATAATATTGAAACAGATATGCCAGATTTAATAAAGCATTACATTGCAATATTCGAAAATCAGCGTCTCTAATCTGGCCGGATTCTCCCCGAAATAGATTCAACTGCTATCTCGAGTGTTCCATAATCTCTATCCTTGGGATCAAATGAGACCCACTGGAATTTGATACCGGGAGGGCGCCTGAATAACTTCAGTGCTCAATCATGCTGTAATATTTGAGACATCCGATGCCATTTCAATCTTTACAATCTTTGTATCTACCTTCCCATTTATTGATTGATGACCATTCCTTTTCCGCTTGGCAAAAGTAGACATCTGACGACCTTACTAATGTTCCTAAAAAGCCCTTCAGCTTCTAAGTTGAATCTGCTCCCTCTGACTTACAGCGGTGGCCATCTGCTGTTTGCATTTTTCATCCCAAAAGATGGGCAGCCTTCCAATAAGGTATACCTATGCGAATTTTGATCACTGGCGGTGCTGGATTTATCGGGTCTCACCTAACTGATCGACTGGTCGCCGACGGCAACCAAATCACCATCTTGGACAACCTAGCTACGGGCCGAAAAGAAAACCTTTCCGCGCATTTGGGCGGAGCAAGCGTGACTTTTGTTCAAGGTTCGATCCTAGATCTGCCTCTTTTGGATAGCCTTATTAAAGAAACTGAATACGTTTTCCATCTTGCTGCCGCGGTGGGCGTCTTTAACATCGTGAATCACCCACTAGACAGTTTGATGACAAATATTCGAGGCACTGAGAATGTGCTCGAATCTTCCCACAAATATTCAAAGCCAGTTTTTGTGACAAGTAGTAGTGAAGTTTATGGAAAGAATATTTCTGAATCACTAAAGGAATCAGATGATCGCATTCTTGGCGCACCAGTGACGCTGCGCTGGTCTTATAGTGAAGCTAAAGCAATTGATGAGTCACTTGCATACGCTTACTTTGTTGAGAAGAAACTAGAAACGAGAATTGTTCGTTTCTTTAATACAGTTGGTCCTCGACAGTTGGGGGCATACGGGATGGTTGTCCCCAGATTTGTTAGAGCTGCACTCAATAACGAACCAATCACGATTTATGGTACCGGAGAGCAAACGCGTTGTTTTGGGCACGTTTATGACGCAGTCGAGGCAGTAATTAGGATCGCTTTTTCACCAGATACGATTGGAAAAGTCATAAACATCGGTAATGACTTTGAAATTTCAATAAATGACCTAGCGAAAAGGGTTATCTCTGAAACTGATTCACAAAGTTCAATTGTTTACATCCCATACGCGGAAGCATATGGAGATGGCTTTGAGGATATGGAACGTCGCGTACCGAACATTGAATTAATAGAGCAGCTAGTCGGATGGAAACCTGAGCGTGATCTTTCTACCATGATTAGTGATATCGCCAAGGAAATGAACTCAACCAATTAAAGAGTAGTCACTCCCTCTAGATTTCCTAAAGAGTTAGTGCAATCTAATATTTTGACCGCACGATCGGTCAAAGCCCTTAAGTCCATTCCTGGTTGCTTTGTTGCCAAAATTGCAACATCGCAATCCCATCCCAAATCAACTGATTTTGAGCCTTCCCACTGTGAAACCAATGGATCGTGCCAAGCGACGTTAGCGCCTTTACTTATTAGGTAACTTCTTAATTCAGTTGCGGGTGTTTCACGGATATCTGCAACTCCTGGCTTATAGGCAACTCCTAGGATTAGAACTCTAGGGGAATCAGTTTTTTTCTCGATCAAACCTAAAGCTCTTTCAGCAACATACTTCGGCATCTCATGATTAATTAAATCTGCTGACTCCACAAACTTTGCTTGAACTCCACTCTGTCTAGCCCACCATGTTAGATATAAAGGATCAACTGGAATGCAGTGTCCGCCCACGCCGACACCGGGTCTGAAAGGCATGAAGCCGTAAGGTTTAGAAGAAGCTGCATCAATGACTTCATGAACATTTATGCCATTTGCAGAACAAAGTTGCGTGAATTCATTAATCAGGGCGATATTTACAAGTCGGAAAGTGTTTTCCAATAACTTGGCTGCTTCAGCAACTTCAGGCGTTGAAACAGATACCGCTGCATCACAAATAGATTCGTAAAATTCCAATGCCTTCACTTTTGATGCTTCATCGATAGCACCAACTAGGCGGGGCGTATTTTTTTGATCCCAAACCGGATCGCCAGGGTTTACCCGTTCAGGCGCGCTAGCGAAATATAGATTTTGTGATTCTTGTGGCTTTAACTCATTTACAATTGGAATAATTACATCTCTGAGTGTCCCTGGGTAAGAGGTTGATTCGCTAACAACTAATGTTTCATTTGTGACGTAAGGTGCAATCCCTTTTGCTGCACTTCGCAGTAATGCAAGATCTGGTTCGCGTTTCTCATCTAGTGGGGTTGGCACACAGATCGTTATCACTGATGCCTCAGACACAGTACTAAAATCAGTTGTTGCTCTATATGTACCTTTTGCGATTGCTGACTTCAACTGCTCGTCTGAAATGTCTTCAACAGGGCTTGAACCTGAGTTGATTTGAAAGACCTTTGCTTCAAAGTTGTCGACCCCGATTACGGTCCATCCGGCATCAATAGCAGCCATGGCCAAGGGGAGTCCCACATAGCCTTGCCCGATAATGGCCAGTGTTTGGGTCTTTTGGGCGCTCACGTCTGCAATCCTAACTGCTCAGAGTAGAAATATTTGCCCGTTTGCTTGACTGGGTTTAACGGGATCTTTACCCACAACGTAAGAGAGGATTGGCCTGTGAGTCGATCAATTGAGACCCCTATAAGGGTGATGCGAATTATCGCCCGCATGAATGTTGGTGGCCCAGCGGTTCAGGTTTCAGGATTGATGCGCGGTTTTAATTCAGATCAATTCGACCATCGCTTGTATACAGGTTATTGCGCTGAAGATGAAGCAGATTACTTAGACACAGTCGCGACAGAAGTCAAAGCTGTTCGTATTCAAGGTTTTGGTCGGCGCGTTAGTTTGGGCGGAGATTTAAAAGCTTTTTTCTCCCTGGTTAATGAGATCCGTAACTTTAAACCCCATGTCATCCACACGCATACCGCTAAGGCAGGATTCTTGGGCCGTATAGCGTCGATTATTTCATTGCGACCTTCAATTCGCATTCACACTTTTCACGGGCACTTACTCAATGGATATTTTGGAAGCTTCAAGCGATCACTAGTTGTAATTGCTGAAAAATTCTTAGCTCTCTTTACTCATCAGTTGCTAGCTGTTGGCGACAAGGTCAGACAAGACCTACTGAACGCAGGGGTTGGCACTAAAGATAAATTTGGATTGATGCCACCTGGATTAGCACTTGGAGTTTTGCCTGATAGGCAAGAATCACGATTCGCTCTCACTTTGCCCGCTAACAGTCTGCAGTGCGCTTTTATTGGACGAGTAACTCAAATTAAACGTCCCGATAGATTCTTAGATGGTGTCAGTGAAATAAAGAAGCGTGGTGTTGATTTAGATTTCTTTATCGCTGGCGATGGTGAGTTATTGGATATGTGCCGAATAAGAATCAAACAGGAAGATTTGCCCGTCACGATTCTTGGTTGGCAGAGCGATATTGAAAGAGTCTTGTCATCTGCCGACATGGTTGTTCTGACCAGTGACAATGAAGGTACTCCGTTAAGTTTGATTCAAGCAGGTATGGCAGGACTTCCTGTTGTAACAACTAATGTTGGATCTGTTCCCGAAGTTGTCTTAGATGGCGTGACAGGAATTGTTACCGGGTTGGATGTGCAGGAAATTGCCGATGCCCTAGAAAAACTAGCAAATGACAAGGTTTTGCGGACTAAATTAGGCGCTGCAGCTCAAGAGTTCACCATGTCCAACTTTGGAGTTAAGCGCTTAGTGCGTGACCATGAAGAGCTTTATAAGAAACTTTTATCTAGTCGAGCCAAGTCCTAGCCCATAGTTCTAGCATCAACATAGGCCAGATTAGGTTGTCCTTGTCTTCACCAGCCATGTGAGTGTCAATTACTTGTGAAACCTCTTTTGGATTAAACCAACCACGTTGCGTTGCAGTTGTGTCTGTCAGTGTGTCCACTACTAACTCTTTCATGCCGGTCCGCAGCCATTCTGCTCTCGGGATTCCAAAACCCATCTTTGGGCGATCAATGAGCTCGGCAGGAACAAGAGAGCGAGCAACATCTTTAAGAATATGTTTTGTTTCAAATCCCTTTATCTTGTATTTACGCGGAAGAGATAGACCCCATTCGATAACGTTCACATCTAGCATTGGTGATCTGAGTTCAAGGCTGTTAGCCATGGTTGCAATATCAACTTTTACCAATAAGTCTCCCGGTAAGTAAGCATCTAGATCTGAACGAATCATCCGATCAAAAGATAAAAATTTGCCAGAATTAAACTGGTCATTGCGAGCATTTTCTGCCGCTTTACTTCGAAAACCTGAATTCAACAATGTCGTCAATTCATGAGGTTGGACGAGAGATAAAATTGAGCTATACCGGGATGCAAGATTTTTCTCAGCATAAAGTTGAGATTGAATTCGTTTGAATTTCCTTTGGCCGCCAACGGGTAATTTGCTAGCCAACCCTAAACTTATCCGCGCAATCCCAAGGAGTGGGTTCATGTTCTGCATGACCGGCGCTGCTAAGTATCGGTCATACCCGCCAAATACCTCGTCCCCGCCGTCCCCGCCGAGGGCAACAATTAAGTTTTCACGCGCGAATTTGGCCAATAAATATGTTGGCACAATTGAAGAATCAGCAAATGGTTGGTCTAGTACATGAGAGATCTTTTCAACAACTAAAGCTGGATCTGGACTGAGAATCTCCTCATGATGGTTAGTGCCCAAGTACTTGGCCACCTGTTTTGCATGGTGGGCTTCATTGAATTGAGCGCTGTGAAAACCGATTGAATAGGTTTGAACTTTCTCCTTCATCAGCTTGGCCATATAGGCGGTAATGATTGTCGAGTCATACCCGCCGCTCAAGAATGATCCAAGAGGGCGCTCAGAAATCAATCGACGTTCAACTGACTCTTCAATTAACTTCTTAGTAACTTCTAGGGCCTCTTCATATGGGATTTGTACCTTTGTATCAAAATCTGGCTCCCAGTATTTATTTATCTTTGTTTTGCCTTCATGCCAGGTAAGAACCGATGCTGGCGGTAATTGAGAAATCTCGTTAAATGCGGAGTTAGGTGAATTGATGTAGCCATACTGCATGACTTCGGCGACCATATCGGTGCGCAGCGTGCGATCTGGCCGCGCCAACATTAACGCTCGAACCTCTGAAGCAAAGAACATAGTTCCATCGCTTAGATGCGAGATCCATAGAGGTTTTTTTCCCATGCGATCCCGAATTAAATGAAGTGAATTATCACGAGCATCATGAATTGCAATTGCAAACATGCCGTTGAGTTTGTTAATGAAATCAAGACCAAACTCAAGATAAAGGTTAATCACAACTTCGGATTCGCTGGAATCTCGGCAGTGAACTCCCCGTTGTTCAAGTTCTGAGCGCAGTTCGCGGTAGTTATAGATTTCACCGTTCCAGACAATGTTTATTTTGTCAGAAGCATCAGATGCTGGTTGTTTACCTGAGGCAATCTCAACAATTGCCAACCGGCACATCCCCAAGCTAATGCCTTGGTTTATGTAGGTTCCTGTGTCATCTGGCCCACGGTGCTCAATTGATGTGAGTTGAGCATCAAGAAGTAATTTGCTGGGCGCACTAACCCCTACGCCACCGGTTATTCCACACATATAAGCAGGTGCTAATCAGTGGTCGCAGGACCGTTGGCGACGCTCTGACCAAACTCTTTGAGCCACTC
>Ga0209769_1000802_pt1 | contig 12568 bp, 10 predicted proteins | sample LauGreSuBDMM15DN_2_FD_187569 | JGI IMG/M metagenome (GOLD analysis project Ga0209769, IMG submission 187569) | Freshwater lake microbial communities from Lake Michigan, USA - Su13.BD.MM15.DN (SPAdes) (version 3) | ecosystem: Environmental > Aquatic > Freshwater > Lake | place: Lake Michigan, USA...
GTCTAGTACTAGCCCAATAAGTTGGAAGCCACAGCTTAATAAAAATCATATTTGGTGGTTAATTAAATTTATATCGAATTGCAATTCAACAAAAGTTCAAAGCACAACAAAGCAATTACTCGATATATCATTTTTAACGAAAAATTCGTTACATAGTTGGTTAAGTGATTTAGGAATTTCCAATAATGATGTTTATCTTGAGAAAACAGGAAAGTTAGTTATTTATAGAGATCATAAAGATCTATCAACTGTCAAGAAACAAATTGCAATGCAAAAACTCTATGGCTGCCATCAGGAAATATTGAGCGCTGATCAATGTATTGAAAAGGAGCGAACTTTAGCAAGAATAAAGCCAGATATTTCTTTTGGAGTGTATACATCAAGCGAAGAGACCATTGATTGTCATAAGCTTACCCAATTAATTTTGCAACACTCTAATGTTAATGAAATTTTCGATACTACGGTAATTGATTTCAACACACAAGGACGCAAAATTAAGTCGGTTAGGACTAGTAAAGGTGATGTGACTGCAGATATGTTTGTGATTGCCGCTGGAATTGATACTAATTCTTTATTACAAAAGATAAATCAAGGGTTACTGATTGAACCTATTAAAGGATATAGCGTAAGCTTTCCTATTATTAATCAAGACTATGCGCCAAATATTTCAATTACTGATCAGAATCGAAAAGTTGTCTTTGCGAGAATTGGTGATACTTTAAGAGTTGCTGGGTTTGCGGAAATACTTGGTCAGGATCTTGGGATTGATCAAACTCGTATCGAATCGTTAATTTCAGATACGCAAAGACTCTTTTCAGGTGCTATTGATTCTAAAAATTTTGTTCCCTGGGCCGGATTAAGACCATGTTCACCTTCAGGTATTCCATATATTCAAAATATTGGCTATGAGAATTTATGGGTTAACGCAGGTCACGGCTCTCTAGGGTTAACGCTTTCAGTAGGATCCGCTTTATTACTCGCTCAGAAAATTGGCGTATAAAATTTCTTAATTATCTCCGGAAGATTTTCATAGGTCTAATAAAAATATCCCCAAAGTAGTTAGCTTTCAATTAATGCTTGTTCCAAAAAAATTAAATACTTTCTTCTTTAATATTCAATTAAATATATTGATCATTTGAATAACTATGATTTGTCCAAAACATAAGTTTACAGTTAGACCAATGCTGGGAAGGCAAAATTGAGAGAGTTCTTTTGCAATCTAGATTCTAGGCACCTCAAATCAAAAAAACCTGTATTGAAAGTATTAAATCAAATAAAGTCTAGTCCTTTCGGCCTTTGCCCGTCCAAAATACAATTGCCAATAGAATACCTAAGGCAATCAGTCCCTCTAGGACAAACAAGAGCATTGGGTATTCATCAAATAATTGAGCGATCATGGGCGTATTTTCTTTCTTTCAGACGATTGTAAAGCGCAAATCAGGCTTCAGTGGTTCTATAGGGGCCGTATTGGCAGCTTTGTTTCTAGTGTCGTGCGCAGCTCCCCCTACAAAACCAATTACAACCTCGACTCCAGCGACAAAATCATCCCTCCCTCGCCCCCCCAAGATTGTTGAGACCGTGGTGGCTGATGATGCTGCTTCATCAGCAAGCTTATCCCCGGTGAGCTTTAGTGATATCCCGGGGTGGAATGAAGATGTGCTTGCTGATGCCTGGCAAGCATGGTTACAGAGTTGCAATGCCTTACGCAAGCGTAAGACTGGTCCGGTTAATTGGGAAGCAGTTTGTGATCGTGCTAATGCACAAAAGCCTAGAGATGCAAAAACGTTTTTTGAGAATAACTTTCGAGCGTACTCAGTTCGTAATCAGGTGACTGGAAAGTCTGAGGGCTTAGTAACAGGCTATTACGAACCGATTATGAATGGCTCACGCGTTCGCACAGAGCGCTATACCGTTCCTTTATATGCATATCCAAAATCGTGGGTGAGAGCAAAACCAAATCCAGCGCCAACGCGCGCAGAGCTATTGAGCTCTAGTTTACTAAAAGGCTCTGAAATTGCCTGGGTCGAGGATCCTGTTGCGGCAGCATCTATGCAGATTCAGGGATCTGGAAAGATTCGGTTAGATGGTGGTCAGATTGTGCGTTTCAGTTTTGCTGGAACCAATGATCAACCTTTTAAGTCCAGTGCGCAGTGGCTATTGGATCGAAAAGAAATTACACGTGCAGAAGCGACGATGCAAGGAATTTCAGAGTGGGGAAAGCGTAATCCGAATAAGGTTCAAGAGATGCTCGATGCTAATCCGCGTTTTGTATTTTTTAAAGAGCTACCTCCATCAGCGAATCAGGATTTAGGACCGATCGGCGCCTTGGGTGTGCCATTAAGTCCAGGACGCAGCATTGCTATTGATCCTCGTGCTATTCCCCTAGGAGCGCCGGTTTTTCTAGAAACTACACAGCCCTTAAGTAACCAGCTTATACGACGCTTAGTCATGGCCCAAGATACCGGTAAGGCGATCGTGGGGCCAGTGCGGGTTGATTATTTCTGGGGCACCGGCGATCAGGCAGGCGAGTTAGCTGGCAGAATGAAGCAAAATGGTCGTGTTTGGTTACTGCTACCGCGAAGGGATTAAAAATGACGTATAACACCATCTTGACTGAGACCGAGGGCAAGGTTGCCATCATTACCTTAAATCGTTCTCAGGTACTCAATGCCTTGAATGATGAGTTGATGAATGAGCTCGGCACCGCCTTACTAACGTTTGATGCGGATGACGCTATTGCTTGCATGATCATTACGGGTAGTGAAAAAGCATTTGCTGCGGGTGCCGATATTGGCAAGATGGCGCAACTGAATTTTCAAGAAACTTATCGTAATAATTTTATCAGTCGAAATTGGGAAACTCTTACCAAGGTGCGTAAGCCTGTGATTGCAGCAGTGTCTGGTTATGCTTTGGGCGGCGGCTGTGAGCTTGCCATGATGTGCGACATGATTATTGCGGCTGACACCGCTAAGTTTGCTCAGCCGGAAGTGAAACTTGGCATTGTTCCCGGATCTGGTGGGACTCAGAGGCTTACGCGTGCCGTATCAAAATCGAAGGCGATGGATCTCTGTTTAACCGGCCGTATGATGGATGCTGCAGAGGCTGAGCGTAGTGGTTTGGTAGCGCGTATTTACCCGGCAGCACAGTTAATGACTGAAACCAAGGCCATTGCACAAACTATTGCCGCAATGCCCTTATTAACACTCATGATGGTGAAAGAAAGTGTTAATGTGGCATTCGAAATGAGCTTGAGTGAAGGTATCCGGTTTGAGCGACGCTTATTTCATGCATGCTTTGGTACTGAGGATCAAAAAGAGGGTATGGCGGCTTTCTTAGAAAAGCGACCTGCTCAATTTAAGAATCGTTAATGAAGATTGACTTCTTTAAGCCAAGAAAGTTTGTGCTAAACGGACCCAGTAATTGATGCCTACTGGAATTAAAGCGTCATTAAAATCATAGGATGGATTATGTAAATGGCATGGCCCCATACCATGACCAGCCGTGCGGTGATCGCCGTCACCATTACCCAAAAAAACATAGCATCCAGGCTTTTTGAGGAGCATGAAAGCAAAGTCTTCTGCACCCATGGTGGGATCAATGCGTGTGTTCACGCGCTTTTCTCCAACTAACTCTTTCATCACCTTGCTGGCAAATTCAGTTTCTTTCTCATGATTAATGAGGGGTGGATAGTTACGTTTAAATTCAATAGTGGCTTTGCAGTCAAATGCACCAGCTACTTGATTAGAAATTTCATGAAGACGCCGTTCAATTAAGTCTAGTACCTCGAGCGTGAAAGTTCGTACCGTTCCACCCAACATAGCCGTATCTGGAATTACATTACTTGTTTTACCCGCATGAAACTGTGTAATTGAAATGACCGCTGCATCAACAGGACGTTTATTACGGGTGATAATAGTTTGTAGGGCTTGAGCAATTTGTACTCCCGCCATAATGGGGTCAGCACTATTATGTGGCAGGGCGGCATGCCCCCCTTTACCCTGAATCTCAATACTGAACTCATTGCTCGAGGCCATCATAGGACCGCTTGTTACACCAAAGTGCCCCTCACCTAATCCCGGCCAGTTATGCATGCCAAAGACAGCATCGCAGGGAAATTGTTCAAAGAGACCATCATCGATCATTTTTTGTGCACCCGCACCACCTTCTTCAGCTGGTTGGAAAATAAAAATAATGCTACCCATGAACTCACGATGATTGGATAAGTATTGTGCAGCGCCGAGGAGCATGGCAGTATGACCATCGTGACCACAAGCATGCATCTTTCCTGGGTTGGTTGAAGCATGTGCAAAAGTATTTTTTTCTTGCAAGGGCAGGGCATCTAAATCAGCCCGTAGACCTATCATTTTTCCGGGACCAAGCTCGCCATCAATCCGTCCGACCACCCCAGTTTTACCCAAACCATTAAATACTGGGATTCCCCAGCTAGAAAGTGCTTCAGCTACTAATTCGGCGGTTCGTTTTTCCTCAAAACGTAACTCAGGATGGGCGTGGATATTACGACGAATTTGTGTAATAGTCTCAGTAGATTCAAGGATTTCAGGCAGGATTTTCATAGAACAATATTAGCCCAAAGCGATACACTAAGCATTAAGGTGTCAATAACCCAAAAAAGTGTAATAAATACGGATGATTACTAAGAACCCTTGGCTTTCCTCCTACCCAACGGGAGTCCCCCATACGCTGGATTACGGAGCTTATGACTCATTGCTAGATCTCCTAGACGAGTCTTTCACTCGGTTTGCAAATCAACCCGCGTATTGGTGTATGGGCAAGCACTTTTCATATCAAGATATTGATCGCGCCTCCAAAAAGCTTGCTACTTATTTACAAGGCTTAGGGTTAGAGAAGGGTGCGCGGGTCGCTATCATGTTGCCCAATATTCCACAATATCCAATTGTCTTGTACGGAGTATTGAGGGCTGGATATATTGTTGTCAGCATCAATCCCTTATACACACCCCGAGAATTGTCAGCCCAATTAAGCGATTGTGGAGCAGAGGCAATTTTATTACTGGAACATTTTGGTAAAACCCTTGAGGATGCATTTGCTATCGAAGGGCAAACAATTGCACTCAAGCATGTGGTGATCACCAGCATTGCTGAGATGTTGGGTTGGAAAGGCCCTTGGTTAGATCGTTTTATTCGTACATTCAAGCGCAAGGTAGTTCCATACGTATTACCTAATCACCTAAAGAGTATGCAGTTTAGTCAAGCACTTGAACGTGAAGCACTGTTAACGTATAGAAAACCAGTCGTATCCCAGAGCGATATTGCATTGCTTCAGTACACCGGCGGAACTACTGGAGTATCGAAAGGAGCAATCCTCACGCACCGTAATTTAATTGCCAACGTTTTACAGATCGAAGCCTGGCTAAAACCCATTGAGCAGCGCAAGACTATTAAAACTTGGAACTTTTTATGCGCTTTACCGATGTACCATATCTTTGCATTAACAGGATGTGGGTTGCTAGGTATGCGCCTTGGCGCAAGGATACTGTTGGTTCCTAACGCACGCGACTTACCAAACTTGATTGGTATTTTGAAAGAGTTCCCAGAAATCAATGTATTTCCGGGAGTTAATACTTTATTTCAGGCACTACTCAATAACCCAAAATTTACTGAATTAGATTTCTCGCACTGGGCCTTAACCATTGGCGGAGGTATGGCAGTACAACGGTCTGTAGCCGAGCGCTGGCAAGCACTAACAGGAACCGTTATTGCTGAAGGCTACGGCTTATCCGAAACCTCACCAGTAGCATCTTGCAATACTCCGCTGGCAAAAGAGTTTACGGGCTCCATTGGTTTGCCGCTTCCCGATACCACAATGTGTATCCGTGACGAGGATGGAAAAGATCTGCCGACAGGTGAAGTTGGTGAAATTTATATTCATGGACCTCAGGTGATGTCGGGGTATTGGCAACAAGAGCATGAGACCGTTAATGTCTTAGGACAAGATGGCTACTTCAGAACTGGAGATATTGGCTTGATGGATGAGGCTGGCTATTTCAAAATTGTTGATCGTAAAAAAGACATGATTTTAGTGGCTGGTTTCAATGTTTATCCAAATGAAGTTGAGGATGTTGTTGCCTCGATCCCTGGGGTTATCGAATGCGCAGTTGTTGGCGTCCAACAAGCATCGACCGGTGAAGCCGTGAAGTTATTTGTAGTATGCGATGATTTGCAGGTGACAGAGAGTCTTATTATGGAGGTTTGTAATCGCGAGCTGACGCATTACAAACGACCAACACAGATTGAGTTTAGAGAAACTTTACCTAAAAATAATGTGGGCAAGATATTGCGCCGAGTTCTACGTGATGAGAGTAAAGCTTAAGTCAGCTCTTTGCTGGGCAGGTTAATAATTTTTGCTACAAATTGCAGTGCCTTTAAAGAATAGGGTGCGTTGCTTGATTTTTGTAAATAACTCGGCAATGGCTCAATTACTCCAAGTAAGGGAGCGGAAATACGTTGACGAAGAGTGTTGATATTTTCTTCACGGTATGGCATCTCAGGGCTAATGCAGTTAGCCACCCACCCTGCAAGTTTCAAGCCCCTTTTTTCAATTGCTTCTATCGTAAGTAGAGTGTGATTAAGGCAGCCTAAACGAATCCCAACAGTTAAGATAATTGGTAAGCGAACTAACTGTGCAAAATCGGATAGATCTTGATTTGCATTGATTGGAGTTAAAAAACCACCCGCTCCCTCAACAATCACATGCTCCACTTCTTGCTTAATCCTTTGAAAACCATCAAGCATTTTTGACATGTCTAAGCTAAACCCTCTTTCTTTTGCCACCACATGAGGCGCCGCTGGAAAATCCAGGACGTATGGGCAGAGCATTTCTCTAGAAATCTGGTTACTCCCAGCAATTAAATAGGTCTCAATATCTTCATTGCGTAATTGACCTCCTGAATCGGTATAAGTGCCCGCAACGAGTGGTTTGTAAGCAGAAGCAGACCCATGTTGATCAAGATTGAGCTTATAAACTAGAGCGGCGCTTACCAGCGTTTTGCCAACTTCAGTATCGGTTCCAGTCACAAAATATGAATGTGTCATAACAATTAATTTGGTGATTCAAGATGTAAAAGGATGTTTGCTAAAGCACTAATTTCATCATGAGTATGGGTGGCCGAGAGGGTCATACGCAGACGTGACATACCCACTGGTACAGTAGGTGGACGAATCGCCGGAATCCAATATCCTGCGCGATCTAGATCCTTAGCGAGTTGCAATACAGTTTCGTTACTGCCAACAATGATCGGTTGGATGGCAGTAGCAGAATCGAGTAGATGCCAATGCGCAAATTGAGCGAGTTGTTTCCAAAGCACTGTGTTACTTCTCAAACTATCTCGCCGTTCTTGACCTATGGGACCTTCTATGAGCTCAAGGCTACGTATTAAGGCATAGGCTAAAGCAGGAGAACTCGCAGTACTATAAATGTAGGGCCGCGCTTTTTGAATCAGCCATTCAATCAATAGTTCATTTGCACAAACAAACGCACCACTAATGCCTGCTGCTTTACCGAGTGTGCCAACGTAAATCAAGCGCTCAGAGCAAAGACCGCTATCTTCCAAGATCCCGTAGCCGTGTCTTCCCAAAACGCCAAAGCCGTGGGCATCGTCAACCATCAGTAATGCATCATGCCGCTCGGCCAATTGAAGAAGTGCACCTATTGGGGCTAAATCGCCATCCATGCTAAAGACGCCATCAATAATAATAAGCTTATGTTGTGAGGAATCCTGTTTCAGTTCATCTTCAAGGGCCACCAGATTATGATGATCAAAGATAAATAAAGTTGCATCGTTTTGGCCTTTAGCAAGACGGACACCATCAATGAGAGATGCATGGTTTAGGCGAGCTGAATAGATTTTGGAAGCATTACTCTTGAGATTACTGAGTGCAGTAATCGCACTGATATTGGCAAGATAGCCTGTAGAAAAAAATAGAGCTTTAGCCTTAGGTATCGATAGAGCTTGGGTCTGTGCTAATTTTTCCTCTAGCGCATCATGGATCGTTTGATGGCCACTAATTAAATGGGAGGCACCGCTACCAACCCCAAACTGCTGAGCACCTTCTGAAAGCGCAGTAATTAAATCGGGGTGGTTCGCAAGACCAAGGTAATCATTGCTGCAAAAAGCTTGCAGTTCACGCCCAGCAATTTTTATTCGTGTTCCGCAGGGAGAGTCAACGGATCGGATCTTACGTCTCAATAACTGAGTATCAAGTTCTGTCAATTCGCGAATGATTTGGTTTTTTGCAAAGGACATGAATACTTGATGCCTTAAGGTTTATAGGGGAGCATTGAGAGTTTTGTTTAAGGCTTGTAAAATACCTTTACTCATTAATTCGATCTCACTATCACTCAAAATATAAGGCGGCATGACATAGACAGTTTGCCCAATAGGCCTTATTAGTACACCTTCCTGCATGCCTTTTTGAAACATCTCTTTAGAAAAAGTATCGGGCTTGATAAGAAATTGTTTTTTGACATCAAAGGCGAAGATCATGCCTTGTTGACGTACATGTTCAATACGTTCATCACGGTAGGTCCATGCAAAAGCCTCCTGAATCTTCTGCGCACTTACTACGTTCCTTAAAAGAATTTGTTCATTTTCAAAGATATCCAACCCTGCTAAGGCTGCTTTACACGCAAGCGGGTTACCAGTATAGGAATGAGAATGTAAAAATGCTTGATTGACATCATCACCATAAAAGGCTCGATAGATAAAGTCACGGGTTAAGCAAATCGAGAGCGGTAGATATCCAGCACTAATACCTTTGGACAGAGTTAAAAAGTCTGGCCAAATACCAGCTTGCTCACATGCGAAGAATGAGCCTGTACGTCCGCAACCTACTGCAATCTCATCCGCAATTAAATGGACCTCATATTGTTTACAAAGTGCAGCCGCCTCTTTGATATAGGTAGCCGAGTGCATTGCCATTTGACCAGCGCACTGAACAAGTGGTTCAATGATCAGTGCCGCAATCTCTTCATGGTTTTTTTGTAGACACAACTCAAGGTCTTTAATTGCTCTTTGAGCAACGGCCTCGGAACTTTCCTCGCTGTGCGCTTGGCGCGCATCAGGAGACATGACAACATAAACATCTTGCAATAGAGAGCCATACGCTTGTTTAAATAAGGCAACATCAGTAACAGTTAGTGCACCCATGGTCTCGCCGTGATAGCTATTACGCAAACAAATAAACTTCTTTTTTTTAACCTTATCCTGAATCTTCCAAAAGTGATGACTCATCTTTAGAGCGACTTCCACTACGGATGCACCATCACTGGCATAAAAGGCATGACCTAAGTGCCCTTGAGTCAGTTGGGTCAAACGTTCAGACAGCTCAATGACGGGTTGATGCGTAAAGCCAGCCAACATCACATGCTCAATGGTCTTGAGTTGCTCAATGATGGCCTGATTGATTTTCGGATTAGCATGCCCAAATAAATTAGTCCACCAAGAACTAATGCAATCTAAAAACCGATTACCGGAAACATCGATTAACCACGGCCCCTCGCCATGATGAATCGCCACTAAGGGGTAGGCTTCGTGGTGTTTCATTTGGGTACAGGGATGCCATACCGATGCAAGGCTTCGTGCAACCCAGTCTACTTGATGGGAGGGGCTATTCATAAATGTATTGGAACACTCCTTGTGAGATTTGGTCTCATATCTGTTATGTTATTGGTTTTAGAGATTAAGTTACAAAAAAACGATGTCAGCTCACCAAACTACAGCGCCCCTCATACAGGCAAAATCAAGACCTCCCTTGGTAGGGGTCACATGGACTCTCGAAGCGGTGGCGGCTCTTTATAACCTTTCTTTTAATGAGATTATGTTTCGGGCTCAAGAGACCCACCGACAGTATTTTCCTGAGGGTGATGTTGAGCTAGCTACTTTGTTATCTATAAAGACCGGGGGCTGTCCAGAGGATTGTGGCTATTGCCCGCAGGCAGCCCGCTACCATACCGACGTTAAAGCAAGTAAGTTATTGGATTTAGAAGAAGTATTAGAGGCTGCAAAAGCTGCTAAAGCAGCCGGATCCAATCGCTTTTGCATGGGGGCCGCATGGCGCGAACCCAAAGACCGTGATGTGGAAAAGGTGGTTGCAATGATTAAGGGTGTAAAAGCTCTTGGCCTAGAAACCTGTGCCACCTTGGGAATGCTCGAGCCTTCTCAGGCCAAGAGCCTTAAGGATGCGGGCCTGGATTTTTATAACCATAATCTAGACACTAGCGAAGATTTTTATCCCACCGTAATCCAAACTAGGAGTTATCAAGATCGGTTGGATACGCTACAAACTGTTCGCAACGTCGGGCTCTCTGTCTGCTGTGGAGGGATTGTGGGCATGGGCGAGAGTCGGGAGCAACGCGTTGCGTTTATCGCCCGTTTAGCCAATCTAGACCCCTACCCAGAATCAGTTCCCATTAACCACCTAGTTCCAGTCGCCGGCACTCCTCTGGAGGCTCAACCTAAACTAGATCCCCTCGAGTTTGTGCGCACCATCGCAGTAGCCCGCATCACAATGCCAAAGGCTAGAGTGCGCTTATCAGCCGGTCGTCAAGAGCTAGGTAAGGCTATACAGGCAATGTGTTTTCAGGCGGGTGCAAACTCCATTTTTTATGGCGATCAGTTGCTAACAACAGGTAACCCAGAGGCTGAAGCAGATCGTCAATTATTAGCCCAATTAGGCCTTAAAACGAAAGAAAGTTATAAGGCTGAAGTGCAGGTATGATGCGCAGTTTTTCCGCTAAAAGTAGAAGTCCGATCGATCGCTTCATTTCTGAATTTGATATCGCCTTACGTGCTATGGCTGGTGGGGCAAACTACAAAAGACCTATTCCAAGTATTGAACTTAATGACAAGCAAGCGCTAACTTCAGACATCAATATGAGCGCTGATGAGCGTACCCATGCGGCTGGCTTAATGCGCGTAAATCATGTAGGCGAAGTCTGCGCTCAGGCCTTATATCAGTCCCAAAAAATCTTCGCAAAAGATCCTAAAACTAGAGCCCTTTTAGATGAAGCTGCCAGTGAAGAAATGGACCATATGGCTTGGTGTGAAGAGCGTTTGAAGGAGCTCGATTCACGACCCAGTTTATTGAACCCCATTTGGTACTTTGGCTCCTTTGGAATGGGATTGTTAGCGGGCCTTGCCGGTGATCGTTGGAGTTTAGGATTTTTGGCAGAAACAGAGAAACAAGTTGAGCAACATTTGGATGACCATCTGGAAAAGCTTCCAGATGGCGATCTGCGTTCCAGAGCCATTGTGCGGCAAATGCGCGCAGATGAAATAGAGCATGGCGCCAGTGCAATGAGTGCTGGCGGCCAAGAATTGCCGCCATCCATCAAGACAGGCATGGCAGGTATTTCAAAAATAATGACCACGGCTGCGTATAAAATATAAATAACTGTTCATTTATACAGTCTTTTCATCAACTAACGGTCGTATACCTAAAGATATATCTTAGGTATAAGTTACAAGTCATTGTTTTACAGAATAATTTTGTTTAACTCAATTTCCTAAATATTCTCTAAGTGATTGTAATCACTAGGGAATTTACCAAAAATTTACCCAAAAATACTTGACCCTATAGGAAGCTTGCTCTAAAGTGGGAAGAAGTGTGAAAAAGTGGGGTAAATTTTGTTTCAAGGTGCGTCAGCTCTTAATCTCGATGCGAAGGGACGTATGTCGGTGCCGACGAGGCATCGCGACGCTCTTTTGGTGCAAGGGGAGGGTCGAGTCACCTTAACAAAACATCCTGATGGGTGTTTATTACTATTTCCAAGACCTGAGTGGGAAGCATTTCGAACACGAATTGCACAGTTACCAATGGATGCACATTGGTGGCGCAGAATATTTTTAGGCAATGCTGCCGAAATAGATCTAGATAGCGCAGGACGAATTTTAATAAGTCCAGAGTTGCGCAGCGCGGCAAACCTTGATCGAGAAATTATATTGTTGGGCATGGGATCTCACCTAGAAATCTGGGATGCAAATACATACACCAGTAAAGAGCAGGCAGCCATTGCGCAGGGTATGCCGGATGCACTAAAACAATTTACCTTTTGATGACTGGGCGACATGAACAATACCCATCGCCCAGTATTACTGGCCGAGGCAGTTACCGCCATGATCGGCGGAACATCGTTTCAGAAAGAGAGCGCCTTTCTAATCGACGGAACTTTTGGTCGAGGCGGTCACAGCAAAGCCTTATTAGAACAAATAGGATCCAATTGCAAACTCATTGCCTTCGACAAGGATTTAGAGGCAATCAGCATAGCCCAAAAAATAATAGATCCACGTTTACAAATAATACACAGCAGTTTTGCAATGATGGATCAGCATGTCAGAGCCCAATCAGTGGATGCCGTATTACTCGATTTAGGTATCAGTTCACCACAAATCGATACACCCGGGCGAGGATTTTCATTTCGCTTCGATGGGCCACTCGACATGCGCATGGATACGAGTTGCGGAGTATCCGCAGCAGAGTGGCTTGCAAGCGCTCCGGTCGAGGAGATTACCCAAGTGATTAAAACATTT
>Ga0209769_1000803_pt1 | contig 12557 bp, 12 predicted proteins | sample LauGreSuBDMM15DN_2_FD_187569 | JGI IMG/M metagenome (GOLD analysis project Ga0209769, IMG submission 187569) | Freshwater lake microbial communities from Lake Michigan, USA - Su13.BD.MM15.DN (SPAdes) (version 3) | ecosystem: Environmental > Aquatic > Freshwater > Lake | place: Lake Michigan, USA...
AAATTCATGTGGTTACAAACTTCGTGCCTTTGTATTCTTTTTAGCTCGCACTATTACTTAAACAAGATTAGCAACGATTTATTGTAAAGGGGTTAAAAATAAGCCAATTATCTGGCAATGGAAACTTTTAAGGGCACTAGCAGGAATAAGTAAGGGGTGTGGCCAGGTGTTTTAAAACCAATTCAAAAAATAGATATAATTATTAGTTTAATTTATTTTCCTAAAAATAAAAATTTAGCAATTATTATAATAATCAAAGAAAAATATACACAAAATAGATATGTGTTTTTTCTTTGACCTTTGGATTTCGAAATGAAGCGGTTTTTCTAGTTGAGTGATTTTTTCTTCCACCCATCCAAAGAAAATCTTCCTCCCCCGGAAATTAGAATCGAAAGAAAAAGTGTAAAAAAGAGCAGGGATAGTTCCTTCTTTTCAAAAGGATCGGCGGCATGCGCATAAAATGCAGCTACAAGCATGGTAAAAAGTAAGGGAAGGGTGGCCCAGCGGGTTTTGAATCCTGCCATCACCAAGAGGGAGCAACCTACTTCTGCAAAGAGGACCAGCCCCAAACTGATTTCTGGTCCCAGCCCAAAGGGATCCGCAAATTTTACAGGGCCCTCGCCAAAGAGGCGATCAAATTTGGGGAGGCCATGCGTAAGCATCATGCCTCCTGCTAGCAAGCGAACGAGTAAAAGTCCAAGATTGGAAAGGGAGTTATTTTTCATTTTTTGGTTGATTAGGGCCAGATAGCCGATAGCATTCTATTTTTTCCGTTGAGATCCTGCTGTACACGCAGCTGCTCGTAGCCTTGTGAAAGCAAGAGTTGTACCAATTCATCCGCCAAGTTCTCGTAAATCTCGAGGTACAATTTCCCCCCACTTTTTAGCAACTGCTGCCCCCATTCCCCGATGGCTCGGTAAAACACAAGCGGATCCTCATCCGGCACAAAGAGGGCCAAATGCGGTTCAAAATTCAGCACATTGACATGCATTTCTGCTTGGTCACGCAGCGGAACATAAGGGGGATTGGATACAATTAGATCCAGAAGGGGCAGGTCAATAGGCTCCCCCAAAAGGCTCCCTTCGATAAAATGGATGGTGGCCCCAAGTTGAGCCGCATTTTGACGGGCAACCGCCAGGGCTGCTGCCGATACATCCAAGGCATACACGTCCGAATTTTTAAGTTCCAGTGCCAAGCTGATCGGAATACAGCCGGTTCCCGTGCCTAGGTCGAGGATGCGCAAGCCCGAACTTGGATTTTCTTTTAGGATCAGGTGAACCAGCTCTTCGGTTTCGTTGCGTGGAATCAGTGTATCTCGCGTAACCGCAAATGACCTTCCATAAAATGGTGCTTGTCCAAGGATGTATTGGATGGGTTCCCCGGTCATGAGGCGCTGGAAATCTTCAAGCAGCGCGCTCGGGAATTTCGCAGGGATAGCTTCGTGTAAATCTGATCTTTTCAAGCCTAGATGGTGCTCCAGCAGCCAGAAAACCAGGTTTTCGGCTTCTTCCTTGGAATAGGAAGTCAGTTGCCTCGATAGAGAGGCCATCCAAGCTGCATAGGTGGAGTTGCGTTGCATAGCCTACAATATTAAGGACTGTTTGGGATATCCTCGGCAGTCCTGCTGTTGGGAGGAAAATAAAATGTGGCTGCCCATCAAATTAATTCGAACATAAACACACAAAAGCACAAGCAAAAGACGTATCTTATTCTTTTAGTTGTTTGTACAAAGATGAACCGGGGAGAGCTTCTACTTTTTCTCCTGGTCGTGGGAATTTTTTCGATTGATTTTTTTAAGGGTAGGACAGGTTCATTTTTTGATAGCAGCAGCCTACCTCCAAAAATCACACAATGGGAACTCGATTCTTGCACCAGGACTGTATCCATCCAATCCGTTGCTGGAGGAATTCCTCCCTATGATTTCTATGTCTTCAAACAAGAGGAGCCCTTCAGCTACTTTTCTGTGGGCCTTGGCGGTGTGCTGAACTGGGATAAGCTCTGGGTAGGATTTTCTGGGCACCACTTGAATCGGCCGAATGTTACCTTTTACGTGCGTGATGGGCAATCGCTACATTGGCCCAAGTATTCCATCCAAGCAGGCTACACGATCCCTCTTGAGGAGCCTGAGTTTTGGGAGGAGGGCTCTGGGAAATTTGTGCATCTGATGGCTAATTACAAGCGCCAAGGTCCCTTCCAGTTTCTAGATGCGGGGGTCCAGGTGCTACTCAATCAGTTGGTCGTCGGTGGAGGATTTCGGAGTCTTCCCATCCAATCCGACTTGCCCAAGCGGGAGTCTGTCATTGGACTTTTTGGGCTCAATCTCTCCTCTGGGTTGGCGTTTGGCTACAGCTACGATTACCCGATTTCGGATGTCGGCTCCCAGACGCTGGGTTCACACGAACTGAGTTTGCGCTACCAGTTTTTCTACGGTACTCCGAAGTCTCGCGGGCAGCGTTCCCGTGTGCTGCCTTGCTTTTCCTACCTGCGGTGATTTAACCCTAGCTAGTCTGCTACTTGTTCCCGGTTCGTGGCTTTCCATGGGATTGTTGTACCTTTGCCTCAGAATTTTGATTTATGAAGTTACATAACAATACCATCAGAGGCGTTCACACAGCCTTGGAAGCTATTTTTGAACAAGGGCATTATGCGGACAAGGTAATTGAACGCACGCTAAAGTCTAATCCCAAGTGGGGAGCAAAGGACCGTTCTTTTATTGCGGAGACCACCTACGAGATGGTGCGCTGGTGGCGATTGGTCAATTTTCTAAGCCCCTCCAAGGAGCCTTGGGACCTCTTCGGTACCTACTGGCTGATGCAGGGAAATGAGCTTCCCCCTTGGGAAGAATTCGCACGCCTGCAACCCGAAAAAATCAAATCAAAATACGAAGCGATCACGGATCCAGGCTTACTGGAATCTATTCCCGAATGGCTCCAAACTTTAGGATCCCAAGAGTTGGGTGAGAAGTGGGAAGCTGAAATCCACGCCCTCAACGAGGAGGCAGAGGTGGTGTTGCGCGTCAATACACTCAAGACCACTCGGGAGCGACTCAAAAATCTTCTTGAAGCAGATGGCATCCGTAGTTACTTGGTCAAGGGCTACCCAGATGCCTTGGTGCTAGAGGAGCGCCAAAATGTTTTTCGACATCCTTCCTTTAAGGAGGGCTTATTTGAGGTTCAAGATGCCAGTTCCCAGCTGGTAGCCGCTGCATTACTGGTGGAGCCAGGCATGCGGGTCATTGACGCCTGTGCTGGTGCTGGCGGGAAGTCTCTTCACCTTGCTGCGCTGATGGGCAATAAGGGCAAAGTTATCTCCATGGATGTGGAGGAGTGGAAGTTGCAGCAGGCGAAGCTCCGAGCACGAAGAAATGGAGTCTCCATCTTTGAACCCAAATTAATTGAAGGTTCCAAGACGATCAAGCGCCTCAAAGAATCTGCCGATCGATTGTTGTTGGATGTGCCCTGCTCCGGATTAGGGGTGCTGCGCAGAAATCCAGATACGAAGTGGAAGCTTTCTCTAGAGTCGCTAGAAAAGGTGCAAAAAACGCAGCAGGAACTTCTCCAAGCCTATCCCTCCATGTTGAAAAAAGGAGGACAGCTGGTCTATGCTACCTGCAGTATCCTTCCGTCGGAAAATGAGGAGCAGATCAAAAAATTTTTAGAAAGCGAAGCAGGCAAAGACTTTGAATTGCTCGAAGAACGCAAGGTATTCGCACAAGAAAGCGGCTTTGATGGTTTTTTTATTGCACGACTTTTGAAGAAATAAGGAATTGTACTTACAATGTACCAAGTACTAAGTACAATGTACCAAGTATCAAGACGATTAGAACCAAGAACCAAGAGATTAGACTTACTATTCTACTGCCAGGAAACTCCTGCTAATCAGGAGCAGCATTCATCTTGGCTCTTGTGTCTCGTCTCTTGCTTCTAAACGATATTTGTACTTCGTACTTGGTACCTGGTACTTCGTACAATTTATTTTTATACTTTTCTACGAAAGCAACACAAATTCCATGTAACTTTGACGGGCAAATAGGGTTCCCTACCTACGATATTTGCCATGAATAAAAACTCATCGAAGTTTCTATACGAAGCACTCACCTACGACGACGTGCTTCTTGTTCCAGGATATTCAGAAGTGCTCCCTCGTGAGACTTCCACTGCTACCTGGCTCACCAAAAAAATCCGATTAAATATCCCCCTAGTTTCTGCTGCCATGGATACGGTCACAGAATCGGAGCTGGCGATTGCCATTGCTTTGGAAGGTGGTTTGGGATTTATCCATAAAAACATGTCGATCGAAAAGCAGGCTGCTCAGGTTCGCAAAGTGAAGCGCTCCCAGGCAGGAATGATTCTCGATCCCATTACCTTGGACATCAACTCCAAGGTAAAGGATGCTGAAGCGATTATGCGTGAGTTTAATATTGGTGGGATCCCCGTAGTAGATGCGCAAAAAGTGCTTAGGGGAATCATCACCAACCGTGACCTGCGGTTTATCAAGGATCCTAGCCGATTGATTCGTGAGATCATGACTAGTGAAAACCTGATTACGGCCAAGTCGGGAATCTCCCTAGAGCAGGCTGAAGAAATTCTTCAGGAATATAAAATTGAAAAGCTCCCGATCGTAGATGATGAAGGCAAATTGACTGGCCTAATTACCTACAAGGATATATTGAAACGAAAAGATAAGCCCAATGCCTGCAAGGATGAGTTTGGAAGACTACGTGTTGGCGCTGCTGTAGGGGTGACTGCCGATATAGTAGAGCGTGTTGAGGCCCTAATGAATGCAGGTGTAGATGTGGTTTCCATCGATACGGCACACGGACACTCCAAAGGGGTAATAGATACCTGCAGAAAAATTAAAACTACTTTTCCCGATCTAGAAGTGATTGTCGGTAATATCGCCACTCCTGAAGCTGCATTGGCTCTTGCCGATGCAGGTGCCGATGCGGTAAAAGTGGGTGTAGGCCCTGGCTCCATCTGCACAACCCGTATCATTGCGGGCGTGGGCGTACCTCAGTTGTCGGCTGTTTATGAGTGTGCCGAAGCCTTGAAAGGAACCGGCGTACCTGTGATTGCCGATGGAGGGGTTCGCTATTCTGGGGATCTGGTCAAAGCCATTGCCGCAGGAGGCAGCTCAATCATGATTGGCTCTTTGCTGGCGGGTACCGAAGAAGCTCCTGGTGATATGATCATTTTTGAAGGCAGAAAATTCAAAAGCTACCGTGGTATGGGCTCCTTGGAGGCTATGGAATCAGGTTCCAAGGATCGCTATTTCCAGGATGCCGAAGACAATATCAAAAAATTAGTTCCGGAAGGGATTGTTGGACGTGTGCCATTCAAAGGACTGGTTTCGGAAGTTTTGTACCAGTTGGTAGGGGGCTTGCAGGCAGGAATGGGCTATTGTGGTACCAAGACCATTGAAGACTTACAGGCAAATGGCAAGTTTGTCAAAATCACTACGGCAGGGGCCAAGGAATCTCACCCACACGATGTGAGTGTGACGAGCGAGGCGCCCAATTACAGCATCAAATCTTAAGCAAGGGAAACCGGTCTAAAAGCCGGTTTCTTTTTTTATTTTTGTTCCATCCGCTTACAAAAAGCAATTTTGCTTTGCCCAGCCTCTATGTTTTCTACGGTATACAAGAAAATTCTCAAGCCCCTCCTTTTTCTGCTGCAGCCGGAAACAGCCCATCACTTTACTTTTGGGATGATCAAATGGGCTTTTAATTTTCCCCTAGTGAAGCCAATTTTGCATTCCCTATTCAAATTGGAGGATCCCCGTTTGCAACGGGAAGTCTTTGGATTGAAATTTTCAAACCCTGTTGGCCTGGCTGCTGGCTTTGATAAGGATGCACACTTGATCGACGAGATGGCGATGCTCGGATTTGGATTTATTGAAATCGGGACGCTCACCCCAAAGCCCCAAGAAGGCAATCCCCAGCCCCGACTCTATCGACTGCCCCAAGATGAAGCCTTGATCAATCGGATGGGCTTTAACAATGGGGGAGTGCTGGGTGCCATCGACCGTCTCAAAAAAAGAAAATCTTCGGTCATCGTAGGAGGGAATATTGGGAAAAATAAAGTGACTCCCAACGAGGATGCACTAGACGATTACTTGTATTGTTTGGAGGCATTGCATCCCTATGTTGACTATTTTGCAGTGAATGTAAGTTCGCCCAATACCCCCAACCTCCGGGATCTCCAGGAAAAGGAACCTTTGAAAAAACTATTGCTAGGCGTGAAGGCTGCCAATGCGCAGCATCCTCAGCCCAAGCCGATCTTGCTAAAGATCGCTCCAGACCTGAGCAATGGACAGCTAGACGACATCATCGAGATCGTTCGAGAAACGCAAATTGAGGGCGTCATCGCCACCAATACCACGCTGGATCGTTCCAATTTGAGTACTGATTCGACCAGCCTAGAACGCATTGGTTCGGGTGGAGTAAGTGGAAAATCTTTGGAAAAAAGGAGTACTGAAGTGATTCGTTACCTTTACCAGCAGTCTGGCGGAGCTTTTCCAATCGTCGGTGTAGGAGGAGTTTTCTCCGCACAAGATGCGATTGAGAAGCTGGAGGCAGGCGCAAGCCTCGTACAAGTTTACTCGGGCATGATTTATGAGGGACCCAACTTGATCAAAGAAATCAAGAAGGGTCTTCAGCTATATTTCGCAAAGTAAGTTGGCATTCTTCTCACTTTTGGCTAACATTAACCTTCGTATTTTATTCGCAAATGGCATCCGAATCACCCAAGACCAATACGTTTCGAAAGAAAGCTGAAAACGCGCCTAAGGCGAGTTCGGAACCTAAAAAGCCTGCTTTCTCGGTTGGGAAAATAGAATTCAAACAGGTGGGCATCACCTTCGGGATTGTTTTGATTTTGATCAGCATTTTTCTGGGAGTAGCGTTTGCCTCCTACCTGATGAACGGGCCACAGGATCAGAGTTTGGTCATGAACAATACGGACCAAGCGATTCGAGATGCAGCCAAAGAGTCAAAAAACTGGTTGGGATACTTAGGTTCTCAAGCAGCACACTGGATGATTTTTCGTTGGTTCGGCGTAGCAGCATTCCTTTTCCCTCCATTCTTATTTCTACTTGGCTTTCGATGGACCTTCCAGGTTTCCCTGTATTCACTCACGCGCTATACGGTGTTTGCCTTGTTTTTTGCGGCATGGATTGGTTTGGTAACAGGCTATGCAGGGATTTTAATAGAAGGATATTCCTATTGGAGCTTTGCTTCAGGGGGATTGGGTTACGAGCTGGCAAAACTTTCCTATGACTTTTTGGGAATGGGTACTTGGCTGCTGATTTTCGGTTCCCTATTCATTTTCATCATTTTATTTTTTAGCATCCAGCAGCTCAATTGGTTCCCTCCCAAGACCAAGTCTGCAGATGGGTTAGAACTCGACGAGGATTCCAAATCGAGCATTCCTTCTCCATTTTTGGGAGCAGATGAAGAAGAGATTGAGGACGATGGGAGCGCCTGGGAGGTAAATGAAGACGATCTAGAGCTACCGATGGCTGGGGATAAAGTTGATTTTAGTTTGGCAGAAGAAACCCCAGTACCAGTTCTACCCCTTCAATACACCGATGACCTAGAGGAGGATCTCTTCGATGTGCCGCAGGTCAACCTGTTAGAAAATGACCCCATTCTTCTGAAGGAAGGAAATTTCACGGTGCAAAAGGGCCCTGAAGAGGAGAAGACGGTAGATGAAGTAGAAAATCTAGACCCCTACGATCCTACCCTTGATCTGCCGAACTACAAGTACCCCACCCTAGACTTGCTCAACGGATACGATGTAAAGAAGGTCACCGTGTCCCGTCAGGAACTCGAGGAAAACAAGGATAAGATCGTGACTACCTTGGAAAACTTTCAGATTGGAATTCAAGGGATCCAAGCGACCATCGGTCCGACAGTGACCTTGTATGAGATTGTTCCCAATCCAGGTGTGAAGATTTCCAAGATCAAAAATCTGGAAGATGACATTGCCTTAAGCTTGGCTGCTTTGGGTATCCGTATCATCGCTCCTATCCCAGGTAAAGGCACCATAGGCATTGAGGTGCCCAATAAAAACAGGGAATTGGTACCAGCTCGAGCAGTGTTGGGTACCGAAAAATTCATGAAGTCCGACAAGGAACTTCCCATTGCCTTAGGGAAAACCATCTCTAACGAAGTCTTTGTAGCCGATCTAGCCAAAATGCCTCACTTGCTTATGGCAGGGGCTACTGGGCAAGGAAAGTCGGTGGGTCTAAATATGATTTTGGCTTCCCTGATCTACAAAAAGCACCCTTCTCAACTAAAGTTTGTCTTAGTAGATCCCAAGAAGGTGGAATTGACCTTATTCAATAAGATTGAACGCCATTTTTTGGCCAAGCTACCTGGTTCTGAAGAGGCGATCATTACCGACACCAAAAAGGTTATCCACACGCTCAATTCTTTGTGTATGGAGATGGACAATCGCTATACTTTACTCAAGGAAGCGGGTGTACGTAATTTGAAAGAATACAATACCAAGTTTGTGGCTCGGAGACTGAATCCCGAAAAAGGGCATTATTTTATGCCCTACATCGTGCTAGTCATAGACGAGTTGGCGGACTTGATGATGACAGCAGGCAAGGAGATAGAAGCGCCTATTGCGCGCTTGGCACAGCTCGCCCGAGCCATTGGCATCCACTTGGTCGTTGCTACGCAGCGTCCTTCAGTCAATGTGATCACAGGGGTAATCAAGGCCAACTTCCCAGCACGACTATCTTTCCGCGTCACCTCCAAGATTGACTCACGCACCATTTTAGATGCTGGTGGAGCAGACCAGCTGATCGGAATGGGGGATATGCTCCTGTCTGTCGGATCTGAAATGACCCGTATCCAATGCGCCTTCCTAGATACCCCAGAAGTGGAAGAAGTGTGTAATTGGATTGGGGAACAAAAAGGCTATTCCTCTGCTTACCTACTTCCAGAATATGTTGGGGAAGATGGAGAGGGATCAGGAGTGGAAATTGACTTGTCTGACCGAGATGCATTATTTGATGAAGCTGCCCGTCTGATTGTATTGCACCAGCAAGGCAGCACCTCTTTGATCCAACGCAAGCTCAAGTTAGGTTACAACCGTGCCGGCAGAATCGTAGATCAGTTGGAAGCTGCAGGGGTGGTGGGGCCCTTTGAAGGTTCCAAAGCACGAGAGGTTTTAATTCAGGATGAAGTAAGTTTGGAACGGTTATTGAGTAGTTTGTAAGCGATGCTTTACGAATTACGGCAGACCTTGCATGAATCTTAAATTTCTTTTTTTTGCATTTTTAGCTTCTGGCTTTCTTGCGGCACCTAGCCAAGCTCAAAAAGACCCCAAGGCAAAAACTGTGTTGGATGCCATGAGCCAGAAATTTCAAAGCATGAAGGGCTTTACCGCAAGCTTTGAATATACCTTCCAAGATGAAGGAGGAGCAGGTGACCGACAGAGTGGAGAGGTAGCAGTCCTAGGAGATAAGTACCGCCTCAAGCTTCCTGACCAAGAAATTTACAACGATGGCAAGACCGTGTGGACCTTTATCCAAACGGCAGGATACAAGGAAGTAACCATCAACGATGCCGCCGGGATGGAGGGCGAATTGACCCCTTCCAACATCTATACCCTGTACCAATCTGGATTTAACTACAAGCTATTAGCAGACAAAACCTACCAAGGGAAGCCCATTTCCACGGTGGAACTGACTGCATTAAAATCCAATGCCCCATTTAAGCAGGTTCGTCTTCTAGTAGAAAAAGGGACGCAGCAGCTGTTGGGTTGGGAAATGTTGGATGGGCAGGGAGGTGTATTTACCTATTCTTTTAAAAATCTCAAAGCATCCCCAAGCCTTCCTTTGAGTTATTTTATGTTTGATGTTAAAAAATATCCAGGGATAGAAGTGATCGACCTGAGATAAGTTTTTAAGTAGAAATCTATTTTATTCCGTCACTCCCTTTTTTTACTTCCTCCAGAAGATCTTGTCCTGCCTCCTTTACTGTGGGCAAAATAGGACTTAAAATTTCTAAAATACCCGGAGTAAGCGGTTCGAGGTAAGCCAGGTACTCACTTTTTTTCTCCCAATCTTTAAAGGCCTCCAGCTCGATTTTTCCCAATACCCACACGAGTAAGCTGATAAAAAAACCGGTTCGTACGATACCGAGTACCGCTCCACCTATACTATCTAGCCCTCCCAAGAGTACTAGGGCCATCATTTTTTTGAGGGCCTTGCCAGCGAGGTTCGCCAGGAAGAGGGTAGAGAAAAAAATCAGTAAAAATGCAAGTATTGGTAAGCCAAAAGCCGCTTCATCTGTTTCGGTAGCGAGCCATTTGCTCACCCCTTCCATAAAATAAACTCCCAGAACGATAGCCAGCACAAAGCCAAGCAGGCCGATAATACTCATCAGCAGGCCTTTTTTATAGCCCTCATAGGCCCCTAAGCCTAAAAGGAGAAGGATGATTACATCTACCGGTTCCAACTTAATTTGTCAATAAGAGTTTAACCTGCTCTGAAATTGCCTTGCCGTCTGCCTTTCCGGCCAACTCTTTGCTCGCCAATCCCATTACTTTGCCCATATCCTTTGGGCCCGTGGCACCAGAGCTCGCGATGATGGATTGAATTGCTTGTACTAGTTCCTCTGGAGACAAAGCTTTCGGCAAAAATTCCTGAATAATCGCCAACTCGGCCAATTCCACCTCGAGAAGGTCGGCACGATTTTGTTTTTCGTAGATTTCAGCAGAGTCTTTTCTCTGTTTGGCAGATTTGGTCAATACCTTCAATTCATCCTCAGTACTCAATTCTCCAGAAAACCCTTCTTTGGTCTCTTCCAGTAAAATGAGAGACTTGATCGCCCGCAAAGCGGTTAGCCTTACCTTGTCTCTTGCCAACATAGCGGATTTAATTTCGCCTTCTATTCGCTGCTTTAAAGCCATAAGTTTTAGTTTTGCGTTATACCACTACAACAAAGTAAAAATACCCTTTTTTGGTACTGAAATGACAAAGCTAAGTGTAAATATCAACAAGATTGCCACCATCCGGAATGCCCGAGGAGCCAATAATCCCAATGTGGTACAGGTGGCAAAAGACTGCGAACGATTTGGTGCACAGGGGATCACTGTGCATCCTCGCCCCGATGAGCGGCACATTCGCTACCAAGATGTGATGGACTTGGCTCAAGTGGTACGCACTGAATTCAATATCGAAGGCTATCCTGATGCACGATTTATGGAGCTTATCCGAACCGTGAAGCCCGCTCAAGCCACCTTAGTTCCTGATCCACCCACAGCCATTACTTCCAATACCGGTTGGGATACCATCCGGCATCAAGCGATGCTTCGGGATATCGTCGCGGAGCTTCATGAGATGGGCACCCGAGTTTCCATTTTTATCAATCCTGAAGCCAAGTATTTTGAGCCTGCCAAGGGTACAGGCACAGACCGGGTAGAGCTCTACACGGAACCCTATGCCTCTGGTTATCACCTAGACCGGGAAAAGGCCGTTCAGCCCTATGTGGAGGTAGCCAAGTTGGCCACTGAACTCGGATTGGGCATCAATGCTGGCCATGACTTGGACCTGCATAATTTGGCCTACCTCAAGCAGCATATCCCTCAGTTGGAGGAGGTGTCGATAGGCCATGCGCTAATTTGTGACGCGCTTTACTACGGATTGGAGAATACCATTCAGATGTACCGCAGGCAGTTGGAGCTGTAAATTTGTCAACGGTAGATATCCATAACGCTATCAATAGCCACGTAATTCGTATTTCGTAATTCGTCCTTTCAAAATGAAGCTGAATTTCAAAAAATCCGGCACCGGCCCCAGCCCCCCTCTCGTCATTCTTCACGGCCTATTTGGTTCCTTGGATAACTGGTTTTCCATTGCCAAGGAACTAGTGGAGCACTATACCTTGTATCTCGTGGACCAGCGCAACCATGGGGACTCTCCGCATGCTTCCGAATGGAACTATGGGGTCATGGTGGAGGATTTGCGAGAATTATTGGATGCCGAGGGCTTGGATTCCGTGTACTTGATGGGACATTCCATGGGCGGAAAGACGGTGATGAATTTTGCTGTGACCTATCCTGAGCGCGTACGCAAACTCATCGTGGGAGACATAGCCCCAAGGTACTATCCCATTCACCATCAGCTGATCTTGGAGGGCTTAAATGCCTTAGATCTTTCCAGTCTCCAATCTCGAAAAGAAGCGGATGAGCAGCTGGCTGCATCCATTCCAGAACTGGGAATCCGCCAATTTTTATTGAAAAGTTTGGGGAGGGATGCGAATGGATTCGCATGGAAAGTCAATCTCCCGGTAATCACCAAGCAGATTGAAGAGGTGGGTAAAGCCTTGGAAGCGAGAACCGCTTTTGATGGTCCTACCTTATTTTTGGGAGGAGCTAATTCCGATTACATTCAAGAGCAGGACCTTTCCGATATAAAGCTCCATTTTCCAAATGCCGAATGGATCTCCATTCCCGATGCAGGGCATTGGCTTCATGCGGAACAGCCGCAAGCCGTAGTAGCGGAAATGAGGAAGTTTTTGGGCTAAAATTTGAACTGTC
>Ga0209769_1000805_pt1 | contig 12555 bp, 7 predicted proteins | sample LauGreSuBDMM15DN_2_FD_187569 | JGI IMG/M metagenome (GOLD analysis project Ga0209769, IMG submission 187569) | Freshwater lake microbial communities from Lake Michigan, USA - Su13.BD.MM15.DN (SPAdes) (version 3) | ecosystem: Environmental > Aquatic > Freshwater > Lake | place: Lake Michigan, USA...
CATTATTTATTTTGTTTGTTTCTGTTCAGTCCATTTTTGCTCAAAAAATGCGCGGGCAGGTGCTAGATCAAGAATCGAAATTACCTTTATGGGGCGCTTCTGTTTCTTACGTAGGAAGTCCCAATGGAACGATTACGGATGCCAATGGATATTTTTCCATTCGTTTGCTTTCTCAAAAAAACACCCTGAAAATTAGTTTTGTTGGCTATGAGCCGGTCGAGATGTTAGCTGAAAAAGCAAATCGTGTCGAATTAAAACGCTCCAGTTTTTTACAAGATGAGGTGACGGTCAAGGCCTTGCGCGCGGATGAAAATTCGGCGATGGCCTTTTCAAATGTTTCGGCAGCGGAACTAGGCAAAAATAACCTGGGCCAAGATATGCCCAATTTGCTAAATTTTACTCCATCAGTGGTGACTACTTCAGATGCGGGTGCGGGAATTGGTTATACCGGAATTAGAATTCGAGGCTCAGACGCGACGAGGGTTAATGTGACGATCAATGGCATTCCTGTCAATGATTCTGAATCTCAAGGAACCTATTGGGTCAATATGCCCGATTTTGCGAGCTCAGTTAATTCTGTTCAAATACAAAGGGGTGTAGGTACGTCGACGAACGGTGCCGGTGCTTTTGGTGGATCGGTCAACATGCAAACAAATCATTTTGAGGAGAAATCCTATGCAGAAATAAATACTTCTGGGGGATCTTTTGGAACGCTTAAGACAACACTGAAATTAGGGTCGGGGTTGTTGGGTGGCAAATTTACGGTGGATGGACGTTTGTCAAGAATCGTTTCGGATGGCTACATCGACCGCGCATCCTCTAATCTTCAATCCGCTTATCTGTCTGCTGCTTATTTTGGCAAAAAAAGCTTTGTGCGGGTCAATTATTTTCTTGGCAAAGAGAAGACTTTTCAGTCCTGGTATGGGACTCCAGAATCTCGCGTGAGTGGGTCTAAAACCGAGATGCAGGCTTATATTGAACGCAATTATTTGTCGAACGCGGAGGCCGAAAACTTGTTGAAATCTGGTCGGACTTATAATTATTATACCTATGCAAACCAAACGGATAATTATGCTCAGGATCATGTGCAATTGTTGACAAATCATCGAATTTCCGCTGCCTGGAATTTAGATTTAAATGCTCATTATACTTATGGAAGGGGTTATTACGAAGAATTCAAGCCTGAAGCCGCTTTAGAAAATTATGGAATAAATTCAAAAATTAGCACCGATTTGGTTCGCCAAAAATGGTTAGATAATGACTTTTATGGATCGACTTTTTCGTTGCAGTATGAAGGATCTACCAAGATTAAATTCAATTTTGGGGGTGCTTGGAATCGATATGTAGGGAGACATTATGGACTCATTTTGGAGGGGAAATTCTTGCCTGTTTCATACAAAGGCTATGAGTGGTATCGGAGTAGGTCCCAAAAAACTGATTTGAATTTCTATGCAAAAGCTAATTTGGTTTTAGCTGATCGTTGGAATGCATACCTTGATTTACAATACCGAACGGTGGGACATACGATGTTGGGCACGGCAGATAAGTTTTTGACATTGGCCAATCAAAACAGCTATCAATTTTTTAACCCCAAAGCGGGTTTGACCCATCAGATTTCAGATGAATCAAAAATTTATTCTTCGATTTCTTTGGGCAGCAGGGAACCTAGTCGGCAAGATTTTGTAGACAATCCAAATTCCGCACCCCGACCCGAATACCTTCAGGATTATGAGCTAGGCTATCAGCGCGCTGGGAAAAAATATGCCTTGCAATTGAACGGCTATTTCATGAAATATAAGGATCAATTGGTCCTTACCGGCGCCCTAAATAATGTAGGCGAGGCGATACGAACCAATGCTCCAGACAGTTACCGATTGGGTCTAGAGGCTTCTTTGAATTATCAAATTTTGCCTTATCTCCTTTGGTCGGGAAATGTAACGTTGAGCCAAAATAAAATACAAAATTTCAATGAGAAGTTGACCGATTACGAAAACTACACCGAGAAAATCATCCCACACGGCACAACGGATATAGCGTATTCTCCCAATGTAATCGCCGGGAATACGATTACCTATAAAATAGGAGCTTTTGAGGGAGCGCTTTTGTCTAAATATGTGGGCAAGCAATATTTAGATAATACGTCAACGGAGAAGCGATCATTGGCTGCTTATGTCACTCAAGATTTGAGGTTTAGCTATGTGTTTTCTAAATACATCAGCGCTACTTTATTGATGAATAATGTGCTGAATTCGATGTACTCGTCTAATGGATATACCTACAGTTACCTGTATGCAGGAGAATTAACAACGGAAAATTTTCAATATCCTCAGGCGGGGTTCAACTTTTTATTGGGACTCAATATTCGGCTGTAGGAATTTTTCAATGTTTCAAGCCTTATTTTTATAAGGCTTGAAACAAAATAACTATTCCACTAAATCCCATTTCCATCCCCATTTGGCCAGTCGGTAGCGAACGGAGTACCATAAAACACCTAAGCCATAAATGGAACTTCGTTTAAAATTAATCGACGACGCTTCTTCGAAATATTTAGTTGGGCACGTTACTTCGCCAATCTCAAAACCCTTCCAAAACAATTGCAACACCATTTGATTATCAAAAATAAAATCGTTGTCACATTTTGTAAACTGAACGGCTTCTAACGCTTCTTTGGAAAAAGCCCGATATCCAGTGTGGTATTCGGAGAGTTTTTGGTCAATGAGTATATTTTGAAACAGGGTTAATAGCCGATTGGCTATATATTTATAAATAGGCATGCCGCCTTTTAAAGCACCTTTTCCTAAAATTCTCGAGGCAAAAACTACAGGGTATAAGCCATTGCCAATAATAGAAATCATGGCTTTTAATAACATGGGAGTGTATTGATAATCCGGATGCAGCATGATCACGATGTCACCGCCTAAGGCAAGCGCTTTTGTGTAACATGATTTTTGATTTCCGCCATAGCCTAGGTTTTTATCATGTTGCACGATATGCTTTATGCCAATTTTTTTCGCTACTTCCACCGTATTGTCCGGACTATAATCATCCACTAAAATCACCTCATCCACCCAATCATGTGGTATTTCTTGATATGTTTTTTCTAATGTTAAAGCGGCCTTGTATGCCGGCATCACCACGATAACCTTTTTCCCTTCGTACATATTTTTCGGCTATTTTTTGCGACCTTTGTGTCGCCTAATGGTAAAATTAAATATTTATGAGCGAATCTCTATTTTTTCTTCTTTTTTCAATCTTGGTCATAGCCATTATGCTTGTGGACCTGGGAATTTTCAAAAAGGCAGGAGCTGCGGAGGTTACCTTTAAAGAGGCGGGTTTTTGGACAGGGGCATGGGTACTTTTAGCGATTTCGTTTTACTTTTTTTTGGGACAGTTTGGGGGTATGGTGCATGGCATTACGGATGCAAATGGATTAATTGCCGTCAAAGAATTGTATGCTCCTCACATAGACTTGGGCAGCGGGTCTTTTGCTGACCAATTAGCTATTTTTCAAAATAATTTATCCCTTGAGTTTATTACGGGGTATTTGGTCGAATATTCGTTGTCGGCCGACAATGTATTTGTCTTCATTTTAATTTTCAATTCCTTTGGTGTTCAAAAGCGCTACTATAAAAAGATCTTGGTTTGGGGTATTTTGGGAGCCATCATTTTGCGTTTAATTTTCATCTTCGTGGGCGCGGCTTTGTTGCAAAAATTTGATTGGATCATTTACGTTTTTGGAGCATTTTTAGTTTATACGGGAGTGAAAATTTTATTTACCAAGCAACATGATGAAGAGATTAATCCGTCCGAACACCCCATCGTAAAGTTCTTATCGCGATTCTTTAATGTGTATCACCGGAATGTCATAGGTCGATTCTTCGTTCGTATGAAAACGGGGAAATTATTTATTACGCCTATTTTCGTGATCGTGGTGGTGATTGCTTTTACCGATATATTATTTGCCGTGGATTCCATTCCGGCCATTTTCTCGATTTCTAAGGATCCTTACATTGTCTTTTTCTCCAATGTTTTTGCGGTGATGGGCTTACGTTCGCTCTTCTTTTTTCTGTCGAATTTGATGGGCTTATTTCGCTTTTTGCCGATCGGCTTAGGAGTTTTACTGAGTTTCGTAGGTTTGAAAATGCTGGGGCATCACTATTTAACTGAAATCGGTTTTGGAACGCTTTCCTCCTTAGCGGTGATTGTCGGTATTTTAGCGACCAGCATTATTTTGAGTTTGCTCTTCCCAGAGAAGAAAGAAGTCAAATAATTCAAAGATATGTCTTTGTTACATTCACATAACATTGTAATTTAATTTTTTAAAATTAAACATATGAAAAATCACTTTTTTATTCTTCTATTTTCAGCATTGCTCTTATTTAGTTGTACTCAAAAAATTAAAATTGGAAATAATTCAATTGATACTAGTAACAAAAATAGAAGGGGAGAAGTGTTATTTCTTGGAAATAAAAGTAAGCATCATGATTCTGGTAAGTATGCTCCATGGTTGTCCATATCGCTATTTAAAGAAGGAATTAATGTTACTTATACGGATAATATAGATGATATAAATTCGGAAAATTTATTAAAATATGATGGTTTAATTATTTATGCTAATTATGAAACAATATCAGTAGATCAAGAGAATGCATTGAAGGGATTTGTCGAAGGGGGAAAAGGATTAATTGCGCTTCATTCAGCGTCTGGATGTTTTAAAAATTCTGAATGGTATATTAAAACAATTGGCGGCCAATTTGCATCACATTCTTCAGGGCCAATTGAATCCATTATAAATAAGTCCGATCATCAGATTACGAAGGATTTAGCAAGTTTTATAACCAAATGGGATGAGACCTACATGCACAAGAATTTAAATAGTGACATGACAGTTCTTACCTCCAGGAAAGATGTCAAGGGAAATATTCCATATACTTGGATACGAAACCAAGGAAAAGGCAGAGTTTTTTATACTGCTTATGGACATAATGATTCCACTTGGACTAATCCAGGTTTTCTTAAATTAGTGAATAATGGTGTCAAGTGGAGCTTAGGAAATTCAGTGCAAAATAAGATTGCTTATTTAAATATACCTAAAGTAGATATTTATGAATCTTCTGGCATTCAAATTTCTGATTTTACCAAGAGGCATATGGTACCCAAGATGCAAGAGTCTTTGAAACCAGAAGAATCACTTAAGTTAAGTCAAGTACCCGTTGATTTTGATATAAAATTATTTGCATCAGAGCCAGATATTACAAATCCAATTGCGATGGCATGGGATGAAAAAGGGCGACTTTGGATTGTAGAATCAGTGGATTACCCAAATACATTTTTAGAAACGGATGGTGCGTCAAATGACCGAATTAAGATTTGTGAAGATGTGGATGGGGATGGTAAGGCAGATAAATTTACCATTTTTGCTGATAAATTAAATATCCCAACCAGTATAGTTTTTGCAAATGGTGGCCTAGTTGTTTCGATGGCACCTTATTTTTTGTTTTTAAAAGACACTGATGGAGATGACCGCGCTGATGTAAGGGAAATAATCATGAAAGGTTGGGATAAAAATGATACCCATTTTGGCCCTTCAAATTTACAGTATGGTTTTAATAATAAGATATGGGGAGTTGTTGGATCAGGTTTTACTGGACTTTCAAAAGACGGGAAAGAATATAATTTTAGAACTGGTGTTTATAATTTAAATCCAGATGGAACGGGTTTGAATTTTTTAGGTAATACAAGTAATAATACATGGGGTTTAGGTATTACTGAAGAAAATAATGTGTTTATTTCTACAGCTAATAATACTCATAGTGCCTATTACTCTATGCCAGCATCATTATTGCAACGAAATTTACTTGGATCCAAGATTCAATCTGTTCAAAAAATAGATGGACACTATGATTCTCATTCATTGACTCCTAACCTCAGGCAAGTTGATGTGGTAGGGGGATTTACCTCAGCGGCTGGGCATCATTTCTATACAGCCAGAGATTTTCCTAAATCTTATTGGAATCGAATTGCTTTTGTTTGTGAGCCAACGGTAAGATTAATTCACAACGCAATTATAAGTCCGAATGGTTCTGGTTTTTCTGAAAATGACGGATGGAATTTACTAGCTAGTTCAGATGAGTGGGTGGGTCCAGTACAAGCAGAAGTGGGACCTGATGGAGCTGTTTGGGTTGCCGATTGGTATAATTTCATTATTCAACATAATGTGTTTGTTGAAAGACAAGCTCCTTCAAACATGGTCCTCCCTTTTGTCAATCAGCCAAGGGGTCAGGGAAATGCATTTATTAGTCCAATGCGTGATATAAATCATGGTCGAATTTACCGCATCGTATACAAAAAAGCGAAGCCATATAGTCCACTTATTTTGTCTAAGAATGACCCAATAAGTTTATTGAAAGGTTTAAATTCGGATAATATGTTTTGGCGTATGACAGCCCAAAGACTTATTGTTGAATCAAAAAATGTTTCATTGATTCCTGAATTGTATAAAATCATTGAAAATAATCTTGTGGATGAAATAGGTTTAAATAGTCCTGCCGTTCACGCAATTTGGACGCTTCATGGACTAGGCGAAATTAATCCTGATAATGCTAAATCATTGAATGCAATTAGTTTGGCATTAAAACATCCTGCTGCAGGGGTTAGGAAAGCTGCTCTAGAAACTTTACCTCCAAGTTCAAATAGTACGGAATTAATTATAAATTCTGGAATTTTGAATGATAAAAATCTTAATGTTAGATTGGCTGCTTTTATTTCAATTGCGAATATGCCAGCATCTAAAAATGTTGGCGAAGAGATTTATAAGCAATCTTTAATGACTGATAATGAATCAGATGAATGGATCCCTCAGGCTTTATTTGCTGCGGCAATAAAAAATAGAGATGGATTTTTATTGGCTGCGAATAATAAAAATATTGCCCAATCAAAGGATAAAAATTCGTTAGCCTTTAAAGTCTATGAAGGTATTAACAAAGAAACGTATACCCTTTTAAGAAGAAGTACTATTGCGCTTATTCCTGATGTAATCAATAAAGAATTAATTATAAAAGGTAAGATAATTAAAGGAGTTCGAAATAATGAAGGTTTGATTGTAGGTCAAGGAGGCAATGAAGATGGATATGGTCTTTATATAAAGGATAATAGATTATGTGCCTCAATTAAACAGTTTAATCAAGTTTATAATTTTGTCTCTAAAGACACCTTAAAAGATCAATTTAACTTTACTTTCAAGCTTATTAAAGAAGGTATAGTGGAGCTTAGTGTAGATGATGATATTAAGGTAAAAGGTAAAGTCCCATCTTTGTTTTCTAGGTCCTTACTAAAAGAAGTTCAAATACAGCGTGTACAAAATACTTCTAATGTCATTAATGGAAACTCTATTGAGTCTTATACTACTACTTCACCCTTCAATGGCACTTTATTAAACGGAACATTAGAACTAATTAATAATCTGGACAAAAACATTAGTACCCCGCTTCCTCAGGCTCCTACTAATCAAACCGCTATTATTGAGATAAAAGTTATCCCGGAACAAATGAAGTATGATAAACAAATAGTTACGGTAAAATCAGGCGTGCCGGTGATTATTAAACTTGATAATCCAGATAATATGCAGCATAATTTGATAATTTGCAAAATTGGCACTAAAGAAAAAGTAGGAAATGCTGCTGATATAATGGCAAAAGATCCCAAAGCGTTTGAGAAAAATTACATTCCTAAAATGGACGAAATTATTGCCTCTACAAAATTAGTTAACCCCGGAGAATCTTATTTTTTAGAATTTATAGCTCCTAAAATACCGGGGGATTATCCATTTATATGTACATTTCCTGGACATTGGAGAATAATGCAAGGTATTTTGCGCGTACAATAATCTGTAACCTTATAATAACGAACGACATGAAAACGTTAATTAAATTTTCAATTTACCATAAATTAACAAGTATATTTATTTGTTTAGTAACTGTTTTGTTTTTGTTTAATTGTAGTCAGCAGACTAGTAGCCAACTTAAAACCAACAAGCCTATTCGAGTACTAATAGTAGGAGGCGGTACCTCTCACAACTTCGATTTATGGTATAAAAAAGTTGATGCAATTACATTAAGGGATAATGATTTTGCAAAAGTTAATTATCTTGGAGATCCTGATTCTATTAAATATTTTTTACCGGAAGTCGATGTATTATATCTTGCAAATAATCGGCCAATTAAAAATATGGAAGTACGTAAAGCCATTATAGATTTTGCAAATGCAGGCAAAGGATTACTAATTGCACATCCAGCTATGTGGTATAATTGGAAGGATTGGCCAGAATATAACCAACAAATTGTTGGTGGAGGTTCACGTGGTCATGATAAATTTGGGGAGTTCGACGTTACTATTGTAAATAAGCAGCACCCTATTACCAATGGTTGTGAACTAAATTTTAAATTAAAAGATGAACGGTATTATTATAAAATGGATGATACTGGTCCTGGAATTGAAATTTTAGCTTCCTCGAGTACTCCAAATTCAGATTTAATTTATCCATCTGTATTTATTGTAAAGCATCCCAAAACTAGGATTGTTGGGCTTGCTTTAGGTCATGATTCTGGTTCTCATGATTTAAGCAGTTATAAAACGTTATTAAGAAATTCAATAAAATGGTTAGCATATAAATAGTTTACACTTTAATTTTTACAAAGATGAATGAAAAAAAAATCACAGTAGTTATAGTTGGTATGGGGTTTGGAAAAGAATTTATCCCTATTTATAAATCTCACCCTAACATCAAATCAGTAGGAATTTGTACACGAAATAAAAAAACGAGAGATGAGCTTTGTTCAAAATTTGACTTAGACCCAAATCTTTGTTTTGCAGACTTTGATGATGTTGTTAATCGTGCTGATGTTGATGCAATTCATGTAGTAACTCCTGTTCCGGAACATGCTAAAATGACGCTCGCCTCCCTTAATGCTAATAAACATACAGCTTGTACGATTCCAATGGCCATGACTGTGGAAGATTGTAAATCAATAGTAGAAGCTAAGAAAAGAGCTAATAAAGTGTATATGATGATGGAAACGGCATTATATACGCGCGAGTTTCTTTATGGATTAAAGTTGGCAGAAAGTGGTCAATTAGGGCGCATTCAATTTGTAAGAGGATCGCATATCCAAGATATGAGCATGGAAGGTTGGGCTGAATATTGGAAAGGTTATCCACCGATGTTAAATGGTACACATGCAATTTCTCCATTATTAAGAATCAATAATACGGTTGCTGAAACAGTTGTATGCCATGGATCAGGTAGATTAAGTGATGACTTAGCTAAAAGATATGGTTCGCCATTTGCTGTAGAAACAGCAACATTCACACTTAAGGACTCAGATGTTGTAGCTGAGGCCACTAGATCGCTATTTGATGTAGTAAGACAATATAGGGAAAGCTATGATGTATATGGAACTAAGATGTCGTTTGAATGGGAGCAATTACAAGATGAAGATCATATCATTTTTGATGGTGGGGAAAATGCTTCTCGTATCGCAGTTCCGGATACGGATGAAATGTTAATCGATGAAATCAAACATTTTACTAAACGCGAAAAAATTGATGATCCCAATCATGTGTCCTTTTTACAAGGAGCAGGTCATGGTGGATCTCACCCACATTTAGTACAAGAATTTTTAGCAGCTATTTTAGAAAATAGGAACTCGGCTGTCGACGCAGAGCTTGCCGCAAATTATACTTGTGCTGGAATATGTGCCCACGAATCAGCTATGAAAGGAGGAGAAAGAATTACTATTCCAAAATTCTCCTAACCCATTTTTCAAGCAAATAAACTGTGAAATTTTTAAATAAATTAAATTTATTTAAATGATAAAATTCGGCGTTAGTACTTTTGTATGGTATTCTCCCTTTATGACCAATTGTTTTGGTTTACTTGAAAAAGTGGCCAAAATGGGTTATGATATCATTGAAATTGCCGTGGAGGATAAGGATTTAATTGATTGGAAATCATTGAAAAAAATTGCCGATGATTTAGGTTTAAGTATTACCATTAGTGGGGCCTTTGGGGAAGCAAGGGATTTGTCCAGCGAAAACATCGCTTATAGAAAAAACAGTTTTAATTACATAGTTGATTGTATTCAAATTGCAGAAAAAATGGGTAGTCCAATATTTACTGGTCCCGTTTATTCTGCAGTTGGAAAAACTAGATACACAACTTTAGAGGTAAAAAAACAAGAAAATGCTTGGTGCGTAGAAGGCTTATATAAATTGGGGGAGATTGCTAAAAATCATGGGGTTGTTATAGGGGTTGAGCCACTTAACAGATTTGAAACTGATATGATTAATACGATCGACCAAGCATTATTATTGGTCAATGAAATTTCACATCCGTCCATTAAAATTTCAATGGATACTTTTCACAATAATATTGAAGAGAAAAATGTTCCTTTGGCGATAAGAAAAATTGGGAAAGATTTATTGTGTCACATTCAAGGTAATGAGAATGATAGGGGAACGCCTGGAACCGGTAGTGTTGATTGGCTTGGAATTAAGCAAGCGCTAATTGATATTGATTATGAAGGGGCAATGGTCATTGAAACTTTTGGAGCTCCTTCAGCTGAGTTAGCAAAAGCCGCATCTATTTGGAGGCCTTTAGCGGAAAGTTCTGATATTTTAGCTAAAGATGGATTAAGTTTTTACAAAACAATGTTTAGGTAAAAGCTAGAATCATGGGAAAGCGATTTATTTCATTAGCCATCATTTTATTTTGGACAATCAGTTTGAAAGCACAAAATAAAATGATGGTAAAGCCTAATATAATCATTATCATGGCTGATGATTTAGGATATTCGGATATTGGTTGTTTTGGAGGGGAAATAAGCACACCTAATCTTGATCGACTATCCAAAGGTGGTTTACGGATGACTAATTTTTACAATAATGCAAGATGTTCTCCTACTAGAGCAAGTTTACTAACTGGTCAGTATGCACATAAAGTAGGCTTAGCAAGTAATGGCAATTCATTAACAAAAAATGGTATAACGATAGCAGAACTACTAAAAGAGAATGGCTATCAAACAGGCATGGTTGGAAAATGGCATCTAAGTGATGACATACAACAATCTACCAAAGATGAGCAGTTGACATGGCTGAACCACCAAGCATACAAAGATGTGGATTTTGCATCAAAGGAAAGTTATCCTATCAATCGTGGATTTCAGAAGTTTTATGGAATTATTTGGGGAGTTGTGAATTATTTTGATCCTTTCTCATTAGTTGAGGGTGACAAAATAATTAAGGAAGTACCAAAGGATTATTATATAACGGATGCGATTAATAAAAAATCAATTGAGTTTATTACAAATTTTACTGATCAGCATCGCCCCTATTTTTTATACGTAGCACATACAGCTCCACATTGGCCCATTCAGGCGAGGGAAGAAGATATTTTAAAATATTTAGATACCTATAAAATGGGTTGGGATGAATTACATAAGAAACGCTATGAGAAAATGATTCGTTTAGGTTTAATAAATACATCAACGACCTCATTTATTGACGTCATGGGGAATCGTGGGAAATGGGATAATTTAAGTCCCCAAGAAAAAGAAAAACAGGTAAGAAAAATGGCTGTTCATGCTGCGATGGTCAGTCGACTTGATTTAGGGGTAGGTCAGATTATTAAAAAACTTGAGGAGACAAAAACACTTGATAATACCTTGATTTTGTTTTTAGCTGATAATGGAGCATCGCCTGAAATCCCCTTAAATCCTGGTTATGACCGGCCTTCACAAACCCGAGAAGGGACAGATTTACAATATGATAATAAAGTGACTATTGGAAATATTGGAAGTCAAATATCTTATACGGGCATTGGACAAAATTGGGCTAATGCTGCTAATACACCTTATCGTTATTGGAAGATGGAAAGTTTTGAAGGTGGTTTACATACTCCCATGATCATTCATTGGCCGAATGGTTTGAAAAGAAAAAAAGGAACAACCTCTAACGCTTTGGGACATGTATCAGATATATTTCCAACAATTATGCATATAAATAATTTAAAATATCCTAAGACTTATCAGGAAAATAAACTGACATCCCTAGATGGAGAAAGTTTTTTGCCAATCATAAAAAACAAAAGTAAAATAGGGAGGGATGGTATATTCTTTGAGCATGCCAAAGGGAAAGCTTATATAAAAAATGGTTGGAAACTGGTCATGAAAACAAATGGGAGCGAGTGGGAATTATATCAACTTTCAAAAGATAAAAATGAAACAACTAATCTTGCTGCCATGAAACCTGAGATTGTAAAAAGCATGAGGATAACTTGGGAAAAATGGTATGCGGAAATGAGAACTTTTCACAACTAAGAGCTAATAGTAATTCTTAATCTTTTTTTAGGACGGCCTCCCTTTTACCCCCTAAATTTTACATCACACCCACTCCTGAGTCATTTTACGATATTGCAATGGCGGGACTTTCATCCATTGCTTAAACTGTTTATTGAAGTGCGATAAGTTGCCAAAACCACTTTCAAAACATATTTCGACC
>Ga0209769_1000807_pt1 | contig 12503 bp, 10 predicted proteins | sample LauGreSuBDMM15DN_2_FD_187569 | JGI IMG/M metagenome (GOLD analysis project Ga0209769, IMG submission 187569) | Freshwater lake microbial communities from Lake Michigan, USA - Su13.BD.MM15.DN (SPAdes) (version 3) | ecosystem: Environmental > Aquatic > Freshwater > Lake | place: Lake Michigan, USA...
ACCAACTATCGGTATTAAGCCACTTCCAGCGGCGAAAATAGCAATCATCTCTTCGTCATGGCATCTAGATATTTGTAATGACTTAATTGCAGGTGCCAAGCGCGCATTGGCAGAGGCCCAGGTTGGCACAGTTGAAGTCCAGTTTGTTCCAGGCTCTTTTGAGATTCCACTTGCTGCCCAATATGCATTTGAAGCAGGCTTTGATGGCGTTGTTGCACTGGGCTTAGTTTTAAAGGGTGAAACACCGCATTTTGATTATGTCTGCCAAGGTGTGACACAAGGTGTTATTGATGTTTCTCTCAAGCACTCAAAGCCCATCGGTTATGGTGTTTTGATGTGCAATGATTTGGATCAAGCTATTGATCGTTGTGGTCGTGCTGCAAGTAAAGAAGATAAAGGTTATGACAGTGCAGTTGCTGTGTTAGAACTACTGCACTTGCGCACCAAGAGCTAGGCGTTTCGTTCCCTGCTTCAAAATAGCTATTGGCCCCAGCCACTAAGGTTGGCCCATGAGCGATATGTCCACCAAAGTGCGCGAAGCACTCGATGTCGCCGTCGAAGCAATTGGTGGCGCGCCGCGCGAAGGCCAGATTGAAATGGCTGAAGCTGTTGCAAATGCCCTAACTGATCGCCATCACTTAATGGTTCAAGCAGGCACGGGCACCGGAAAATCATTGGCCTATTTAATTCCAGGCATTGTGCACGGGCGAAAAGTATTAGTAGCAACTGCCACCTTGGCCCTGCAGCGCCAGTTAGTAGATAGAGATCTACCGGCAGTTGTTCCTGCCCTTGAAAAACTGCTTGGCCGTGAAGTTTCCTATGCAATCTATAAAGGCGTTGGTAACTATGTGTGTTTGCAAAAGATGAATAGTGATGATGTTGATCCTGATGGTGAATTGGTGATGGAAGTTTCATCACTTGAAAAAGATGCAAAAAGATTAATTGCCTGGGCTAAGACGCCGGGAGTATCAGGGGATAGAGATGATGCCCCTGAAGTAGATAGGCGAGTGTGGGCAGCTAATAGTGTCTCTGGGCGTGAGTGCGTGGGAGCAGATGTCTGTGCTTTTGGTTCACAGTGCTTTGCAGCAAAAGCCAAAGGCAAAGCTCAAACTGCAGATGTTGTTGTTACAAACCACACCCTTCTTGCAATTGAGATTATGGATCTGCATCCAATTTTGCCTGAGCGCGATTGCATCATTTTGGATGAGGCCCATGAGTTTATGGATAGGGCAACACAGGCTGTTACCGATGAATTAACTTCTGGTCGTGTGCTGCGAGCTTCTGCCATGGCCCGCAAATTCATGCCGGGCAAGCTGGCAGATGCTTTTCATAAGGCTGCTAATGATTTTCATGAATCAATGGTTGATTACGGGGAATCTGTGCGCGGGGAACTTGGTTCACAGGGGCGCTTAGAGGAGATACCACAATCTCTGGAATCACCGATTCGAAAGGTGAGAGAGAGCGCCCAAGCTATTACGCAGTACCTATCTGCCGATGATGAGATTATTGATACCGATGTGATGGCAGAGCGGGCGCGAGTGAAAGGCGCTGTCAATGAAGTCTCAACAACTGCTGCCACCTTATTAAAACTCGGTGATGGTTTAGTGCTCTGGTATGAACCAACGTTTTCAACGCTGCACTTAGCACCACTGTCAGTCTCTGATGTCTTGAGAGAGAACATGCTTAAACAAACTCCCGTTATTGCCACCTCTGCCACATTAACTGTGGGTAACTCCTTTAACTCACTAGCTAAAAGCATTGGTTTTATTGTGGGAGAGGATTTAAATGCCGAGGTCAGTGAAGGTGAATTAGATCCAGGCAACCTACAGATGTTAGATGTGGGATCACCTTTTGATTTTGCTAATCAAGGCGTTTTATATATGCCAAAGCATCTGCCAGAACCTGGAAGAGATGGCCCCAGCATTGAAGTATTAACAGAGTTAGGTGAGCTCATTGATGCAGCAGGTGGGCGCACGTTGGCGCTGTTTTCTTCCTGGCGTGGTGTTGAGGCAGCGGATGCGCACTTGCGCAAAGTATTAGCAGAGCTGCCTATCAAGATTATTACGCAAAAGCGCGGGGATGCAGTGGGTCCACTAGTTGCCCGCTTTGCAAAGGATGAAACATCAGTATTACTTGGCACGATGTCGCTCTGGCAAGGCGTTGATGTGCCAGGAAATAGCTGCATCCTTGTTGCAATTGATCGCATTCCATTCCCACGCCCAGATGAGCCGGTGATGTCGGCGCGTGCATCTCAAGCAGATGCCGCTGGCGGAAGTGGATTTATGCAGGTTTCATTGCCACGTGCTGCATTGTTGTTAGCGCAGGGCACGGGGCGTCTGATTCGATCAGTTGATGATCGGGGAGTAGTTGCTATTTTAGATTCACGCATAGTTACTAAGCGATATGGCAGTGTGTTACTTAATTCAATGCCACCGCTGTGGCGCACATCAGATAAGGCTGTGGTGCAGGATTCTCTAAAGCGCCTGAACGAGTCCCTTTAGGGTTGGCCAGGATTTTTCAAAACTAGGGTGAAGTGTTAACTCTTCTACCTTTTCAATCTCCACCCAGCGCACTTCATGAGATTCATCGTTGAGTTCGCGGGCAACTAATTCATCGTTGGCATAGGCAATGACGGTGTCATAGCGCCAGCTGCCGTGATCATCGCTAAAAGTTTGAATAGGAGTTACGTGCACAGGATCAATTCCTGTCTCCTCTTGTGCCTCCCTAATTGCTGCTTCTAAAACGCTTTCATGACTATCACGAGCACCACCTGGGATTCCCCAGGTGTCACCGTTGTGAACCCACGGAGCGCGGTGTTGCAGCAGGATTTGTGTGCCACGCACTAAAAGGATTCCAGCGGCGCCGTTGAGGCCCCAGTGCTTATTGCCACAGGCACATTGGACCCAACCATCTCCATCGCGCGCGCTCATGAACTAAGAGTGTCACAACTATCCACAGTTAGCCCAGCGAGCAGCGGCATTAGTCCCAGCACACACTTATCGTGCCTGCACATGAAGCCCTTATTCATTCTCATACTTTTCTTTTCTCTTTCCGCCCCATTTGCTGCACATGCCGATTGCATAAGTGAAGCCTGCGTAGATGTCTTTACAGACAACAACCAGATCATCATTACCGCTAAAAAAGGTGATGGTGGGGCGGTGGCAAAAAAGCGCACCGTTGTTGCACCTACGCCCAAGCCAACGCTGTGGTTTCCTCCCAAACCTAATGCTGTGCCAACAGTCAAGCGCACTTACAAACCACGAGTGAGAGCACAAAAAGTAGTAACTACCAGCGTGAATTTAAGTGATCGTTTAATCAAAATGGTTCCAACGGCCACCATTGCCTATCAACCAGAGTTTGAACCGTTGGTGCATGTGCCAGTCATTTTTTGGTGCGACCTACCCACTCTCTTTCAATCTCGCGTGGACATTATTGGTGAAGTAATCGATGTGGCGCTGCGTCCTGGTTTTGTTTGGCAGTGGGGGGATGGGGAAGTTTTTCAAACAAATGAACCAGGTGCTCCTTATCCCAATCAGAAAGTTACGCATACCTATAAGCGACCTGGTACTTACACCATCACTTTGATTGCAACGTGGAATGGCAACTTCAAACACAACGGTGCAACACGCGCCATCACCGGAACTATCAAAATCCCGTCTTTTGCAGTTATCACCGTGGTATCTGCTAACTCAACCTTTACGAAATGAGTGCCCTATGACTACTGACTATGAAGATCTCTCCATCACATCCCTTCCACTTGCAAGTGATAAGGACTTTGTTGCACTCGTTACCAGCTTTAGTGTTGACCCCGATAGTCCTGATCTCTCCTTCTTGCAGCGAGATGGGGCAACGGCGGTGATTGATTTAGCAACTGAGTTTGAAAGATATGGTGTGGCCAGTAACCCAGATTTAATCGCTCGGGTTATTGGACGCTTAAGTGATATTCAAGTGCGCGATTTTGCACTTGGTACCCATAGCGGTGAGAGCTTTGAAACCTATTGGAAAATGTGGCTTTACTTGTTACAGATTGCACCTGTGGGCTTTGTGGCACCCGTTGCTACCTTGTTTGCAACCCTGGCCTATGAGCGCTCTGATACTCCACTTGCCTATCGCTGCCTTGATCGCGCCAGCGCCGATGCTCCGGGCTACTCTTTAACGATTTTGCTGCGCAGAGTCTTTGGTTCAGGCTGGCCGGCCAATGCTTTTGCCGCCATGCGCATCGAGCTACACCCCAAGGTCACCGCTGGGATTTTTGAGTAAGCCAAAACCTCTGTTATATTTCCCCCAGGTCACGAGTTCTAGTGTTTAGCCCCGGCTTACTAGACGGCAACCCTCCACCACGGTGGGGTGCTCCGGGTGAAGACCAGATCGACTAGCAGAACGCAGTCGATAAGCGTGGAACACCTAATTCCACTAGTTATGTCCCTTGTTGGCATATCTTTTTTTAGGTGTTCCCATAACTGGGAGGAATTACTTACATGTCAACCTTTTCACTTGAAGAAGCAGCTTTTGAAACGCGCCAAATACACGCCGGACAAGTCGCTGATCCAACAACAGGAGCACGTGCACTTCCTCTGTATCAAACCACTGCATATCAATTCCGCGATACAAAGCATGCAGCAGATCTTTTTGGTTTGGCAGAGCTAGGCAATATCTATACCCGCATCATGAACCCGACGCAAGATGTGGTTGAAAAGCGCATCGCATCATTAGAAGGTGGCGTTGCTGCACTTCTTCTGGCTTCAGGTTCTGCTGCTACAACTTTTGCAGTCTTAGCCGTTGCAACTGCCGGAGATCACATCGTTTCATCAAAGTATCTCTATGGTGGAACATATAACTTGTTCCATTACACATTGCCAACATTTGGTGTTGAGGTTACTTTTGTTGATAATCCTAATGATCCTGCGGAATGGGCAAAGGCAGTTCGCCCTAATACCAAGGCGTTTTTTGGTGAGACAATCTCAAATCCCAATAACGATATTTTAGATATCGCAGCAGTGGCAAAGGTTGCCCATGAAAATCATGTGCCATTAATTGTTGATAACACTGTGGCAACTCCCTATGTTATTAAGCCAATCGAATTCGGTGCAGATGTAGTTGTCCACTCAGCTACAAAGTTTTTAGCCGGTCATGGAAATGCAGTGGTTGGCGCGATTGTTGATTCAGGTAATTTTGACTACGCGCTCTATCCAGAGAAGTTTAAAAGCTTTAATACTCCAGATCCTTCCTACCACGGCCTTGTGTATGCCCAAGCACTAGGAGTGGGCAGTGCATTTGGTGCCAACTTGGCCTATATCTTCAAGATTCGCCTGACTTTGCTGCGCGATATTGGAGCCGCGGTGAGTCCATTTAACGCATGGCTATTGGCCCAAGGTCTTGAGACTTTGACACTTCGCATGAAACAACATTTAGAAAATGCTAAAGCTGTTGCAACATGGCTTGAGAGCCACCCACAGGTTGAGAAGGTTAACTACTCATCCCTACCGAGCAATTCCTATAACAAACTGGCCACAAAGTATGCACCTAAGGGTTCAGGCTCGGTTCTCTCCTTTGAAATCAAGGGTGGGATAGAGGCGGGAAAGAAGTTTGTGGAAGGGCTGAGTTTGCACTCACACGTTGCAAACATTGGTGATGTGAGATCTCTGGTTATTCATCCAGCATCGACGACCCATTCACAACTATCGGCAGAAGAGTTATTAAGCGCCGGTGTGAAGCCAGGCTTAGTTCGCCTCTCTGTTGGTCTGGAAGATATCGAGGATATCAAGGCAGATCTTGCAGATGGTTTTGCTGCCGCAAAGTAGATGTCACAAATAAACGCTCTGGTTACCGGGGCATGGCTTGAAGACCATGCACCCGGTGATCGGCGCTTTGTAAAAATCGGTGATGTTGGACTTGAAGATGGCGAAGTACTCACAGATGTAACAATCGCCTATCAAAGCTGGGGCGAGTTAAATGAAAATAAAGATAATGCGATTTTAGTAAATCATGCAATGACCGGGTGGTCAGATGTCACCGGCTGGTGGCCATCCATGGTGGGGCCAGGATTGCCTTTTGATACGGATAAGTATTTTGTCGTGTGTCCCAATGTTATTGGTGGGTGTCAGGGATCAACAGGAGCATCTTCGATTGCCCCAGATGGCAAAAGATATGGCTCTCGTTTTCCATCATTGACTATTCGCGACATGGTCAAGGCTGAAATTCAATTTAGTGATGCGCTAGGAATTGATAAATATCGCTTAGCCGTTGGGCCATCCTTAGGGGGAATGCGTTCACTGGAATGGGCGGTGCAGTTGCCACAGCGTGTTGGTGCCATCTGCACGATTGGTTCATCAGCAGTTGCCACCGGAGATCAGATTGGCACGTGGTCCATTGAGCTACGTGCAATAAAGAGTGATCCCAACTTCAACAATGGTGATTACTATGAACAAGAGCGTGGTCCGATTGAAGGAATGGGAATTGCTAGGCGTATTGCCCACCTGACCTATAGAACTGAAGCTGAGATGGATATTCGCTTTGGTAGAGAACTCCAAGGTGATGACACGGGCCGCTATGCCGTGGAGTCATACCTTGATCATCAGGCCGATAAGTTGGCCCATCGCTTTGATGCCAATACCTATATCGCCCTGACTGAGGCGATGATCTCCCATGACATTGGCCGAGGGCGCGGTGGAGTAGTTGCAGCCCTTGAATCAATCACTATCCCGGTCGTTGCCGTCTCTATCGACACCGATCGCCTCTTTCCCCTGCGCTTACAGGCTGAGATTGCCGACTTTGCACCTCACGCCGCCCCATTAGCGAGGATTTCATCGCCATTTGGCCACGATGGCTTCCTGGTGGAAGTCGAATCTGTTGGAAATGTCATTAGGCAGGCCCTGGATTTAGCTAAATAAGGGTCGAATTATCGCTTTTGGATGTGCATTTACCCCTGTGGACAAATTATAATATAGCCATCGCATCAGCGCGCTCGCTGAGAAAATCAAAGGATAATTGTGGCTGTATTTAGTGCGCTCAAAAACAAGGTGTTAAAGAAAGCTTCTGCAAAAAAAGCTGCACCTGCCAAGAAATCCGCTGCTAAAAAAGCAGCGCCAGCAAAAAAGAGCGCGCCAGTAAAGAAATTGGCTGCAAAAAAGAGCGCACCCGCTAAAAAGGGTGTTGCGAAAAAGGCTGCTCCTGCGAAAAAGGCAGCACCGGCAAAGATTGCAGCAAAGAAAGATTTAACGGCAAAAGATGTTCAAGCAATTGTTGACGCTAAAAGAGCCGTATTGCGCCAGCATGAAGTTCTAGCAGAGCTGGAAAAGCGCGGCGTCACATCGATTAACCGTATTCCAAAGAAGACTGATAAAGATTTAGTAGATGAAGCCCGTGCATTAGCAACGGATGTGCCAGTCATTGTTGAAAAACTACGCAAAGCTGGCCTAGGTGCCCCTTCACGTATTTTGAAAAAGAGCGAATACGCCTTGATTGAATCAAAGGTTGCTCCAGTTGGTGCACCAAAGATTGATGCTAAGACTGGTAAGGCTATTAAGGTAAAAATCGATGGGGAAGAAGTAGAGCTAGAAGAAGTAGAGCTCGAAGATGTTGAGGTTTTGATCAAGGAAGCCGTTGAAATTATCGATGGTGAAGAAGAAGATAAGAGCAACCAACCACGCGTTGTTAACTTAGCTGAAGATACTTCTGGAAATGAAGAAAATGCCTTCACGTTAAAGGCCTCAGAAGAAGATGACGCTCCTGCCCAGACAGTGATGACCGCTGGTGCAACAGCTGATCCTGTGAAGGATTACCTCAAGCAGATCGGCCGTGTTGCACTGCTCAATGCAGAGCTAGAAGTAGAGCTTGCTACACGCGTAGAAGCAGGGCTTTTTGCGGAAGCAAAGATTAAAGATGAAAAGAAGATTGAAAAGAAGTTGAAGCGCGAACTTGAATGGCTTGTTGAAGATGGAAAGCGTGCAAAGAATCACTTGCTCGAGGCTAACCTTCGCCTTGTTGTCTCTCTTGCAAAGCGATACACCGGTCGTGGAATGCTTTTCCTCGACCTTATTCAAGAAGGTAACTTAGGTTTGATTCGCGCCGTTGAGAAGTTCGACTACACAAAGGGCTATAAGTTCTCTACCTATGCCACGTGGTGGATTCGCCAGGCTATTACCCGTGCGATGGCTGACCAGGCACGCACGATCCGTATTCCTGTGCACATGGTGGAAGTTATTAATAAGTTGGCACGTGTTCAGCGCCAGATGCTTCAAGATCTTGGCCGCGAACCGACCCCAGAAGAGTTGGCAAAAGAGCTTGATATGACACCTGAAAAGGTTGTCGAAGTTCAAAAGTATGGCCGTGAACCTATTTCACTTCACACCCCACTGGGTGAAGAAGGCGATAGCGAGTTCGGTGATTTAATTGAAGACTCTGAAGCTGTTGTTCCAGCCGATGCGGTTTCATTTACATTGCTGCAAGAGCAGTTGCACTCAGTTCTAGATACGCTCTCAGAGCGTGAAGCTGGAGTGGTTGCAATGCGATTTGGTTTAACTGATGGTCAACCAAAGACTTTGGATGAAATTGGAAAGGTCTATGGCGTTACACGTGAGCGTATTCGCCAGATTGAATCCAAGACAATGTCAAAGCTACGTCACCCATCACGCAGCCAGGTCTTGCGCGACTACCTCGACTAAGCCATGGATAACGCACGCATCTTTATTAACCCAGAGAGCGGTTCAATTAAGATTATTGGAGCAGTTGATTTCGTTGATCGAGAAGGCAACATTCTTGAAACTAAAGAGAATGTGAAGTTTTGTGGCTGCGGATTATCAAAAGATAAACCTAACTGCGATGGATCACACAGAGATAAAGCTAAGAAAGATTAAAGAGCTGGAGCTTCGATGAGCTTTTCGCTCTCATCGATAATCTTTGCAGCAACGGTCTTGAGCTTTTCGGCATATTCCTTGCCATGGTGGGCACAGAACATCAGTTCTCCGCCGTTTAAAAGCACAGCGCGAACATAAGCCTGGGCGCCGCATCGATCGCAACGGTCAAGGGCGTTAAGAGGTACTGATTGGAGCATCAATTGTTCTGACATATCTCTCTCCGTTCGTGCGTTGTGTCTTACTTCCTATGGAACATCAAACCATGTCTGGATATTCCCCGCTCGTTAAAAGTAAATTATTTTCGTTAAATTGATGTTAATTTGTGCGGTAATTATCGATATTTCCAGTATCTGAGACGTAATCGGCGCGCTTACGGGTGATACGGGGCGGTGGGCGATAACCTTTCGCCCCGTGGCCGATAAAGATATTGCGACAAATGTGCAGGATAGCTATACCGCAAAAGATTTAGCGGTTCTTGAAGGCTTAGATGCCGTTCGCAAGCGCCCAGGTATGTATATCGGCTCCACAGATTCACGTGGACTTATGCATTGCTTGTGGGAAATCATTGATAACTCAGTAGATGAGTCACTTGCTGGGCATTGTAAGAAAATTGAAATTAATCTTGAATCAGATGGCTCCGTTGAAGTCCATGATGATGGTCGCGGAATTCCTGTTGATAAAGAACCTAAGACTGGCTTAACTGGCGTTGAAGTAGTTTTAACAAAACTGCATGCTGGTGGAAAATTCGGTGGCGGCTCATATGCAGCATCCGGTGGTTTACACGGTGTGGGTGCATCTGTTGTTAACGCACTTGCTTCTCGCCTAGATGCTGAAGTTGATCGTGATGGCAAGATTTACTGGATGTCATTCCAACGCGGGGTTGCAGGAATTTTTGATGGTGATGGACCAAAAGCTCCCTTTGAGCCAAAATCAGGGTTGCGAGTTATTGGAAAGATTTCTAGCAAAATCACGGGAACGCGCATTAAGTGGTGGAGTGATCGCCAAATTTTCCTCAAAGAGGCAGAGCTGGATTTAGAAGAGGTTTATGCACGCGCTCGTCAGACTTCTTACCTGGTTCCAGGCTTAACGCTCATTGTTAATGACAATCGCACAAAAACAAAAACAACAGAGACTTTCTTCCACAAGAGTGGAATCACTGAATACTGTAATTTCTTACAACCTGATGAAGCTGTGGGCGATGTCATCCGCATCTATGGCACTGGCCATTATCAAGAAACTGTGCCTGTCCTAGATGACAAGGGCCACATGGTTTCAACTGAAGTAGAGCGCGATATGGAAGTTGATATCGCAATGAAGTGGGGCAATGGCTTTGAAACTACCCAGCGCTCATTCGTCAACATCATTGCAACTCCTAAGGGTGGAACCCATGTGCTGGGCTTTGAACGCGCGCTCATTAAGGTCGTTAATGAGGCGCTGCGCTCAACCAAAACACTTGCCAATAAAGAGATCGATGTTATTAAAGATGATGTGATTGAAGGTTTAACTGCCGTTGTCACCGTGCGCATGTCCGAACCACAGTTTGAAGGTCAGACCAAGGAAGTTCTAGGAACTGCTGCAGCGACAAGAATTGTTTCAGCTGTGGTGGCCGATAAGATGAAAGAGTATTTCAATACGACAAAACGCATTGATAAAGCCAATGGTCGCCTTGTGCTTGAGAAGATTGCTGCAGCTTCTCGCACACGTATTAGTGCCCGTGCTCATAAGGATCTGCAGCGCCGTAAGAACGCTTTGGAGTCATCATCTCTTCCAACCAAGTTATCTGATTGTCGATCAGAGGATGTGACACGCACTGAGCTCTTTATCGTCGAAGGTGACTCAGCCCTTGGCACAACCAAGGCCGCACGTAACTCTGAGTTCCAAGCGATTTTGCCTATTCGCGGAAAGATTCTTAACGTTCAGAAAGCATCACTTTCACAGATGCTAGAAGATAAAGAGTGTGGATCAATTATTCAAGTCATTGGTGCTGGCTCTGGCAAGTCATTCGAGCTAGATGAAGCCCGTTATGGCCGCATTATCTTGATGTCAGATGCTGATGTTGATGGGGCACATATTCGCTGCTTATTACTTACTTTGATGTATCGATACATGCGCCCGCTCATTGATGCTGGCCGGGTATTTGCTGCCATTCCACCTCTGCACCGCATTGAAGTAATGGGTGGGGGAGGAAAGAAGGGTGAATACATCTACACCTATAGCGATGATGAGATGAAGAAAATTACTGCAGATTTAAAGAAGAGCGGAAAGCGCTGGAAAGAACCTATTCAGCGCTATAAAGGTCTGGGCGAAATGGATGCAGATCAGCTGCGTGAAACGACTATGGATCCAGATGCCCGCACACTTCGCCGAATCACAGTCTCTGACGCCTCTGCTGCGGAGGCGATGTTTGAACTATTGATGGGTAGTGATGTTGCTCCACGCAAGGAGTTCATTGCTAACGCTGAGATTGATCGCGAACATATCGACGCTTAGTCGATAGAAACTAAGTCGAAATACTCTTCTTTCCACAGATCCTCATCGCCATCTGGCAACAAGATAACGCGCTCAGGCTTGAGTGATTGCACTGCGCCTTCATCGTGAGAAACCATGATGACAGAGCCTTGATACTCAGCTAGCGCTCCAAGGATTTCGGCGCGAGATGCTGGATCTAAGTTATTTGTTGGCTCATCTAGGAGTAATACATTTGCGGCAGAAACAACTAGAACGGCCAAAGCTAAACGAGTTCGTTCTCCGCCAGATAAGACCTTGACAGGTTTGTGAACATCATCGCCGATGAAAAGGAATGAACCGAGCGTGTTACGGGCTTCTGGTTCACGCAGATCAGGGGTTGCAGACATCATGTTCTCAAGAACGGTGCGCTCAAAATCAAGTGATTCATGTTCCTGGGCGTAGTAACCAATTTTTAAGCCATGGCCTTGTTCAACTTTGCCTGTGTCAGATTCAATTTCACCGGCCAGAATTCTAAGAAGAGTTGTCTTTCCAGCACCGTTAAGTCCAAGGATTACAACGCGAGAGCCTTTATCAATCACACAAGAAACATCGGTAAAGATTTCAAGTGAACCATAAGACTTTGAAAGCTCTTCTCCCGATAGGGGTGTTTTGCCGCATGGGGCTGGGGTTGGAAAGCGCAGACGTGCAACTTTGTCATTCACGCGCACATCTTCAAGACCACTGCGAAGCTTTTCCGCACGTCGTAACATGCCTTGGGCCGCTGTTGCCTTCGATGCCTTTGCACGCATCTTCTCGCCCTGCTTCTGCAAAATCTCTGCACGCTTTTCAGCGTTAGCGCGCTCCTTTTTACGGCGGTGTTCATCTTGTTCGCGCTGGAGAAGGTATGCCTTCCACCCTAAGTTATAGACATCGATAACATTTCGGTTGGCATCGAGATAGAAAACCTTGTTAACAACGGTTTCAATCAAGTTCACATCGTGGGAAATAATGACTAGGCCGCCAGAATATTTAGCTAAAAAATCACGCAGCCACACGATGGAGTCAGCATCTAAGTGGTTCGTTGGCTCATCGAGCAATAGTGTTTCTGCGCCACTAAAAAGGATGCGAGCTAACTCAATACGGCGGCGTTGACCACCAGAGAGTGTGGAGAGCTCATGTGCAAAGACTGCCTCTGTCACA
>Ga0209769_1000808_pt1 | contig 12496 bp, 18 predicted proteins | sample LauGreSuBDMM15DN_2_FD_187569 | JGI IMG/M metagenome (GOLD analysis project Ga0209769, IMG submission 187569) | Freshwater lake microbial communities from Lake Michigan, USA - Su13.BD.MM15.DN (SPAdes) (version 3) | ecosystem: Environmental > Aquatic > Freshwater > Lake | place: Lake Michigan, USA...
TGCATCCACAACTGGATTGGACGGGCTTGCTGCAGCTTATTTGGGATCGTGGCATAGGTAGACACACTGATGCGCGTAATGCTCAAATCGGCCTGTGTAGACGCGCTCCCGGCCCCTGTGCGGATGACATGCTCCAAAAGGTCCACGGTGTCTGAAGGAAGTGCGTAAGTGGCTTGCCCCGGAGCCAAGTTAATCGTCCCCTGCTCAAACGTCCACATGTTGATGCCGCGATTGGCCCAGTCAGCAAACAGTAAGTTAAGGGAGCGGCGGGCTGTCTTCAGGTCATACCCTGTGCGCAACTCGGAACCAGCACGCTCGAAAGCCTCCTCCACCAGTTCGGTGAGGTCTAGGTTAAACGCTGTGGTTCCTGAGATTGCCATTATCTAAATCCCGCTGTTTTCTTTGCAATTGCTTTTGGCTGGGCTACGAATTGTTTTCCGGCTTTTTTGCCAGAACGCTTCGCACGCGTTGTTGCAGCATACTCACTAGGGCTAAGACTTTTAATCGCAGCGCTTGGTAAGTACCTTTCACCTGTGTCAGAAGATTTTTTACCACTTTTGGTTCTCCATTTTTGGTCACCCCAATCCTTGAGCGATTTCTGTGGGGCTTTCATGTTAGTCCTTGTACCCGCCGCCTGCGGCTTTGTACCGTTTAGCCATGACTTGCGCTTTGCGTGCTGACCACTGCCCTGCGCCTGTACCTACGATCGCCGCAGCTTTGACGCTGTTAAAAATCCGTTTACGTAACTCGGGCTTGGTGTAGTTACCAGCTTCGTTTACCTTGGATTTTACCTTGCCACCCTCTTTGTACTGGGTAAAGTCAGTGCTATCCCGACGGGCTTTTTTAACTCCCTTGGGCATCTTGGAGGGGGCGATGTCCCCCATACCGCGACTAGACATCATGTCAGCACATCTTTCCACGGGTTTTGCCCCGTTGCGCAATACCATCTGCACGGCGAGAAGCGGATACTGCTCCGCCTGAAGCCATCTTCTTGACTGCGCCACCTTTTTTCATACCACGACGTTCACGTTGCATCTCGTTAGCGGCTTCGTTTTGCTTTTGGATTACGGCTCGGCCATCCGACTTGTAGTATGAACCACGCCCGTTACCAGCTTCACCCAAACGTAGAAATTTAGCGGTAGCTTCAGGGTCACGATTCGCCATAGCTACGTCGGTTCCAGATTCGATGAGGTCCGACCGGTCCTCATAATTTTTTTCCGCTGGTCGCCCACGGCTATTACGCGCTTCGGAGTCCCTTGTAATTGGGTCTGCGCGTTTAATAGCCATAGGAGAGCCTTTACGGGTCAACCCACGCTTGTCATTGAGGTAGTCGCGTAAATTTGTAAAGCCAGAATCTTCTAGCTCTTTTTTGCTGACGATTGGGTCTTTAGCCATTAGCACTGCCCACCTTTCTTCATTACAACTTGTTTAGCCTTGGTCAAGCCTTTTTTGGCTACACCATCAGGCTTGGAGTTGGTTTTAACAGAGCCCATCTTGGTCATACCACCGGCTTTGAGGCCAGCGTGAGCTTTGGAAGCAGGTTTAGCTGCGTGTTTTGCTAGTGCGCTGCCTTTGTCGCCATCTTTTTTCTTAGCCATCATTGCCATGAAGCCGGGGTTCATTTTAGAAGCCATAGTAGCACCACCTTTTGAAAATTTACGGCCTTTATCGGCCTCGTTAAAGTCCTTTCCCACGGACTGTGGGATTCCTACTTTCTTAGCAAACGATGGCGAGTGGGCTATCGCGGCCATGAAATTGTGCTGTTTTTTACTCGTTGACGGCATCAGGTTTCTTTCGACGGATGATCTCCGCAAAGGGCTTCCCTGCAATCATTTCTGCAATACGCATCAATGTCCATACTGCACCAATAAGACCAAAGACGGGGGTAAACATTTCCAAAAACGATCCTATGGTCGCTACCATAGACGCAACATCCATTACGTTTTTGGCGGTGTCGTGAGTTTGTGTCATATCAGCACATCTTTCCGCGAGTTTTACCGCGCTGGGCAATGCCGTCTGCACGTTTGGAAGCAGATACTGAACCGCCTTTTTTGTACTCATTAGCGCCAACATACGGGTAGCGCGTAGTTTTAACCCCGCCATCTGTGCTTATCGTAGCGTCTTTCTCCGCTTTTTGGCGTTCAGGTTTAGCTTTTGCAATTTCTAACTCGCGCTTCATACTGAGTTTTTTGTCGGCAGCAATCATCTCGTCTGCCATATTTGTTTTATTTTTAGCTGCACTTTTATCCGCAATAGCCGACATGCTCATACGTCCGCCACCACCACCGCCCATACCACCTGTACCGCCGCCTTCTGACCCAAGCCGATACTCTTCTATTGGATTACGAATTCCTTTTGGCATAATTTACTCCTAACACTTCCATCTTGCTAGTGAAGCAGCCTTACGGGTAGGCTTGCCTTTTTCGTCTTTCATCGGGCCGGGCATACCCGACATGCGGGCACAGAATGACTTCTTACGTGCACCGCCTTGTGGCTGTGGAGCTTTGAGGTTTGACCCTGTGGCTGCATTGTACTTAGCGCGGCCTTTGGCAGTCAGCCCAGCCCCTTTAGAGACCGGCAGCTTCTCGCCGCGACCTACTGCAAGGGATGGGTTTTTCTTAGCCATAGAACACGTTGGCAGAAGTAAGGTTGCTCATGTCCAAGTAGATACCGTTTTTAACCAGTATCCCCTCGCCGGGAATCAACGCAAAATTACTAAACACGTCAGTTGCACCAACATCAAAACTAGCAATCCACAGGGATGCGTATGCCGCCACTGTCCCACCTGCAATCGTTCCAGAGTTAATGTCTGTAACTGTAAAGGTGTCTGCGCCTGTGCGTGTGATTGGGTAGTTACCGTTTGTGCCGGATGACCCGCTTGCTGTGGCAAACGCAAGACCAATTACGTCACCGGTAACCAAGCCGTGAGCTACCTTTGTAACAGTAATAACCGTAGTAGACCTTGCATACGTAGCAGCAACAGGCGCTGCGGCGGTATCAAAAATGTCCAGTGTTCCAGCCGTAGCCGTGCCAACCGTAGAGGCAGCTTTAAGTCTAGTTCGACCCAACAGGACAAAACCAGAGTTATTAAGGTGTCCCTGTTTTACGTCTGTTTGCATCATAATCAATCTCCTGTAATGCGGGGGCCGAAGCCCCCAAGATCAATTAAGAGTCTGCAAACGGTGTAGCGACAGTGCCGGAACCAATAACATTCCCAGTCACCATGTACTTGTTAGCAGCAATCGCCACAATCTGAACCCATGTGCCATCAACGCCGCCGGTAGTTGTACCGTTCAAGTTGATGAAGTCATTGGAAGAGCCGTTAGCAGAGAAAGCAACCACAGCACCAGATGTGTCTGAATCAATAGACATTACAGCGCCGACGTACAAGTCACCAGAAGCAGCGGTAACACCGATTTTCAACGAGCTAGTGGAGATAGTTGTGGGCACCCAGATGGTGTAAACAACGCCTTCGTTGTTCAGTGTATTGGGGTCTTGACCGGGGCCAGACGTAATGGGGTTAGTTGAAACATTGATCGCGGGCAATGTCAGTGTCAACGCAGCGGCTAAAGAGCCGCCAACAGAAATGATACGACCGCCGTGAGCTTCGGGGCTTAATGTGGTGCTGGTTGTGATCTCAACAACAGCGGCTGGGCCCTGCTGATAGATGCCGCCCAATGATCGAACTGGGCCTTGAAACGTAGTACGTGCCATGATAATTTCCTTACATGCAAGTGAAGGTGTTCTGTCTGCATGTCGTCAGCCGGGACTGTCAGAACACCGGATAAGCCCGGATTAGCTGAAATATATCACTTTACTGTGGGGGGTGCAAGAAGTTTGTTGGACTTCTTTAAATTTTCTTCTTGGGTGATTACTTCCATGTTCCAAGGTACGTGCAGCCCGCAAACGTCCTCTCCTTGCAGTGGGATGATATGGTCTACCGCATGGGGTATCTTGGTAGAGCGACTCAATGCAATCGCTAATCGGTAGTGGAACCGAATCTCCAGCTTCTGTTCCGCAGACAACCACGGGGGCGTAGCATCACGAAACCGCCTACGCCGAACGCTGACCAATTCTTTATACAAGTCGGGGTTTGCTTCCTTGTATTTCTTTTTATACGCATTTTTTTGCTCTACGGTACGGGCCTGCGCTCGCGCAATTACATCGGGTTTGTTTTTGGCGTAATACTCCCGTTTAGCTTCTTTGCCCGCCGCTGATTTGTTGTATTCCGCAAAGTAATCGGCGCGGGTTACGTTGGCCTGCGCCCATTCAACCTTGAGGCACTCTACGCACGCGCCTTTTGTTTTGCGTGGGGCTATGTGCCCGTGCTTACAGGGTTCCCCTGTAAAGTAAAACTTGGCTCCTTGCGTTTTGGCTTCGCTGCGGGTCTTGGGTAGGTTTGTGGTGTCCATATCGGCCTTTAGTTACGATACAGGTATTATACACCAAAAAGAAAGGGGCCGAAGCCCCTTTCCATCAAACCCACTTTTGCTGGGTTATTTTGTCGCCTTAAGACGAACCGGGAGAACCAAACATTCCAAGCGGATCGCTCCAGCCAAAGCTGTAACGCTCGCGTGCTTTGTATCGCACGTTGCCGGTGTCGAAATCCCCGTCCATTGAGTTAGTCAATGCAGTACGCTCGAAGTGCTTCAAGCCGTTAGGCACGTCAGTAGTCAAATACCAACCGTTTGTGTCGGTCAGGTAGTGATTAACGCAATAGCCTTCAGGGATTGAACCGTTGTTCTTCAACGCGTTGATGTCGTTGTCAGCGGTACCAACACGGAGGCTGGTTTCCAACAAACGAGTAGCAACGAACATCAAAGATGGAGGAACGATCAGCTTACGAGGTTTAGCAGCGATCAACAGACCTTTTTCATCCACCCAAGCGGCGATCTGAATAACGGCGGCTTCCAAGGAAGTTTCGTTCAAATCAGCGCCAGTAGTAGGACGATTGCTGTTGGTTCCACCACCAACTAAGGGGTGTGCAGTGCTGAACAAAGGTACGCCGTCACCGCCGTAGTACTGAGACGAGTTAGTGAAGCCGTTGTTGATAACAGCAGCAGCCTTAACTTGCTTGGTATACGCCATAGCGCGAGCCAAAGCCTTGGTGTAACGAGCAGACAGTGAGTCATACAAGTTATCTTCCACAGCCTCTTCAGTGATGGAGAAGCCCAACGCGATGGTTTCGTGGTTGTAGCGAGCCGTGAACGCTTCTTGGGCATTGTCATAAGCAATGGCCTGTCCCTCGTTCTTGACTGGTGCTGCACCGAAACCGGCGAGTTTGGTCTCTTCTTCAAAGCTACGCTCAGATGACTCTGTTTCGTAGATTTCTTTGTGCTCTTCGCCGTAGCGAGCGTATTCCAAACCAAACAATGCGTTCAATCCGGGGAGCAGTTCTTTAAGTAGTTGTGCGCGTGAAATAGCCATGATTTAGCTCCTTTTACAGACCAACAGCGTTGCTGTAAGAGTGGTATCCGGGGTTGAACTTCACCAGAATATCAGTATATGCGTCACCTACTGTGGAGAAGCCAACCATGTTAGGGAAACCAACGACGCGGAAAGCGGCGGTAGTCGTAACAGCGGAAGAGCCAGCCACAACAGAAGCGGTAGAGTTACCTGTAGATGTACTACCGGTAGACACTGCACCTGTGGAGAAGAACACGTTTGAACCCAGAGCAGCGATGGTAACAGTACCAGCAGACTGAACTTGGAACACAGTACGGTCGTCATCAATCACAAAAGCAACCGCATTCAGCGCACTGGCTGGGTAGTATTGTGAAAAAATGGTTTGACCTTGTGCGTTAACGTAAGAGCAACCAACGAAAACACCAACAGCGCCGGTGTTAGCAGTGCCAACAGGGAAGCCGTTTGTAGTTGCGTCAGCGCCAGTAGCGGTAACAATTTCAATGTAGCCTGTAGATTTGACGTATACCAAACTTCCGTTATAGACGTTTGTGCCATATCCAGCAGGATCGAATAGGAACGAGCGAGTGCTACCTGCGTAAGGTAGGCCACCCAACTCATTCACGGCTTTTAAGCCGTAGGGAGAAGCTGTAGATGCCATTTAAGGACTCCTATTATTTAAGACCTGAACCAAACCCACCACGCGTTATCGAGGACTTGCGTTCTGAAAACAACGGCATACGTGGGTCATTTTGACGTAAAAACGTGTTATCCACCGACTCCATCTGAGTTCTTGCTTGGTCGTTGTAATAGTCTGACATAGCTTCGACGCGATCGGACGACATTTTGCAAAGCATCAGCCCACCAATTTCGACGTTACCTGTCTTCTCATTACCTACCAGCATTAGCTCTGGATGGTCATCTGCTTTCACCGGTACCCAACCATCGCGCAACTTACGAGACACGTTAGTAGGGTCACTCTGGCCTAGTACATGCGTCGCAATCCAGCGATACGTGTATCCGGGTTCGGGTGTTGGATCGGGCAAAGTGCTCGAGGGGACATACACAGCGCGCACATTTTTGTCGCGGGAAGAAAGATCACGAGATTCACGGGTTGCCATATTAAGACTCCAATTTTGCTACTTGAGCAGCATACTGCTGCGGGGTTAATCCAAATTTCTTAGCCAGCGCTGCCGCTGTATTCGTAATTTGAACCTTCTTTGCTCCTGACGAACGAGTCGCCGGAGCGACCACAGATGCAGGACGCTTGGTGCCTTCGGTTTGGCTTCTCCCAAAAACTTCAGGGAACTTACCTCTTACGCGAGCATCAATCTGCTCGAAATACTCATCACTACGCGGGTTCATACCCGAATTCACTAGCTTCTGGTGCAGCCCTAGTGAGTAGCTGGTTAGTTCTTCAAATCCCGGAGTCCCGAACCACTGGTTTTTTGCCTGCCAGCGCAGTGTCTTTTCGTCGGGTTGCACCACTTCTGGTGCCGGTTGTTGCGTTTGTACACTATCGCTGTACGTTTGTAAAGGGGCTGGGCGAAAATTCTTTGCAGCCTCTAAACGGAACTTTGCGTCTGTCATCGCTTCTTGGGCTGCAATGATAGCATCGGTGTCAAAAGCCTCTTGCGCTTCCTTGAATTGACGGCGGGCTGCGGCCATTTCCGCTTCCGCACTTGTCAATGAGCTAGCTGCAATGTGCTTAGTGCCGTCTTCCACGAACCCTTTTAGGCGTTTGTTTTCGTGGAGCAAGTTCTGGGTGAACCGTTCTAGCTCTTCTTTTTCCCGAAGTGTTGCTTCTTTGACACGGCGCTCGTCGTGTCGGGCATGGGTCAGTTCCGTAATCCGCTTCTTAACCTTGTCCGAATAGGACTCGATTTCTTCGTCGGTCGGGTCAGCTACTTCACGGTCAAGTGGCTTACGCCCTTGGTCGCGCTGGGGGGTGTCATCGACAATTTCAACTTCGATTTCGGTGTCTTTACCGCCAATCTCGATTTCAATGTTGCCGTCTTCTAGCTCATCTGGAAATTTAAAATCAGACATGTGTGATTCCTCTCGGGTCTTGGACTACGCCTTCGATCTGGTCGTCATTGATGAACCGCATTTCTTTGCCGTACATCTTGAAGCGGGTCCCTGTGTATGTACGCGTCATTACAAAATCTCCCGCCTTGCACCAAGGTCCGTTGGGGAATTTCTCTTTGTCGTTGTACGCATCTGGGCCAACTTTGACTACAAACAGCACGGATGTTGTCTGCTCTTCACGACGCATGATGTCGGAAGCCTTCACGAGGTTAGTACCCTCGATCGTCTCGGATACGTCAGGAACCACGCACAACAGCTTGTAACCCGCAGGTTCCGGTAGCTGGCTTGCTTTTTCCTCGTTTGTCGCATCTTCAGCAGGCGTTTCCGCTGGCTGAATAGTTTGCGGGAGTGTTATTCCCGGAGGCAAGATAAGGTCACTCATCTGTTTCAACTTTCTTTAGCAGGGTCAGCAGGTAGGACTCTGCGGTGGCTAGACCCTGAATAACACCGCAAAGTTTTTGATACTCTTCATAGTTACGACAAGCCCCACCAGCTATGTCGTCAGCATAATTGTTCATGTCCGTGCGTATTTGTTCGCGCAATACGCTTGCGAATTTTTGGAGCATTTTTATTCCGTTGGGTTAGGTGGTTGAAGCGACTGCACAGCAGTCAGGGCTTGATCGCGTTTGTCTTTAGCGATCTGTGCGCCGAGTTTGATCCCGGCGTGTTCTTGGTCGAAGGTCTGCTTTTGGTTGCTTTCCTTGATTTGGGCACCAATCTGCGTACCTTTTAGCTGCATGTCGGCCTCGAGCTGATCGCGTTTGAGCTGATTTGCATCAGCTTTTCCTGCGGCATCTGTAACAAAACGCTTTTCTTCCAGTTGAAGTTTGGCTTGTTCGATCTGGTACTTCTGGTTAACTTCCTGAGATTTAATCTGCAACTCGCCCTGTTTAATCTGGAGTTCCTGCTGCTGCATGATGACCAGTGGGTCTTGCGCTTGCTGCTGAGCTTGTTGCTGAGCCGCTTGCTGTTGGTTCATCTGCAGTGCCTGTTGCGCCGCCTGTGCAAGCATTCCTGATAGCGCATTCTCGATTTCTGGGGTCAATTCTGCGTCTTCGGCCGGTAGGGGCATACCCATCTGCTCTTCGATCTGTTTGCGGTACATATAACCCGTATGCTCGGCAACGTGGGCCATCAAAGCAGCCGAAATGACCGGAGCCTTGGGGTTTTGCCCGATATTGGCCGCAATCGTGGGGTCCTGCATCATTGACATGTGCACCGCAATGTGCGCTCTGTGGTCTTGGTTCAGGAACGCTTTAACGGGCTCGCCCTTCAAAATCGCCATATTCTCAGACACGGGGTCTTTAGGTTTCTGGTCTTCTGGCAGGGGTACGAGCTTGTCGGCGTTCTTAATTCCCAAAATCTCCAGCATGTTGCGGTGTAGCTTGGGCATGTTGTAAATGTCTGGAGCCGACTGCGCCATCTGCATAACCGCTTGGTACTGAACCACGCGCTGGCTCATGGTGGCCGCATTAGGGTCGCTGACGGGGATTACGTCCACATGGTCGTAGTCAGACTTCTTGACGCTTGGAACGCCTGTATCGGGCTCGTAGTCGTAGTCATCATCGGTGTAGTCCCGAATAATGACCGCCAGAAGGCGCAACTCTTGTTTGAAGCTGTAGTGCAGGCGGGCTTGTACGGCCGACATCACCTTTAACTGGCGCTCCAACAGGGCCAAAGTGGTACCCACAGGGGCTTGGCCGGACATGTCGCTGATCTTCATATCCGCTGTAGATGCGAACCTGCGGCCCTCTTCTACGATGTTGCCAAGCAGCGTGTATAACACTTGACTTGGTTCTTTGTACGGCAGTGGCAGGATGTTGTCCCGCAGTGCGCCAGAGCCAATATCTACATCGCGGAATTCGCCGGGTGCAATCGGTGTATCGTCACCTTTAATGCGGAGCCCCCTTGATTTAAGCCCGCCCGGTAGGTTTGAGAGAGTTCCTGCATCGACAAGCTGGCGCATGATGCTGGTTGCGGACTTAGCGAAGCCACCAATAAGGTGAAACAAGCCGAAGCCATACGCTCCGAATCCGGGGATGTATTGGTAATGGACAAAATGCTGCCTTTTCAGTTTAAGTTTGTCGTCTTCCAACCAATTCCGGCGGATTGCCAAAATGTCGTTGGAACCCTTAATCATCGTCACTACGTACGGCAGCGCGATGCCTGTTGCTTCCCCTTCGTCATCCTCGGAGTCGCCCAGCCCTTCGATGTCCAAGTCTACGTGGCACTCGTAGATCGTGAACCGATCGTCATTCATATCGCTAAAGCCGGTCTCTTTGTCCTTGGCTTTTTGGATGTCAGTGGATTCTTTGTTGGTGTCGGGCAGGTCAATGTCTAAGTAGAACCCCGCCTTTTGTAGTTTCACAATCTCGTTCTTGGTCTTGCGCATAACGTGGGTGATGCGGTAGCAAGTGTCCAAGTCGGTCGTACCGTAGGGGAGAATGATGTCTTCTGCTGGGATGAACATCGAAACTTGGCGGTCCAAGCTCGGGTCGAAGTACACCTTCTTGAACGCCGAGCCCGTGGCCGGTAGGCTCCACAGCATGCGTTCTTGCTCAGGGCGGAACTCGCGCATGACTTCTGTCAGTTCGTAGTTCATGTCAGCTTCGACACGCACCGCTGCCTCTGTCTTCGCTGGAGTTTCTTTACCGATGATCTTTGTACGTACAGGGCCCGCTGCGGGGAACATCTCGGTAATGGTTTCTGACTGGAATCTTACAACTGCCTCGGTAATCATGGGGTGGAACACGCCCGATGCGCCTGACCAAGGCTCTGTGCGCTCTTCGTACTGGAGTCCGAGCAGTTTCAAACCTTCGGTGTACGCCTTCTCCCAGTCTTTACGGGAGCTTTTGTCGTTGTCAATGTCGCCTGACAGGTCGCCTGCAAGTGACTGCAGCGCACCCTCTTCAATTTCCTCGGCCAAGTTACTACTAAAATCTTCGGTGCCTTCACCCGGCTCAATCGAGATGTCTAAGCCATCCATGTGGATATTGACCGCCTCGGGGTCAACGATCTCAATCTCTATTGCGCTTTCGTCCTGCGCTAGTTCTTCGATTCCCTTGGGGGCTTGGTACAAGCCTTTGTCGATATTTGTTGCCATTTTTGTCCTTAGTAGTAAGCGTTTTGATACCGCCGGAAGATTCTAGGCTCGTCTTTCTCATCGGAGTCTAACGAAATAAACCCGCCTTGGCGATAGCGCAGGAGTGCCTGTGTTGTCGTATCCACATAGTCATCGTTCTCGCCCACTGGGAAAGCCGCGATCTCTTCAATGACTTCTCGCGCCCAGCGCGTGTCAGGTGCCCATATTTTGCCCGAAGTGAACAAATCCGCCACAGCGTTAAGCCGGACCATTTTATCGTTACCTCGAGACGGGCTAAATTCTTGTACGGGGATGCCCATGTTGCGCAGTTCTTGGATTAGCGGAGCGCCCGCGGCCTTCTTCTCCACAATGAACGCATCAGGCTCCCACTCTTTCCAGTGCTTGAGCGCGACCTGTTTCAACTCAGGGAACGCCATCCGGTCTTTAAACGCATCGAGCAGGATCACCTGCGGGCTGTTGCCCTCTTCTTCGTTGTAGAACACACCCCATGTCGTACAGGCTGAATAGTCGGCCGTGGTCTTTGTCTCAAACGCCGTATCCCAACTCTGCAGTATGTAGTCGCACTTGGGCGGCTCATCATGTTCCCAAACTCTCCAATGCTTGCGTGACACCAGCGCTGAGTTCTCGGCCGTAGGCTGCTGCATGTACTGCGCGTTCCAATACCGTGGCTCGATACTGGCCTTGGTCGCTTTCAATGTCTCCAGCGGCCACTGCTCCGGCCAGAGCGATTTCTCGTCTTCTTCGTCCTCGTTCAAGATGGCCGGTAACTCTACAATCTCCCACGGCAACGACTCGGGATTTTTCATCTGGTACGTTAGTAAGCGCCCAGTAAGGTCCAAGAGCGACCACCGCGTCATCACGATGATGATCGCCCCACCCGGCATCAAGCGCTGCAAGGGTCCGGTCTGGAACCAAGACCACGCGGTGTCAAACGCAAGACGGCTGTTGATCTTTACGTCCTGCTCGGAGTGTGGGTCATCAATAACGAACAGATCAGCACCACGACCGGCAAGGGCACCGCCCACACCAGCCGCGTAATACTGGCCCCCAGCAGAAGTAGACCACTTGCCTGCAGCCTTTTGGTCAGATGCCACGTTTGTTTGGGGAAAAATTTCATGGTACTCCTCCGTATCAAGCAAATTTCGCACTCGGCGACCGAAATCCTCGGACAAACCCGCAGTGTGGGTGCCCATGATGATCTTTTTCTCGGGGTACTTGCCTAAAAAATAGGCAGGGAATAGGTATGAACTGAATTCGGACTTACCCATACGGGGTGCAATATTGATGATGACGCGGTTCTTGCGCCCCTCAATCACGTCCGTAAAAATCTTGGCTAGCTTCCTGTGCTGGGGCCCAATCTTAAACCCGGGGTATACGGCGTTGGCAAACCCAAGCATGTTTCCCTGCGCGGCCGTCAGGCTGGCTCTGCGTTCTCGAATGTCCAAATCATCCATAAGCTCCATTTTGTCCTTTATGGACATCGTGGGCAGGGCCCGCATAAGCGCTTCTAGCTCGGGCTTACTTAGGGTGGTGAGTTTGTCAATGTTCATCGGATGCTGGGGCTGGCGGGGCTTCTGTCCCCTTATCACTTACGTCAACCACGTCCACTATGTGCATGAACCGGTTAAGTTTTTCTTTGATCCGCTGCTCAAGCTCGCTGTCGGACATCTCTTCCTTCTTGACCTCGATCTTGTCCGTGAACAGGCCGACCTCGGTGACCTTGCCTAGCAACCCAAGTGCCTTTAGGCGGATGTTGGCGTTGGGGCTTTGTGTTTCTTCGACCAGTTTTGCTACTGCATACCCGCGAAGCTCCTTGGCTTGGTGCACAAACTCCCAGTCGTAGGCGGTCAGCATCCCAACAAGATGTTGTACGGCCGCAGGTGTCTTTACATGGGCCAGCGC
>Ga0209769_1000817_pt1 | contig 12448 bp, 10 predicted proteins | sample LauGreSuBDMM15DN_2_FD_187569 | JGI IMG/M metagenome (GOLD analysis project Ga0209769, IMG submission 187569) | Freshwater lake microbial communities from Lake Michigan, USA - Su13.BD.MM15.DN (SPAdes) (version 3) | ecosystem: Environmental > Aquatic > Freshwater > Lake | place: Lake Michigan, USA...
TTGTTCTGAATGGACCAAATCTCAATTTGCTTGGTACACGCGAACCTGAAATTTACGGCACAGACACCCTTGATGATATCGCGGGCCGATTGGATGACCGTGCGCGCGCCGCGGGTGCCTCTATCGATTTTCGGCAGTCCAACCATGAAGGCCATTTGATTGACTGGCTGCATGAGGCGCAAGCCGTTGGCGCGAAGGCCGTGTTATTGAACGCTGCTGGCTTTACCCACACGTCAGTCGCAATCTTGGACGCGATCAAGGCGATTACCGTGCCGGTATTCGAAGTGCATTTATCCGATCCCCACAAAAGGGAATCTTTCCGGCATTTGAGCTATGTTGGCATGGCCGCTAAGGCGGTCTTTGCGGGACATGGCGCAAAGTCGTACGAACTGGCGCTGGACGTAGCGTTACAACTTTGACATTAGGCGCTGCAATATAATTTTAGCGTCCCAAGGAGTACTACATGGCGGCGAAGATAGGAACTACTGGCAGCATGCAAGTCGACACGGACCTTGTCCGCGAATTGGCGGCGATGCTGAACGACGCTGGGCTTAGCGAAATTGAGGTTGCGGACGGCGAACGCAAAATTCGCGTGTCGCGCACGATGACTGCGGTGGCGGCACCTTTGGCGGCGGCGCCCGTTGCGGCACCAGCAGCGATACCGGCCGCGGCCGTTGCTGCACCAAGCGCCCCTGCTATCTCTGCCAATGCCATGAAGTCCCCGATGGTCGGTACGGTATATCTCACGCCTGACCCCGAAGCGGCACCTTTTGTGAGCATTGGTCAGCAAGTGAAAGCTGGCGACACTGTCCTGATTATCGAAGCGATGAAGGTCATGAACCCGATTGTTGCCGCCAGTTCAGGGACAGTCACCGAAATTTATGTCGAAAGCGGGCAGCCAGTCGAATTTGACCAGCCATTGTTGGCGATTGCGTAAACATGGCCATTGAGAAAATCCTTATCGCCAACCGCGGCGAGATCGCGCTGCGTATTCACCGCGCTGCGCATGAAATGGGGATCAAGACGGTTGCCGTCCATTCAACGGCCGACGCAGACGCCATGCATGTGCGGCTTGCCGATGAAGCAATTTGCATCGGGCCGCCATCGGCGACTGACAGCTACCTAAACATTCCAGCGATTATTTCCGCGGCCGAAATTAGCCATGCCGACGCCATTCACCCCGGCTATGGTTTCTTGTCAGAAAACGCCCAGTTTGCCGAAATCGTTGAAAGCCATAATATCACATGGATCGGCCCGAAGCCCGAGCATATCCGGACCATGGGAGACAAGGTCGAAGCCAAGCGTTCGGCAGGTGCATTGGGTCTTCCGCTTGTGCCCGGCTCCGACGGCGCGATTGAGGATGTGGATGAGGCCAAGGCGATCGCACGCGACATCGGCTATCCTGTAATCATCAAAGCTGCGTCAGGCGGCGGCGGCCGCGGTATGAAGGTCGTGAACAGCGAAGAAGAGCTTGAGACCCAAATGCAGCAAGCTGGGTCCGAAGCGAAAGCGGCGTTCGGTGATGCGACCGTGTATCTCGAAAAATATCTCGGCAACCCGCGCCATATCGAATTTCAGATTTTCGGCGACGGCAACGGCAATGCGGTGCATTTGGGTGAACGCGATTGCTCGCTGCAGCGGCGGCATCAAAAGGTCCTCGAAGAAGCTCCTTCACCTGTACTTGCAACTGCCGAGCGCGACCGCATGGGGAATATCTGCGCCAAGGCAATGGCCGACATGGGCTATCGCGGCGCGGGCACTATCGAGTTCCTCTGGGAAGATGGTGAATTCTATTTCATCGAAATGAACACACGTTTGCAGGTCGAACATCCTGTCACCGAAATGATCACTGGTATCGATTTGGTACGCGAACAAATCCGCGTCGCTGAGGGCAAACCGCTTTCGTTTAAGCAAGAAGACGTAACCTTCACGGGCCATGCGGTTGAATGCCGGATCAACGCCGAAGACCCGCGCACGTTCATGCCCTCACCTGGAACCGTTACCTGGTATCACCCGCCCGGCGGCCTGTATGTGCGCGTCGATAGCGGCCTGTATCATGGCTATAAAGTCCCGCCTTATTATGACAGCATGATCGCAAAGCTAATTGTTTATGGCCAGACACGTGAAGGCTGCCTGATGCGCTTACGCCGTGCGCTTGGCGAGTTTGTGATTGAGGGTATGAAGACCACCATTCCCTTGCATCAACGCCTGTTGGAAGAGCCCGATTTCCAGAATGGCGATTACACCATCAAATGGCTTGAAGAATGGCTCGCGAAGGACACGGCATAACCTTCTCGCGCCGTGAGGTGGCGTTTGGGCTGGCGGCCCTGCCACTGGTCGGCTGCGCGGCGGTTGGTCCCGACAGCGATGTGGCGTTCATTCCAGCGGACAAAGCCGCAGCGCTTAAACCTGATGACCCCAAAAGGTTGTTAGAGCTCATAAAGCTCGATCCGGCGATCCGGCTCGATATGCGGTATGCGACCGCCAACAATTTTACCGGCGGAGTGTTGTATGACGAAGCCCGCGCGTTTTTGGCCGCACCTGCCGCGCACGCCGTCGCGCGCGCCAGCAAAGCCGCGCAAGCCGATGGTTTCGGGCTAACAATTTACGATGCCTATCGCCCGTGGCGCATTACCAAAAAACTGTGGGAGGCCACGCCCGTTGGTCCCAAGAAAGAATATGTCGCGAACCCCAAAAGAGGGTCCAAACACAATCGCGGTTGTGCCGTCGACTTGACCTTGCATGACTTGCGCAACGGGCAACTTGTCGAAATGCCAACCGAGTTTGACGATTTTTCGGAAAAAGCGCATCGTGATTATATGGGCGCATCTGCCACAGCCATTTCGAACCGTGCCCGTTTGGCGCGCTATTTGGAGGCGGAGGGTTTTGTAGGTTTATCCAATGAGTGGTGGCATTTTGATTTTACCGGATGGGAGCAATTTCCGGTCATGGATATCCCGTTTAACCAGATCCCCTAAAACCCACCGTCATCGAAACGCATTATCGTAGCAGTTTATCGTGGGTCGCGGCACTGGATTAATCAATCCAGCCTTTTTTCCTTGTAACATCGTGACAACCTGACCAATCTCCGTTTCATAAAAATGGGAGAGGTTTTGATGTTACGGTATCTATTGCTCGCAGGCGCAGCGGCCTTGGTTTCAGCGCCCACTATGGCAGCGACTCAAGCCATCATCGTCGGCAACCTCATTCCCGATGCTGCAACCGGCCCCACGGGTCCAGCCGTCATCCTAGTTGAAGATGGGCGTATCAAAGACATTGCGAAAGGCACAAAAAATCCGTTTCAAGCGGATACGGTTGTCGACTTATCTACCAAGACATTGGTCCCTGGCCTTATTGATTTACACGTCCATTTGACCGGCGACCCGGGCGATGATTTCCGTGATGAAGCGGTTAATCCCGACGAATGGGGTGTTGTCATGGGCGTTAAGAACGCGGCACTAACGGTCAAGGCTGGCTTCACTACGGTCCGCGAGGCTGGCTCTGCGCAAAATACGGCTTTTGTCTTGCGCCGTGGTACTGCGGAGGGACGGATCATTGGACCACGGATCATCGCCGCCGGACCGGCTTTGTCCATTGTCGGCGGGCATGGCGATGTTACCGGGTTCCGCACAGATGTGCTTACTGCGCTAGCTTCGGGATATACCTGCACCGGCCCAGTCGAATGCGCAGAAAAGGTGCGCAAATCCTCTAAATCCGGGGCAGACGTTATCAAAATTACCGCCACGGGCGGCGTATTGTCGCAACAAGGTAGAGGATTGGAAGCGCATTTCACGAATGAAGAAATGGTCTCCATTACCAACACTGCCCACTCGCTTGGGCTAAAGGTTATGGCGCATGCCCATGGCGCGCGCGGCATTGAGGCAGCGGCCGCAGCGGGGATCGACTCCATCGAACATGGTACCTTTGCCGATGAAGCCGCGTTGAAGGTTATGAAGGCAAAAGGTACGGCTTTGGTGCCGACCCTGATGGCATTAGAAGGCGTGCGCGCACGCCTTGGCAAGGGCATCTATACCCCCACTGTCGAAGTAAAGGCGAAGCAAGCGCTTGAAGCGGCAGGGCGGCAGGTCACACGCGCCAAGGCCATGGGTGTCGCTATCGCCTTTGGAACCGACGCCGGTGTGTTCGAACATGGCAGCAATGGCGGCGAATTTGCCTTGTTAGTGAAAGCGGGAATGACCCCAACGGAGGCGCTTGCCAGTGCGACCACAGTAGCCGCAAAAACGCTTGGAATGGAAAATGAAATCGGCCGGATCGCGGTTGGTTATTCTGCCGATATGGTTGCCGTCGAAGAAAATCCGCTGACCAACGTTCGCACCCTAGAAAAGGCGGATTGGGTCATGGTAAGAGGACGGATTGTTCCATGATTCGGTGACCTCATGCAAGCTGATACAACCGCCCCAAAGTTTGATCCCAACAACGATCCTGCAAAGCTTGCGCGCATTGGCACGCATGTCACAAGCCGTTTGGGTGCCAATCCGCTTGTGCAGCAGGTCGACCATGCAGAGGCGCAGCTCTATCTGTATCAGGGGTTTCTGAGTGCGGCCGATTGCAAAACTATGATTGCAAAAATAGACGCCGATGCTGTGCCGTCGACATTGTACAAGGGCACTGAGCAGGAAGGCTTTCGCACAAGCTATAGCTGCCATCTCAACCGGTGGGACGCGTTCATCGCTAAGGTCGAGGCACGGATGAGCGATGTTCTGGGGATCGATAACACCTATGCCGAAACGATGCAGGGGCAACGCTATCAGGTCGGGCAAGAGTTTAAGGCGCATCACGATTTCTTCCACCCTACGCAAGACTATTGGGCACATGAAGGTCGGTCCGGTGGGCAACGCAGCTGGACAGCGATGATCTTCCTTGACGAACCCGAGGAAGGCGGCACAACGGAATTTCCGCACCTTGGCCTTGGCGTTCGGCCGCAGGCGGGGATGATGCTGATATGGAACAATGTGAAGCCTGACGGGACGCTCAACTACAAGACATTGCACACAGGCACGCCCGTCGTGCGTGGTGTGAAGCACGTTATTACCAAATGGTACCGACAAAATAATTGGCTGGAAATTAACACGCCCAAGCCTTCATAATACGCACAGCGCATCGCCCGCCTCATGGTGTTTGTCGTCTGTTGAAACCCGTTTGCGCACGCTAGGTCCAAGGAGGACACGCAGGCTCGAGAACACACTGCATCATGTTGATGCCCTGTATAAATTCCGGAGAGTATTACATGAAACCAGCTGCACGCATTCTTCTTGCGAGCGTGGCCTTGCTCACGCCTTTTGGTGCAACGGTCGTTCATGCGCAGGCCACAGAGACGGCGCAGACTGCGGCCACAGAAAGCCAGAGACTGGCCGCATTATTTGCCGCCGATGACGAAGCAAGCCTGACGCGCAACCCGCTCAACGCCCTTTTCCGAGGCGACATGCGCTATGCTGATCGCTTTGGCGATTACATCTCCGATGCTTATTATGCCAATGAACGCAAAGCTGCCGAAACCAATTTGGAGGCCCTGAAAAGCATTGACCGTGACCAGCTGAACGCCACCGACAAAATCGCCTATGACGTGTTCAAGCAAAACCAGACCGATGCGCTCAAAGGCTTGTCCAGAGAAATTATGGACCTGACCGTTGTCCGTCCGCTCAATCACTTTTTTGGCTTTCACACATTCTACCCGACCTTTGCCAGCGGGCAGGGTGCTGCGCCGTTCAAGACAGTGCTGGATTATGACAACAACCTGAAACGGCATAAGGAGTTTATCATACTCATGGATCGGTCGATTGACCGTTTCCGTCAGGGCATGGCGACCGGCGTGTTCGAAACGAAGATGACGATCACCAACGTCGTCGATCAATTGAATACGCAGCTTGCGCAAAAGACCGAAGAATCGCCCTATTATGGTCCAGTCCTGAAATTCCCCGAAGGTTTCAGCGATGCCGACAAGACGCGGCTCACGTCCGAATATCGCGACATCGTCGAAAACGGCCTCTACCCCGCCAATTCCCGCCTGCGCGATTTTCTGCGCGACAGCTATTTGCCCTTGGCGCGCGAACAGGTCGGCCTTTCGGCGATGAAGGGCGGCGAAGGCCTGTATCAATATATGATCGAGCAAACGACGACCTTGCCATTGAAGGCCGACGACATCCACAATCTCGGCCTGTCCGAAGTTGCGCGAATCACATCGGGGATGGAGGCGATCCGCAAGGAAGTCTGGTTCAAAGGCACGTTGCCCGAATTTTTTGACCATTTGCGTTCGGATCCCAAGTTCAAACTCGCCAGCCGTGATGCCTTGACGCAAGGCTATTACGATATCGGCAAAAAGGTTGATGCGGCCATTTCAACGCAGTTCAAATATCTGCCAAAGGCACCGCTTGAGATTAAACCCTATGAAGAATTCCGCGAAAAATATGAAGCGGGCGGCAGCTATCAGCAAGGCACGCCGGACGGTTCGCGGCCTGGGACTTTTTACTTCAACGCCTATGACCTTCCAAGCCGCACCACGCCGGGCATGACCACCCTGTATTTGCATGAAGGCGCGCCCGGGCATCATTTCCAGATCAGCATCGCGCAGGAAAATGAGAAGCTGCCTGCTTTCATGCGTTTCGGCGGAAACACAGCCTATGTCGAAGGCTGGGCGCTTTATTCTGAAACCTTGGGTTATGAGATGGGGCTGTTTAAGGACCCCTATCAGCGCTTCGGGACATTGTCGGACGAGATGCTGCGGGCCATGCGCCTTGTGGTTGACACTGGTATTCACAGCAAGGGATGGACCCGCGAACAGGCCATCGAATATATGCTCGCCAACAGCGATATGGGTAAAACCGACGCCACGGCCGAAGTTGAGCGGTATATCGCCATTCCATCGCAAGCATTGGCCTATAAAATCGGCGCGCTCACGATTATGCGCCTGAAGGACAAAGCGAAGAAGGAACTGGGCAGCAAATTCGATGTCCGCGAATTCCATAACCAAGTTCTGAATACAGGGGCATTGCCGCTTACCGTTTTGGAAAAGAAGATCGACGACTGGATCGCAGCGTCAAAGTAGGTCTCCCGCTTCCCGGTGAGATCGCTTGCCGGGAAGCGAACGACTTGATTGGTTCAACGCGTTGATATAGCGCCCGGTTAAGGGGAGTATATTTATGCCGAGTTTTGCCGCCAGCTTCGTTGGATTTATGTTGCGCACCACAGGCCATTATCGCCGGATGTTTACAGGCGGGCCGCAATTTCAGAAAAACATTTCTAAGGTCCGTTCGGGCCCGCAGCCGTCGCCAGCTGTAAAGGCCGGTCTCGACGTGCGGCAAAGCACGTTTCAGGGCCGCCCTGTCTGGCATATAGCGCCTAAGGACCGCGCGCCAAGCGCCCATGTCCTGTTCTGGCATGGCGGCGGATATGTGTATCCTGCAACCTCCGTCCATTGGAAATTTCTGTCCCGCATGGCGTCGCAATATGGCTGGTCGGTAACCGCGCCGCTTTATCCCCTCGCGCCCGAAAATGCCGCCGCGCATATTACATCTTGGGCCAATGATTATTACGCCGCTTACAGGGATGAGATCGGCCATAAGCCTTTTGTCATGGGTGGGGATTCCGCGGGCGGCGGCCTGACCGCAGCATTGGCGCAAATGGCACGCGATGCGGCGCAGCCCTTGCCTGCTGCCCTGTTGCTCATTTGCCCTTGGCTCAATTTGGACCCAGCCCATCCCGATCAGTTGAAAACGGAACCGCGCGACGGGATATTGACCATCAGCGGCATTTCCGAAGGCGGCACGCTGTACGCCGGCGACTTGCCGCGCACGGACCCACGGTGCAGCCCGATCTTTGGCAATTGGGATGGCTTACCCTCCATTTTGGCCTTTGCCGGCGGCGATGATATCTTGGTAACAGACTCGCGCGCGCTAAAAGCCAAGCTGCCTTCGGTGGAGGTTACGGAGCTTTCGGGCATGATGCACGACTGGCCGATCTTTAGCTTCAGCGAGTCGCGCAAGGCCCAGGCGCAGATGGCCGACTTCGTTGCACAGGCAGTGGCATAGCGCATTTGCGGGCCCCTGCATGGCGCGCTATATTGCCCAGATGAAAGGTAACGCATCATGCCGGCTGTAAAGGCAGCCAACCCGCGGGAGGTTTTCGCCCCGGAGGATTGGCGCGCGATCACCACACTGTCGCGTTGGCGTGGGATATCGCTTGTGCTGCATGGCTGGATGGTTGTTGCGCTTGCCACCTTTGGCGGCGCGGCGGCGTGGAACTATGATTGGCGCGCTGGTCTTTTGGTGACGCCCTTTGTGCTGGCGATCTTGGGCGGCCGGCAATTGGGGCTTTCGATCCTGATGCATGACGGAGCGCATGGTCTGCTGCACCCCGACCGCAAGACCAACAACTGGCTTGGCCAATGGCCAACAGGCGCGGCAACGGGGAGCGATTTGCATGCCTATCGCGCTTATCATCTGACGCACCACAAATTCACCCAGCAGGCCGAGGACCCCGACCTCGCTTTATCCGCGCCCTTCCCGACCAGCCGCGACAGCCTGCGCCGCAAGTTCATCCGTGATTTGACCGGGCAGACTTTTTACAAGCAACGCCGCGCGCAATTCGCGGTGGCCTTGCGCGGTGCGCAATTTATGCTGACCTCCGAAAGCGGCGACGGCAAGGCAGATACCCATGCTGGGCGCGCGCTCAATATGCAGAACCGGACCGGGCTCAACGCACCTGTCGCCAATGTCGACGGCGCAAAGACGACCGCGCGCACAGTGGGGCGGTTTCTGCTCGTGCAGACAATCTTGCTGGCGATATCTTTGCTCGTCTGGGGCTGGACGCCATTCCTGCTTTGGCTCACCGCGCTCGCCACGACGTTTCAATTGTTCCTGCGTATCCGCAACATCGCGGAGCATGCCTGCACGCCAACGGGTAGTGGGGATCCGTTCACCCATGCACGGACCACGCAAGCCGGAGCCATCGCGCGCATGACGGTCGCGCCTTATTGGGTCAATTATCACAGCGAACATCATCTGTTCATGGGCGTGCCCTGCTATAATTTAGCAGCGACGCACCGCTTGCTCGGCACTGGCGGCTTTTATCCTCGGATGACAGTCTCACCCAATTACCGCGATGTCCTCGCACAGGTTGTGCGCTAAATTACAGCCAGCCTGATCGTTTGAATTTCACATATAATGTCAGGCAAATACTCGCCATGACACCGACGATCAGAAAATAGCCATATTCCCAATTGAGCTCAGGCATATGGGCGAAGTTCATACCATAAATACCTGCAATCGCAGTCGGCACGGCAAGGATAGCGGCCCAAGCGGCCAACTGGCGGGTAATTGCCCCCTGCCGTTGTTGCTCCAACAACCCGCTGGTTTCAATTACGGAGGTCAGCGTATCACGCAGCCCCTCAATGCGGTAAACCAAGCGCCGAATATGGTCGAGCAGGTCGCGCATATAAGGATAAATGTTCGCGTCCACCTGCGGCAGTTCAAGGTTGATAAAGCGGCTGGCCAAATCTTCGGTTGGTCCCAATATCCGTTGCAAACGGAACAGCTCGCGGCGCAGCATGAAAATGCGACTGGTTTCGGCGGAGCGCAGGAAATTGTCGATCGCGCGCTCTTCCATGACAAGCACCTTTTCCTCCATCACATCGACCAAGTCACCATAGCCATCAACGATGAAGTCCAAAATGGCGTGGAGGACATAATCCGCACCCTGCCGCAACAACCACGGTGTCGCCTCAAGCTGATCCCGAACGGGACTGTGCGACCGCTCTGACCCATGGCGCACGGTAATGATGAACTGCCGTCCCATAAAAATGGCAGTGTTGCCGTAGATAATCTTGTCACCCGCCAATTGCGGTGTGCGGATGACCAGAAAAAGATGATCCCCATATACGTCAACTTTCGGCAAATGCTTCGGATCAAGCGCGTCTTCGACCGCCAAAGGGTGAAGACCGAAATGGTCCTGCACCCGCTTAAGCGCGATATCATCGGGTTCGTGCAACCCGATCCAGATAAAATCATTGGGCCGCGTGATGTGCGGTATCGGCTTGCTTAGGTCGATTTCCTGCGCGGCCTTACCATCGTGATAGAGGCGCGCCGCAATGGTTGTCATGCAAGCGCCTCTGCAATTAAAGTGCGGCTGTTGGCCAAGCCATAAAGCGCGATGAAGCTGCCCATGCGCGGGCCAGCGCTTGAGCCCAAAAGCGTTTCGTACAAGGCCTTGAACCAATCGCGCAGATTTTCAAATCCGCCCTCTTTGCCGATTTCATAGACGATGTTTTGAATGTCTTCCGCCGTTGCCTCGGCAGGCAATGCGGCAAGCCGCGCATCAAGCGCCTGCAAGGCTGCAATCTCAACGCCCTCAGGCTTGCGCTTTTGCAAGGTCGGCGCAACGAAGTCGCGGTTATAGGCCAAAGCGATTGGAATAAGCTCCGCAAGCTCCGGCGCGTTTTCCGGCGAGACATTGTGGGCATAATTGCCAAGATAGGCCCAAACCTGTTCTTCGGTCGCGCCTGCACCCATCACGCCAACAAGGTTCAGCAACAGGCCGAACGTGACCGGTGGCTGCCCGCTTGGCACTTTACCATTGTGGACATGGTGCACGGGGTTGCCCAAGCGCTTTTCAACCGGCTGTTCATGCCATTGCGCGCGGAACTGGAAATATTCGTCCACGGCCTTGGGAACTACGCCCAAGTGCAGTTGCTTTGCGCTTTTGGGTTCGCGAAAGGCGTAAAAGGCAACGCTGTTTTCGGTGCCATATTTCAGCCAGTCTTCAAGCGCGAGGCCATTGCCCTTGGACTTGGAAATCTTCTCGCCCTTTTCGTCGAGGAACATTTCGTAAATCAAGCTTTCGGGCGGCCGGCCGCCAAGAACACGCGCAATCTTACCCGACTGCACGCCGCTGTCGGTTAGGTCCTTGCCGTACATTTCATAATCGACGCCCAATGCGACCCAGCGCATCGCCCAATCGACCTTCCACTGCAGCTTTGACTTGCCGCCCAAGACCGACTGCGTCACCATGTCGCCATCGTCGTCAAAGCGGACAAGCCCAGCTTCGGCATCCACGACTTCGACGGGCACCTGAAGCACAATGCCGGTCTTTTCGCTGATGGGTAAAATAGGCGAATAGGTGGCGGCGCGTTCTTTGCGCAAGGTCGGCAGCATGATGTCCAATATGCCCTGGTAATTGCGCAGCACATTTTTCAACGCGTCATCAAACGCCCCGCTTTCATATTGCGACGAGGACGAGATGAACTCATATTCAAAACCGAACTGGTCGAGAAAGTCTCGCAGCATTGCGTTGTTATGCGCAGCGAAGCTCTCAAACTTTTCAAACGGGTCGGGGATACGCGACAAGGGCTTGCCCAAATGTTCGGTGAGCATCGCATGGTTCGGCACATTGTCCGGAACCTTGCGCAGGCCGTCCATATCGTCCGAAAACTCGATCAACCGTGTTGGTGCATCGGACAATGCCTGAAATGCGTTGCGCACCATCGTCGTACGCAGCACTTCATTGAAAGTTCCGATGTGCGGCAGGCCGGATGGACCATAGCCACATTCGAAAATAATCGCCTGACCCTGCGCCTTGCCATTGGGATAGCGTTTCAACAAACGCCGCGCCTCTTCATAAGGCCAGGCTTTTGATGCCATTGCTATATCGCGAAGGTCAGTCACGTGTTGCTCTTTCGTTCCAAATACGCCTATCAGGGCTAATGGAAACCCCCCTAGCCTTTCCTGCGCTCCATGCAAGCCATGCCGGTATTTGGATGGGCACCAGTGACGGGCCTGTAAAAACAATTGGCAAGGGCGAGGCAGCCGGTCGTGCGGCAGAAACGCCAATGATCATGCTGAATGCGCCCTTGGTTGCGCAGCGGCTTGGCTATGCTGATTTGTCGGGCCTCGACGTTTTGGAGTTATACGCTTTTATATATCCCGCGCGGTTTGCTGTGCCCACACCCAAAGGTTTGGCGAAGGCCTTGGGCCTGACTGCACCGGCAACCGATCAGGAAGTTCCGCCGTTCCTGCTTGTGGCGACGCAGGCATTGCTATCGGTGCTGGGCGATGCGGCATGGGCCGAACGCGAAGGCGCTTGGGATTCAGCACAAGCACTCATGCGGCTGCGCTGGCCGTGGGCAAATCTGGTATTGGCGCAGCTTAAAAAGCCCGAGCGTCCCGAACGATGGCTGTTCAGCCGCTTGCCCGAATGGGAAGAAGCCCCGCCCCGCACGCCGCCCCGCGTGGTAACGCTTGCGGCTGACGCGGTGCAGGAAAGGCTCGCGTCGCTCGTCGGCGGTTCTGCCGAGACGCGCCAAGGGCAAAGGGATTTCGCGCAAGCAGCAGCGCAAATTTTCGCGCCGCGTACGCGCAAGGGCGAACCCAATATGCTGCTGGCTGAGGCTGGCACAGGCATTGGCAAGACGCTTGGCTATCTGGCGCCCGCAAGCCTT
>Ga0209769_1000825_pt1 | contig 12397 bp, 18 predicted proteins | sample LauGreSuBDMM15DN_2_FD_187569 | JGI IMG/M metagenome (GOLD analysis project Ga0209769, IMG submission 187569) | Freshwater lake microbial communities from Lake Michigan, USA - Su13.BD.MM15.DN (SPAdes) (version 3) | ecosystem: Environmental > Aquatic > Freshwater > Lake | place: Lake Michigan, USA...
GTTTATACCCCAAAACGAGTCATTAAGTCATGATTAAGGAGCCTTTAGTCATAGATGGTGGAGCATCGGTTCAAATCGTCTCAGATCGGCCCACATCGGTTTTTTTGCCGGTAACAGCTCCACGAATCCACACGCCGCTCAACGATTTGCCGTCACGCGGCTTTGAGCTGATTGATTTTGCCGATCAGATCATCAAAGGCGGCTTTATGCCATGGCAAAAGTGGTTGGCCGAACATTCGCTGAAGGTAAAGCCAGACGGCCGCTATCTCCATCCCGTAACAGTTGCGACAGTTGCAAGGCAAAATGGAAAATCAACCTACATGATGGCGCGAATTATGATGGGTCTTTTCCATTGGGATGAATCGTTGCAGGTTTCGACAGCTCATCGATTGGTTACATCGCTAGAGCAATTTCGAGCCATTGTGCAGATCATTGAAGAAAATGCCGATTTGGCCAATCAGGTAAAGCGGATCCGCTGGCAACATGGAGCTGAGGAAATCCAGACAATTGCCGGCAATAGATTTATTATCAAGGCGGGAGGATCGGCAGCTCGAGGATTGAGCAAACCTGAAACAATCCACATGGATGAAATCCGAGAGTTGCACGACATGGAGACTTTTGCAGCTATGCGATACACATTGATGGCGGCTAAGAATCCACAGGTAAATTGTTTTAGCTCGGCCGGTGATTCACATTCAATGGTGCTCAATCAGCTACGCGAAAGAGGCATGGCCGCAGCTAGTGGTGCAACCGATGATGTGGGCTATTTTGAATGGTCAGCACCTACAGATGAAATTACATTGGAAAATGCAGCCTTTGCCAATCCGGGCCTTAACATAACAATTCATCCAGATAACATCCGAGCCGTTTTCAATGATCCGCCAGATGTAGTTATGACCGAGGTTTTGAATCGTTGGGTGCAGACAATTTCCAGCGTTGTTGGATCAAAAGAATGGCAAGAATGTGGAGATGAAACCATTGATCTGGATGAGGATAAATTGACATGGATGGCCATTGACATTTCACCGGATCGAAAACACGCGGCATTATGTGCGGCTCAAAAGCTCGGATCAGAATCGTTTATTGTCAAGCTGTTGCACACATGGGAAAACAGCATCCAGCTAGATGATCGGGCAATTGCGAATGATGCAGCTAGTTATTGCCGCAAATACCCAATTGAGTATTTGTTGTACTCAAAACGCACATCCGGCGCGGTTGCAGCGCGTATGCAGCCAGCCGGTATCCCGATCCACGACATGGACGGCGATTACCCGCAAGCCTGTGATGAATTACTAGGTGCTATCAATTCCGGGCGATTAAAGCATCGCAATCAAGCTGCACTTACCGAGCAAATTCTTTCGGCCGTACAATTACGGCGCGGTGATGGCGGTTGGGTCATTGGAAGGCGTGCCAGCCAAACGGCGGTGTGCGCCGCCGTAGCATCAGCATTGGTCACGCACTTTGCGACACGCCCAGAAACGGAAATCGACATTTTAGTGGGTTGATGCTTGACATTTTGAGAAAATAGCACCATGGGATTATTTGACCGCAAACGCACCATTGAAACAGTCGTGCCATTGCGCGGAGCTGATGTAGCTGCACAAATTGGGCCAGCTCCAACGCTTGATGCATTTTTTCCATTTGGCGCAGCTGATTACCTTGCAAGCCGTGAGGAAGCAATGAGTGTGCCGGCAATTGCTCGCGCTAGAAATATGATTTGTAATTCTATTGCCACAATTCCAATGGTCACACGCGACAAAGCGACTGGTCAAATTGTTGATTCACCTGTTGTAATCAACGATCCAGATAAGCGCGTGCCGGGTGCAGCGTCTTGGTGCTGGGCGGCCGAGGATTTATTGTTCACGGGATTTTCGTATTTTCAGTTAATGGACCAATTTGCCGACACCGGACGGGTTCGTCAAATGTGGCGCGTTGCTCCTAATCGTGTCGGTGTGTTTTTGAATTCAATCGGAACGCAAATTGAGTATTACACAGTTGATGGATTGCGCGTGCCCGATTCTGGGCCGGGAAGTTTGATTGTTTTTTACGGAAATGATGAAGGATTGTTAAACAGAGCGGGTCGCACAATTCGCGCAGGTGCAGAGCTTGAAAGAGCAGCTGCAATGTACGCACGCGAACCCGTGCCATCGATGGTGTTGAAATCAAACGGAACAGCGTTGCCAGCCGACCGCATCGCTAAGCTGTTGGATGCATGGGGAGCCGCACGCAGAAATCGTGGCACGGCATTTTTAAACGCCGATGTGGAATTGACTACTGTTGGTTTTACACCGGAACAAATTGGGCTTAACGCTGCACGCGAAATTATTGCAACAGAATTATCAAGAGCCGTGGGAATTCCGGCCTACTTTATTGATGCGCCGACTGGATCATCCATGACTTATGCAAACGCCAGCACGGCGCGTCAAACTTTGTTGGACTTTTCACTCTTGCCGCTGATGAACAGCATTGCCAGCCGCTTATCAATGCCGGACTTTACGCCATCAACACAGCGCGTTGAATTTGATCTCAAGGCGTACTTACGCGGATCAGAAAAAGAGCGTGCCGAGATTTACAAAATTCTATTTGAAATCGGAGCAATTACTACTGAGGAAATTAGACAAATGGAGGAAATGATCTCATGAAGCTAACAACACCAATGCAAATTACGGCAGCTGATTCCGATTCACGGACAATCACCGGTCGCATTGTTGCATTTAACGAACAGGCAAATGCATCGACCGGCAAGGTTGTTTTTGCTCGCGGATCAATTCAGCCAGGTGATGTGTTCTTAAACCTTGAACATGACATTACCCGCAGGATTGGAAAAAGTATTGCCATGAGTGTGAATGACAAAGAAATGACGGCTACATTTAAAATCGCTAACACGACAGCCGGCAATGATGCATTGATTGAAGCCATGGAAGGTTTACGCGATGGCTTCTCAATTGAATTAGCCGTTGATGATTACGAAATGCAAAAGGATGGCACAATGAAAGTCAAGAATGGCCAGCTTGTAGGCGTTGCACTTGTGACCGAACCTGCCGTGCGATCCGCACGCGTTTCGGAAGTAGCAGCATCAGAAAATTCTGAAACTGATGAAGTATCAGATACAACAAACCCAAATGAAGGAGACAAAGTGGACAACACTACCGATACAGTCGCTCCTGCCGTTGAACCGGTAGCAGCTCCAGAAGTCGAATCAGTACAGGCATCATCACGACCAGCCTATTACACAGCACCACGCAGCCCAATTGTGAACAAGGTTTCATACCTTGAGCACTACTTGAAAGCAACAATTTTGCACGATGAGGATTCACGCCAGTATGTAAAGGCCGCTGATAACACCACATCAACAGCTCCCGGCATGATCCCAACACCACAAAGCACACAAATCGTCAATGCGCTGGCAAATGCAGATCGCGGAATGATCGATGCACTTAGCCGTGAATCACTTATTGGCGAAGGCATGACATTTGAAATTCCACGCGTTACAGGCGTGCCAACTGTTGCAAATGTTGCAGAAAATGCAGCTGTAACAGAATCAAACCTAACAGCCACATTTTTGAGCGTACCTGTTCAGTCATTTAAAGGTAGAGCCATCAGTACGGTGGAACTCATCGACAGATCACGGCCGGAGTACCTCACAGCCTTGCTTCAAAACCTTGAGTACGCTTATGCAAAGGTAACTGATGAATTTGCCGTTGGAACAATTGCGGGAGCTGGACAACAGACTGGTGTCAATGCAAACACAGCCGCAGGATTCCTTGGATTTACATCTCAAGCTGCTGGTGCTGTTTATGGATCATCACTCGGATTTGCTCGCAACATCGTTGTGTCACCCGGACAATGGACAAACATCATGGGTTACAACGACAATGGCGCGCCTCTATACAATGCAGCTCAGCCATCAAATGCAGCTGGAAATGTACGCGGAGATTCATTGCGCGGTGTAGTTTCACCGGGCCTCAATCTCTTTGTTTCTCGCTCAATTGGTAACGCTGGCCCAACAACATCAACCGGCGATTTTTCAATGGTTGTTGTTAATCCAGATGCATGGACATGGTACGAGTCACCACGCTTTAACCTACGCACCAACATCAACAGCGATGGAACCATTGACATCCTGTATTACGGCTACGGCGCAATTGCACCAAAGATTCCATTTGGCGCATGCTGGAACCAAAACTAACAATCAATCATCGGTAGCGGTCGCTCCCGAACGCTAACGATACGAAAGGAACCGAGATGCCAGCGATAGTCACAGCCTCACAGCTACGATCAATTCTTGGCGTCTCGGTTTCCTTGTATTCTGACGCGCAATTGGATTCTTTTATAGATTCGGCTGAACAAACGATTTTGCCGCTATTGACTCAATACCAATCATCGGTTGCATTTGCCAATGTGAGTAATTCCGTCATTTATTTCACTACAATCCGGCCAAACTATTTTGTGCCGGGGCAATCCGTTGTCGTAACCGGGGCCGGTATCTACAACGCGACATACACAGTTACCGATGATCGGATTGAGCCATACACATGGACAGCGGCCACAGCCGCGGCTGATCGCACATACCCATTGCCGTTTATTCCTAGCGCATTGGCTACCTTATCCGGTGGATCAGCCGCATCACTTTACGCAAACACGCCGCCGATTGAAAATGCAATCTTGGTTGTTGCCGTTGAGATTTTCCAAAGTATTACAGCTCCCGGCAATCAGATCATGGCAGACAATTTTACGCCATCACCATTTATTCTCGGTCGCAGCTTGAGCAACAGAGTCGTGGGCCTACTGGGGCCATTTTTGGATGTCGAAACGATGTGTCAATGACGATCGAATCGGCAATCCGCACACCATTGCAAACAGCACTTTCAACAATTGCCGCCAATGTGTATAACGGAATACCAGAGACAATGACAAGCCCGAGCATTTGTTTGGTGCCGGGATCGCCGTATCTTGAAAGCCTTTTAATCAATGGCGCAACCACAAAAGTCAAAATCAATTTTAATGTGACCGGTGTGGTTGGTTATTCCAGCAACGCCGCAGCTTTGGACAATCTTGAACAATTGATGATCAGCATCATCAGCACAATGCCTGCAGGTTACACGGTCGGCGATGTGAGCAGCCCCCAACCTTTGGAAGTCGGTGCCGGTAAGTACCTTACGGCCGATTTACAAATTAGCACCTATTACACCAACTAAGGAGAAATCATGCCAACAACAATCATCACGGGCAGAGACATTAGCTTCACCATTGCTGGTGCTAATTATGATGCCCAAGCAACATCAGCAACATTGACAGTTGATTCAACAATAAATACATTTCAAACTTTAGACGGCAAGGCGTTTTTTACGACCGATACCCAAGGATCGTTTGCCGTTGAGATGCTGGCAGATTGGGGAGCTGCAAATTCATTGTGTGAAGCACTTTGGACAAGCGCAACAAACGCACCAAACACCGGCCTATCGGTTATTTTTGGAGCAGACTCAGGCGCATCATTTGCGTTTGATGTTCAGCCAATTTTGCCATCAGCTGGCGGTACAGCACCGGATGCACAAACAGTTTCGCTTGCCTTTACTTGTGTGACTACACCTGTTTTGACAATTAGCTAGAAAAGGAGATCGGGAGCATGAAACTACCAATAACGATTGAATACCAAGATGGCACACAGGAGACATTTACGGCTGCACCGCCGGAATGGGTCAAATGGGAAAAACAATTTGGCAACACAATTGCACAAGCACAAGACAAGATGGGTATAACTGATTTGGTGTTTCTTGCCTACCACGCAATGAAGCGACAATCAGCTGGCAAACCAGTCAAACCGATCGAGGTTTGGACTGAAACAATCGCTGATGTGATTGTTGGTGAGGCAGACCCAAAAGTTATGCAGTCGGAAGCCTAAGTCGGATCATTTGGGAGATAGCCTTGGAGACGGGGTTATCACCAAATGAATTTGAATCAGCCGAGGACATCTTGACCGTAATCGAGATTTTGGAGAGGCGCAACAATGGCAATTGATGCAATCACTTACGACAAAGCAGAATTGCGATCGATAACCCGCGCTTTTAAGGCCATGGATGATGAAGCAATTAGTCAAGCCAAAAGCACATCCAATTCTCTAGCTACCTATGTTCAAGGCCGAATTATTTCGGCAGCTGCTAGCCGACCAAATCAAGCCTCATCACGCATTGCACAAGGTTCGCGTGTAAGTAAGTCATCAAAGATTGGTGAGATTTCATTTGGCTTTGCAGCGCAAAAATTTAGCGGCGGAGCAACGACTCAACAGCTTTGGGGTGGCTTTGAATTTGGATCAAATAAGTTCAGGCAATTCCCGGTGTGGTCTGGTCGTGAAGGCCGTGGATCGCGTGGCTGGTTTATCTATCCAACTTTGAGACGCGAGCAACCCGAAATTATCAGACAATGGGAGCAAGCGTTTGACAAAATAGTTAGGAAATTTGACTAATGGCAACCGGTTCCAGAACTCTTAAATTATCTATTCTCGCGGAGACAAAAGATTTAATTTCAGGATTAAACGCAGCAAGCAAAGAAACACAATCATTTGGTGATAAAGCAACAGAATTTGGCAAAAAAGCGGCATTGGCTTTTGCGTTGGCTGGTGCCGCCGCATTGAAATTTGGGTTTGATGCCGTTAAGGCCGCGACCGAGGATGCAGCCGCTCAAGAATTATTGGCAAAGACAATCGAGGCAACCACATCAGCTACAGCGGCTCAGGTTAAAGGCGTTGAGGATTACATTACACAAACCTCAATTGCGATCGGTGTCACGGACGATGAATTGCGGCCAGCATTTACTCGCTTAGTTAGAAGTACAAAAGATGTCGATGAAGCTCAAAGACTTCTCAATTTAGCTCTTGATCTAAGTGCGGCAAGCGGCAAACCTCTTGAAACAGTCACAAATGCCTTGGGTAGAGCCTATGACGGAAACACAACCGCGCTTGGCAAATTGGGGCTTGGACTTGACACCAACCTATTGAAATCAAAAGACAATGACGCAATAATTCGCCAATTGGAAACAACCTATGGCGAATTTGCAGAAGGTGCAGCCGAGACCGCAGCTAAGAAATTTGAGCGCATTAAGATCGCAACGGACGAAGCCAAGGAATCAATCGGTGCAGCACTTTTGCCAGTCATTGAGCAATTGTCTGATTTTGTTTTGACTACAGCTGTGCCAAATTTGCAGTCATTTGTCAATGCTTTAACTGGAGAAGGTAGTCTTGATGAAGCAAGCAAAAACGCAACAGCAGGTGCTTACAATTTTGGGCTACAAATTAGAGCTATTCTAAAAACAGTCGTGGCATTTAAGACTGAATTGCTTGTCTTGACGGCCGTGATTGCGGGTGTTTTTGTTATTAGCAAAATTGCTGCGGGTGTTACAGCCACCATCCTTTTAATCAACAGTTTAATCAAGGCATACAATTTACTGAAAGCGTCATCAATTGTTGCGGGTGTCGCTTCAGCGTTTGCATTAAACCCATTATTAGGCGTTGGCGCGGTTGCGTTGGCGGCAGCTGTTTTAGCAGGTGCCAATGCGCTTGCAGGCAGATCAGACACGGGAACAGCGGGATTGCCCGGCGCATCAGTTGGGGGCTTTTCGGGAACAATGCCAAATGGCCAACCATTTGTGAGCGGTTCAAGCGTTGCGGGTAGCGGAACAAGCAGCGGCGTTGTCGGTTCAACCATTTCAACGACGCCCACAATAACTAAGCCAAAAATTGTTGTGCCAGTATTTGATTCAGGCCGAGCCGGCAATTATCCATCGAGTGGTTTTCCGGGTGCCGATACAAATGCCCCAACTATAAATTTAACAGTCAATGGCGCAATTGATTCTGAAGGTACAGCACGCACAATTGTGGACACATTAAACAACAGCTTCTATCGCGGCACCGGCGGCGCGGGTAACTTCCAATTAGCATGACGATATTTAACCCAGTTTGGCGCGTGACTATAGGCGGCGTGCAATACCAAACCGCTGTTTTGGCAAATCTAACTATTCAAAGCGGCCGAACAAACATTTATGAACAGGCTCAAGCCGGATACATCAATCTTGAACTAATCAACCTTGATAAATCCAATGTGGCAATTGAGATCAACAATGCACTTACCATTGAACTGCAAGATTCGACATCTACATTTGTGCCGATTTTTGGTGGATCGGTGGTTGAGGTCGGCATTGCCGTAGCTGAGGTTGGATCAGTTGATTATGCCCAGCGCATACGAATCATCGCTTTAGGTGCATTGTCTAGATTGCCAAAAGCCTTGACCGATGGTGTTTTATCTCAAGATTTTGACGGTGATCAGATTCTTACGATTCTTACCGATCTGTTGGTCAACTCATGGAATGAAGTACCGGCAGCTTTACAATGGCAATCCTATGATCCAACGACTCAATGGCAAAATGCAGAAAATAGTGGATTAGGCGAAATTGACACACCCGGCAGCTATGAACTTGCGCAAAGATCATCAGAGCGAATTGATGTGTATTCATTGGTTGCAGCTTTAGCAACATCGGGATTGGGTTACATCTACGAATCGGCAACAGGTCAAATTTCCTATGCCTCGGCAGATCATCGCTCAATTTATCTTGCGACAAATGGTTATGTTGATTTAACGGCCAATCACGCAATTGCACCGGGTTTGAGTATCCAACAGCGAGCCGGTGATGTGCGAAACGACATCACAATTAAATACGGCCAAAATAGCAACAGCGAAACGAGTGCAAACGATCCTGAATCAATAGCCGTTTTCGGGCAATTGTCGCAAATCTTTACAACCACAATTAAACATCAAGCCGATGCCGAGGATCAGGCAGATTTCTATTTGTCTTTAAGATCGTATCCACAATTTAATTTTAATGACTTTACATTTGAGCTGACAAACCCAGAATTGGATGATGTTGATCGGGATGCATTGATCAATGTGTTCATGGGTATGCCCACGCGGATCAACGATTTGCCGTTAAACATGGCCGCCGGAACATTTTTGGGCTTTGTTGAAGGCTGGTCATGGCGTGCCGCATACAACAGCGTTTCGCTCACGGCTATCATTTCACCATTGGCATTTTCATTGCAAGCCATGCAATGGCAAGATGTCGCAATTGCAGAATCATGGAACACAATCAGCGGCAGCCTTACATGGGCTGAAGCATTAGTCGTAGCATAAGGAGGAAAACAAGTGTCAAACCCAACGACCCCATTTTCGTGGCAAATGCCCACGGCGACAGATTTGGTCACGGACTTGCCAGCTGATTTTGAAGTATTTGGTCAAGCTGTTGCAACATCGATGGCCGATTTACTCGGTGGCACATCTGGTCAAATTCTTGCCAAAAACTCAAACACCGACATGGATTTTGTGTGGATTGCAAATGATCAAGGTGACATCACAGGCGTGACGGCCACATCGCCATTGACCGGCGGCGGCACATCCGGTGCAATCACTATCGGGATTCAGGATGCGACAACATCGGTCAAAGGATCGGTGCAGCTATCAGATTCCACATCCACAACATCATCGGTTTTGGCTTCAACACCGACAGCAACAAAATCAGCTTATGATCTAGCTGATGCAGCGATAGCCAAATCAACTGTTACAACAGCTGGTGACATAATTTATCGCAACGCAACTGTTCCAGTTCGATTAGGAATTGGTACAGCTGGTCAGGTTTTGACAGTTAATTCAGGCGCAACAGCCCCACAATGGGCAACACCGACCGGCGGCATGACCTTGCTTAGCACCACTACTCTGTCAGGTGCAACAACTACTATCAGCTCTATCAGCCAAAGTTATAAAACTTTAATTGCATTTATATTTGGAGTGACTAATGCAACAGGCGATGGTGTTTTCCGTATTGCACCAAATGCAAGTACTACTGACAGTTTTGGGGTTCAAATTACAAATACCAACAATACGGCAACTGGGCCTGTAACTATTGGCGGCAATACATACATTAACACAGTTACAGCATTAGCTCGTGCAAACACAGCCAATAACATGACTTTGCAGATTAACAATTATACTAATGCTAGCAACAATAAAAACTATACATTTAATGGTTACATTAGAACTACAAGTCCAAGCGACATGGTATTTTGGCAATCTGGCTCTTACGCTGTTGCCACTGCTGTCTCATCATTAGTATTTTCTAACGCTGGTGGAAACTTTTCAACAGGTACAGTACTACTTTACGGAGTCTCATAATGACAAAACCAATGGTCAGGATACATAACCTTGAAACAAATGAAGTCATTGATCGTGAAATGACAGATGATGAATTTGCAGCTTATACGGCTCAAAAGCAATTGGATGCTGAACAAGCTGCATTGGAATCAGAAGCCATTGCAGCTAGACAATCAGCTCAAGCAAAACTTGAAGCATTGGGTCTAACGACCGATGATTTGAAGGCACTTGGATTGTGACATTTCCACAAGGCACATTGTCGCGTTTGATTGAGGTTGCGCTCGCCGAGGTTGGCACAGCTGAGATTGGCAACAATGAGACAAAGTATGGCAAACACATGAAAGCCGACAAGCTGCCGTGGTGTGGGTCATTTTTAAATTGGTGCGCCGATCAAGCTGGTGTCGATGTGCCAAATGTTGTCAGCACGCGAGCCGGTGCTGCCGCATTTAGGAAAATGAAACGATGGCACACAACGCCACGAATTGGCGATTTTGTTTTCTTTGATTTTGTCATCGATGACCAGACAATGATCAATCACATTGGTTTGGTTGTCCGTTGCTCGGATAAGCAAATTGTCACGATTGAAGGCAACACATCAGCTGGCGGTGATCAGCGCAATGGCGGTGAAGTGATGGTCAAATACAGAAGTTTGGGAGCGAGATCATTTGTGGTGGGCTACGGCCGACCAACCTATGAAGCGTTTGCCGGTGACTTACCGGATCGACCAAAAGGAGGCAAATAATGAAACAAATTAAAGCAGCTGCCGCATCGTACGCAAGAAGCGCGGTCGCAGGTTGTTTGGCTGTTTATCTGACGGGCAACACCAATCCAAAAGATTTGGCAATGGGTTTGGTTGCTGGCATCGTGCCGCTTCTAGCTCGCTGGGCAAATCCAAACGATGTAACATTCGGCATAAAAAAGTGAGCGTAGGCGAATGGACGGCTGTTGGTGGTTTTGTCATTGCGATACTGGCAGCCGTTTACTCGTCAATGAGGATCATCATCAGAGCCGTGATGAGCGAGCTGTTACCCAATGGTGGGTCGAGTATGAAGGATCAGATTTCACGCATCGAGGCACGATTGGATTATCTATACACACAGCTTATTGAGAAACAGAGCAACACGCCGTAATTTAGGCGGGATTGTTGATTTTGTCGGTTGTCGGTGTCACTCTTTGTTTGGGAGCGAAGCACAGTAGTTTCCAGATTCGGGAGCTAGACAAATGAATGAAATTTCAATTGTGATCTTTATGATCATTGCAGGTGTTTTGTGGGCTGTCATGGCCTATGCGGTGGGTTTTAAAGAAGGCCAGCGACAAGGCTACACACGGGGTCGCGCTGTATCTCGCCACATCTCGCAGCTAGACAAGGCGGCCAAATAATGGCTTTCATGGACAATTACGAAGGCAACAAAGAGCGCACAGATCGATGGCTGGCCACATTTCCAAAAGGCAGACTTGAAGCACACATCATCGAATTTAATGCTGAAAAAGGTTATGTGTTAGTGCAGGCAAAAGCATGGCGGGATCAGAGCGAGACTGAGCCGGCTGGCATCGATTATGCGTACGGTTATCTTGCAGCTTATCCAGACAAAATGAAGCGATGGATGGTTGAGGATTCATGTACATCTGCATTGATGCGAGTGATGGCCTTGGTCATGGGAGGCGCGGAAAAGGCCACTCAAGAGGTTATGGCGTTAGTCAAAACCGAGACACCGGCGGCCGATTATGACTACTGGACAACCGAACATGGCGATGTGCCCAGCTACAAAACAGCCGGAGAAGCTGAGGCAGCTGGCACGCCTTCATTTGGATCATCCGAGGATGCATGGGTGCCAAATGCCGTGCCAACATGCTCACACGGATCAATGCGCTGGAATCAGAGCAAGCCAGATGCAGCAAAATCATGGGGCGGCTACTTTTGCTCCGAGAAGGTGAAAGCAATGCAATGCACGCCGCGTTGGTATGTATTACGCAGCACGGGAAATTGGGAACCACAGGTATGAGCGATTACATGGAAATCATCAACCCGCAAACACGCATCGCACGGCTTTATTATCAAGGCGAAGTGGTTGACGAGTACAGAGTCGAGCAATGTGATAAATGCTCCAAGCTTACAAAATTTGATGCATTTGGTTATCAGATTGGTTATGACCAAACAGAGAAAATCATCTGGTTCTGTGGTGATTGCCGGTGATAGATCGCAT
>Ga0209769_1000828_pt1 | contig 12361 bp, 11 predicted proteins | sample LauGreSuBDMM15DN_2_FD_187569 | JGI IMG/M metagenome (GOLD analysis project Ga0209769, IMG submission 187569) | Freshwater lake microbial communities from Lake Michigan, USA - Su13.BD.MM15.DN (SPAdes) (version 3) | ecosystem: Environmental > Aquatic > Freshwater > Lake | place: Lake Michigan, USA...
TACTTGAGCACTGGATCTAAGTCCACCAAGTAATGGATAGGTGGATCCAGAAGACCAACCAGCTAACACAATTCCGTAAACACCAATTGAAGCAATTGCAAGAATGTACAAAACACCAACTGGAATATCAGTTAGCTGCATCGCGGTCTGGCGGCCAAACATTGTTACCTCGCCAGTAATCGGAATTACTGCAAAGGACATAAAGCAGGTGGTGGCACTAATAATTGGTGCCAAAACAAATACAACCTTGTCAGCTGCTGTAGGAATGATGTCTTCCTTAAGCGCCAACTTGACTCCATCAGCAAGGGCTTGAATTAAACCAAATGGTCCAACGCGGTTTGGCCCAGGACGTTGTTGCATACGACCAACGACACGGCGCTCTCCCCACACAGACATCAGTGTTAGAAATACACAGATCGCAAAAACGATTAGTGCTTTTACTACTATTAACCACCCTGGATCTGCCCCAATTAGTTCTGCAGTTGTCATGCCTTCACCACCGTAACTACTGCGCCATGTGCGACGCCTAGGTTTACCAACAATTGAGATCCGCGCGAATTACGTGGAGCCCACACTGCATCATCATGAATATTCTCAACTAAGGCAGAAAGGGTTACTGATCCCTGATGTGTTGAAATTTTTAACTGATCTCCATCAACAACACCCATTGTTTGGGCCCGCTTTGGAGAAATAACTGCAACAGTGCGGCGCGCAGTGCCTGCGAGATTTTCTTCACCCTGCTGCAAAGTCCCAAGATCTAACAAACGGCGCCAAGAAGTAATGAGTGCTTGTTCTGCATTAAGAGCGGGTTGTGATGAGGCATTGACCTTGTTGAATGAAACTCGTGCGCCATCCCACTTGCCAATTGATGCAATTTCTTTAATAGCTGCAGTAACAGTTCCCAAATTAAGGGAGATTCCCATTTCCTGCGCGATCATTGAAAGAATTCGAAGATCGCTTCGATTTAATGAATCGCTAACCGCTGGATCAAATGAGCGTGGGCGACCTTCCCAGTTAAGAAAGGAACCTGACTTTTCAGTAATTGCAGCAACCGGAAGAACCACATTTGCTCGTTCCGTAACTGCACTTGGTGCAATTTCAAGTGAAACTACAAATGCCTTATCAAGTGCTGCCAAAGTTGCCAGACTGTTATCGGCATCTAATGGATCAACACCACCAACAACAAGTGCCCCAATCTTTCCCGCATTAACTGCCTCAATGATTTGTGAAGTGCTGCGACCTGCCTCGGTTGGAAGTGAGTCTGTATTCCAAAGAGCCGCGATATCTACCCGAGCTGCTGCATCTGTAACTGGGCGCCCACCTGGCAACAGGTTTCCGATTGCGCCAGCTTCTAGTGCTCCACGTTCGCCTGCGCGACGTGGAATCCACGCAAGCCTTGCGCCCGTTGAGTCAGCAAGTTCTGCGACTGCACTTAACGCACCTGGGCTTTCTGACGCTCGCTCCCCCACAAGAATGACAGATTTATTTGTCAATGGCTGGGCTGCAATAGCTGCCGCCTCTTGTCCTGGAGCAACCTTTACAAACTCTGCCTTTAACTTGTCGACGGCAATGGATTCCTTAGAACCGATTGAAACGACCTTTAATGCCCGCTTGCGAAACTGCTTATTAATACGCAAGAAAACAATGGGTGATTCTTCTTCTGGCTCAAAACCAACTAGTAGTACTTGATCAGCCTTATCGATATCACGATAGGTTGTTGATAAACCAACAACACGTGCTGCTAAGAATTCACGTTCTTCATCTGATGAAAGACGTGAACGGAAATCAATATCATTAGTGCCAAGTGCAACGCGAGCAAACTTGCTGTAACCGTAGGCATCTTCATGCGTTGTGCGACCACCAACAAGAACGGCTGACTTTGTAGTCTTTAATCCTGCTGCAGCAACTGCTAGTGCTTCAGGCCATGATGCTTCTTCAAGAATGCCTTCTGAATTACGGATCTGTGGAACCTTGAGACGATCAACGGCTGTTACATACTTAAATGCCCAGCGACCCTTATCGCAGTTCCATTCTTCATTAACAGATGCGTCATCGCCTGCAAGTCGCCGTAATGTCTTTCCGCGACGAACATCGGTTCGCATATCGCAACCTGATGCACAGTGTTCGCATGCAGATGGTGTTGAGACTAAATCAAATGGACGTGCACGGAATCGATATGCGGCACCAGTTAATGCACCTACTGGGCAGATCTGAACAGTGTTTCCAGAAAAGTATGATTCAAAAGGTTTGTTCTCATAAATACCAACTTGCTGCAATGCGCCACGTTCGTTCAGGGTGATAAATGGATCACTCGCAATTTGCTCAGAAAAACGAGTGCAGCGTGCACATAAAACGCAGCGTTCGCGATCGAGAAGGACTTGTGAAGAGATATTGATTGGCTTTTCAAATGTTCGTTTTACACCTTCGAAACGGCTTGAACCTTCTCCTGTGCTCATTGCCTGGTTCTGTAATGGACACTCGCCACCCTTGTCACACACTGGGCAATCAAGGGGGTGATTTACAAGCAACAGTTCCATAACTCCACGCTGTGCTTTTTCAGCAACCGTAGAAGTTAATTGTGTTTTTACAATCATTCCTGTCTCAACAGGAATTGTGCAAGAAGCTTGAGGCTTTGGAAAAGCACGACCATTAATTTCAATATCAACTAAGCACTGACGGCAAGCACCAACTGGATCTAGCAATGGGTGATCGCAGAAACGTGGAATCTGAATTCCAAGTTGTTCTGCAGCACGAATAACTAATGTTCCCTTGGGAACAGTAACTTCGAATCCGTCAATGACAACGGTAATCATGTCTACTACTTCAGTTGTCATTTATGCACCGGCCCCAGCAAATAATGTTGATGCAACTGGATCAAATGGGCATCCACCTTGTGTTAGGTGCGCGATGTATTCATCGCGGAAATACTTAATCGAAGATGTAATTGGGCTAGTCGCCCCATCACCAAGGGCGCAGAATGAACGGCCCATGATGTTGTCACACAGATCGAGTAACTTAGCTAGATCTGCTTCGGTACCTTTACCTGCTTCCAGGTCACGAAGGATCTGTACCAACCACCATGTGCCTTCGCGACATGGCGTGCACTTTCCACATGATTCATGTTTGTAAAACTCTGTCCAACGCAATACTGCGCGAACAACACATGTTGTTTCATCAAATATTTGTAGTGCTTTTGTACCAAGCATTGACCCTGCAGCTGCAACACCTTCGTAATCCAGCGGCACATCAAGGTGAGCATCAGTAAACAATGGTGTTGATGATCCGCCAGGTGTCCAGAACTTCAACGTATGTCCTGGGCGAACTCCGCCAGCTAAATCTAGAATTTCACGAAGTGTGATTCCAAGTGGTGCTTCAAACTGACCTGGATTTACAACATGGCCCGACAAAGAATAGAGAGTTGTTCCCTTGCTCTTTTCAGTTCCCATTGATTGGTACCAATCAGCTCCGTTATTAACGATTGCCGGAACAGATGCAATTGATTCAACGTTATTTACAACGGTTGGACGGGCGTAAAGGCCAGCAATAGCAGGAAATGGCGGACGCAAACGAGGTTGGCCGCGGAAGCCTTCGAGTGAATCAAGTAGGGCTGTTTCTTCCCCACAGATATATGCACCGGCTCCGATGTGTAGAACTACATCAATACCGTTGCCAAGAATTCCTGCTGCATATGCATCTTCAATCGCTTGATTTACTCGACGAACAACATGTGTGACTTCACCGCGAATATAAATAAATGCATGCTTTGCACGAATTGCATGGCACGCGATGATGCAGCCTTCGATTAATACATGTGGGTTGGCCATCAATAGCGGTGTGTCTTTACAAGTCCCTGGCTCTGATTCATCAGCGTTAACAACTAGGTAGTGATCCTTGTTATCGCCTTGAGGAATAAATCCCCACTTCATCCCAGTTGGAAAACCTGCGCCACCACGACCACGAAGTCCTGAATCCTTAACAAGTTGAATAATTGCATCCGGATCCATTGCAAGTGCTTTTGCAGATGCTGTGTATCCACCATGACGCTTGTAACCAACAAGTGTGAATGAATCTTTTTCATCCCAATGGGCAGAAAGTACTGGAGCTAGCTTTGTCATTACTTGCCCTCTTTCGAAAGTTTCAAGCCAAGCAAAGTTGGCTCTCCGGCCTGCACACCTTCGTGCGCAAGTCCATCATTTAATCCTGCAAGAACTGCTGATGCTTCTTTCCATGTAACCAACTTGTTAGGTCCTCTAGTTGGTGGCTTTGGATTTCCTGCGCGCATTGAATCAACTAAATCTTTTGCTGACTGAACAGTTTGATTGTCATAAAATTCCCAGTTAGCCATTACAACCGGTGCGTAATCACAGGCAGCGTTACATTCGATGTGCTCTAGTGAAACTTTGCCGTCAGCTGTGACTTCATCGTTTCCAATACCCAGGTGATCTTTGAGTGAATCAAAGATTGCATCTCCGCCCATTACTGCACACAAAGTATTTGTGCATACTCCAACGTGGTACTCGCCTACTGGTGCCGGCTTGTATTGGGTATAAAAGGTAGATACAGCAGTAACTTCAGCAGCCTCTAGCTGTAAAACCTTGGCGATTACTTCAATCCCTTCATTGGTTACATACCCTGCTTTTGATTGCACGTAATGCAACAAAGGCATGATTGCAGAACGAGGGCGTGGGTATCGCTTAATAATTGAATCCATGACCTGAAAATCTTCATCTGAATATGCCATTAGCGATCAACTCCCCCCATTACTGGATCGATTGATGCAACCGCGCCAATGATGTCAGCAACCATGCCACCTTCACTCATTGCAGCTGTTGCTTGTAAATTATTAAATGATGGTTCGCGGAAGTGAACGCGATATGGACGAGTTCCCCCATCAGAAACAATTGAAGCACCGAGCTCTCCGCGTGGAGATTCAATCGCGACATATGCCTGACCTGCGGGAACATGGAAACCTTCTGTGACAAGTTTGAAGTGGTGAATCAATGACTCCATTGATGTACCCATAATCTGGCGAATGTGGTCAAGTGAGTTACCTAGTCCATCGCCACCCATTGCAAGTTGTGCGGGCCATGCGATTTTCTTGTCTGCAACCATTACTGGTGCGCCTTTAAGCTTTTCTAACTTGTCGACACATTGTTCGATAATGCGAAGTGATTGTTCTAATTCATTCATGCGAATTAAGAATCGACCATAAACGTCACAAGTATCTGCAGTTACAACATCAAAGGTGTAGTTTTCATAACCACAATATGGTTGAACCTTACGAAGATCCCATGGCATTCCAGTCGAGCGAAGAACTGGGCCAGTAATTCCTAATGTTGTGCACCCAGCAAGATCTAGATAACCAATGCCTTGTGTGCGCTTCATCCAAATTGAGTTTCCAATAAGCAATGTTGCGTTGTCTTTAAAGTTTTTGCGCATCAGTTTTACGCCATCGCGGATCTTTGTAAGAGCACCCTCTGGAAGATCTTGCTGAACTCCACCCGGACGGATGTACGCCATATTCATGCGCAAACCAGTGATCATTTCGAAGATCTCAAGAACAGTTTCACGATCGCGGAAGGCAAAGAACATAGGGCCCATAGCCCCTAATTCAAGGGCTCCTGTACCAAGTGCGACCATGTGGGAAGAAATACGGTTGAGCTCCATCATCATTACACGAATAACAGATGCGCGCTCTGGAACATCATCTGTAATTCCCAAAAGCTTCTCAATAGCTAAACAGTAAGCAGTCTCGTTGTGCAGTGGTCCTAGATAATCCATTCGGGTTACAAATGTGGTTCCCTGAGTCCAGTTGCGGTACTCCATGTTCTTCTCAATACCTGTGTGCAGGTAACCAATTCCGCATCGTGCTTCTGTAACTGTTTCCCCTTCAAGTTCTAGAACCAAACGAAGCACACCATGAGTTGATGGATGCTGAGGACCCATGTTTACAACAACACGTTCTTCCTTTGTAGCACCAATATCTTGAACTAGTGCGTCCCAGTCGCCTCCAGTAACAGAGAATACTTTGCCTTCAGTTGTATCACGCGAAGGTGCGTACGGATCAAAAGTTCTCACTTGTAGCTCCTTCTTTCACTAGGAGCCGGTATCGTTGCACCTTTGTACTCAACTGGAATTCCACCGAGTGCGTAATCTTTACGTTGTGGATGGCCTTCCCAGTCATCTGGCATCAAGATGCGAGTCAGGCCTGGGTGGCCATCAAAAATGATTCCGAACATGTCAAAAGTTTCGCGCTCGTGCCAGTTGTTGCCGGCCCATACCTCAACTAATGACGGGATGTGCGCATCGGCATCTGCAACTGATACTTCTAAGCGAATTCGTTGATTTTTTGTCATTGAAAGCAATGGATACACAGCATGTAATTCGCGGCCAGTTTGCTCTGGGTAATGAACACCATTAACACCCATACACATCTCAAACTTCAACGTGTCACGCAAAATCAATGCAACTTCAACCAACTTCTCACGCTTAACGTGAAGAGTTATTTCACCGCGATCGACAACAACGCGTTCGATGGCATCTGTAAAATCAGGATAAGCACGCTCTAGATCGTCAGCAACATCATCAAAATAACTACCGTATGGACGCTCAGACGAGCCTGCAGTACTAGCTTTCCGAGCTAAACCACCATAACCAGAAGTATCGCCAGTGCCCTTTGCGCCAAACATTCCTTCAGTCATTACGCAAGCAAGCCCTTCATCTCGTGAGTTGGCTTTGCATTCATTGCGGCAAGCTCGACTTCTTTGATGATCTGAGCGCGGTTTGCACCAAGTTTTGTGTCATTGATTTGTTCATGTAGTTTCAGAATTGCATCTAGCAACATCTCTGGGCGTGGTGGGCAACCAGGTAAGTAAATATCAACTGGAACAATGTGGTCTACACCTTGAACAATCGCGTAGTTGTTAAACATTCCACCCGATGATGCACACGCACCCATTGCAAGAACCCACTTTGGTGCTGACATTTGATCATAAATCTGACGAAGCACTGGTGCCATCTTGTTAGACACACGACCTGCAACGATCATTAAATCTGCTTGGCGTGGGGATGCACGGAAAACTTCTCCACCAAAACGGGCAATGTCATATTTTGCTGCTGAACCAACCGCCATCATTTCAATTGCACAACATGCAAGACCAAATGTTGCTGGCCACAATGAGTTCTTGCGCATATACCCAGCAAGTTTTTCAACAGTAGTGAGTAAGAAACCACTCGGAATTTTCTCTTCAAGACCCATTGTTTAGTCCCATTCCAATCCACCGCGGCGCCACACATATGCATATGCAACAAAAACGGTCCCAATGAAAATTGCCATTTCAACTAGACCAAACAAGCCAAGGGCATCAAATGAAACTGCCCACGGGTAAAGGAAGACGATTTCAATATCAAAGATGATGAAAAGCATCGCAGTTAAGAAGTATTTGACTGGAAAACGTCCACCTTCAGCTGCTTGAGGCGATGGTTCAATTCCACATTCATAAGCATCTAGCTTTGCGCGGTTGTATCTGGCAGGGCCCGCGAGCGCACCGGCAATTACCGAAAAGAGGGCGAAGCCAAAACCGATAGCGCCGATCACCAAAATTGGTACGTATGGGTTTGATGTGGGTATCACGATCGAAATCCTAAGGTCGATTGGCCTATGCCGCTGACCGCTAGCCCTTTATCCCGCTGTGAACTGCAACAACCCCAAAAGTTAGATTCTTCCACGTGACATTGCTCCAGCCAGCTTTTTCCATGCGGGCAGCTAATGCTGCCTGATCTGGCCATGCCCTGATCGATTCAGCCAAGTAGATATAGGCATCCGGATTGGAGGCGGTCTTCTTGGCGATGGCAGGCAACAGCCGCATCAGATATTTTGTATAAAGAGTACGAAACGGGGGCCATGTCGGGTGACTGAACTCAACAACCACCATCCGTCCCCCTGGCTTGGCCACACGGTGGGCCTCTAGAAGGGCCTTGTCGAAATCGGCGGTGTTTCGAAGCCCATAGGAAATAGTGACAACATCAAAGATCTCCGCCTCGAAGGGCAGATTGAGGGCATCGGCCTTGGAAAAGTTCAGGTACGGGCGGGCTTTTCTGCCCTGAGCCAACATCCCATCGCTGAAATCAGTGGCAAAGACAGTAGCTCCAGCCTTAAATAGGGGTTCTGAAGAAGAGCCAGGTCCTGCCGCTAGATCCAAAATCACCATTCCGGGCTGAGGGGCGATGATTCTGGTGGCCGCTTTGCGCCAAGCCTTTGTGCGGCCCAAACTCAAGAGGTCGTTGACTAGGTCATATCGCTTGGCGACCCCATCAAACATGGCCGCAACCTCATCGGGGTCTTTGCTCAAATTAGCGCGGGACATAAGTGCATTCTCCCTTGAAGTAGGCTCATCCACAACTTAAATACTTTGAAAGGTCCCCATGTCGCTATCTGCTACCTCGCTTCGATCCTCACTGATCCCCCGCTCTACAGCTCTTTCAAACGCTGCTCTAGTTGTCAGTGGAGTTCTTGGCTTAGCAGTCTTGGCACAAATTGCTGTTCCAGTTCCAGGATCTCCAGTTCCTGTTACAGGTCAAACATTGGGTGTCTTGATTCTTGGAACTGCATACGGGTCAACATTGGGTGTTACAACTTTTGCGATGTATATCTTGGTCGGAATTGCAGGCGCACCAGTTTTTGCAAATAGCGGACATGGGTGGGATCGCATTGCAGGAGCAACGGGTGGCTATTTAATTGGGATGTTGGTTGCAACTTTCATCTTGGGTCAACTCGCACGTTTTCGCTTAGATCAAAATTTCCTAACAGCCCTTCCATCGATGTTAATTGGAACTATAACTACTTTTTCATTTGGTCTTGTCTGGTTACACCAATACACCGGAGAGAGCTGGAACTGGACAATTGAAAAAGGACTAACTCCTTTTATTGTTGGCGAAGTTTTAAAGATTGCAATTGCTGGAACATCACTGCCTGCTGTTTGGCGAGTTGTTAACCGCAAAAATTCATAACAATGTCCCAACTTATCCCCATCACAACTACTCGTCTGGGCGAGCATTTGCCATTACTTGAATTACTTCCAGATTCAAATCCGCTTGCATGGGTTCGAAGTGGCGACGGCTTAGTTGGATGGGGAACTTATGCAACAACAACAGTTAGTGGTGCACATAGATTTGCGGATGCACGCCACTGGTGGCAGAAGCAGTTAGAAAAATTAGCGGTCACAAATACTGTTCATGGCAGCGGAACAGGCCCAATCTTGTTTGCATCTTTTTCATTTTCTCCTGACGATGTTTCAGTCCTCGTTATCCCACAGGTAGTAGTTGGCTCTCGGGGCGAAAAATCTTGGATTACATGGATCGGTTCGGATCCTCAACCAGTTCTGAAAACTATCCCTGACCACCTTCCCAACGCAGATATGAGTTGGGGTGAAAATCCACAATCGGATATTGATTGGAAAAACCGGGTTGTAACCGCAGTCTCGCGTATTCAATCTGGGGATTTAGATAAGGTCGTATTAGCTAGAGATATCACCGTTAAGTCAAGCAAAAGCATTGATCCACGCGCAATCTTGAACAAACTAGCGGAGGAGTATCCATCAACCTGGAAGTATTCGATTTCAGGGTTGGTTGGTGCAACACCCGAACTCTTGCTTCGTTTATCACGCGGAATGATTACCTCGCGTGTTTTGGCTGGAACAATTAGCAAAACTGGTGATGATGCAAAAGATTTAGCACTTGCTGCATCACTTGCCCGTTCATCAAAAGATCTTGCAGAACATGAATATGCGGTGCGATCTGTGGCAGATGCGATAGAGCCTTTTTGTTCATCAACAAATGTTCCTGAGTCACCATTTGTTTTACACCTAGCAAATCTTATGCACCTTGCAACTGATGTGACCGGCGCATTGGTTGAAACACTTGCTCATACAGATGCATTTACAATTCTTGAGCAATTACATCCAACTGCTGCTGTGTGTGGAACTCCTAGACCAATTGCTGCTGCTCTGATTACCGAAATTGAAGGGATGTCCCGTGGTCGTTACGCAGGTCCTGTTGGTTGGATCGATGCAGCAGGCGACGGAGAACTTGGAATTGCACTGAGATGTGGCCAAATAAATGGAGATACTATTCGCATCTTTGCCGGATGTGGAATTGTTGATGGATCAGATCCTGAGATTGAATTAGCTGAAACTTACGCAAAGTTTTCACCTATGCGCAGCGCACTTAAATAGAGGTAAGTGCGTCCACAATCTTTTTTAAATTATCTGCATTCGATTCGCGATTAGGTACATCACACACCACAACACTCACGCCAGATATTGGCGCTTTCACTTCTGCCTCTAACTCTTTAAGAGAATTAATTTGTTTGGCATTAATACCCATCGCCTGAGCAATCGCAGCTGGATTTAATCCATGTGGTGTGCCAAAAACAGTTTCAAAGCCATTTACGCCGCGCTGTGGAAGTGTTGAAAAGATTCCGCCACCATCATTATTGATAACTATAAACCGGCAATTAATCTCTTCTTTGTTAATCAGCCCAGTTAAATCATGTAAGAAAGAAAGGTCGCCCAGCAGCGCAATTGTTGCCTTATGACCATAGGCAACACCTAGCGCAGTTGAAATGTTTCCATCAATGCCAGCTAACCCACGATTAGCGTATGTCTGAACACCGCCTCGTGGATGGGCAAAACCTTCAAGATCTCGAATTGGTCGTGATGAAGATACAAATAACGCGGTGCCATCAGGAATAGCTGCGGCAATCGTTCGAGCAATCACTGCTTCATTCCACCCATCTAATGATCCGATCAGCTTTTGTGCGCGCTCAGAAACTTTTTTCCACTTTGTAATCCATTCATCAGATTGAATAACGCCCTGAAGATCTGGCAATTCTGTAAATTTACGATCTGCTTGACGGTCAGAATCCACTGTTGCAAGGCGTTGGTCAACAACATATGTGATTGGGCTTGATTTAATAAAAGCATTAATCGATCGTGACAAAGTTGTTCGACCAATGACAAGTGCAGATTGCGGAATGAGTGTGCTGCGTATTTCAGGAGATGCTAAGAAGATGGAGGCGTGTGCAACGGCATCTGGAAAAGAAAGTGGATCTTCGGCGACTAATGGCCAACCCAATACTTTTGTAAACCCTGTAATTTCATCAACTGTTAAACCACCACGATCATGTCCAACCACAACAACTCCTCGCGCACCGACCAAACGAAGTGTGCCGGGCTTAGTGCGTGCGACAAACTCTCTTGGGGCAAAATTGATGTGTGAAAGCCAATTAGAAGAATCATCTGACAAAAGAGGTTCGTCAAACTGAAGATTCAAATGAATTGGGCCGGTTCGCAAACTGTCTAGTGGTAATTCCATCGGGTAAACAGGGCCATCAATATCTGCAAAATAACGCACAGCTTTACCAAAAATACGTGCTTGTTCTGTTGTTTGATTTGCACCAGTTTTGCGCAACATTGCTGGGCGATCTGCCGTTAAAACCATGAGCGGTGCGTTTGTATGGTTGGCTTCAAGTACTGCTGGGTGGTAATTCGCAACCGCTGTTCCGCTAGTGCATACAACCGGTACTGGACGGCCTGTTGATTTAATAATTCCAAGTGCGAAAAATGCTGCAGTTCGCTCGTCAATACGCACATGAATTTTTATTAATCCCTCTTGTGAAGCTTCAAAAAATGCCAACGACAAGGGAGCATTACGCGAACCAGGTGAAATAACTACGTCGGTAATCCCAGCTTCAATTATTTGGCGAACGACTACACGCGCCAATGAGGTGGAGTTATTCAAGTCAGTAGCTCCGCTGTCCTCATGATGCGATTCTTCCACCATTCGTAACGATCTGCACTTACATCTAAGCCATCTAAGTTAGGAACCACATTACTAATTGCAATCTTTCCCTCAACTATTGGTAGTTCAGCTACGTTCTTTGCTAATAGCGAGCCCGTTCCAAGGCCACAATCAAAGTTCATATCCTCAAATGAAGCCGCCAAAATAAGTCCATAATTAATCCCAACGGCACTTTCTAGAGCACTTGAGACTACAACAGGTAAGTTGTGATGCTCTGCGAGTCTGTGAGCACGCTTAATTCCACCAAGCGGTTGTACTTTCAACATCAAGTAATCAATTGCACCTGTCAGATTAATTGCAAAGGGATCCTTAGCTTTGCGCAGGATCTCGTCCCCAACTATTTTTACATCAATCCGCTTTTTTAGCTCTCGTAGCTCTTCGATAGTTGCACATGGTTGTTCGACATATTCAACGTCCCCTACCGAATCCAAAAATGAAACCGTTTGATCCACACTCCATAATCCATTGGCATCGATGCGAATTTTTGCATCTGGGCGTAAAG
>Ga0209769_1000831_pt1 | contig 12349 bp, 28 predicted proteins | sample LauGreSuBDMM15DN_2_FD_187569 | JGI IMG/M metagenome (GOLD analysis project Ga0209769, IMG submission 187569) | Freshwater lake microbial communities from Lake Michigan, USA - Su13.BD.MM15.DN (SPAdes) (version 3) | ecosystem: Environmental > Aquatic > Freshwater > Lake | place: Lake Michigan, USA...
GTGTGGGGGGCCTCGGGGTGGGTGTCCGAGTAGCAAGCCCGCCGACTATGGAAAGCGAGTTTAACTGCCAAGAGTAGCAAGCCCGCCGACTATGGATTGAGCATCGGCTCTCCGCCCCGTGAACCTTGCATCTAGTAGGCTCATGCTAAGCGCCAAACCCGAAAGGGCGTGAGGTAGCAGTGTGGACACCCGAACGAAGTGTAGGTGGGATTCTTGCCCATTAACAATTTGATGCGTGAACCGATATGCTTTGAGAATGATTCTCATTGTGTCGCAGTAACACGATTTTATAGGTTTGCGTGAAGTAACCTATCGGTAATACCGCATCCAATACCGCAAGCCATAGGGGTAGGTATAAACACGCAAGGCATGGCGTGGGATGCGGCTTTAATATAAGCCTTGCATGGTGTAGGGTTTATATATCAAGCCAACTTTTAAGGATAAACCATGTCTAATTCTATTACCGTATTTTCCAACGACAATTCTATCGTTACCTTTGAGAACAAAAAAGGTGTGCAGTTTGCGCTTAGCGCTGAAGGTGCATTGTTCAAAGGTGGTGCAGCATTGGTGGCATTAAAAGATGCAGCATTGTTGTCAGCATACAACAAAGCCCGTGATGGAAAATACCGCAGTGCGGCCGATGTAATCGGTGCGTCATTCCCTTCGACTACCAAAGCCTTCGAGAAAATTATCGGTAGCGCATGGGCCAACAAGTCTGCTATGTGCTCATTCCTGAGTGCGGTGGAGCGTGCCGAGCCTGGAAAATCGGGTTACAGCAAAAAGCAAAATGAGGCCAAGGGCTTTGTCGCCTACCTTCGTGAGAATGTGCCTTCACTGGCCGCAAACCCTGAAGATGCATTCACTATCAACGCCTAAACCTTGCCCCTAGGTCATAGCCTGAAGCCCATCATGTGGGCTTTGGAGTGTCACCTTCAAAGGAAAGATATGCGTACACACCTTGTACCCAAGGGCGCAATGCCTCCAATGCCACCACTCATAACTGGCGATGTGGGGCGCAAACTCCAAGGCGGATTACCACCCGAACCTTACCGTGCTCGTAATGCATGGGGCAATGCATACCGCCGTGCTCAAAATGATGGTGTGAGTAAATCATGCCGTGCCGAATGCTTCCATGCAACAAGCGAATGGGATAAAAATGCCCGCAAAGGTATGGGCGGATTCATCGCCGCCTAATTATCTTGCCAAAAAGTGTCGGATAAATGTACGGATAAATACAAAACCTAGTGTTTGTGCGGTCTCCCAAGCCTATTTATCTAATTATCTAATTATCTTATTAAATATGGGTACGCGTGTATGTGAAGCCGACTTCGTGCATACACACCTTAAAGCGCGCAAAGAAAAGCGACCCTTAAAATCCGCCCTGCCTCAAACCACCCCGAGATAATTACCCTAGGGTAAACCCTATACATACGCCACAAGCGTGTGTTCATGCGGGCTGCGGGACATACACACCCAATTTCTATTTATCTTGGGGGGTGGATAATTGCATTTTTCGAGATAAATGCCCCGAGATAATTACAACTTCACATACATACAATGTATGTATACACACCCAATCCCTGTCAACCAACTGGAGAATCAAAATGATGTTTTTCATCAACACATCCCTGCCCGAACGTACGCATACACACCAAATTCCACAAATCGCGGAAGATGATGACGAATTCGTATTCGAGTATCGCCCCGAAATAATGGACGAAGAGACCGACCGTATGCAGCACTCATTCGACCGCGACTGACCAAATCCCACCGCCAATCCCTCAACCAACTGGAGAATCATCATGCGAGTAATAGTATCTTTTGGCTTCATTGGGGTAGACCCCGACAGCCCAGTAGCCGATGAAATTATCGAATCCCTCGTTATAGACACCAAGCAATGGCTACTGGACTACGGAGCATCATATGTATGCGTAGACGATGCCGTAGCAGATAACGATGTAGACAAGGAGGAGGAAGCATGAAACCGCAAGTACAAAATGTAAACGCCCTGATTGCTTGGATGTATGTTTTCGAGTGCATAAAACTGGTGGGTAGCAAGAGAGCCTACAAGGACGCGGCGTTCAGCCAATTAAGTTACGACCTAGGCAAACACTACCCAGTAGAGTTTGAATCTTTAATCTGTATGCTCGGCGCAATCCGAGCCTTTAAGGGGGTCAAATGAGAAAATATCCCGAACCAACCGCCGAAGACTGGATTATCTTGCGGCTAACGCGAGACCTAGTTCGTGCCCAGAACCCATACAAGACGACTACCGCGCCGCGTTCCATTACCTATCTAGTACGAAAGTTAGGCTGGGTGCAACTCGATGTAATGCTGACCCAACTTCTCGCCGAGGAGGGCAAATGAGCCATACACACCTACCAATATGTACGCAATGCTACGCCGTGCGGGTGGAGCCCAGTGAGGCCAAGTTGCACCGGCCGGTGTGCCTAGCGTGCAGGAGCAAACAAAACCAACAGCAAGCACAGCCCAAAGAGCCTTGGGTACAGCGGGAGTTGCCGCTGTGATGTGGCAGGTACGAGAAAGGGGGTGGGAGTCCTATGTCTGGTTTCACGACCTAATAGATAACGACGGCAACCACCTTGGGTGCGTCCGTGGAGACACACGACTGGGGCATGGGTTCACGCCATACACAAATGATATGGCTCACCTAGCTCAGTTCCCAACGCAGTCTACCCTCGAAAACGCCAAAGCCATGCTTGTCGCACACTTTGCATACAAGAAACTCAAAGGAGAGTAAGAAACAACTACCACTGTCCCCTGTCCCCAAAGTGACTGCAAGTCACATACATACGTGAAATAATTTAATCAACCACAAAGGAAAATCATGCGCTACAGCAATATCAAAACATCAATTCTCGAGCAGTTCAAAGCCCCTCGTGGCAATGCCATCGTGCCATTCATTCTTGGTGCGCCCGGCGGTGGCAAGTCTGCTTGTGCCCGAGAAATCATCGCCGAGTTGGGCATCGAGCCTGACAAGGTTATCGAGTTCACGGCATCCCTGCGTGACCCTGTGGATGTACTGGGTACGCCGAACAACGCTGGCGAGTACACACGCTGGGTTCCGCCCGAGGAGTTCTACAAATTACGCCAAGGACAAGGACGCACAGCACTCATTCTCGAGGAGTTGTCTGATGCACCCATCGCCATGCAGAATGCACTGTGTGGAGTAATCTATGACAAGAAAGCGGCTAACTTACGGTTATCTGCCGAGCTGTTCATCATCGCCACTGGCAACCAGACTGAGCACAAGTCGGGTGCGAATCGTATTACATCCAAGTTGGCCAACCGTACACGCCGCTTTGACTTCCAAGAGAACATCGAGGACTTCACCGTGTGGGCACTGGACAACAACATTGACGAGGTGCTGATTCAGTTCTTGCGCTTTCGCCCTGCCCTGTTGTCTGACTTCGACCCCAATCGCTTCGCCAACCCGACACCTAGGTCTTGGGAGCGTGTGAGTCTGATTCCTGCTAGCCTAGACAGCGGACTGTTCTTTGACAACTGCGCTGGAGAAGTTGGTGAGGGTGCAGCAGCCGAGTACACAGGCTTTCGGCGTATCTACCATGCGTTGCCTGACATTGATGGCATCCTGTTAGACCCAGCCAATGCTGATGTACCTCAAGACCCTGCGACTATCTATGCCTTGACTGGTGCGTTGGCTCGTAAGGCTACCAAGGACAACTTCGACCGTGTACAGCGGTACTTGTCACGACTGAGCCCCGAGTTCAATGTCATGGCGACCAAGGACGCTATCAAGTTGCAGCCTTCGATTCAGCACACACGAGCCTTCGTGGAGTGGGCGACCAAGAATGCAGAAGTACTAATGTGAGCCGAGAACTGACTTGGCAAAAACACTCGCCAGCTCTATACGACAACATAGAACGCTGGTACTTGCGTAATGGCAACCTCCTCGTTGCTGTCGCTAGACACCGGCGTACTCACTGGGAGGTGCAGATGGTAGGGCCGGAAGACCCAACGACACACCCGAGATTCAAGAACGCCGAAGAAGCCAAGGCATACGCCACGGCAATCGTAACTCTGGAGAACTAAATGGACGCAAGATACCTAACTTTTATGGCGGCACAAGCGACCCTCGTGCTTGCCCTTGCATGGGATATGGAGGGATATATATCCAAGCTGATGCTTATGTATGGGGCAATGATATTGGGGCATGTGCTGACTGAGTTATTTAACCTAGGAGATTGAGATGCTAGCTGCCAACCAGTGCAACACCATTGTGGTGGAGGTTCGTGATGTGTATGGGGTGTCGAAAGTCTACCCTGTATGCGGCGAGGCGCAAATCTTTGCGGCAATCGCAGGGACAAAGACGCTAAGACCCGAGGATATCAAGCACATAAAAATGCTTGGGTATGAGATACAGATTAAACAACCTGAGGTAAATATATGACACCAGCAAAACTGTCGGATAAGGTGGTTCTAGTCAAGCTGACTATGAAACGCGCAGCACTCACCAAGCGGGATAACTTCCTGACTGACAAGGTGCAGCGTCAAGAGGGAGATGCATCGCTGACGGTGTTGACCAAGCTGTTCCGTGACAAGAATAGCCCCATCAATACCATCATGTCTAAGTTCGGGGAGGTCTACGCTTACCATAAGAAGAACACTATCCCCTATATAGATGCAGGGCCGAGGATGCTGCCCAATGCGATGTACTTCGAGTATGCGCAGGAGATGAAGCACCTCATTGCCCAAGTGGACAAGATGCTAGATACATACACACCAGTGTATGACCAACTGGTACAGGACGATGTGATGTATCGCAACGCCGGTCATGCAGCAGGGCGGGCTTGCCCATCCGAGTACCCCAGTGCCGAGACCTTTCGGGAGTCCATGAGCGCAGCGTTTCGGTTCCAGCCCATGCCCGATGCCAAGCACTTTCTGTTCGACCTAAGTCCTGAGGATGAGGAAGCATTCGCACAGGCCGAGGTGGAAGCAGCGAGCGCAGCAAACTCAGACACAGTGAATCGGATGCTCAAACCACTGGCGTCATTGGTAGCCAAGCTCAAAGAGTACCAAGGTGAGAAGGGAGAGCGGTTCCATTCTTCGTTGGTGGCCAACGTCATCGAGGGGTGCGACCTAGCGTTAAAACTTGCAATCAACCCATCAAAGGAGTTAGTAGATGAAATCACTTACCTTCGCGCAGAGGCTAAAGGCTGCATGGACACCGTTGAAGTCCTCAAAGGTTCAGCCAATGCCCGAGACGCTGCCAAGCGTAGACTTGAAGAAGTCGCAGCGAAAATGTCGGCCTTCCAATAAGTAAGTTAGGAGTTAGCTAATGTTTACAGAACTAGAGTATGTACTAATGATATGTATCGCGGTACTTTTGTGGCGCAACTCAAGGCTTAAGGCTGAACAAGCTGATATGCAAGACCACGCTTCTAGGTACTCATACTTCCTGCTACAGATATACCAAGGCAAGGGTACTGTTGAGCGAGAGGATGGAAAACTAATCTTTAAGGAAAACCAATGAACCACAATGATGTAGGACGAATGTCCAAAACTAGAGGCGTAACTACCACGTTTGACTTTCACCCCGAGGCAATGACTACACGACTGCGGAACAGCGTAGTCAAGATGCTCAAGACTAGGTACATAAGCGGTACTCACGGCTCGCAGTCCAAACGCATAGCGGAGATATTCAATGACCACTTTGAACTATCGTGTGGGATTTCTTCTTGGCGCGGCGTACATGTAAGCAACTGGGATGTGGAGTCAATGCAGAAAGATTTGTTAGAAGTCATCGAGACTGACTGGGCGGCGTACTCACTTAGTAACGCGCAACACCACAGCGATTGGTACAAGACAAACAATCAACAGCAGAGACGCAACATTCTTGACGGCGTTCAGAGTTTCCATGTATCGCTAATCAATCGGGAGTTTCAACCTAGGCTAATTGAAGTGTTCACAAGGAACAGCTTAGAAGACGAGGATTACAAAGCAAAGGTCGAGCTAGCACTGGCAGCCTTGAACGGTACAGAACCAATACGAATCACACAACTAGAAACGAGGTAATGATATGGCAGTAAGCAACTTAGACAAAGCAAAGGTGTCGATAGTTACGCAGCATCCTTTCTTTGCATCCATCCTTATGAAGCGTAAGCTGATTGAGGACAACACTATCCCAACTGCAGGAGTTGACCAACGCGGGCAGATTTACTACAACAAAGAGTTTGTAGAGAAGTTGTCTGTTGACGAGCTGGTGTTCTTGTTGTGCCATGAGGTAGGGCACGTTATCGGGCAGCATGCTGGACGAGTAGGTACACGCAGTAAGAAGCGTTGGAACATTGCCGGTGACGCGTGGATTAACGATATGCTCAAGGCAGCCAATGTCGGCCAGATGATTAAGGGTGGCGTTGACATGGCGGGCTCCAAGGACAAGACCGTTGACAGTATCTACAACGAGCTCCCCGAAGACCAAGATGGCGATGGCCCCGGCGGTACAGGCGATGACCTTCTAGATAGAGGAACACCACTCACTGACGAAGAAGCCACCCGCATTGACGCTGAGACTCGTGTTGAGATTGCACAGGCAGCACAGGCAGCCAAGGCACAAGACAACATGCCCGCCGCACTTGCAGGAATTATTGCAGGGCTGATTGATGTACCCACACCTTGGTACGATATCCTTGAGCGGCACATGACTGCGCTAGTCAAGGGAGAGTATTCGTGGGCTCGACCCAATCGTAGATTCTTAGAGTATGGGTATCTGCCATCCTCAGGCAAGGTTGCACAGGCAGGCGAGGTAGTAGTTCAAGTAGACGTGTCAGGCTCTATCAACGCACTAGAGTTAGACCACTACAACTCCCATGTCAAGCGCATCATCGAGTTGTGCAATCCCACCCGAGTGCATGTCTTGTACACCGACACCGATGTATGCAAGCACATAGTGTTCGAGCAGGGTGAAGAATTCAATCTGGAGTTCTACTCTGGCGGAGGCACTGACATGGAGGCTGGCTTTGCGTTCTTAGACAAAGAAGGAATAAGCCCTGAGGTTTTTGTATGCCTTACTGACGGTTACACAGACTTTAATGTAGAAAAAGCACCAGATTATCCAGTTGTTTGGTGCATAAGTAGTGACATCGTGGCTCCTTACGGCGACAATATTCACTTTACCTTGGAGCAACAATGAAACAAGCTAACGTGAACGACCCAGTAGATGCTCTCATCGAGAGCTATTCCAAACTTCTGACGCAGTGCTACGACGCACTTGCCGAAGATGTAGACCAAGAGCGTAGAGATGTACTACGTGAGGTACTTGCTGACTTCTTGAAGAAGTAAGTCGGTGACCCCCGAGGGGTTGTGAAGAAGCAATAAGCTCGCACGGCCTTTCTTTTTTAACCACAAATGGAGAAACGAAACATGGCAACAGTATTCGTAACGAAAGAGCTACGCTCACGCGTACACAACCGCATCGGTAATATGCGGGATAGAGAACTACAGACCCTATGCCCAAAGATTGGTACTAACATCAGTCTTGACGCATCCTATCTGTTCAACCTTGCAAGCTGGGGTAAGGAACACTACCACTTGTTAAGGCTGACTCCAAAAGACTGGCTTTACACTCCTGAGAATGTGTCCTTGTATATCTTGGACGATGCGACCAAGCAGAAATGCCGCATGCGGTTTGTTGGTGTAACTGATGCACACGCTCGACCATCAAACAACCGCTACTCCTATGACGAATCCACCATACTCATAGAAGACTTGCGTGCGCTGCCCGAAGAAACCATTGGGCGTACCGAAGCATTGGAGTACTGGGACTCTTTCAGGGAGCACTGCGACATTACGCAGCGTTGGGAAAAGATTCGCACTGACGTGGATAACTTCTTACAGAAGTGCAAGTCTGTCAACGAGGGCGTTAAGTTGTTCCCTAACATTCGCATGTACCTACACTCCGAAGACATTGAGCGTCTTGACAAGCAAGTTGTCCGCAAGGCATCCGAGCGTCAGGATATTGTTGCTGACTTGAACGTGTCCGAGCTTACAGCAGCAGCTGTGTCTGCAAAACTTATGGGCGGTATTTAACACAGGGGTACTTCATGACACTACGTCAACAATTCCTTGAGCTGCCACGCAAGCAGCAAGCCGAAATTCTAGAAAAACACCGAGACATAAACGTATACGAAGACTGGCACGAATGCACTAAAGCTGATTTCACAAATACTATGGAAGCTCGTGGTATCTATGTCAATGCGGTGTACTTCACTGGTTTCTGGTCACAGGGTGACGGTGCTTGTTTTGAGGGCAATGTAAATAATTGGGAGCTGTTCTTGAAGTCCCTTGGGTACACATGCCCAGCACTCATAAGCCACGCACATAATGCGTTTCGTTTTGCATCCGAACACAGAGGACATTACTCGCACCACAAAAGCGTAATCTATGAATCAGATTTACCGCTACCCGAAAGTCATAACGAAGGAGAGTTCTGTTGGAGGTTTAATTCCGATCCTTCAAAAAGCCTTCACGAAGCAGTATGGTATGCATTACTGAGTGAACACTGCTCTGATTACTTAGAGAAAGAGTTTAAGGAATGCTTTGAGAGCGAGATGCAAAACCTGTACTCAACGCTGAATGATGAGTACGACTACTTAACTTCTGATGCTGCCGTGTTGGAAGCGTTGGTGTGTAACGATATGTTAGAGGAAATACTAGAAGGAGAAACCGTATGAGCACTATGCAAACTGAGTTACAAAGAGTTTTTGCCGAGTGGGAACAAGGTGATGCCAAGGCAGAGCCTAACCTAACGGCCAAGGGGCAGAAGGGTTTCAAGCCCACCAACAACGTGTCGAGAGCCACGTTCAACTATGTGCGGGACAACCCGGGCTGCACACGGGCACAAGCCATAGATGCGTTGTCTGCTATGGGGTACAAGTTAGCTTCCACGGCATCACTGTTGTCTGCGCTTACTAGGCAGCGGCAGTTGCGCATACTGGCGGATGGCACGATGCACGCTAACCTGACCGAGTACGCACCGCTGAAGGTGTCTTCGAGCAAAAAGTCGAAGAAGGCTAAGAAGGTTAAGGAAATTGATACTGTTGACATCGAACGCCGTGTACTGAACATGGTGATTGAGCGCGGTGAACAAAAAACCCCTGAGCCAGTAGAGCGCAGAGCGCAGCTAATCATGCACCGCACAGCAGACGACATGGACAAGTACATCGACACACTCAATGTGCGCCAAGCCAAAGTTCTTATGCAGAAGCTCAAGGCCATCTTCGGGGAGGGTGTATGAGCAAGATAAAAATTCAACTGGTAGAAGATGAAGAAACCCCTACCGTTTTTGAACGGTTTTGGGACAACCTAATGACATTTGTTAAGTGTGTAGGGGTCTTTGCCGCCATCTGCTTTGCCATTGGTTATTACAGTAGTACTCAAGCACAGTCTAAGCAGTGCGAACCCACCAAAACCGTTTTAGCAAGGAGCATATTCAAATGACATACACACTATGGCGTTACTGCCCCCGCACAGGGTTCCGCGAGACACTTAATTTCAATGGGCCGCTTCGTGACAAGCCAAAAGGATGGAAGGTATGCAGATGAACAACATACCAGCATTTCCATTACACAACCACGGTACACAAACACTTGGTATGCACTTCACAGGCATGACCCTGCGTGATTACTTTGCAGCCAAGGCTATGCAAGCGTTAATTGACAACGATGGTTTATTTGTCGTGATACCAACACAGGCTTATGCAATAGCAGACGTAATGATGAAAGCGAGGGAAGCATGAACCAAGAACTAATGAATATGGCGGTAAAAGCTGGGATTGAGTTTACAAATGACCCAACCGAGACGCCAATGACAACATTTGCGGAATGTTGGATAGAAGAACTTGAAGCCTTTGCCGCCCTAGTAGCAGCAGCCGAGCGTGAGGCGTGTGCGAAGGTGTGTGTTGCCGTTGCAGAGAGAAATATTTGGTGGGATATAAATGAAATTGAGGCAGCAGTAGAGTGCGCCGCAGCAATCAGAGAAAGAGGAGAAACAGAATGAACCACTTGAAAAACGTATGGGAATGGCTTATCAATCATTGGGTCATGCCGACCCCTGCGGAACTCGTAGCAGATGAACTAGTACACGCACAGCGCAGCAAACTGCGCCACCAGTCCGCACAGGAGTACCACGCAGCCATCGTTGCCTATAACGTGGCACGGATTAAACGCCTTGAGGGGTTAACCGCAAAGCAGGAGGTGGTGGAATGACTACAGAGAAAATGCAATTCAAAGTTGTTAACGTGAAAACAAAAGAGGTTTTACCCTACTACACCGATTGGTTTCCAGTGGAGATTAAGCCGGTGCATAGAGGTGTGTATGAAGTATTTGACGAAGGTAGATACGCCTTTTGGAGCGGCAAAAACTGGGGCTGGACTACGTATAAGGTGGAATCGGCAGCAGTTTGTAGAACCCCAAGGGGAGCAAATCAAAATAAAACTTGGCGTGGACTTACGAAGAAGGCGGCACTATGAAAATCTTACACACAAAAACTCTTAAAAGCGGCAAACGCCACGTTTTGATTGAACTACAACATGAGGACGAGAAACTTATGTCGTTCAAGCCTGAGAAGTATTACAAACTTGGTGGGCAAGTGGATGATGTTGTTCAGGGTCACGTCATAACTGAATCCGATGCCGTGTATTGGTGTTCTATTGGGCAAAGGTGGGAGGAAGCATGAAAGAAGCATTGAAACTTGCGCTTGAGTTTTTGGAGCGATACCAAGTAAAACGACAGGACTTTGACACCTTTGAAGAAGCCATCACCGCCATCAAAGCAGCCTTGGCACAGCCAGCACAAGAGCCTGTGGCGTGGCTTGAAACATTAAAGGGACTAGCTTCAAGTTGCCCTGAATTGCACAAGCGCATTTACCACGCCCATGAGGTTGATAAGTTGGAAGATTGGGCGGCTAACGTGCTTACCTGCATTGACGGAATTACCACCCCACAACAACGCCCTTGGGTTGGGCTGACGGAGGCGCAATTCTTGGAGGCTGTACGGCTTGCTGAGAATGGTAATTATTTAGTTGCATTTGTTCGCATTCAAGAATGGCTAAAGGAGAAGAATACATGACTTACGAAAAAATTGTAGAAAGCTGGAACCAGCACTGTGTAGGTTCGAGCCGGTACAACACACTCGTTGAGGAAGGCTTTGTATTAAATGCACCTATAGATGTAGAGCAGTTACCGGACAGCTTTTATATGGGCGCGGGCTGCTACATTGTTCGGGGCAGCTTTGTTCTACCCAACGGAAAACTAAAGTACTGGGGTATTCCCAACAACCCAAAAGCCAGCATATTATTTGACGCGGACGCATGGGACAACTGCCTAAAACAAATTGCTGTAACTTGGAAGCTGGAGCGCCCCGACGACACAGCTACGCCACGAACTTTCAATCACATGAAAGATGGTCTGGTGTATGTACCGGAGAAGAGCGACCCAGTACGACCCGGTGCTATGGATGCGCTCAAGATTCAAAGCCGAGGTTACCCAACGTGACTAAGTATCAGGCAGGGGGCGCAGAGTTCTTATACCCACACGTTGGTGATGAGATGCCCATAGGCGGTGCGAAGGTGCTGCTGCTAACTAAAGGCGGTGTGTGTACTGTCGGTGCGTGGGACTCATCGTTCTGCATAGGCTGGCTACCGCTACCAAAGAGAAACCAGAAGAAAGAGGAATCATGCTTACTCAACACCTACAAACAAGGTTAAAAGATTTAGTACGCCCTAGAATCAATGGTGCGTACCAAGGCACAACAAACCGCAAACTTGACGAACTTATTGAACAGATGCAAGCGCAGTACCCCGAGTTTTTTCACCAAGATTCAAACTCATTACGAAAACGGACGTTCTTTGACGAGCCAGTGCGATTGCCCGGGCATTCACCAATGCTTATGGCAGGATTTACTAAACCTATAAAGGGGTGGCATAGTGAGTAAGTCAACGCACCCACAAATTCGTAGACTACTGCACCAATACCACGATGGGCTTACCCCTATTGAGATAGCCGAAAGGCTTGAGTTGAAACCGGACTCCGTAAGAAATGCGTTGAAGGAAATGCCCGATACGTATATTGACCGATGGCACCCAGTAGCTAACGAACCCCCGCATGCCGTATGGTGTGCAGTTGTACCACCAGAAGATTGTCCTAGACCTAACCCGAAAGGAAAAGCATGAGCGCACTAGAAAACCAAGTAGCGGGCGACCACTACAAAAAATTAAAGATACAACCCGTGGAGTTCATCCACGCAAACAACCTCAATTTCTTGGAGGGCTGCATCGTTAAACGCATTACACGCTGGCGAAACAAACCCGC
>Ga0209769_1000833_pt1 | contig 12334 bp, 15 predicted proteins | sample LauGreSuBDMM15DN_2_FD_187569 | JGI IMG/M metagenome (GOLD analysis project Ga0209769, IMG submission 187569) | Freshwater lake microbial communities from Lake Michigan, USA - Su13.BD.MM15.DN (SPAdes) (version 3) | ecosystem: Environmental > Aquatic > Freshwater > Lake | place: Lake Michigan, USA...
TCCCAATGTTATCGCTGGCATTTTCTGTGCCAGTGTTTTTGTTGCCAGTTAGTAGCTGCAGAGCAACATAGAGAAGGAGTAATCCACCTGCTGCTTGTAGTGCTTCAATCGAAACATTCATGTAATCAAGAATGAACCGACCAAAGAGAGCAAAGCTTGCAATAACAAAGAGTGAAACACCTGCAGCCTGCCAGGCAAGACGCACGCGCTCACGAGGAGACTTATCACCAACGAGTCCCAAGAAAATTGGTGTGGCACCCGGTGGATCCATAATGACAAAGAGGGTCACGAAGGCTTGGGTGGCAAAGGTAACTGCTCCGAGTGAATTCATTTCTTAACAACCCTTCGCGCATCTGCAAGTGACTCTAATTGTTCCCATTGTGCCTGATGGGTTGTGTTTTCTGCTAAAGCGTTCAATTTGCCTGTGCCGTGATAATCACTTGAGCCTGTAATAATAAGATTTAACTCTTGAGCAATGGCAGTCAAGGTGCTTTGTTCGTCAGCGCTCTGATCACGGTGATGCACTTCTATTCCATTAAGCCCTGCTGCGACTAAATCAGTAAATGTTGATGCAGTGATGATCTGGCCACGGCGAGATGCAAAAGGGTGAGCAATGACTGCTACTCCCCCAGCTTTTCGAATTACTCGAATGGCATCTACTGGTGTGGGCGCAGCATGGGTGACATAGTATTTCGATTCATTATTGAGCAGATCTAAGAAAGCTTCATCACGTGTTGTTACTACTCCATTTGCCACAAGTGCATCAGCTAAATGAGGACGTCCCACTGTGGCACCTTCTGGCGTTGCTCGATAGACATCATCGAGTGAGATATTAATTCCATCTGCGCTCATGAGTTCAACCATCTTGCGCATACGTGGCACACGAGTATCGCGTGAATCCGACAGCATTTGCTGCATCTCACTGTTCTTACCATCAAAGAGAAGGCCGAGCATATGAACACTGATGCCATCTGTTGTTAAACACGAAATTTCTGCACCGAGTACGAGTTCGATTTGCGGCTGAATAGCAGAGACTGCTTCCTCCCATCCAGCAGTTGAATCATGATCGGTGATGGCAAGTGTTGTGATTCCTGCAGCTAACGCCTTCTTCACGAGTGCAAAAGGAGCATCTGTTCCATCGCTACAGGTTGTATGAGTGTGAAGGTCAATCATTGTTCTGTCATCACACTTTCTGGTCGAGTACGCAAGACGACAAGTATGCATCCAAGAAGAATAAGAATCACGCCAGGAATAATAGACAGGGTTGGTTGCTTACCAATATCAAAGACCAGAGAAACAATCGCTGCGACGGGAACCTCAAAGAAGACAATCATGGAAACGACTGCAGGTGACACGCGCTTTAAGGTCATGTTAAACATTGTGTGACCCAGAATTTGTGCTCCAATGATGAGTCCCAGCAAGATCCACCATTCGCGTAGAGCGAAGCCGACAATGTCATATCCGGATAAGAGTGCCATGGGAAGTGCCGTCATTGCGCAGACAAAATAACAAATAGTCGTATAGGACGTCGTTGCAAGCGTTTGCTGAGCACGTGAACCAATCAACATGTAAGCGGCAGCAAGCGCTCCTGAAATCAACGCTGCAAGGTCTCCAAGAAATGATCTGCGATCGAGTTGAAGGTCGATACCTGTTACGACAAGTACTCCAGTGAAACTGATGAGCATTCCAAGCCAGGCTTTCGTTGGAATATGTCCACCAGTAAGTTTGACGAAGAAAGCAGCAAAGATTGGTTGCGTTGCAACGATTGCAGTTCCAGCAGTCACACTCGTCATGCGCATCGAGAGGAAGAAACCAACAAAGTGAACTGCAAGCACGATGCCAGCTAATACCGCCCACTTCACACCAGTGCGATCTAATTTATGGCGAAGAGCGAATGGAAGAGTCATGAGAGAGCCACCGAGATTGCGCCAGAAAATTAAGGTCGGAACAGGCATGGCGCTTAAGGCGATGAGAGGGCCAGATGAGCCAATTCCAAATATGCCAATAATCAGGCGAATGAGGTCAGGTCGTGCGGGCAGCTCAGTGTGATTATGAACTGTTGCTTTCTGGGCCTCGGACATAAGGCAAACCTAGTCGATACCTCAACGGTTACTCTTATCCCATGAGCGGAAATAACATCAATCGCATATTTCTCGCCCGTCTTGCTGGAACTGCAGTCTTTGACCCAAATGGGGATCCTGTTGGCAAGGTGCGCGATGCTGTCGCGACCCTTCGTTCCAATAACCAATCACCACGCGTACTTGGTTTAGTGGTTGAAGTTCCTCTACGCCGTCGAGTCTTTGTTCCTATTACTCGAGTTACCTCTATTGAATCTGGCTCCGTTGTCATTACAGGGTTGCTCAACATGCGCCGCTTTGAAACTCGCACTGGTGAGATGTTGGTCCTTGGAGATTTACTCGACCGCACTATTTCACTGACTGAAAATAGTGAAGATGTTCTTGTCGAAGATATGGGCATGGAGCAGAACCGCACTGGTGATTGGCTCATCACTCGAGTTCACATCATGCGCAAAGGCCGTGGGCTACGCCGCAAGGGTGCAACATCAACTGTTGCGTGGGAAGAAGTCACTGGCTTTACTCAACACGAAACTAATCAAGGTGTGTCAAACCTTCTCGCAACGCTAAGCAACCTGCGCGCTGCTGACTTAGCTGCAGTGATTCAAGATTTGGCGCCTAAGCGTCGCGTTGAAGTAGCGCGCGCACTCGATGACGAACGTCTTGCAGATGTTCTTGAAGAGATGGATGAGTCCGAGCGCGTTGCACTGATGGCAGAACTTGAAGGCGAACGTGCTGCAGATATTCTTGAAGAGATGGATCCAGATGATGCAGCTGACTTGCTGCGCGAAATTGGCGAAGAGCGTGCTCAAGAATTGATCGGGTTGATGGATCCTGAAGATGCTGAAGATGTTCTGCGCTTGATGACATATGAAGATTACTCAGCAGGCGGAATGATGACGACTGAGCCAATTGTGATGTCCGCTGATTACACAGTTGCAGATGCACTCGCTGCTGTTCGACAGAGCGAAATATCTCCAGCACTTGCATCCCAAGTTTTTATCGCTCGCCAGCCACTAGAGACTCCTACGGGTCGCTTCATTGGAATGGTGCATTACCAGCGCCTCCTACGTGAACCACCTTCAACACTTCTAGGCTCAATCGTCGATACCAATACGCAGGGCGTTAATCCCGATGCATCCTTGCATGCTGTTTCGTCATACTTAGCTAGTTATAACTTGCTCTCACTGCCTGTTATCGATGCCAATGATCGCCTACTCGGTGCAGTCACTGTCGATGACGTGCTCGATCACTTGTTGCCTACCAACTGGCGTCACGATCACAGAGATTCAGCAGCTGCAACAGCTGCTCTTGAAAGTATTGACACTAATTTCACCGAGGAGGTGTAACGATGGCACGCAACTTTGGTTTGGATACACCGCGCGAGACTCGTCGTTCCCTTCGCGGAAATATTGACCCTGAGACTTTTGGTCGCCTCTCAGAACGTTTTGCACGTTTCTTGGGCACCGCTCGCTTCTTGGTCTATATGACAGCCTTTGTGCTCACCTGGGTTCTCTGGAACACGTTGGCACCGCGAGATATTCGCTTTGATAATTATCCATTTATCTTCTTGACGTTGATTCTCTCACTTCAAGCATCGTATGCAGCTCCACTGATTTTGCTTGCCCAAAATCGCCAAGCAGACCGTGATCGCATTGCTCTTAATGAAGATCGCGCTCAGAATGCACGAAGTATTGCTGACACCGAATATCTCACTCGCGAGCTTGCAAGTCTTCGTATCGCTTTAGGTGATGTTGCAACTCGTGATTACCTACGTAATGAGCTTGGTGATATGGCGAAAGAAATTGTTGTAGAACTACGCAAGCCCGAGTCTGACGCCAAGTAGAGATTTTTCGCGCACAATCAACTGAGAAACAATTGCTTCAATTGCCTTAGCACTTGGGCTATCAGGTGCTGAGATCACAACAGGAGCGCCCGCATCTCCACCTTCGCGAAGATCTGGGCTAAAGGGAATCTTTCCTAGTAGCGGCACATCAGATCCCACTAATTGTGAGAGACGTCGAGAAGTTTCTTCTCCCCCGCCTTCACCAAAGAGTGAAGTAAGTTCGCCACACTTTGCACATGGATAGGCAGACATATTCTCAATCACGCCGATAACACGTTGGTGAATTTGATGCGCAATGCGTCCTGCACGTTCTGCAACTTCAGCTGCTGCAACTTGTGGAGTTGTCACAACCACTATCTCTGATGAAGGAACTAGTTGGCCTAATGAGATTGCAAGATCGCCTGTTCCAGGCGGAAGATCAATATAGAGAAGATCAAGATCGCCCCAATATGCATCAGAGAGCAACTGCTCAAGAACGCGGTGCAGTAGCGGTCCACGATATGCGATGGCATCGGAGCGCTCTGGCTTAAACATCTCCATGGAGACTGTCTTCACACCGAAAGATTCCAGAGGAATAAACATCTGATCAATTGCTGTGGGGCGCTGACCAATCAGGCCCATCAGACGAGGAATCGAGTGTCCGTAGACATCAGCATCAAGAATTCCAACTCGCAAGCCCTTTTGCGCAGATGACACTGCAAGATTGGCAGTCAGTGAAGATTTACCAACACCGCCTTTGCCTGATGCAACTCCAATCACGCGAGTGAGTGAATCCTTCTGAGCAAAGGAGATAAAACTTTCACGGCCATTACGAAGAAGCTTTTTAATATTGGCTCGTTGCTCTTCATCCATCACACCGAATGTGAGCTCAATGGCAGAGATGCCTTCCACTGCAGTCACAGCACTTTCAATATCTTTCTGCAGGCGATCGCGCATAGGACATCCTGAAATGGTCAGGAGAATCTCTAAGTGGGCAATGGAGCCTTTGATTTCAACAGATTTAACCATCCCAAGCTCAGGGAGAGCTCTGTGAAGTTCAGGGTCCTGAACAGTTGCAAGCGCTGCGTGGACTGACTCAAGAGTTGTCATAGAAGATCAGGATCTATTGTGCTTGTGCGCTTAGAAGTTGCGGGGGTTAAATCATCATCATCTAAGACGTTAGAGAGCTGCTTCTTGATAAAACTCTTTGGGTTCAAATCGGTAGGTTTGAGATCTTCAAAACCTGGCCCTAGATTATCTTTGAGCTCTTCTGTGGCCTTAGATGCCATTTCGCGGATGCGCTTTACAAACTTTGCAGCATCAACGGCCAAATTCGGCAGGCGCTCTGGGCCGATAAGAATCATCGCAAGAATCGCAAGGCCAACTAACTCGCCCGCACCAAAATCGAGGAACATAGTGGTGAACCTTACTCTGCTACTTCGAAGCCGTCAGCGTCAAAGTTGCTGACTTAGATTCAGAGCCACGCTTATATGTCACAACGACTGAATCTCCGATGTTAAGGGATCGAATCGTCACGATGAGCTCTTCGGGAGAAGTAATGGGGCGGCCATCTATCGCTGTGATGATGTCACCTGATTTCAAGCCAGCTTTGGCTGCAGGCCCACCTGGCAAAATTGCCTGTGCATTCTTTGCAATCATCGCGCCATCGCCTGAGAAATTCATATCGACAGAGATTCCCATAACTGGATATGTCGCTTTGCCATTCTTAATCAATTGATCTGCAGTCTTACGTGCTTGGTTGATGGGGATTGCAAATCCCAAACCAATAGAGCCTGTCTGCGAGCTAAAGCTTGAACCAAGAGATGCAATCGCAGAGTTCACGCCAATAACCGAACCCGTTGCATCTACAAGTGGTCCTCCAGAGTTTCCTGGATTAATAGCTGCATCTGTTTGCAGAGCATTGATAAATGAATTCTCAGAGCTGGATTCCCCAGCAGTAACGGCGCGGTCTTTGGCGCTAATGATTCCGAGTGTGACAGTTCCAGATAAACCAAGTGGTGAACCGATTGCTATAACTGAATCTCCGACTGCAACCTTGTCGCTATCGCCAAATTGAAGTGCTTTAAGTGATGCGCCAACAATTTTAAGGACGGCCAAGTCATAGGAGCTATCGCGTCCAACAACTTTTGCATCAAAAGATGATCCGTCATTGAGGCGAACAGTGATATCTCCCCCGCTCGTTACGGAGGCTGCAATTACATGGTTATTGGTAAGAATGTATCCGCTACTATCGATGACAAAACCTGATCCAGTTGAACCACCATTGGAAGATTTGGCCTCGATTGAGACTACTGATGGCAATACGCGCTGTGCTATTTCTGCAACAGAACCAGCTGGTCTCTCAATGGCAGATGTAGATTTCACTAAGTTCACCGAGCGACCAAAGAGTGATCCAGATGATGAAGCACCAAAAGCTCCAGCGATGACACCAACGACAAGGGCTAAAACAATGGCAGAACGCAAAGTGATGTTCTTGCCAAGTCCACTCTTACTGGGAGCATCCCACCAAGGGCCACCGTTATTTATGCTCATAGGATTATTCTGCTACAACTTAGTTGCGAGCAATAATCCATCACCCGTTGGGATGAGTGAGCTCACCCACGAATCTGTGTCGCCCTTAATCAACTTCCCAGCTTCGCGCAGAGCAATGGTCTTTGGGTCACGTTGAGCAGGATCGTGAACCTTTGAGCCACCGAAGAAGTTATCGATAACAAAGACTCCGCCGCTTCGAAGAATGCGATGTGCTTCAGAGATTGCAAAGGATAAATCCTCAGGATTATGGCGGTATACAACTAAGTCATATGCGCGATCAGTGAGCTTTGTCATGACATCCATGACTGAATTGGTAATGAATCGATAGCGTGATTGAGCAATGTCAGCATCTGCCATTGCAAGCTTTGCAATAGATGTATGTTCCATCTCGTCATCGATTGAAGTAAGAGTTCCGCTTGCAATCATTCCTTCAAGAATCCAGAGTGAACCCACACCAGAACCAGTTCCGATTTCAACAACTGATTGCGCATCAAGGAGATGGGCAAGATGGCGAAGATATGCGCCTGTGCCTTGAGATGCATCGAGGGTGCCGAGTTCTAGGCCTCGTGCACGTGCAGCAATCTTTACCGCATCTTCTGCAATGAAGGATTCTGCATAAGAGTGCGGGTTGTTGTTCATGAGAGAGACAATATCCAATCGATGAAGAAACGCACGCCGAATCCAGTGCCGCCTTTAGCATTTTCTCCAGAATCAGTTTCGCTACGGCCAGTTCCTGCAATATCCAGGTGTACCCAGCGAGAATCTCCAACAAAGTGCTCGAGATAGAGAGCTGCGGTGACAGAACCAGCTGAGTAATCGCCCTTATCTGCAGCATGGTTGAGATCTGCAACATCACTTTCAAGTGAATCTTGGTAATCATCTATCAATGGCATATGCCAGACGCGTTCGCCGGAAGATTCACCAACTGAGACGAGCTCTTTGGCGAGTTTTTCATCGCGCGTGTAGAGAGCGGCATATTGGCGACCAAGGCCAAGCGTTGCCGAACCTGTCAAAGTTGCAATATCAAATAGGTAATCAGGATCGAGATTTTCGACGGCATAGGCCAAACCATCTGCAAGAACGAGGCGACCTTCTGCATCGGTATTAATGATTTCAACTGTTGTTCCACCATATTGTGTAATGACATCAGATGGACGCTGTGATGTGCCAGAGAGTGAATTCTCAGCACACATCATCAGCACTGTGACCTTTACTTGTGGCTGTAAATCTGGAAGTGCGCTAATCGTTGCAAGGGCTGCAGCAGCACCTGCCATATCGCTCTTCATCGCTGTCATAAACTCATAAGGGCGCTTGAGTGAAATACCACCAGTATCGAAAGTAATTCCCTTACCAACAATGACAACATGAGGAAGCGCTGCAGCCGAACGTGTCTTGCCCTTAGGGATATAAGTAATCTCGATAAATCGTGGGCCTGGCTTAGGTGATGAATTACCTACCGCTCGAAGACCACCAAATTGTGCAAGCTCTTTACCTGCAAGAACGGATATTGATAAACCTTTTTCTTCGGCAATCTTCTTCGCCTCTTGCGCCATCCATAATGGATTCTTGATATTTGCTGGCGTGTGGATCAAATCGCGCGCTGTATAGAGGGCTCGAGCAATAACACCTGCTTCAGAGACCGATGCGCCATCTTTCGTTGCAATTGCAATCGTGGCAATTTCTGCTGGTTTTCCAGTCTTGAGATTCCACGTATATGCACCCAGGAGTATTGAGACTCCGTGGGCGCGAATTTCTGCTCGAGATTGGCAGACAAGTGAGATGAGTTCAATCGCCTTGCCACGCACTTTACGACCGAGTGATGCCCCTGCTGCGCGAAGTGAGGCAAGTGAGCCATCACCGACTGCGACGAGATAGAGGCGATCTACCGTGGAATCTTTATGGAGTACGGGGATTTCAAAGAGCTCCCCCGCTTTTCCTGAAGGTGCGAAGAAAGTGATTTCATCGATGAGGTTAATCCCAAAGTACTTTTCAAGGGATGAAATTAAGCGAGCGCTACCAACGAGCTCAATATTTTCATCGTTCTTCTTAGTAAAACCAAGTGCAAGGACATCTGCGCTAATAAGCGCTTCGAGGTCAGGTGCGACTGTGTGAAGAATTTTCCTAAATCCGCTCTACTTCTTAATGAGGGCAACAGCGGCTTCAAGAGCTGCGCTGAGGTTATTTGCTTCCTGTGGGTTGAGTTCAACTACCAGGCGCCCGCCGCCTTCGAGAGGAATTCGCATAACAAGTGAGCGTGCTTCCTTAGTTACTTCCATTGGTCCATCACCGGTACGAGGTTTCATAGCTGCCATGGTGGGGACTCCTTGTTGGTCTGACTTCGGGCGGGGAAACTTTCCTCAGGGAAAGTCGAGGGGAGAAGTATCTCGCAGAATGAGCCGAGGGTGAAATCGGCAATAGTGGGCTTTAGAGGCCCAATATCGCCTTTAGGCGCGTCTTTCCAGACTCAATAACGACAATAACGGCGCGCTCTGGGACAGAGAGCAAGGTTGCAATCTCTCCACTTGATTTAGATCGAAGGTAATGCAAGGTCAAAATGATTCGCTCTTCTTCAGGAAGAGATGCGAGCAGTTCAGCAAGGGTTTGAGGATTGCTTGAGCTGCTCATAGGAATAGAGGTTACTCGCTTGATTCTTAAAGAAACCGAAGAAAAGGGTGACTTAGGTAAAAGATCGAGCAAATCGTGCCAGGGATATGCGCACGCCTACATAGAGAAAAGGAGCAGCAAGCAGAAATATCGCCTTAGGGGCCACGATCGTTTCTGACCAGTCAAATCGCGTGGATGAGCCATTTATCTCACTGAGTTGAAATGATCCACTTCCCTTTAACACCTTTCCAACATGGTCAACATCGCAACGGTGTGGAGGTTGCCACTGTGTCACCACCATGAGATCGAGAAGTCCAAGAGATTTCAAACGTGGATAAAACTTATGTAGTGGTCCTGTGAAAGCAGCAATTGAAGTTCCCACTCCCTCCACTTGATTAGATGTCACCCATACCTTTGTCTGCAACATCCAGTCACCTTGTGATTTCCAATCTGCAATTTTCTTCCACACAACTTCACATGGTGCATCAATGGTCAGGCTAATCGAAAGCGTGTTACTCGACATTTTCACTTTTTACCGTGAGCAATAGCAACAGCTTCTTCAACTGTTGTAGTCCAATGCAAGAGATCGCGCATTCCTGGCTTCACAAAATTCTCACTTTCAAGATGCTCAACGAGTGCATGAAGTGGTTGAAATACACCATGTGGATCAAGAATGATGACTGGCTTATCGTGAAACTTAAGATAGCGGCCAACCCAAATCTCAAAGAGTTCTTCAAGGGTTCCAAGACCACCGGGAAGGGTTATGAAGGCATCTGATAGATCTTCAATCTTTGCCTTTCGGGTGCGCATGGAATCAACAACGATGAGTTCATCGCTATCGTGATCTGCAAATTCAATATCAACAAGTTTCTGAGGAATGATGCCAATTGTCCGGCCACCTTGACTACGAGCACCTCGAGAGATGGCGCCCATTGCAGAGATATGGCCCCCACCTGATACGAGTTCAGCGCCGCTTTGTGCAATGCCAGCGCCAAGTTCAAATGCCAAATCGATAAATTTGCTATCAATCGTGGGTGATGAGGAACAAAACACTGCAATGCGCATGAGGGACAGGATAGGGGTTAGGCTTAGAACATGTCTTCTTTAGCTCATGGCCATGGAATCGCAACACTCGCGGGTTCAACAGTTCTCGATGTGTGGTTTCCATCCCCTGCTTTAGGAGCACTTGCTGGCGCACCTGATGCAACCCTGACATCGATGGTTGGAAGCGATGAAGCGCGCGGTGTCACACGCGAATTAGTCTCAATTGAAATTGATCTCACTGTTGCACCAAAAGATGCAAAAGATGCTTATCTTCGACTTCACCTACTTTCACATCGACTTGTTAAGCCGCATGGTCAATCCCTTGAAGGCATCTTTGGCTTACTGACAAATGTTGTCTGGACATCTGCTGGAGCTTGCGCAGTCGATGGTTTTGAAGCCACACGAGCAAAGCTCAAAGCTAAACATGGACATGTCTCAGTATTCAGTGTCGATAAATTCCCCCGCATGGTTGATTACGTCGTTCCTTCCGGGGTTCGTATTGCCGATGCAGACCGCGTTCGACTCGGCGCATACCTTTCCTCTGGCACAACTGTGATGCATGAAGGCTTTATCAACTTCAATGCTGGAACTCTCGGTACTTCAATGGTGGAAGGACGTATTTCAGCAGGAGTCGTTGTCGGAGATGGAACAGATGTTGGTGGCGGTGCATCCATCATGGGCACTCTCAGCGGTGGTGGTAAAGAGGTAATTTCAATCGGTGAGAAGTGTCTTCTCGGTGCTAATTCAGGACTTGGAATCTCACTCGGAGATAACTGCGTTATTGAAGCAGGTACATACATCACAGCTGCAGCAAAGGTGAAGCTGCCTGATGGCGAGATTGTAAAAGCTGGAACTCTCTCTGGCGCTAATAATCTTTTATTCCGTCGCAACTCACTTACTGGTGGACTTGAAGCGGTAATGCGTACCGGTACCTGGGGCGGATTGAACTCAGTTCTCCACGCTAATTAATATCTATTGCGCTAGCTGAAAGTATGGCGAAGGAATCTTCGCACGGCTTCTGAAGGTATCTCCTCGCAGTAACTTTGTAGAGCCGTTACTACTTGTTCCCTTAATATAGGTAACTGCTCCTGCGCTATTGCGTGAGATTATCTCCAGAGAAATAACATCAGGAAGTAGGAATGCTGCTGCAACTAATTGTTGTGTTGAACTTGCCTTCCATGAGGCAAATCGAGGATTGAGTTTGGGATCAATGCCAGCAGGATCTGCCACAGATTGTGTATAGGAGGTTGCTTGTCCCCATGCATCAAGAGTTGTCTGTGTAGCGCCACCAGATGATGATGAGTAGTAAGCCTGTATTGGCTTGCCGTTAGCAAGAATGACCAAACTTGTTGAAGAATCAATATTGGTGCGAGTAACCGCGGCCTTCCACAACGCACCAATCTTTGGCTCAGCCTCTTTTGAATACCCAACAAAGTTTTGATCTGCGATATGTGAATACACGTGGCAATCACACGATGGCTTGAGAACACTGACCTTTGATAAAGCATAGGAGCGAGATGCAATCACTTGCGCTTCAAGTGCTGCTGTTGGCCATGCAGATGACATCTCACTAATCCCCCATAAATATTCATCATGAATGCTCAGAGAGTTAGTTACTTCGATTGCACCTTTTACTACCTTCATCTGCATCTGCCCGTAGCGATACTTCACAGCACTACCTGGTTGAGAAAAAGTGATGACCGAATTGGGCCCAGTCCAGCGAATAGTGAAGCTCTTTCCAGATACTGGCCCAGTGATTACGCCACTGGCATCAAGCCTAAAGGATGCTTTCTGCCGTGTAGAAAAAGTTGCTAGGGGTGCGAGGTCTGTAGGACCTACTACTTCACCTGCATAGATTTGAATGAGTGAATCTGGTGTTGCCGAGACAAATGAGACCGAGCGAAGTAAATGACCAATATTGACTCTCACAGTGTGTGTATCAACTGCTGGGGCGATTACAACATCTTTGTAATAGTAATTAAGAATGGTAGTTGCACTTTCACCAGCTAGTGCATGAGCTCGTGCACCCATCTGACTCATGCCAACACCATGGCCATAGCCCGCACCAGTAAATGAAAAGGTTTGCGGCGTTTCTGCCTGAGCTGTGGGAATGAGAGAGAAAGTCAGAAGTGAGAAAAGAAGGGCTTTATACATCCTCATCAGATGACGCGCTCTTTCTTGCATCTACGAATTCACGATAGGCGGCAATAACATCCGATGGATTACCTCGCAT
>Ga0209769_1000834_pt1 | contig 12315 bp, 11 predicted proteins | sample LauGreSuBDMM15DN_2_FD_187569 | JGI IMG/M metagenome (GOLD analysis project Ga0209769, IMG submission 187569) | Freshwater lake microbial communities from Lake Michigan, USA - Su13.BD.MM15.DN (SPAdes) (version 3) | ecosystem: Environmental > Aquatic > Freshwater > Lake | place: Lake Michigan, USA...
TTTCAGTAGCGTCTTCAACGACAGTAAATAGCACTTCGCCTGGTGCTGGTCTTACAACGTTCAACCAAGCCATTGATAATGCAAATGCGGCCAGAGGCAACTATACCATTAACTTTGCCTCTGGTTTACCCAATCTTATAACAATTCCTTCAGCGACAGCGACACTGAGTCTGACAAGTTTAGATATTAATAACTCTAATAACTCGCCTGTTACCTTACAGGGCGGGGGATCAAGCAAGCCTTTTCCTTTTCTTCAGTCTTACGGTAGTGGTAACCCAGCTCCAGCTTTATCTTTAGAAAATCTGGTGGTAAGTTCCTTCTATAATTCTAACACTGGTGGCGCTATTTATAATCTCAACAGTGTTACCGCCACGAATGTCACTTTTTCAGGGAATAGTGCGGCTTACGCGGGAGGAGCTATCTATTCAAATAGTGCTGTCGTTGTAACCAACTCAACTTTTTCAGGGAATCAATCCCTGTCAACTGCCGGTGGTGCTATTTCTACAAGTAGTGGCTCTATCAGCGCAATCGACTCAATTTTCTCAGGGAATTCTGGCTTAGGGGGAGGAGCTATTTATACAACAAGTGGAAATATCACCACAAATCGTTGTGCTTTTTCAGGGAACACCTCTAGCGGAAGCTATGGAGGAGGCGCTATTTGGGAGGGGGTGGTGACGTTAATGTGACCGATACAACTTTTTCAGGAAATAGCGCAGGGGTGTCAGGAGGAGCTATTTCTATGGTTTCAGGTCAACTAACGTTTACAACGAACATCCCCATTACCTTAGATCCTTCGTCCGGGAAGAATACCGGTGACAATGACATCGCCGGTGGATCTTCTGTCAGCTTTATTAAGGCAGGGGATGCTGATTTGGTTCTCAATACCAAGAACTCAGGATGGATGGGACCCACCACTGTTAATGCGGGCAGGATGATTGTGGGTGACTCTGCTCATACGGGTGCCAGCTGGGGGAGTGCCGGAGTGGGAGATATCACTGTTCAACAAGGGGCAACTTTAGGGGGCTTTGGAACCGTTAACGGTAATAATATTACCTTTGAATCGGAAAGCACCTGGGTGGCAGGCATTATGCCAAATGGTCAAAACGGCCAATTGAATTCTTCTGATACCTTAACACTAAGATCTGGCGTCTCGTTAGCCGTAACCCCATCATCAGGCGCCTATGATGGTCCGGATCGGATGTATAAGATAGCCACTTACCGAACTCTTAACAAAGAGGGTGACATGACCGTCTCTGTTGACAGTACAGCAGGCCTGCAAGGATTCTCCGAAGTCACCTTACTTATGGACCCACCGATATAATCGTAACGGTTAACCCCACAATCCCTTTGCCGTCCGGTAATGCGTTTGGGGTTAATGACACAATCATCGACACCATCTTGCAGAACAACGATACCGGCACCCCCCAACTCATGCAGGATGATTTTGCTTCAAAGTTCAGCTTTGCCAGTTTAGAGCCTATGAAAGACCGCCAACAGTCAACCCTGTCCCTGTTGGCACAACCAAAATCTGACCCCATGGCAACCTTGTTACACGCTGCTGCTGCCAAAGGACCTGTTGTTGTGAATTGGAATCAATATCGCCTATGGGTATCACCGTATTATGCTCAGGGAGAAACAAAAGCCCATCAAGGACAAGGCGCTGAACGTGACCATCATGAAGGCGTATTGATCGGGGCGGAGAAACGATCCCTATCCCGAAACTGGACATTCGGTTTCTTAACCGGTGTGGGTATGGGGCATTCCACATTCCCCCAAACCGTTAACAGTAATACACGTGATAAAAGTATGTTTGTTGGTTTGTACCATTCCTTAGGGTTCCTAGAGCACGCCCGGTATGACATCATCTTGAATTCCAACTTCAGCGAACACCAAAGCCAGCGACCTGGAATGTTGAACTCCACCACCAGTTATCTTGCCCAATCAACGTATAAGTCACGAACCTTATCGGCTAACGTTGAAACGTCCTATCAGTTTAAACTAAAGAATCACAGTTCCTTACGACCGAACCTGGGCTTTACCTTTGCTGAGAATGTGCAGAATCGTTACACAGAACGGAACGCTGGTATTAACAGCCGAACGTTTGGTGAACAACGTGATATCACCAAAGAAGTCTATGCGGGTATTGGGTTACGCCATTCCTGGAAAGTTAAGCAGTATGACATTAAACTAACCGGTGTGTTAGAGCATGGATACGAATTGGCTAATGATGACACCCGACAAACCATGTATACGGTTAATGGCCCTACTCAAGGGTTTAAGCTGACCCAAGCCGGACAAGGCCGCCATACCAATTACGTAACGGCCTATGCCTCTGTACTGAACAACAACTCCAAACTCAAATGCATGGCTGGGTACAAAGGGTCCTTCCAAAAACACAGAACTGACCATACCTTTACATTAAAAGCTGAATTGAGATTTTAAATATAGCTAGTCCCCTGTAAAATGATTACAGTGTCGTCCGTCGAGATCTTCGGTGCTCATGTACATTAGGTACACTCCTCAATTCCTGGGCTTCTTGTGCTCATTCCATATCGAACCAGCTATCCCCCTAGACTTATAGGGGCGGCTTTTTAACCCATTTGTTACGAAAATTCTTGGCACCCTCGGGTTTGTTGATTTGTTGAGGGCGGCTAAGGGCCAAGGTATCAGGGAGGATGTCTTTGGTAATCACACTGCCAGCTGCAATCAAGGCACCATCGCCAATCGTCAAAGGGGCAATCAAGCAGCTGTTCCCCCCCACCATCACATTTGCACCAATGTTAGTTTTAAACTTTTCAAACCCGTTATAGTTACAGGTGATCGTTCCTGCGCCAATGTTCGTACCATCGCCAATGGTTGTGTCGCCAATGTACGATAGATGCTTAGCCTTAACATTTTGACCCAGCCTTGATCCTTTCACCTCAACAAAATTGCCAAGCTGCGCACCCTGTTGTAGAACAGTTCCGCCACGGCAATGGGCAAAGGGGCCGATTGTCACATGGGGGGCAGCGTGGGTATTTTCTAGGTGGCAGAATGGCAGAACCGTCACGTTATTGGCCAGTTGAACGCCTGTACCAAAAGTTACAAATGGCCCGACGCAGCTGTCTTGGCCAATTTTAGTATCAAAGCTTAAGAAAACAGTTTCCGGCTGGATCAGCGTCACACCTTGATTCATCAACTGTTCACGCCACCGCTGTTGCAATAACTGGTTGGCGACGTTTAAATCTTGCCGAGTGTTAATGCCCTGGAATTCATCAGCATCTTTGGCGGTTAGCATCGATAGGCTGTGTCCCTGTTGGTGTGCTAGGCCCACCAAATCAGTCAGGTAATATTCATGACTGGCGTTTTGTGACTGAATATGGGGCAAAAGATTTTTCAGTACAGAAACTTTTATTTTATAAACACCACTGTTTGCCCAGGGTAAGGCCCGTTGATCATCTGTGGCATCCTTATATTCGATAATCGCCGTGGGCCCTTGGTGTTGGTCGTTGCAAATAACCCGCCCATAAGAATCGTCTTTATTGCGAATAGGCATGGCAATTAGGTTAAGGTCTGCTGTTAAATCACATAATGATTTGAGGGTTGCAGCCTGTAATAACGGCGTATCGCCACACATAATGATAACGTCTTGGATTTCAGTCTTAAGGTGGGGAAGGACAGTTTTGACAGCATCAGCCGTGCCTTTTGGATTTTCTTGTACAACCACTGTGACATTTTGAAACAACGGATTATCTTTTAAATCGGGCGAGGTGACCACAAAGACTTGATCGGGATTTAAGCTTTTCACTGTATCAAGAACATGCTCAATAACAGGATTCCCACCAAGGGGGTGTAACACCTTTGATGTTGCCGATTTCATGCGTTTGCTTTGACCGGCTGCTAAGATAATGACGGCGACCATGAAAAACCTTTTTGTTAGCCAATATTATAAACTGTGGATTAATTTTGTGCGTTCATCATTTATTAACCCTTTTCCCCTATTCTAAAGACGGTGGAGCTAGAAACACCCGAATATGTCGGGTGCGTGATTGGGCTTTTAAAAAGCCTCCTTGTTTTAAAAACAGGGTTGCCTTTTTTATAGTGATGGAGCGCTTTGTCACTGTAAACGAATTTTCATTGGGATGGAACCCGGTGCGAAGATGTGCCCAAAATCGGAAGATTTTGAGGCAAAGGGAGAATCATGTTGTGTGTGGCGGTGGGGTGGGCGCCGTTTTTTTGGGTTTCGAGGGGGCCCCATATAAGCGACCATCATGTCCGCAAAAAAACCAAAAAAAACGCAATTAATTTATGTGAGCTTAGTTCCATATCGAACCAGCTATGAAACTACGTCTCTTTACCTTTTAGTTTAATTCTGACCGCTGCCTCAGGGGAAAGACGCAGGACAATCTGTTTGGGGTTCCTAAGATCAACCATCGAAACATCGCCAGCATTAATTTTTTCCTGTTCAATAAGCAAGGAAAGTCTGGCCAAAGATTCTTCGGGTTTTTCCTCGGACAATTTTATAAGAATAGAATCCTTAAACGTCAGATCCCAGCGACGCTGACGAATCCTTGTTAATGCCTTGATCCTTTCGCGGATTTTAGGGAACTTTTCCAAAAGGGTAAGAATTTTAGGCGTATGCATTGGGGCGTCAGGGCCAATCACCAAGGGGAGTTGTTGGAATTGATCCAGCTTCACGTTGTGAATAACCACGCCATCGCGATCAACAAGGTACTGGGTTTTTTGATGTTGCCAAATGGCAATGGGCAGACGTTCGGTGATTTTTATATACAACTGATCAGGCAGACGTCGTTGAATATGAACGCCTTTGATCCAGTCAATTTTCTCTAGATTTTCTTTTAAATGATCCAAATCATGGGCGAAAATAGGTTGTCCGCGTTGGGCATTGATTGCCTGTGCCAGAACGTCAGGGCTGGTATGTTGTCGCCCTTTAATAAAAACGTCTTCAATTTGAAAGCCGCATTTTCCTAAACAAGAAATTAAATAATCCTGACCGGCAGACAAAAGGCGGTGGGGGTACTCTAACCACCAGGTTATTGGCAAGGCTATTAATACGCTAACCATTAAGGCATTAATAAACCATCGTTTCCATTGTTGCCTTTGCCGTTGTCGGCCCTTTCGCGACGTTTGACCAATGCCAAACGGTGCTGAACGTGCTGGTTTCTTTTTTCTGCGACGTATCATTAAGAACCTATCTTCATGAAATTTATACCAGTCATTAAGAGCCCGCCTTTATGTCGCAACGCGCATTGTCGATAAGGTCTTGCACTAACTGATTAAAAGACATGCCATAATATCCCACTGTTTCAGGCACCAAAGAAGTCGGTGTCATGCCAGGCTGCGTGTTCATTTCTAACAAATAAAATGTAGGATCATCAGCCCTTTCATCATACCGAAAATCAGCACGACAAACACTGCGACAACCTAGGGCGTGATAGGCCTTTTCCGATAATCTTGTAACCGTCTCAATAGTGGCCGGGTCCAAGGGTGCCGGCATCAAGTGCTGGGCTCGCCCTGGTGTATATTTCGCATCATAATCGTAATAACCATCTTTTACCCTAAGCTCGATAGCGCCCATGGCTTTTCCATTAATAATGGAAACCTGAATTTCACGCCCTGGGATATATTTCTCCACCAAAACCTGATCACCAAACGTCCAGGTATCCAGGGCATTTTTATAATCATCTTCGTTATAAATAATGCTAACGCCCCGGCTTGACCCTTCGCCTATGGGTTTAACCACATAAGGGAAAACCATGGGGTGGCCGGCTTTTAAATCCTTAAAGGTAATCACTTTGTCTAAGGGAACGGGAATGCCGTGATTCTTAAAAATCTGGCGCGATAGAACCTTATTCATGGCTATGGCCGATGCTGCAACACCACTGTGGGTATAGGGAATTCTCATCATTTCCAAAACCCCTTGTATCACGCCATCTTCACCTCCCACACCGTGCAAAGCGTTAAAGATAACGTCAGGTTTTGCGCTTACAAGGTGTGCAACAAGATCAGGCAGAGAGCCTTTAACATCAATGGGCGTGACTGAATGCCCCAATTCTTCAAGGGCTTTAATCACTCCGGCGCCCGAACTTAAAGAGATTTCCCGTTCCGATGACCACCCCCCCATCAAAACGGCAACATGTTTTTTTTGCATATAAGAAACGATTACTTAGTTGCTGTTAGGTTTCATAGTAAACAGTATTGCCTCAAATCTCGACTGCAAAATAACGGCCTCGTCGTTAATAGGTTATTAACGAAGTCAGCCTATTTGTTTTTATGAAGGCCTTATTCGAAAAGACGTAGGGACTATATATAGGAGAAAAAAGATGATGACCAAGAAGATAGCCATGACCATGGGATTATTGTTGGCCCTTTGCCCCCTGTCTCAGGCAGCAACCAGCCATGCTGAGTGCCCGTTTGCGGTGTTGGGGTCTTTTAAAGGCGGCGAGCTTTTTGTGCGCGTGCAAAACAGCCAGACTGTTCCTGTGAGACTGGCTATACAACAAGAAAGAAAGCCTTTAGAAGCAGTCCAAATTGAGGCAGGCGGCAGTCATGTTTTCTATAAAATGGATTACAATGACTACAATATCGTTATGCTTGGGAATCCTACGCAAACCCCACAATTTACTTTAGTGCGGAAGGGGTATTTAGAACGCGGTGGTCGCCTTGGTAGATTTCAAGAGCCGATTCTTGATACAGAAATTAGACTTCGGAGTGGGGAATAGGCGTAACCTTTGTGCGGGACCAAAAATAATCTTGCAATTCGCGTCAAAAATTGCCTAATTGACTGATTGAAATTCAATCAATTATCTTTTTATGCGTCTTGTTAAGTCTGCCCTTTCCGTGGCATTTTTCACGATTCTAAGTCGTATGACGGGTTTCGTACGCGATGTCTTGATGGCCAAGTATATTGGCACTGGCTTGATCATGGATGCCTTGGTCATTGCCATTAAGATTCCCAGCTTTCTAAGGCGTATTTTTGCCGAGGGGGCCTTTAATGCCTCGTTCGTGCCTTTGTTTGCAGGCTTGAATGTGGAATCGCCGCAAAAAGCCCAAGACTTTATGCAGCATATTCTGAGCCTGATGACAGCGATTCTGATTGGCGTTGTCATTGTTTTTGAAATTTTCATGCCGCTGATCGTCAAAATCTTTTTAATGGGTGCTAAACCCGAACTCTGTCAGTTGGCGATTTTTTTCTCACGCCTAACGTTTCCCTTTATCTTATTGATTTCGTTAACGGCCTTGTTTAGTGGCGTGTTGAATTCTATCGATAAATTTGCGATTGCGGCTTCTTCACCGTTGGTTGGAAATTTAAGCATTATCGCCGTTTTGTTGGTTTTTGATCCGCTTCAGATTGCGCAAGGAACCGATGTTGCTGTGGCGATTATGGCGTCGGGTGTTTTTCAACTTTTATGGGTGGTCATCCCTTGTTGGTTGTATGGTATTCGCCCCAGGTTTCGTTTTCATGGCAGTTCTAGTCCTGGGGTTAAGTCATTCGGCAAACGGATGATTCCTGCCGCCATTGGATCAGGGGCCTTACAAATTAACCTGATGATTGATGTCATGATGGCATCGTTGCTGCCGATTGGGACAAACTCTTACCTTTATTACGCAGACAGGTTGTATCAATTACCTATCAGCATCACCGGCACCGCCATGGGAACTGTTTTATTGCCCGTCTTGTCACGCCTGTGGCGCGAACAAAAGGTGGATTCAGCCCTTTACACTCAAAACCGGGCCATTGAGTTTGCGATGTTGATTACGCTGCCTGCTATGGTGGGGTTGATGTACCTTGCTGAACCATTGGTGCACGTTTTGTTTGAGCGGGGGAAATTTGACGCCTATTCAACCCAGGCTGTGGCCTCCACCGTCTTTGGGTTCGCAACGGGCCTGCCTGCATATATTTTAATCAAAATATTTAGCAGCAGCTTTTTTGCCCGCCAAGATACCTTGACTCCCATTTTGACCGCCTTGGCCAGCATGGTTATTAACATTGTTTTAAATTTATTGTTGATCTTCAAGTACAAGCATTTGGGTATAGCCTTGGCCACATCCATCGCTGCATGGGCAAATGCGGGGTTGCTGTGGTATTTGTTATCCAGACGGGGGTTGATTGCCTTTGACAAACCGTTGGGGCATTACTTGGTCAAAACGGTTACAGCTTCTGCGGCGACATTGGGCGCCTTGGCCGTTGTTTATTCAGTCTGCAACTCTTGGTTTTACCACGTACAGCTTTTGCATCGTATCAGCGCCGTTAGCTTATTGGTCACCGTTGGGTTAACGGTTTACATGGCCACTTGTTATGTTCTGGGCTGCTTAAAGTTTCACGAATATCAAGAGAAGTCGATAACAGATAGCCACCAATAAAAGGCTGTCTAATCGATCTAACAAACCACCATGGCCGGGGATAATATTGCCGCTGTCCTTAACGTCAAAATAACGTTTAATGCCTGATTCGATTAAATCCCCTACTTGAGCAGCAACTGACACGATCAAAAGCGTTCCAAATAATGATAAAGGTACCGCCACACCTGCATAGCTGCTTAATGCCCAGCCTGCCGCCATACCAAATACAATACCACCAACGAATCCAGACCAGGTTTTACGCGGGCTGATGCGGGGTGCTAACTTAGGCCCCCCAAAGTACGATCCCACAAAATAGGCCCCTATATCCGTTGCCCAGACAATGCTTAATAGCCACAGAATTAATCCTGGTTGATGACGCCAGCTGAGCAAAAAGCCGACAGCTGTTGCAATGTAAAGTCCCCCACTTAAGAAAATAGAAATTCCCTTTAAGGATTGGAAAACTGTTTTCTTATTCAGGTTTAACCATTCAATTAGCATGCCGACCAGCAACAGATACACCAATCCATCTACATAGGGAGACCCCAGGCAAATAAGGGAAATAACCAGCGGCACGCCAACCAGACACGTTATAACGCGCAAGAAGAGTTCGTTGTGAAAAATCATACTTTTACAAACCATAACGGCGTTGCCTATGTTGGTACGTTTGAATCGCCCGGTCAAATTCATCTGCTGTAAAATCAGGCCATAAGGTTGGTGAGAAAACGAATTCTGTGTACGCCATTTGCCACAATAAATAATTGCTTAAGCGTTGTTCTCCGCTGGTTCGAATCAACAAATCGGGGTCTGGGATGCCGGTTGTGTAAAGATTTTGTTCAATAAGTGCTGGCGTCACGTCTTCAGTATGAAGGGTGCCTTCAGCGATTTTATGGGCGATGCTTTTCATGGCGTGTGTTAATTCCTGACGGGCACCATAGCTTAAGGCTAGAATCACTGTGATGGTCGTGTTGTTTTTTGTTTGTTCTTCTGCTTGTTCGATAAGGGTTTGAATGTCAGGGGGTAAAAGGTCGCGCTGGCCAATAACGCGCAGACGCACACCGTTTTTCATTAATGACTTCAGTTCATTTTTTAAATACCACCGAATAAGCCCCATCAGGTCATCAATCCAACTTTTCTGGCGCAACCAGTTTTCTGACGAAAAGGTGTACAGGGTTAAATATTTAACACCCAATTGGGCTGCCCGTTCGGTAATGCGTCTGCCGGTTTCGGCGCCAGCCCGATGGCCTGCGATGGTTGGAAGACCTTTGGCCTTAGCCCAGCGACCATTTCCATCCATGATAAAGGCTACATGAACGGGCACTGTAGTATCCCCTTCGTCTTTCGAAATCTGGTCTTCTAAAATTTTCGAATCCATATTCTGAAATCCATTGGGTATAGAAGAAATGTCACTCAAGGTATAATTGTATTTTTAAAAAACATATTGCCCAGATCAAACATCAACTAGAGTCGTACCGTCAAGAGCAATTATCGTATAGTTAAGAAAGATCGTTATTGTCAAACGTCACGCAACATGACAACTTGAAGTTGTGACTGCTGCACCTTTACCCGATTCAATACAACATTTTCTGGCAAAGCCTTGGCAAATAAGCTTTCAGCCAGCTGCCTCTCCTGTGGCCGATGCCATACAAAACATGCATCATTTGTTGCTGGTTGTTATCGCGGCGGTTGCTTGTATTGTCGCCTTATTATTAGGTTATGTGATTTACCGGTTTCGCCGTAAACGCAATCCAATACCCAGTAAAACCTCTCACAACATTCTTTTAGAAATTGCTTGGACGGTGGTCCCTGTCATCATTTTGGTGATTATTGGGGTTCCCTCGGTGAAATTGTTATTTGAGCTGGATGTGCCTCAAAACGCAGACATAACGATCAAGGCAATTGGTCGTCAATGGTACTGGACATATGAATACCCCCATGATGACCCCGCAAAGTGTTTTAGTTACGACAGTAATATCGTTGAGACAAAAGATTTAAAGCCTGGACAGCCCCGGTTGTTAGAGGTTGATAAGCGGTTGGTGGTGCCGGTTGATGCGACGGTTCGTATTCTTGTCACCTCAAGCGATGTGTTGCACAGTTTCGCCGTGCCAGCGTTAGGTATTAAACGTGATTGTGTTCCTGGCCGTATTAATGAAACCTGGTTTCGAATTCATGAGCTCGGCGTTTATTACGGTCAGTGCTCAGAATTGTGTGGTATCAACCATGGTTTTATGCCAATTGCTATTCATGTTGTTTCGAAAGAACAGTACGATCAATGGGTAAAAAACCAAGGTAGTTTTTAAAAGTATGACGACTAATGATAACGCTTTCCATGATCATACCCCTACGGGTTGGCGTCGTTGGATTTTGTCAACCAACCATAAAGACATTGGCACGCTCTATTTAATTTTTGCCGTGATGGCGGGCCTTTTGGGTGGCTTTCTGTCTATGGTTATGCGAGCCCAGTTGGCATGCCCTGGCAGCCCTGTTTTTGGAACCCATTACCAGCTTTATAATGTTGTGATGACCGCCCATGGTTTGTTGATGATTTTCTTTATGGTCATGCCTGCTCTAATTGGTGGGTTTGGCAATTGGTTTGTGCCCTTGATGATTGGCGCGCCTGATATGGCGTTTCCTCGGTTGAATAATGTCAGCTTTTGGTTACTTATTCCCTCATTAATTCTGTTGTTTTTCGCCTGCTTAAGTGGTGCGGGCGCTGGCACAGGGTGGACATTTTATCCCCCCTTAAGTTCGCTCATAGGTCACAATGGCCCGGCGGTCGATTTTATGTTGCTCAGCCTTCATGTGGCAGGGGCATCGTCTATTTTAGGGGCGATTAACTTTATCACGACCATTTTGAACATGCGGGCCCCGGGCATGGGATTTCACAAAATGCCCTTGTTTGTGTGGGGAATGCTGATTACGTCTTTCTTGCTTTTGTTATCGCTGCCTGTTTTAGCCGGCGGCATTACCATGTTGCTGACCGATCGTAATTTTGGCACCACTTTCTTTGAACCGGCAGGCGGTGGTGACCCTGTTTTGTTTCAGCATCTGTTTTGGTTTTTTGGCCATCTAGAAGTCTACATTATGATTTTGCCAGCGTTTGGGGTGGTTAGCCAGGTGATCTCAACCTTTTCGCGCAAGCCTGTTTTTGGTTATTTGGGCATGGCCTATGCTATGGTTGCCATTGGTGTGATGGGGTTTGCCGTATGGGCGCATCATATGTTTACGGTGGGATTGCAAACGTCGGTTCGGGCGTACTTTACCATTGCCACCTTAATTATTGCCTTGCCTACAGGCATCAAAGTTTTTAGTTGGATCGCCACCATGTGGGGTGGATCAATCACCTTTAAAACACCTATGCTGTTCGCCACAGGCTTTGTGATGCTGTTTACCATTGGGGGTCTGACCGGGGTCGTGTTGGCGAATGGAGAAGTGGACGTGGTGTTACATGATACCTATTACGTTGTGGCGCATTTTCATTATGTGCTTTCCATGGGGGCGGTATTCGGCATTTTTTCTGGTTTTTATTACTGGATTGGCAAGATGTCTGGGTATCAATATAACGAGACCTTAGGCAAAATTCATTTCTGGTTAACATTTTTTGGGGTTAATATTCTGTTGTTCCCTATGCATTTCTTGGGCCTTGCTGGCATGCCAAGGCGGATACCTGATTACCCAGATGCCTATTCAGGGTGGAATTTTGTCAGTTCCTTGGGCGGGGCGCTAACTGGGTTTTCTACTCTGTTTTTCTTGTATATGGTGTGGCGCCTGTTTCGGGATAAAACGCCCTGTCCTGCTAACCCATGGGGGGAAGGGGCAACAACGTTGGAATGGACGTTGTCATCACCGCCGCCTTTTCACAGCTTTGACGAACAGCCTGTGATTTACTGATGAGTCAATATTTATGTTCTTCAAGTTTCCAAAATTAATTGTTTGAAATTAACGATTTATTAGGGATGAAGCGCTATATTCAAA